>Ga0153916_10004330_pt1 | contig 10722 bp, 8 predicted proteins | sample Opewatmetagenome_FD_109642 | JGI IMG/M metagenome (GOLD analysis project Ga0153916, IMG submission 109642) | Freshwater wetland microbial communities from Ohio, USA - Open water 3 Core 3 Depth 4 metaG | ecosystem: Environmental > Aquatic > Freshwater > Wetlands | place: USA: Ohio, Lake Erie, Old...
CTGGGGCTGAAGCAGGTCCCAAGGGTCCGGCTGTTCGCCGGTTAAAGCGGTACGTGAGCTGGGTTTAGAACGTCGCGAGACAGTTCGGTCCCTATCCACGGTAGGCGCAGGAGATTTGAGGGGACTTGTCCTTAGTACGAAAGGGCCAGGATGAACGAACCTCTAGTGTACCAGTTGTCCCGCCAGGGGCATCGCTGGGTAGCTACGTTCGGCCGAGATAACCGCTGAAAGCATATAAGCGGGAAGCTCTCCCCAAGATTATATCTCCCACTCCGCAAGGAGCTGAAGGTCACTCGAAGACTACGAGTTTGATAGGCTGGGTGTGTAAGTCCAGTAATGGATTCAGCTAACCAGTACTAATAGACCGTGAGGCTTGACCATAAAGTTTATCAAGACAAAAAATACGCATTCAAAGACAACCAGGTATTAAATCCCGGCAATCATAACGAAGGGGAAACACCCGTTCCCATTCCGAACACGGAAGTTAAGCCCTTGGGTGCCGATGGTACTGCCGAGGTCACTCGGTGGGAGAGTAGGTCATTGCCGGGTTTTTTTCTATATTGCACGTAGTGTCTTCAATGAACGGATAAAGGAAGGGGCACGGGCCCTGATCGGTCATACTCCTCTCCTTTATTACGGTCAAATCTTAATAAGGAGTAGAGTATGAACATCTACGTCGGGAATCTTTCGCGTGACCTGACCGAGAGCGATCTCCGCGAGGCCTTTGCGGCCTTCGGCGAAGTCTCCTCGGCCTCGATCATCAAGGACAAGTTCAGCGGCGAGAGCCGCGGGTTCGGCTTCGTCGAGATGCCGAACAAGGACGAGGCCGATAAGGCCATCGCCGGCCTGAACGGTCGGGACCTCAAGGGCCGGACGGCCACGGTCAACGAAGCTCGTCCCCGGACGGACAAGCCCAGGACCGGCGGCTTCGGCGGCGGTCGCGGCGGAAGCCGTGGCGGCTTCGGCGGCGGCGGCAAGCGGTTCTAAGACTCGCTTAGTCGACTCGTCGATTTAGCCGATCCCGGTTAAATCCGGGATCGAAAGCTAAAAGAACTCAAGGGGCGGATTCCCCGGGTAGGGGAGTCCGCCTTTTTTTATTTTCCGGGGGATTTTCTGCGTCGGAGACAGGTCCTAATTCCGTCAAAGATTATAAGATTTTGCTTTTCTGCGTTGGACGACCTTCCCCGCATTCAGTCGAAATCGTTGCCTCCTTTCACGAAAAAATGATATTCCCGGCCTCGGGTCGAGGTCAAGAACAAGAAAACTGTCGTGAGATGGGCTCGCCGACGTCATCGCTTACGTCAACCACGACGTCGACGACGCCACGCGGGCCGGGATCATCCGCGACGAGGACATCCCCGCGGCCCTCGTCCGGACGCTGGGCAAATGGCACGCGACCCGGATCGACCGGATGGTCATGGACGTCGCCGCGGGACGCCGATTTAAATACTTGACATTGAGTTTCAGAAATAGGAATATTGACCCTAGCCGCCGGGGCGGGCCGCTCCGGCGCAAACTCGGGAGAAGGAGAGCATTATGAGATTCCGGTGTTGCGTGTTGGCACTTGCCGTAGCCCTCGTTCTCATGGGCGCGGCCATGACTCAGGCTCAAGAGAAGCCTCAGGAGAAGGAAGCCCCGGTCATCGCCCTGACGGGAGGCACGCTGATCGACGGGAACGGGGGCGCTCCCGTCCCCGACGCGGTCGTCCTCATCCAGGGGAAGAAGATCCTCCAGGCGGGTCCCGGCGCAGCGGTCAAGGTGCCCGCCGCGGCCGAGAAGATCGACGTCCGCGGGAAATTCGTCCTGCCGGGCTTCATCGACTGCCATATCCATACGACCTATCCGTTCAACGAGATCGAGTATTTCACCGACGACGACGCCACGACCACGCTCCGCGCCCTCTATATCATGAACAATTACCTCAAGTGCGGCGTGACGGCGGTTCGGGACGTCGGCTCGAACGTGGCGTCCATGAAGGCGCTCAAGGGGGCTCAGCGGGCCGGCTACGTCGATTCCATCCGGCTGTTCCCGTGCGGCGACCTCATCACGGTGACCGGAGGCCACGGCGACGGCCTCAAAGGAGTGAAGGCCGCCGACGGGCCCTGGGAATGGCGGAAGGCCGTTCGGCAGATGAGCAAGGAGGGCTTTGATCACATCAAGATCAGTCCGACATTCACCCTCGAAGAGGTTTTGGCCGCGGCCGACGAGGCCAAGACCCTCGGCATGCGCATCACCTCCCACGGCGGAGGGGCTTCGGACACGACCCCGACCACGATGACCAAGGTCGCCGTCCAGGGCGGCGTCCAGTGCATCGAGCACCTGAACGAGATGGAGGTGGATGTCCTCGACCTGATGGCCCAGAAGGGAGTTTTCTGCGTGCCGACGATGGCCGTCTACCACGACCTCTACAAGACCGGCCAGACGCCGCGGATGCTCGTCGAAAAGCGCCATTGGACTTGGTCCATGCATGAGAAGCTCTTCCAGGAGGCCCGGAAGCGCAAGATCTTCATGGGTATCGGGACCGACTACGTCATTGACCTGAAGCGCTATCCCGCCGCCTATTTCGGCGAATTGAAGGAATTCGTCGAGCTCGGCGTCAGCCCGATGGAGACCCTCGTCACGGCGACGAAGAACGGCTCCGTCATCCTGGGGAAGGCCGACGAGATCGGGACCATCGAGACCGGGAAGCTCGCCGATATCCAGGTCGTCAAGGGCGATCCGCTCAAGTCGTTCGACGTCCTGGGGAGCCCTGAGATCGTCATCGTGGACGGGCGGATCCACAGGTTCTAGGGGAGGGCCTTCCCGCCGGGGCGGAGACCGCCGTTGCTGCCGCGAAGCAAGGATCCGACGGCACGCGGCCGAACAATCCGCTTGACAATGGGGGGGCCTTACGATATAAAAATATTCGGAATTAAATTACTAATATAGAAAAACGTGAAAGAGATTCGAAAGAATCAGCAGGGGGTCGCCGCGGGACCCGCGGATTTCTACTTTTCCAAGGTCCTCGAAAAGGGGGTGCGGGTCCTCAGCCTTTACACCCCCGAGACCAGGAGCCTGAGCCTGAAGGAGATCACCCTCAGGACGGGCATCAATTCGACCTCGGCCTTCCGGTTCGTGGAGACGTTCATCCGGCTCGGCTATCTGAAGAAAGACCCCAAATCGAAGCTCATCAGGCTGGGGCCGTCGGCCCTGGTCTTCAGCAACAACGTCATCCAGAGCTTCGACATGCTCCAGATCGTCAAGCCGCTCATCGACGAGGCCTTCGAAAAGTACAACGTATCGATCGACTCCGGAATCGCCGAGGGCGGACGGTTCGTCAACCTCTATCGGAGAGAGGCCAAGGACACCCTGGTGTTCAAGATGCCGATTACAACCCCCCACCTTCATTGCACCGCGGTGGGCAAAGCCTGCCTCTCATGGCTTCCCGACAGCGCGCGCGACCGGATCCTCGACGGGCTGATCTACACCCCGCGGACGCCCTTTTCGCTGACCAGCCGGGCCGCCGTGCTCGAAGACCTCCGCAAGACGCGCGAGAGGGGATATTCCATCAATAATCAAGAATACCTCGTCGGATTGATCTGCGTTGGCGCGCCCTTCCTCAACGGCGAGGGGACCGTCCTTGGCGCCGTTTCTTTCGACGTCTCGACGGTCCAATACTCGCTCAAGGAGGCCGTGAAGCAATTCGCTCCGAAGGTCGTCAAACTGGCCCAGGATATGAGGCCGATGCTTCCTGCGGGAAACAGCAGGGATTAATCATTAGGAGGGTAGTCTTATGGACAAACGAGTTGAGACGAAGAGGGGGTTCCTGTCGCTGGCCCTCGGCGCCGTGGCCGTCCTCGTGATGGCCGTCGGCGCGTTCCCACAAGCGACGCAGGTAACACTTGAGGGCACCATCGCGGACGAACAGGGCAACGCCCTGCCGGGCGCCGCGATCGCCATCAAAAACACGGAGACCGGCTACCTCTACAGCGCCCTGAGCCGGGACAACGGCGCCTACACCGCTTCCGGCATCCAGCCGGGGACCTACGAGGTCGAGGTGAAGCTGGCCGGCTTCGCAACCCAGAAGAACACCGGCATGGTCTTCAACGTCGGCGCCCGGCTGACCATCAACTTCACCCTGAAGCCATCGGCGCTCCAGGAGGAGCTGACGGTGACGGCGGCGGCCCCCCTGATCGAGGTCTCCAAGTCCGAGGTCTCGAGCGTCGTCGACCGGCAGAAGATCGACGACATCCCGCTGCTCGACCGGAACTTCGCCTCGCTGGTCGTCCTCAAAGCGGGCGTCCAGGAGGACAGCCGTTCGAACGCCCTGTCGCGAGGGAACGAGGAGATCCTCATCGACGGCGTCTCCAACGAATGGGTGGGCAACAACATCACGCGGGCGGCCATCCCGGCCGACGCCATCGAGGAGTTCCGGGTCCTGACCAACCAGTTCCAGGCCGAGTACGGGAACTCCTCCGGGATGATCATGAGCGCCATCTCCCGCTCCGGGACGAACACGCTCCGGGGCCGGCTGTCGTTCTTCTACAGGGACCAAGCGTTCGATTCCGTGAACTATTTCGTCAACCACGAAGGCTACAAGGGCCGCGAGCTGTCGAAGGACGAGTACGAGAAGACGCAGTTCGACCACTATAATTTCTCCGGCTTCGTCGGCGGACCCATCGTCAAGGACAAGGCCCATTTCTTCCTGGCCTACGAGGGGCTCAAGCAGAACAGCTATTCGACCATCACCTCGCCCCTCGTCCCCAGGGAAACCATCAAGCAGCCGGCGATGAACCATCAGTTCATCGCCAAGTTCAATTACCAGATCAACGAGAAGAACCTCCTGACCTTCCGCTACACCCTGAACCGGAACAAGTCTGAGAACCAGGGCGTGGGCGGACTCTATACCAAAGAAGTGGCCTTTACCCGAAAGGATACGATCGACGATTTCCAGGCTAACTGGACCTTCTATCCGTCCGACAATACCATCAACGAGCTCCGGATTCTCCATTCCCGGACCGATTTCGACCTCTTTGTTCCGGACCTCAACGTCTATTACATCCAGAGGCCGTCGGGGTATTTCGGCAAGCTCGGCAACCAGCCCCAGAAAACCCTCGAGAAGCGGACGCAGATCGTCGACAATTTCAGCGTCTTCCTCGGCAACCACACGCTGAAGTTCGGATTCGATTACGCGAACGTCCCCCTGACCGGCTATATCTATCAGTACAACCCCGGCTATTTCATCTTCACCACGGACGCGCCGTTCGACCCGAACAACTTCGCCACGTACCCGCTGATGTTCCTCTACAACAGCGGCGACGTCAACCTGGATTCGCCGTACTCGGAGACCGCGGTTTTCGCCCAGGACACCTGGAAGGTCATCCCCAGGCTCACTCTGAACCTGGGATTCCGGTACAACTACTACACGTGCGAAGGCCTGCACGTCAAGAACGGCGACATCCGCAACCTCAACCCCCGCTTCGGGTTCAGCTATGACCTGACCGGGGACGGCAAGACGGCCCTCCGGGGCGGGTTCGGAACGTTCTCGGCCAACCCCATGCTCAACAGCGGGCTCCTGGCCTATTTCATGAACAAGATCGCCATCAAGACGATGATCTTCCCGAACTACCCCGACCCGTTCCAGCCGAACCCCTTCTTCCCGACGATCCCGGGGTCGCTCTCGGTCGGCGAGTACGGGGCCAAGGAGAACGCCATCGCGCCGTACTCCGTCCAGACCACGCTCGGCGTCGAGCGGGCGCTGTTGTCCGACCTCTCCGTGGCCGCCGATCTCATCTGGACGAAGGGCTACCGCCAGAGCCGTTACGAGAACATGAACCCGGTCATCCCGGGGACGAGCTACGTTAGGCCCGATATGACCCGGGGCGATGTCTGGCTCATCACCGACGGCGGGACGAGCGATTACAAGGGCCTCTATCTGACCGTCAACAAGCGGTATTCCCATGGATGGGCCCTGGAAGCCTCCTACACGCTCTCGAAATCCGAGTCCGACGTCGAGTCCGAACAGACGATGCCCCACTCCTATGATCCGGATGCCTGGGATACCCAGTGGGGTCCGACTGATCGGGACGCCCGGCACCGGCTGTCCGTAACCGGGATCGTCGACCTGCCTCTGGGCTTCCAGTTGAGCGGGTATTTCTATTACAGATCAAAGCTGCCATGGAACGCGATCTATTCTGATGACGTCAACGCGGACAGCGTCGTCGAGGATTACGTCGACGCCCATCGGAATTCCCGCCGCGGCTTCGGCGAGTACACGCTGAACGCACGCATCTCCAAGTTCATCAACATCAGCAGGCTCAGGCTCCAGCTATTCGGCGAATTCTACAACCTGACGAACCGGGCGAACTTTTACGAGATCTTCCAGTACTACGGGTTGCCCGATTTCGGCAAGCCCACGGAAGCCGGCGCCCCGCGCCTCATCCAGCTCGGCGTCCGCATCGACTTCTAGAAGGACGGGACAGGATCGCGCAACGGGGGAAATTCTCAGCGATGAGGGCTTCCCCCCTTTTTTCCATCCGGAAAAGCGTCATACTATAGCATCATGAAATCAATGTCTGCGGCGATCCGGGCGCTGGCCATGGTCCCGCTATTCCTCGTCGCGGCTTTCGCGGCGGCGCAGGAGCCCCCGAAGAAAGAGCCCCTGAGCGAGGCCTCCCGGCAGTGGCTGGACGAGGTCGTCACCTACATCATCACCCCGGCCGAGAAGGAGGTCTTCTTAAGCCTGGGAACGGAGAAGGCGCGGGGCGAGTTCATCGACGGCTTCTGGAGGCGGAGGGACCCCGACCCCGCGACGCTGGAGAACGAGATCAAGCTCGAGTACTACAAGCGGATCGCCCAGGCCAACAAGCTCTTCGGGACCGGAGGGCTCGCGGGGTGGCGCACCGACAGGGGCCGTATCTACATCCTCCTTGGCCCGCCCAAGGATGTCCAGAGGGACTTCAGCGGCCAGGGCTCGGGACTGTCCGCGTTCACGGGACCCAAGGAGACCTGGCAATATTGGAACCTTCCCAATCCCAAGCTCCCGGACAACATGGAGTTCGTCTTCGTCGACCGCTTCGGGACCGGGAGCTATGTCCTCGACCGGAGCTATCGGACGGACCGCGGGCGGGCGGACCCCATCGATACGGCCGACGTCACGTTCCAGTTCGATTCCCTGGAGCTCCTAACCGAGGCGCTGAGGAACCCGTTCGAAAACATGGGGAACCTCAAGGGTGTGGTCACGGCCGACGTGAACTACGACCTCGTTCCCTTCCGCTGGGAGGCGTTCGCCTTCAAGGGCGCCTCGAATAGAGCCCTTCTGCCCCTCCTCGTCCAGGTCCCGTACGCCTCCATGCCGGTCAAGAAAGGGGAGGGGGCCGATCTCGTATCGCTCAACCTCACGGTGAACGTCAGCGACGCTCTCGGGCGGCTCGTTTTCGGGACGAGCCGGGACATCAATTTCCGCAAGGCGGCGGATACGGCGGCTTCCGCCGCGGGAAACCTCGACCTTCAAGCCTCCCTTTACCTCGAACCTGCCGTCTATACGTTCCACCTCCGTGTCCTCGACAATTACAGCGGCAAGATGGGGACGTCGCACAGGGAGGTCCGGGTCCCGGATTTCGATTCCGGAGGGCTGGCCCTGAGCGACCTCATCCTGTCGCCGGCGCCGATCGAGGAGCTGCTCCCGGCCGCGGGGAAAGCGGGGGTGAGGCCGCTGCCGGGCGTGAGCCTCGCCGGGACCTCTTCCGATATCGGGCCCGGGGACGAACTGAACCTCTATCTCGAGGTCTACGGCCTGGCCCTCGATCCGGCGACGGGGCTGAGCCGGTTCTCGGCCGAATGTGCGCTGACCCAGGACGGGAAGACGCTGGCGACGATCCCCGTTCCCCCGGCTCCGCCGGCCCCGGAACGGGACCGACGACTCAGAAACTCTTTCCGATTCAAGGACATGAAGCCCGGGGAGTATCTGCTCCGGGCGAAGATCACGGACGGCGTGACCGGGGGCTCGGCCTGGAAGGAGCGATCCTTCCATGTTTCGGAGCGGCCGTCGGACGCCCAATGAAAAGGAGATTGACATGACGATCGTACCGGGGCGCCCCCGCGCCCGCTCCGTTCTTATCCTGGCGCTGACGGCCTTTCTCCTTCCGGCCCTGGCCGAGGGACAGGAAGGGATCATCAAGGGCCTCGTCGCCGACGGCGCCGGCAACCCGCTCAAGGAGGCCCGGATCACCCTGACCGACCTCACCAGCGGGAACCGGTTCTCGTTCAAATCGGGAAAGGAAGGGAAGATCTTCAAGGTCGGCATCCCTCCCGCCAACTACACGCTGACCGTCGAGCTCGAGGGCTACCAGCCCTACAAACAGCAGTTCACGGTCTCTTTCGGCGGACAGCATGTCCTGAACGTCATCTTGGAGAAGATCCCGCCCAAGATCGACGAGGACAAGGATTTCGTCGAGGGCACGGCCTTCTTCAAGGAGGGGAAGTACGCCGAGGCCATGGCCAGTTTCGAGCAAGTGACGGCGCGATATCCGGACAGCGCCGCAGCGCATTACAACCTTGGCATCAGCGCCATCCGCGACGGCCGGAAGGATCGGGGGATAGCCTCCCTGGAGACGGCCGTCCGGCTCATGCCCGACATGATCGAACCGTACTTCGTCCTGGGAGAGGAATATTTCGCCCTGGAAGAGAAGGACAAGTCCCAGGCGGCCTTCGACCGGGCCATCGAGCTGGACCCGTCGAACCCCAGGGCCCATTACAACATCGGGATCATCTTCTACAAGTCCGGCAGGCTGGACGAGGCCCTGGCCTCCTTCCGGAGGTCCCTCGAGCTCGATCCGGGGTTCTCCTCGGCCCATTACCAGGCCGGGCTGATCAACGTGGGCAAGGGCCAGTTCGCCGAGGCCGTTTCCTGCTTCGAGAAGTTCCTGGAGATCGAGCCCAACGCGCCGGAAGCGCCCAGGGTGAAGGCCATGATCGAGGAGCTCAAGAAGCAGATCAAATAATCCCATCAGGAGGAAAAACATGAAAAGAAGGACAATGACCGTTTTCGCGACTCTCGCCCTGCTCGCGCTGGTGCTTTCCCCGGCCGGCGCGGCGGCGAAGAAGGAGCCTCGGATCGACCCCAAGGATTTCGCTGCGTTCGTCAACAGGACGCTGGCCGAATGGAAGGTCCCCGGCGTGGGCATTGCCGTCGTCAAGGGGGGGAAGATCATCCTCGCCGAGTGCTACGGCCTCAGGGACGTTCCGAACAAGCTTCCGGTGACGGCCCGGACCATCTTCGCCATCGGCTCGTCCTCCAAGGCCTTCACGGCCACGGCCGTGGGCATCCTGGTGGACGAGGGCAAGCTGGGTTGGGACAAGCGGGTCCGGGATTACCTTCCTACGTTCCGGATCCAGGACGAATACGCCGCGGCCCTGATGACTCCTCGCGACCTGCTCTGCCATCGATCGGGGCTGGCCCGGCACGACCTCGCCTGGATAGGATCTGCGTTCTCCAGGAAGGAACTCTTCGACCGGATGCGCTTCCTGGAATCCAATGCCGATTTCAGGTCGATCTTCCAGTACAACAATTTCATGTTCATGACGGCCGGCTACCTGGTCGGAGAGGTCACGGGCTCGACCTGGGAGGACGTCGTCCGCTCCCGCATCTTCGAGCCGCTGGGCATGAAGGACAGCGACTTCTCGATCAAGGATTCCCGGAAGAAGCCGGACCTCGCGCTTCCCTACGGGGAGAAGGAGGATAAGGTCATCGAGCTCCCGTTCCGGGACATCGACGCCATAGGGCCGGCCGGTTCCATCAACTCCAACGTCCTCGACATGGCCCAATGGGTCCTGCTCAATCTCAACAAGGGCAAGGCGGGGGATAAGCAGGTCATTTCAGAAGCCAATCTGGCCCAGATCCACTCGCCCCAGATGGTCATCCAGGCGGGCGAGTTCCGCATGCTCGAGAGATTCCCCGAGATGTTCTCCTCGAGCTACGGCCTGGGCTGGATCGTCACCCAGTATCGGGGCCACCCCTGGATCCATCACGGCGGGAACATCGACGGATTCACCGCCCTAGTGACGTTCTTCCCCCGGGACGACATGGGGGTCGTCGTGCTGAGCAACAAGAACGGGTCGTTCGTCCCCGAGATCATCGCCCTCAACGTCGCCGACCGGCTCTTCGGGCTCGACCAGGTCCCCTGGAACGCGCGTTTCATGGAGATGCGGGATAAGAGCCGGGCCGAGGCCGAGAAGCACAAGGCCGAGGGCGACAAGGACCGGAAGATGGGCACCCGTACGTCCCACCCGCTCGAAGATTACGCCGGGAATTACGTCCACCCGGCTTACGGGACGCTCACGGTCGTGAAGGACGGGGAGGGTCTCCGGATGACGCACAACGGGATGACGTTCACAACGGCCCATTATCACTACGACGTCTTCGATATCTCGACTGAAGCCATCGGGATGACGTTGGCGTTCAAGGCGTCATTTGCCCTCGATCCCAAGGGGAACGTGGCCTCGGTGTCCATTCCGTTCGGCCTCACGGCCGGGGTCAAGGACATCGTCTTCACCCGGGTGGAGGAAAAGCCGGCCGAAAGCCCGGCCCCGGCCAAATAGACACGAAAAAAAAGCCCGGCGGCTTTCCCCACCGGGGGAAGCCGCCGGGCCTCATGATCTTTTGCGGGGGCGCGCTTAGACCCGCTTGAGCGTCTTCAGGAACGCCGGGTCGATGTCGACCCCCAGCCCCGGAACCTCCGGAAG
>Ga0153916_10004331_pt1 | contig 10720 bp, 11 predicted proteins | sample Opewatmetagenome_FD_109642 | JGI IMG/M metagenome (GOLD analysis project Ga0153916, IMG submission 109642) | Freshwater wetland microbial communities from Ohio, USA - Open water 3 Core 3 Depth 4 metaG | ecosystem: Environmental > Aquatic > Freshwater > Wetlands | place: USA: Ohio, Lake Erie...
CCGCCGCCACGGCGTGAACGGCGCCGCGCAAGGCTTCCGTTCCCGTTGCGCACATGTTCTCGACGCGCGTCACAGGCAGATTCGGCAAGCGCAATGCCACGGCCAGCGGAATTCCGCTAGGACCCACGTTGAACGCGTCGAGAGCCGAACCGAACCACGCAGCCTCAATCTGCTGTTTCTCGAGCCCGGCATCCGCCAGGCATTCCTCGAACGCCTCCACCATGAGGTCCGCGGGGCTGGCCTGCCAGCGTTCGCCGAACCTGGAACAGCCCATGCCAACGATGATGGCCTTGTCGCGAATGCCCTTTGCGCCCGTCACAGCGGCGCCGCCTTCCAGAAGTAGCGGCGGAAGTGACGTTGCGGGTCGATATCCTTGATGCGGAAGTGGAAGTCCACCCGCGTTCCGACATCTAGTCCGCCTGAATCGACATCCACGAAGTCCATCGACAACCGGCCTCCTCCATCGAAATCCACGGTACCGAAGTAGGCCGGAGGATCGGGGTCGAAGGTCAGTCGATCCGCGGTCCAGGTTCGCACGGTTCCCTTCACATCGGCGAGCGAGCGTTCGGAGAAACTGGCTCGCGCTCCGCATTGGGCGTTCACGCAGTAGTGGCCGCGCGGCACCTGCACGGTGCCGCACGTGTTGCAAACAGCCGCCCTGAACGAGGTCAGAAAGTGCCGGTGGCGATGGAACGCGGAAGGTCGCATCTGCCGATCCATCTCGGCGCGTTTGCCAAGGTCGCGGTCTACGAGACCATTGAACGACTGAAATTTGCCGTAGTTGTTCTCGGGAACACGCCGCGTGAGCCACTTCTCGAGGCCCAAATCGGCGCGCCGCGCATCGACCTGTTCCGTTGCGCGAAAAAGAATCGCATCGCATCCCTGCCCGAAGCTCGCCACGAGAATCAGCTCACCGGGGCGCGCGCGGCCCAGGGCATGGTTGAGCAACAGCAACGGATGGGCGGCTCCCGTGTCACCCACCGCGGCCTGAAGTGAATCGACGATGGCTGCCGGGTCGAACCCGATTCTGTTCGCGATCGCGACCGCCGCGGAGGCAGCATCACCAGGCAGCACGACGTGTGCCAGCGCGGTGGCAGCGATCCCCGTGCGCTCGAGCAAAGCGGCTACCGCGGTTGGGATGACTTCGAGGTATCCCTCATCGCGGATCCAACGCTCCTCCCACTGATACACGCCCCGCTGCCCTTCGCTGCGGTACTGGTCGATGAAGTCCACGAGGTGCGTGTGTGAATCGACGAACTCTGCAAGAACACGGCTATCGGACAGGACCACCGCAGCCGCGCCGTCGCCGAAGGAGAGTTCCTGCGAGGTTCCGACCCGCGCGACGCGATGCTCCGCCGCCGCGACCACCACCGACGTTCCCGGCACCGCCCGCACGGAGTCGAGACCACACAACAGCGCGGCGGTGCCTGCGCGTCGCGTGCCAGCAGATTCCAGCGTACGCAATGACGCCGGGAGCCCCGATGCCTCTGCCACGAGTACGGCATTGCTGCGGTCCGCGAATGGGAAACTCGTTGAAGCCAGATACAGGGCCTGCACGGGTGTTGCTCGAACGGCGTCGCGGACCGCCTCGGCCGCTAGCGTGACGCTGTCCTCGTCCCAGCCGCACATCGTGCGCTCACCTTTGGCAAGAGCGGCGAGCGCCGGATTGGACCATGCGTTCGCTGCGACGATGCTCGCGCGCTGTAGCCTCCTGCGCGGCAGATACGCGCCAACCGAACTGATGCCAAACATGGGTGACACGGTAATCGTTCGGTAAGACCGGGCGTCCGCTATCAATTGCCCCGCGTCCGCGCTCGCGACGCCAGGGCAGAAGTCCAGGACTTTCGGGCAGTGTCATTCGCTACGGCCTGTGAGAGGGTCGGCGCTGGCTCTGACTGGACGTGGAGGGCTCCGCATGGCTCAAGTGTTCCGCAGTACAGTGATTCCTGCATCCGTCGAGCGGGTGTGGAGCATCATTCGCGATTTCAACGCACTTCCGACGTGGCTGCCGGCGGCGGTCGCGAGCGAAATCGAGGACGGCAAGGATCCGGGGACGATCGGCTGCATTCGCTGTGCGGTCGCAGTCGACCAAAGCGTCGTGCGCGAGATGCTCACGGCTCTGTCGGACGTCGATCACCGCTGCAGCTATTCCCTGGTGAGCGCTCCATATCCGATGCGCGACTATGTGGCGACCTTCCAGCTGCATCCGGTAACCGACACCGGCCACTGCTACATGACGTGGCTCGGCACGTTTACCGTTGATGCAGACAAGGAACAGGACACGATTCGATTTGTCGGCGAGAAAATCTACAGCAGCGCTTTCGCGAGGTTGAAGCAGCTCGTTTCCCTTTAGCCGGCGGATATCGCCACGTCCAGGCGCGCGGCCAACAGCTCCGCAATCCCCTGCGCTCCAAATCGGAGCCCGACGCCGTTGATCGTCATCAGCACCCTGCAGCGCTGTGCAAACCGGCTCATTTGATTCGTCCCTGTTTTTCGAATTCGACGCTGCAAGTCCTCGAAGACTCGAATCGCAGTCGCCCTTCTCGCACCGAAGACGACGACGCACGATGATCGGCGATCATGTACGAGACCGCGACGCCGCGCTCATCCATCATCGCGACGCGGTCTCGATAGCTCAGCCGGTACGTGAGCGCAAAGCTCGATGCTCTCGGCGTCGAACCCACCCTGACACGATCCAGAACTTCCTGCGGAACGAAACCACCATCGCTGCGATTCATGACGACTTTCTCCGCTTCATTGCGGCAGGAGCACGGGCTTGAGTACCAGCCCCCTCTCCGCGTCCTGCGCCGCCTTGTTGATGTCCGCCAACGGGTAGAACGTGATGAGCCGATCGAACGGGAAACGCCCGGCGCGATACAGTTCGATCATCTGCGGAATGAACAGCTCGGGAATCGCATCACCCTCGACGATGCCGCGGACCGTGCGACCGAAAAACAGCGACTCCCACGTAAACGTGATCTCCGTTCCGAGTGGCGCCCCACCAATGACACCGCAGGTGCCCGGGATGCGCAGGCACTCCAGGGCCTGCCGCGTCACCTTCGAAATCCCTGTCGAGTCGATTGAGTAGTCGGCACCGCCACGGGTGATTGCCCTCACCTGCTCCACCGGGTCCGCGCGATTGGCGTTGATGACGTGCGTGGCGCCCAATTCCTGCGCCAGAGAGAGGCGGCCCTCGTTGATGTCGATGCCGATGATCGCCGTGCACCCGGCCACGCGCGCCGCCATGATGGAACTGATCCCCACGGGGCCCGTGCCGAAGACGGCGATCGTCGAGCCCGCCGGTGGCTGCAACGCGCGCAGCACCGACCCCGCGCCCGTCTGAATGCCGCAGCCGAGCGGGCCGAGGATCTTGAGCGGCACATCGTTCGGCACCTTGATGACGTTGCGCTCATTGCAGAGTGCATGCGTTGCAAACGAGGACTGCGAGAAAAAGAAGCCATGGACGTAGTTGCGATTTGCCGCAGGGCTTTTGAACCCGCCGGATCCATCGCTCCTCATGCCGGCGAAGTTCAATGGAAAAATGGCATCACAGCAGGCGGGCAATCCCGTGATGCAGTTGCGACACTTGCCGCACGTCATATAGCTCATGACGACGTGATCGCCCGGCGCGACCTTGGTCACTTTCTTCCCCACGGCCTCGACGATGCCCGCACCCTCATGCCCCAGCACCATCGGAAGAGGCGCAGGCAGCATCTGGTCACGGATGCTGAGATCGGAGTGGCAGATGCCGGCTCCGACCACTCGGACCTGCACTTCGTCCTCGCGCGGGTCTTCGAGGTCCAGCTCTTCGAGGAGGAACGGTCCATCTTTCGCCCGGACGACGGCAGCAGAAATTCGCATTGCGCCTCTCAGTGCCCGCGCGCAGCGAGCCCCATCATTGCGATCGTCATCTTGAAGAATTCGCTTCGTCCGTCACCAAAGCGGTCGAGAATGCTGAAGTGATCGTCGTCAGGCATGACGAGGCTGCGCTTCAGAACGCTCTGCCAGCTCTCGTTGAGCATGGTGGTCTGGCGCCTGAACTCGACGTTTTCGCGTCCGCCGACTGCGGTGTACAGAGGCACTGCGGGTGCCGGAGACTGGCGCACCGGGCTCAATGCGGCTGCGCTCGCCTCATCCAGCCGCAGCACCGCATTCAGTGCGGCCGTTCGGCGGATGGCTTCGAGGTCGTGCAAGCCGCTGATGGTCAGCCCGCCCTTGACGAGGGCGAGTGGCAATCCGGGCTGCCAGCTCGGCCAGTCCGTCAGCATCACCATGCTTGCAAGATGACCGCCCGCGGAGTGTCCGCTGACGTACAGCCGCTCGGGATCGAACCCGAATGCCGGCGCATTTCGGTACAGGAACGCGATCGCCGTGCGGCACTGTTCGATCTGTTCGTCGATCCTCACCTGCGGGACCAACGCGTAATTGATGGCCGCGAATCCGACGCCCGCCGCAAGGAACCCGGCTGCGGGATAGGAAAACTGATCCTTGTCGGCGAACGCCCAGTAGCCGCCGTGAATGAAGACAAGGAGCGCTCCGTTCGGCTGGCGCGGATGAAACAGGTCCAGCGTCTGCATTTCCCCGGGCCCGTAGCGCACGTTCAGATCCCCCCGCAGGGTGGCTCTGATGTCCTTCGATCTCTGATCGAGCTCAGCCAGGAGCTTGCCGATCATCTCGGGCGTCATGAAGTTGTAGTGCCGATCGCAGAATTCGGGAGTCAGCTCGACCACAGGTCAATCCTTAGACGGGCTGCGCCGCGTGCGCGGACTCGACCGCCGCTTGTTCCTCCCGCCAGAGTCGCTCCAGAATTTCGCGCGCGCGGTTGACGGGCAGATCGTTGCGCCTGACCGCGAGGCGCAGCTTGCGCACGTCCTGAGACCCCAGCACCACTTGCTGGCCTTCGATCACGGCCTGATCCTGATCGAAGGCCGCCTTGGTCATCGTGTAGAGCTGCTCCGTCCAGCGTGGATCGTCTGTTTCGAAGCAGCGCGCCGTCGTCCAGAAATAGTGTGTCCTCGACTCGGTCGCCGGCGTGATCAGGTCCGTATTGATGAGCCTGCGGCCCTGCTCGGGGCTCGTGCCCGCACGGCATCCGCCGACATCGAGGAACAGGGTGCCCGGTGCTTCCCATGTCATGATTCGCCACCAGTCGACGTTTTCCGTGCTGTTCAACATCGGAACGATGAAGGGCGGCGGTGAATCGTCGTAATCCCACCGGCTCATCAGCACCGTGTTGCCATCCACGCGTGTCTTGACGGCCGACTTGCCTGCCACGCCGCGCCGTTCATCCCCGAGAATTCCGGCGTGCACGAAGTCCGCATGACTCAGGTCCAGCAGATTGTCGGTCACCAGCTCGTAGTAGCCCGCGACGTAGTGATAGCCCCGCGCATGGACCCACTGGTCATTGAAGTACGGCTCGAGCATCGGCGCGATGGGCCTGCCGTGCGCTTCCGCCGGATCGCCCGTCCAGATCCAGAGCCACCCGTATTTCGGCGCGACCGGGTAGGACTTGACGGAGGACAAATGCGGGATTCTCTCCTCCCCGGGCGCCGCGACGCATTTGCCGTGGCCGTCGAAAGTGAATCCGTGATACCCGCATTGCAGACCCCGGTCAGTCACCTTGCCGGCGGACAGCAGAGCCTTGCGGTGCGGGCACGCGTTCTGTAGCGCGGCGTATGAGCCGTCCTTTTGCCGATAGAGGACGACGTCCTCGCCCAGAATCATCCGCGCCAGCGGCCGGTCCGTGATTTCCCGCTCATCGGCCGCCACGTACCATGCATTTCGAATGAACATTGCCCGCCCGCCTGCAACCGTGAATGACCTTTCCCGTGGCGGGCAACATGATCATCTTCGGGGTAAAGGCGTCTATCGTCCTTTGGCCTGTTTAGCAGACCCTTGCCACGGCGCGACCGCGCTGGGATTCAGCGCCGCTGCGGCGACCGTTGGCGCAGCGTCTGTGACGGCAGACATCCGAACTTCTCGCGGTAGTGGCACGCGAAGGCGCTCAGGTGCGGGAAGCCCCAGCGCAAGGCAACGTCGGTCACGCGAAGCCGCTCCGCATTCGCGTGGAGCAGCTCTGCATGGGCCTGCTCGAGTCGCCGATCGCGCAGGAAGCTCAATGGCGCTACGCCGCGCGCGCGCTCGAAGCTCCGGTAGAGCGTGCGCAGGCTGACTCCGGAGCTCGCCACGATATCCGTTATGCCGATGTCCTCATCGAGATGCTGCTCGATGAACTCTTCGGCGCGCCTGACGCAGGCTGGTGAGCCGGCAATACGGCTGAGCGGCTTCGCATCCACGGCCGCCGTGAGCGTCTCGAGCACGAGCGCCAGCAGCGACTGCTCGGTGGCTCGCGCAAACTGCCCCGATGCCCGCAACGGCCCGCCGTGCGCCAGCTCGGAGACGATGTAACGGACATAGCGCTGCAGCGCTCGCCCGCCAGGCGAAGTGAGCGGCACAGCGTAACGCGGATCCGGAAGCTTCAGCCGCTGATCGAACGCCAACGCCGTCGCGTGGAGTGCTGACCTGTCGAACCGGACCAGAAAATGACGACAGTTGCGCTCGCAACGAACGCGCATCGGCATGTCGCTTCCGACGAGATGACCGCGCGAACGGTACAGCTCGACGCGGCCCGCATGATCGAGATAGGTCGCACTCGAGCCCGCGATGACGAGCTGCAGCACCAGCGACTCGCGCGCCTGCGCGGCGAGCTGCCGCAGGTCCACTTCGACAGGGTCGCCATAGCTCAGCACCGTGATCTCGAGATGCTCGAGCTGCAGATGCTCCACCTGGAAATCGTATGCCCCGCGGCGATCGGCCACGACAACGGCGGGCCGCACCAGCGAGCCGACCACACTCTGGAACATCTCGCTGCGTGGCGTGCGGCAGGAGAACCCATGCGCGTATCGCAGAATCGGCTCAGCCACTGCGGTCACTCCGGAAGGAGATCGCCGTCATGGTACTCGTTCCCGAGGCGCGATCCAGTCTGCGCAGCCCGCGCTGACCTGCGTGGCTCAGCCGTCACGAAGCTTGAAGCGCTGGAGCTTTCCCGTCTGGGTCCGTGGCAGGCTCGACACGTACTCGATGGCGCGCGGGTACTTGTACGGCGCAATGGTCTTCTTGACGAACTCCTGCAGCAGGCGGGTCAGCGACGCGTCCGCGCTCTGTGGATCGCGTGGCACGACGAAAGCCTTCACGATGTGGCCTCGCTCCGGGTCCGGCGCGCCCACCACTGCGCACTCGGCAACAGCGGGATGCTCGAGAAGCGCCCCCTCGACCTCCGGTCCGCAGATGTTGTAGCCGGATGAGATGATCATGTCGTCGGTACGGGACTGGAACCAGAAATAGCCGTCCTCGTCCATCGAGTAACTGTCTCCCGTGAGGTTCCAGCCGCCCTTTACGTAGTCGGTCTGCCGTTCATCGGCGAGATAGCGGCAGCCGGTGGGTCCTTGGACCGCAAGCCGGCCGACCGTGCCAGGCGGCAGCGGATGCAGCTCCTCGTCCAGGACACAGGCGCGATACCCGGGCACTGCCCGACCGGTCGAGCCCGGTCGGATGGCTTGATCAGCCGCCGAGATGAAAATGTGGATCATCTCGGTCGCGCCGATGCCATCGATGATGCGGCAGCCGCTGGAGTCGTACCAGGCATCCGATGTGGATCGGGGAAGATGCTCGCCAGCGGAGATGAACGAGCGCACGCGCGGAAACCTGGCATCCGGAAACTCTCGCAGCAGCGAACGATAGGCCGTCGGCGCCGTAAACAGCCGTGTCACCTCGAAGCGTTGCAGGCTCTCCGCGAGTTGCTCGGGTGAGGTGCCCGCGAGCAGCGCCGTGCCGGCGCCGAATCGAAATGGAAACACGAGCTCCGCGCCCAGCCCATACGTGAAGGCGAGCGGCGGCGTTCCGGCAAACACATCGGCGCGGTCCGGCCGCAGGATGTGGCGCGCGAACGTGTCTGCCATCGCCAGCACGTCACGGTGAAAATGAACGGTGGCTTTGGGAGCGCCTGTGGTCCCCGACGTAAAGGCGATCAGGCAGGGGTCGTCCTGTGCCGTCGCAATGGCCGTGAAGGAGGCAGTCTTCGCGCTCATGCGCGCTTCCATTTCGCCGTCGCCCCAGGTCAGGATGCGTCGCAGGACAGAGCCGTCTCCACAAAGCGGCCGAAGCTCGGCTACCAGTGTGTAGTCGCACAAGGCGACTCGAATCTGCGCCTTCTCGAGAAGACCTGCGAGCTCGCGCGAGCGGAGCATGGGCATCGTGGTCACGACGATGCCGCCCACCTTCACGACCGCGAGCCACGCGGCAATCAGCATCGGCGAGTTCGGCGCGCGCAGGAGCACGCGATTGCCGGGCACGACTCCGAGGTCTGCCACGAGAACCTGGCAGATCCGATTCACCGCGTCGGCAAGCCGCGCGTACGACCAGTCGCCGCCCGCCCCGCGAATGGCGACTCCCGCCGCATGCTCGTGCACGTTGCGATCCAGAAGCTCGCACGCGCAATTCAGACGCTCCGGATATTGAAGCTCGGGCAGATCGAAGATGAGACTCGGCCATTGCTCCCGAGGCGGCAGCCGGTCACGCACCCAAGTATCGAGGTGGGCAGTGGGCGCGGGCATCATCGATCAACCGCTGCTGCTGCGCCGGAGCGGGTCGGCCGCACTGCGCCGCTGGACCAGGTCGAGCGCGACGTCGATGATCATGTCTTCCTGGCCACCGACCATCCGGCGTGCGCCGAGCTCCACGAGAATCGAGCGCACGTCGATCCCGAAGCGTCGAGCCGCGGTCTCCGCATGCCGGAGGAACGACGAATAGACGCCCGCGTATCCCAGCGAGAGCGTCTCACGATCCACCCTCACCGGCCTGTCCTGCAACGGACGCACCAGATCCTCGGCGGCATCCATCAGTCGGAACAAATCCGTGCCGTGCCTCCAGCCTTTGCGATCGATTGCCGCGATGAAGACTTCGAGCGGAGCATTGCCGGCACCCGCGCCCATGCCGGCGAGCGACGCATCGACGCGTGTCGCGCCGTTCTGCACGGCAACGATTGAATTGGCGACGCCCAGCGACAGATTGTGATGCGCGTGAATGCCGCGCTCGGTGTCGGTGCGCAGCGTTCGATCGAACGCCTGAAATCTCGCAGCGACGCCGTCCATGTCGAGAGCGCCGCCCGAATCCACGACATAGACGCACTGCGCGCCGCAGGACTCCATCAGCCGCGCCTGCCCGGCGAGCGCCTCCGGGTCGATCATGTGGGACATCATCAGAAACCCAACCGTATCGAGCCCTAGCGAGCGCGCGAGCTCGATGTGCTGGGCGGCGATGTCCGCTTCCGTGCAGTGGGTGGCGATGCGCACGGAGCGCACACCGCAGTCGCGAGCGCGTCGCAGGTCGTCCTGCGTGCCGATTCCCGGCAAGAGCAGTGTCGTGAGCTGTGCCCGTCGCAGTGTCTTGCCGACCGCCTCGATCCATTCCCAGTCGGTGTGGGCACCGAATCCATAGTTGAAGCTCGACCCGGACAGGCCGTCACCGTGCGCAACTTCGACGGCATTCACTCCGGCCTCGTCGAGGGCGCGCGCAATCGCCGTGACGCTCTCGATGCCGTACTGATGACGGATGGCATGCATGCCATCGCGCAGCGTGACGTCCTGGATGTACAGGTTTCGGGTCATGCGGCATTCCGCAGGTACTTGAATCGGGCGACTCGCTCACCCGTGCCGAGCGCCGCAGAGGTCATGATGTCGAGGTTGCCGGCATATGCCGGGAGGTGATCGGCCGCGCCCTCCACTTCGAGGAACACGCTCGTCTTCAGGCCGTGGAACGTGCCGCGGCCGGGAATGTGCAGCGGCCGGCCCGGCTCGATGTGGTCGAACACGACCGTCTGCTTCAGACGGTAGCCACGCACGTACGTCTGGACATCGGCGACCATCTGACCGATCGAATCGGCCAGGCGCGCTTCCTCGACATCCTCGGAAAGCACGAAGACGGTATTGCGCATCATCATCGGCGGGTCGGCCGGATTCAGGACGATGATCGCCTTGGCGTGCCGAGCGCCGCCGACGCGCTCGATGGCGCGCGCGGTTGTGGTGGTGAACTCGTCGATGTTGGCGCGGGTGCCGGGCCCGGCCGAGCGGGAAGCCAGCGACGCAACGATTTCTGCATAGTGCACCGGCGCGCAACGCGACACGGCCGCGACGATCGGTATCGTGGCCTGGCCACCGCAGGTGACCAGATTCATTACGCGCTCCGACAGATGCGCGTGCAGATTCACCACGGGAACGACGTATGGCCCTATGGCGGCCGGCGTGAGGTCAATGAGCGTCGTGTCTGGAAGCCGCCGCATGCGCGCCTCATGAGCGAGGTGCGCTCGCGCCGAAGTCGCATCGAAGATGATCTGAACGCCGGCAAATTCCGGCAGCGCGAGCAGCCCGTCGATGCCCTGCGCCGTTGTCGCAATGCCCAGGCTCCGCGCCCGCGCGAGACCTTCAGAGGTCGGATCGATACCCGCAACGGCGCGCACTTGAAGAACCTGCGACAGCCGCCGGATCTTGAGCAGCAGGTCCGTGCCGATATTGCCGGTTCCGAGAATTGCACAACCGATCGTTCCCATGAGAAGACCTCAATGAAACCTGACCTCGACGGCGCCGAGCGTGGCGATCTCGGCGCGGACACAGTCCCCCGCCTGTACGCTCACCATCGGGCCCAGAGCGCCCGAGAGCACGACATC
>Ga0153916_10004332_pt1 | contig 10719 bp, 18 predicted proteins | sample Opewatmetagenome_FD_109642 | JGI IMG/M metagenome (GOLD analysis project Ga0153916, IMG submission 109642) | Freshwater wetland microbial communities from Ohio, USA - Open water 3 Core 3 Depth 4 metaG | ecosystem: Environmental > Aquatic > Freshwater > Wetlands | place: USA: Ohio, Lake Erie...
CCTGGATAGGAGGGATTTTTGAAGGGTAGTAAGACACTTCCTTTATCCTGCTGTTCTGGTAATGGAAGCACGCTCCCACAGACCTTACAAGCACGCAGTCCATTCCGTGCAGGGACTTCTTCGCCATCCCCCCGTCAACCCCCACGACCTTCACATCCCTGAGGGGGCTCTGCTCAATCCTGTGAAACAATCCGAGCTTGGGTGAGGCCTCCCTCAGAAGCGTGGCCACACCTCTCCTCCGGTTCTCCATCTCCGCGATTTTTTTCGCAATCTCCCTTATCCTGGGTATCAATTTTTCCATTCGTCTCACTTGCAACAATTAACGCCTTGCGACTTTTGTAAGAAGGCGTCAACAGACGCCTTCTTACTCATAATGTATTGTTTCAAAAGCTTATCTTTCTGATGCCATGAAAATGCGAGGCTTGTGATAATAATTGTTCCAAGCAGTATCATGCGCCTCTTATTTTATCCATGAAACAATTCAAAGCTTTTAAGCTCACGGGAGAAATATTTAACCATGAAACAATTCAATTTTATACTCACAGCTTTCCTTATAGCAACAGCATTTTCAATTGTTTCAGCCCAGGCCAGAGTGTCAGGATTGGAGTATTACGGGATAGAAAGCAGCATAAACGATGACATGACTGTCAGGACAGTCCTGAGCATAAAATTCAAGGAGCCTACGGACACAGCCGAGTTCATGCTTGATTACAAGGCATATAACCTGACCACAAGCTTCAGCTTCGATTCAGCCATATGCTCTCTAACGGATGAAATAAACAAAAGCAGAATAATATGCACCCTGACAGGAATAACAGACACCAGGAACCTTCTCACCCTGACCTTCTACACCAAAGAAGGCATCACGGCATTCCAGGGCAAGTATAATTTCTCAACCAACTACGGGATTTCAGTCCCCATAAACGAGGCATTCATTCTCATAAAAATCCCAAGAAGCAGCGTCCTTTCAGAGGAGCCCGCAAACCAGTCCTACATTCCGAGGGACGGGAAGATACTCTCGGACGGCAAGAACATAATGGTTTACTGGCAGAGGGAAAACACCACAGCAGCTTATGACATGAGATTCTCGGTCTCGTATGCAACACAATCCGCGGGCGCAGGCTTCAGCAACCTTTTCGTGGTTTCAATCGCCGGGATAGTAATAATGTCCATGATAGCAGTTGCCATATATGTCAGAAGAGGCGGAGGGCTCGTGAAAACAAGAGCAGAGGTTGTAACATCCGTCCTGAATACAGACGAGAAAAAAGTGGTTGACATACTTGCCAGGCACGGGGGCAAATCAGGCCAGAAGATAATAGTCAGGGAATCGGATTTCTCGAAGGCCAAGGTTTCCAGGCTGGTCAAGAACCTGAAGAATCGCGGTGTAGTTGACATAGAGCCCATATCAGGCCGCGAGAACCGAATAATCCTCAAGTTCGAGAAGAAGCCGGAATCCGACCAGAAGCCCGAAAAGCCTGAAAGGATTTTGGATCCTGTAATAGAGACCCAGGCAGACGTAGACGAGGAGATATGACTCATTCTAAGCGAAAGCACTCGCCAAAGCCCGCATGGCAGCAGAACATGGGGAGGGAGAGGATAGAAAGGCTGTTCTCACTGGCTGAGAAAGAATTCTTCAGCCATCCGGAAAGGTCCCACAGGTATGTCTCTCTCGCGAGAAAGATAGCCATGCGCTACAACATCCGCCTCTCACCGGAACTTAAAAACCGCTACTGCAAGAAATGTTATAAGTACCTCAAGCCAAGTATTAATTGCAGGGTGAGGGCAAGCGCAAGCCAGAGGGCCGTGATAATCACATGCCTGGAATGCGGTCATGTGATGCGCCACCCCTACAGAAGGGAAAAGAACGTGCGAAAGAAGGTGGCATAGCCACCTTCAAACGAATGAACAAGGCGTTAGCTAATGAGAATCCTTATACTAATCGGCATGGTCATAATCTTCATCTCAGCCTTCTTCATACTTTTCATTTTCGATTCAGTTGTGAAGGACCAGGTAAGGTGCATGGCAGGGTTCGAGTCAAGTTCATGCGACACAAGGGAAGCCAGCAAAACCCTTGTGATAGGCCTGGCATTCATAGCCATGTTCCTGATAATAGACGGCGGGGTCCTGTACATGATAATAAAGAGCATAACAGAGAGCGGCTCTGCTTATATTGCGTATAGTGTGTGATTGGGAGCTTCCTGTTCTAAAACATTTATATATCTGCTTATAGAGATATTTACAATTCAAAGGGGAAATTATGGCTTCGATACGAGAGGTAGACACACAGCAGTTGGTAATGAAGGCAGCTGAGGCTCTGGAGGGAATGGAAGAATTCAAGCCTCCTGAGTGGGCAGTTTTCGTGAAGACAGGCGTGCACAAGCAGAGGCCTCCTTCCCAGGCGAACTGGTGGTTTATCAGGTCAGCCTCAATCCTCAGGAAAATCTATCTTAACCAGCGGTTTGGCGTCTCAAAGCTCAGGAAGGTTTACGGCGGAAGGAAGAAGCGCGGCCATAAGCCCGAGCACAAGAAGCGCGCTTCAGGCTTCATAATAAGGAAAATCCTCCAGCAGCATGAGAAAGCAGGATTTGTCAAGACAGAGAAAGGGAAGGGTCGCTCAATCACCCCGAAAGGCCAGAAGTTCCTTGATGGGATAGCAAAATCCATCAAAAAGTAATTTATAACACATTTCCCTAATTCTAATGTGATTTTAATGCCAGACGTGATTGCAGTAGGGAGCATAGGCCTTGACACTATTAAGACGCCGTTCGGCTCCGTTAAGGACGAATTCAGCGGGACGGCCGTATTTTTCTCTGTTGCTTCTTCCCTGTTCTCACAAACAGGAATCGTCTCAATAGCAGGGACAGATATTCAGAAGAAGCACTTCTCCTTCCTCAACAAGAGGGGGATATGCACGAAAGGCATCCAGGTAGTGAAAGGGAAGACCTTGAGGTTCAGCTGCTATTATGAGTATGACATGAATGAAGCCCATGTCCTGAAGACGGACGTTAACGTATTCGGGAAGTTCAACCCGGTCCTTCCGGAAGAGTACAGGAAAGCAAGGCATTTTTTCATAGGCGCTGTAAATCCAAAGATTCAGACAAAGGTTATAAATCAATTGGAAGACCCTGAATTTGTGGTCATGGACACAAAACCTTTCTGGATTGAAAAATCCAGGAAAACTATCCTTGATACAGCCAAGAAGTCCAACCTCCTTCTCATCAACGAGTGGGAGGCCAGACAGCTTTTTGGCACCCCGAACCTCCAGAAGGCCGCCAAAGAGGCCCTCAAGCTGGGGCCCGAATACGTGATAATAAAGAAAGGGGAGCACGGCTCGCTCCTGTTCACAGACGGGGCATATTTCTCCGCTCCCAGCTACCCGCTCGAAACCCTCATAGACCCCACCGGAGCAGGGGATTCATATGCAGGAGCCCTCATGGGCTGGCTCGCAAAAAGCCGGACTGTGACAGAATCCAAATTAAGGAAAGCCATGATTTACGGCGCGGTAGTTGCCTCATTCACAGCAGAAGGATTCGGCCTGAGCAGGCTCAAGTCCATAACCTTAAAAGACATAGAAAGGCGCTACCAGGAGATAAAGAAGATAACTTGTTTTTGAGGGATTATGAAAAGCCTAAAATTCTCAGAACCTTTACCAAGTTTAATTCTGAAAGGAAAGAAAAGCATTACCTGGAGAATTAATGATGAGAAAGGCATCACAACAGGAGACAAGCTTTCCCTTTGCCACAACAACGGCAACGAATTTGCAAAGGCAGAAGTTATTTCGGTAAGGGAAACTGTTTTTGGGAATTTGACTAAGAAGGATAAAGAAACCCATGAAAAATTCTCATCCGTCAAGGAGATGCTTCAGAAATATTCAAAATATTATAGAATGAAGGTCACCCCTAAAACCAAGGTCAAGGTAATCAAATTCAAGCTTTTAAAACGTTAAACGCAATTATAACAGTCATTTTTCAAGGAGGAATGATTGAATGAGCAAAGTGAAAGACCCCTCTCTTGCGAAAGAGGGAAAGAAGAAGATAACATGGGCAGAGGACCACATGCCTGTTCTCATGCGAATAAGGGAGGAGTTCCGGAAGGACAAGCCGCTAAAGGGATTGACAGTGGCAGCCTGCCTTCATGTCACGAAAGAGACTGCTGTCCTCATGCGCACCCTCAAGGATGGGGGCGCGGTTGTGGGGCTGTGCGGCTCCAATCCCCTCAGCACACAAGATGACATAGCAGCAGCCCTGGCAGAAGACGGGATTAATATTTTTGCATGGAGAGGCGTCTCGAATGATGAGTATTACTGGTGCGTGGACCAGGTCCTCAATCTGAATCCAAACATAACCATGGATGATGGAGGGGACCTTGTAGCCACCATACACTCCAAGCGCACAGGCCTCCTCAAGAATATAATTGGCGGTACAGAAGAGACCACAACAGGAATAATCCGCTTCCGCTCCATGGAGAAGGACAAGGCCCTGAGATACCCCATAATCTCCGTGAATGATGCTTATACAAAACACCTTTTTGACAACAGATACGGGACAGGCCAGTCCACCATAGACGGCATAATGCGCTCCACCTCTATCCTTCTGACAGGAAAGAACTTTGTGGTGGGAGGATACGGCTGGTGCGGAAGAGGCATAGCCACCCGCGCAAGGGGAATGGGCTCAAACGTGATAGTCACAGAAGTGGACCCGGTTAGGGCGCTGGAAGCATACATGGACGGATTCCGCGTAATGAGCATGTCCGAGGCCTCAAAGATAGGAGACATTTTCGTGACCGCTTCCGGGGACAAGGACCTGATACGGAAAGAGCACATGGAGAAAATGAAATCAGGCGCGATCCTCGCGAACTCAGGCCATTTCAACGTGGAGATAAACATAAAGGACCTTGAATCCATGAGCACCTCGAAATCCACAGTCAAGCCCAATGTCGAGGAATACAAGCTCAGGAGCGGGAAGAAGCTCTACCTTCTCGGGGAAGGGAGGCTCGTGAACCTCGCGGCTGCGGAAGGCCACCCTGCAGAAGTGATGCAGATGTCCTTCTCCAACCAGGCCCTGTGCACCAAATACCTGAAGGAGAACAGAGGGAAACTGGAGAACAGGGTTTACAACGTCCCGAAAGAGATAGACATAAGGATAGCAAATCTCGCGCTCAAGGCAGCAGGGATAGAGATAGACACGCTAAGCCCTGAGCAGAAGAAATACCTGGAAAGCTGGCAGGAGGGCACTTAAGAACAGCAGGGATATCATGGAACAATATGGTGTTTTTGTAGACTGCCCCAAGAAGGAGATGAAGGGACTGCTGACGGAAGGAGGCAAACCCGATATCTACAAAACAAGCAACATGCATGATGCGGAGTTCGAGGCGAGGAACTGCCTGCTGTTGTTCAGGGATTGGGATATGGATACTACAGGCATGAGCACCAGCGTTGTCCCGTTAAACGATGATAACAGCTTTGGCCCGCCCATAAAGAAATATCGATTGGATGACAGGGAGGCTGTTGAGGAACTATGAACGGCGGAATAGACCCGAATGAGTTCGCGAAGATGAGGCAGATAGAGGAGATGAAGAAGAAGCTGCTTGCAACCATCCTCTCCAAGGAAGCCTATGAAAGGCTTGCCCGGGTGAGAGTAGCGAACCAGGAGCTTGCGGGCCAGGCAGAACTCTACCTCCTGCAGATTTACCAGTCAGGCAAGCTTGAGGGAAGGATAACAGACGAGCAGATGAAAGAGGTTCTTAGAGTGCTCTCATCAGGCAGCAGGTCAGGATTCAACATCAGGAGAAAATAAGCTTATATACATTAAACCACCATTTCTGTCAATAGGAGAAATTATGAGCAGGAACAAGCCCCTCGGAAAGAAGCTGAAGATGGCTTCTGCAGGAAAAGTGCGCTCCGCGCCAAGATGGGCGGACATACGCAAGTTCAGCCTCAAAAGGGCAAGGAGCCGGAGGATTCGTGTAAGGACAAGGAACTGGAGAAGGAACAAGCTCAAGATTTAGGTGTATTATGGAAAAACAGGAGCAAAAATTAAAGACAGCAGAAGAAGCATTGAAAGAGATATATGCAGACCACAGACCGCCAGGAATGGCAATAACAGAGTTCATTGTATCAATGGAGCAGGCAATCAGCGAGCTGTGCCAGCCGGAGCCAAAATTATCAAAGGAGATTTCAGCGGCAGTAGATGAAATAATCGGAGACTATTTTAAATCTGATAAAGAGGGCATGATAGGAATTATAAAATATCTGGATGAGGCAAAAAATCCTTATTACAGGAAGGATCAGTGCCTTCAAAGTTTTCTTGACGGCTCTTATAATAAAATAGACACAGACAAAGGGGTATAATGGCTGAAAAATCCAAAACCGAACGGAAGAAAGAAGGCGGCTCGGCCGCCTTCAAACAGGAAGAGAAGGTCTTGGTTATCCCTCTCAGGAGAAAGGCCAGGAAATCCCCCAGGAACATGAGGATGAACCGCTCTGTAAAGGAGATAAGGGTATTCCTCTCAAGGCACATGAGAACAGAGCCATCTAACGTTCATATATCCCAGCAGCTTAACGAGTTTTTCTGGAAGGGAGGAGTGCACAACCCACCTTCCAGGATAAAGATAAAAGTGAGAACAGGCGAGGAAGGTAAGGTCTTCGCAAGCATGCTTGAGGAGAAGGAGAGGCTAAAGAAGGAAAGCAAGAAGAAGCTTGGCCTGAGGGAAAGGCTCGCACGCAGGAAAGAAGGCGCTGGTGAAGAGAAAACAGAAGAGAAACCCGAGAAACCAGCCGCCCCTGAACCCTCAAAAGAGAAACCCAAGAAGGAACGCCCAAAGGAAACTCCTGAAGAGACAGAACAGGAGCTCATGCTTGAAGAATAGCAACCCAAAACCTTTTATCACTCTTTTTCTTATATATACATCATGCCAGGATTCCAGATTATCGGAAGCATAGCAATTCTCAAGCCAGGGGTCCCGAAAAAAGAAGGCCAGGAGCAGGCCCGCAAAATCCTGAAAACCCTTCCCAGGATAAGATCCGTGTACAGGTACTCAGGTCATGTGAAGGGAGAACTCAGGATCCCAAAAGTCTCCTATGTGGCAGGCAGGAAAAATCCCGTGACCATCCACAAGGAGAACGGCTGCTTCTACAAGCTGGACATCATGAGAATGATGTTCTCAAAAGGGAATGTTCTGGAGAGAGCCCGCATACCCAAGCTCGTGAAGCCAGGAGAAGTCATAGTGGACATGTTCGCGGGGATCGGATATTTCTCCCTCCCGCTCGGGAAATACTCCCCTGCCAGGAAAATCTACTCCATAGAGCTGAATCCTGTCTCCTTCCGCTTCCTGAAGCAGAACATAAAGCTGAACCATCTTGAGGGAAAGATAATCCCTATAAAAGGGGATTGCCGCACTGTGAAAATCCCCGAGAAAGCGGAAAGGATAATCATGGGCTACCTCCCCAAAACCTGCAAATACCTTCCCCACGCTTTCTCGCTCCTGAAGCCCGGGGGCATAATCCACTACCATGATTCCTTCAGGAAAGAGGAATTGTGGGAAGTCACGGAAAGAATCCTGCGGGATTATGCGGGAAGGAAGGGCTTCTATCCAATCCGCATGGAAAAAAGGGTGGTGAAGCAGTATTCGCCCGGAATCTTCCACGTCGTGATAGACGCGGAGTTCAGAAAAACATCCCAACCAGAACCGCGAAAATCACGAGGTTGAGCAGGTCAGCCACGCTTGTTGTGATTGGAATCAGGAAGTTGTTCGGATCCTCATTCTTCCCGTATATCCCAAGCCCTCCTATTATGGAGATGCAGAATATTATAGCCACGATTATGAGGTTTGACAGCACGGCAATTGAGAGGATTTTCAGGAACACATCAAACGTGAGCGAGAAGCCCTGCCAGTACGCGATAACAGACGCAGCCACTCCAATGAAGACCGATGTAAGGAACGAGGTGAAGAGAATGACCAGGAAAAGCGTGTGCAGGTGCCTGGACCTCCACCACTTCCTGTTCACCTTCCCCAGATAGAGCATTGTTGTGAACTTTGAAGAAACAATGCAGCCGAAATCCCCCACCATGTCATTCATGGCAGGCATGAGTATAAGCAGCGGGGTTATCACAAGAAGCTGCGCTGTGATGGACTCCATGCTTATCCCGCCAATGGAGCTTATTATAGAAGCCAGCACCAGTATCTTGAGCGACTCCCTTACTATCACATGAGCCACATGCGAGCGCGGGCCGTACTCCTTCATGTAGAACAGCGTGCGCCTTGATATCCCGTACTTCCTGTGCACATGATGGAGGACAGGATGGTGCTCATGCCTCCTTACCTTTGTAACCTTCTGGAGCAGTTTTTTCCTGTGACTCATACTATCACTATAGCTATGAAAATGGAGAGTATGCTGGATATGTCACCTGTTGTCGTGACATAAGGCCCCATTATATTGTTCGGGTCATGGCCGTGCCTGAATAGCCAGAAAGTGGTCAGCACAGTCAAAGGGATCTCTATCAGATTGGAAAGCAGGCCCGCTATGAAAGCTATGGCTATTATCCTGTAGTCAAGTATATGGAAGAAAACCATGTTCGCGAAGAAAGCCACGAACCCCAGCATGGTGCTCACTACAATCACCAGCAGGACGGAAGCGAGCACGTTCCCTTTCATTATCCTGTTCTTCCTGACTTTTGGCTTTGCAGCCCCAAGGAAAAGCGCGGAGCTCAGCCTCGCGGAAAGCGACCCGCTTATGTTCCCCCTCATCTCCAGGAATCCGGGCAGCAGGATAAAGAGCGCAGGAACAAGCTCAACGTGGTGGGTTATGTAAGCAAGGAGAGTCCCTGCCACAATCCCTCCTGATATGGAAGCCATCTCCGCGGTAAGAATCTCATCAAAGTCCTTCCAGAAGGCCATATTATATTATTGGCGAGGCGGGTTAAAATTGGAGAATAAGAATAAATAACTTGCTTCTCTTTTATGAGTATGGCAAAACGGGCAAGAATGTCAGCAGAGGAGCTAGGGAAAGGAAACCTGGATTTCATTTTCCAGGCCGCTTATAGAATCGGTACTGACCCGGCTTTCAGTCATATGCTCAGAAGAGCAGAATTAAATTATGAGAGAGCACGGTATGACGGCCTGCAAGCGAACCGTCCGCCGCTTGGCTATATATTCGCTGACCCTCTTGATGCCGGTGAAATAGCAAACATGATAAGTACAAAGCCAGAAACATTGACCGAATTTATGAAAGCCGTGCACGGAGACTCAAGAGAAAATACAATGAAACATTTCAAGCGGGAAGACCTCTCGCTTGTTGAAGTGCCTTTCCAGAATTATTATGGAAGCCATCTGATTTATCTGGATATCACAGGCTATACGTTAGGCGAACCGCCTTTCAGCGAAATTCCAAAACCCTTGGAATTGCCAGCAGGAATACCACTGGAAAGATTTTCGAAGATAGGATACAAATCATTAACACATTAGTCCTTTCTGAAAACCCCGAAATACATGTTCCCGTAATCTCTGGGGAGCAATCTCTCCACCTTCAGGAGCAGCTTCTCCCGAACAGAGAAATCCGAGAAATTGTTCCACCTGGGCTTCACAATCCTGTAAATGGAATCAAACCCCTGGAGGGAGAAACCCTCAAAGAGCGAGAGAAAATCCCTTTTCGTGAACAGCCTCAGTTTCGCCCTCTCTCCCGAGACGCGGAAATTCTTGGTCCTGAACTTCTCAGGATTCGTGCGGATTTTTCTCCAGAAAGACATGTGCGTATGGTCCCACACGCTCGCCACTGAAACAATCGCAATCCCTCCAGGCTTCAGCACCCTCCTGATTTCCCGCGCAGTTTTTCCCGCGTCACAAACATTCAGAACCGAGAACAAGCACAAAACAGTATCGAAACTTCCGTCTCGGAATGGCAGCTTCTCCCCCTTCCCCAGAACCAGCTTCTTTCCTTTCACCTTCGCTTTCTCAAGCATCTCCCTGCTCGGGTCCAGCCCCATGATATCCTGTATCAAATCCAGGTGGTATCCTGTCCCGCACCCCACATCCAGGCTCTTCCCGTGCGCGTATCTCCTTATGAGGGCCTTCTCGAGAACCCGAACCCTCTCTGTGGTGGGAGAGCTGTGCCTGATATCATACACGTCCGCAGTTTTCTGGTAGAGCGTTTCTGTGGGCATGGTTTTAATGTGAATTGATTTCTTAAATCTTTCCGCGAACTTATTGGTATGCTCCATAAAGGCCAGAGAATAGGGAGCCTGATACTTGTAGGCGCAGGCGTTGGAGAGATAGAGGGGAGAGGACCGAGGGAAGTTTATATATTCACAGACATGGAAGGAAAGGAGTGCATTTGCATAGGGGCTTATGACAAAGGCCGGAAAATCTCGGAGAAAGAGCTGATAGAAATCATAAACAGGGAATATCCCGTCCAATAATGTATTTAAATTCTTGCGTGCAATCTGTTAGTCATGAAAGCAACAGTCCTTAGTTACAGGAGAGGGATACACACCATGCACGGGAACCAGCTGCTCCTCGAGATAGAAGGAGTGGATTCCAGGGAGCTCGCCTCAAGGTACATAGGCAAGCGCGTGATATGGACCTCCCCGGCGAAGAAGCAGATTTTCGGCAAGATCACCACTACCCATGGGAACAACGGAGTGGTGCGTGCCCGCTTCCCGAAGGGCCTCCCGGGAACAGCCATAAGCGCGAAAGTGGAGATAATCGAGAAGTGATTCTTGGAAA
>Ga0153916_10004333_pt1 | contig 10719 bp, 10 predicted proteins | sample Opewatmetagenome_FD_109642 | JGI IMG/M metagenome (GOLD analysis project Ga0153916, IMG submission 109642) | Freshwater wetland microbial communities from Ohio, USA - Open water 3 Core 3 Depth 4 metaG | ecosystem: Environmental > Aquatic > Freshwater > Wetlands | place: USA: Ohio, Lake Erie...
CGGTCCAGTGGTAAAGGATTATCGCAGGCATAAAAGATGGCGTTCCAGCGAAAGCGACCGTGATGAATATCGCTGTGTCAAGTCCCTCTCCCACGATAGTGGAGCTGATGGTGCGGGTCCATAGCCAGCGGCCACGCGTCAGGACCTTGAGCCTCGACAGGATATACGAGTTCACAAATTCGCCCATGAGGTAACCCACGAAAGAAGCCAGCAGCAGTCGTGGCGCGTACCCGAGAATCGCGGCGTACGACTGCTGGCCAGTCCAGAAGGACGCCGGAGGCATGATCTGTCCTACCCATGCGAAAAAGACAAAGACCAGATTGCAGAAGAACCCGAGCCAAATCACGCGCCGCGCCTGCGCATAGCCGTAGACCTCAGTCAGCACATCGCCGAATATGTATGAAATGGGGAACACGAATATCGCCGCCGGCACGACGACGAAGCCGAAAGAGACCAGCTTCACGGCGATGACATTCGCCGTGACTAGGCAGGTTACAAACAGCGCGACCAGAACAACAAAACGCTGGGAGATCTTCATCGTACGCTCGAGGTCCTAATACGAAATAAAGTACCAGCCTCAGGGTCACAGGGGGCACCGCTCGCAGGGTGCGCCTTGTTTGATAGAGACATTCTAGCATACGCACCCGGGGCGCCCTAGAAGCGTCCTAAAAGGGTTTGTTCTCTCGGCACATCAGAGTTATAATATTCGCTGCACTAAGAATAGTGCCGATGGCGCACGGCACATACAGCTTGCATTGACGGCTCGTGCAATGGCCCAGAAGGACGTACTGCCCCGGCTGTTGAACCTGAAGACGGTCGCTTTTGGCGACCTAACCTGGGTCGACATCGTCGACCCTACCGACGAAGCCCAGAAATATCTGGCAGACCACTATAGCTTCCACCCACTTGACCTCGAAGACGCCCTGAGCCGAAGGCAGATCTCCAAAATCGAGGAGTACCCGCTTTACCTTTTCGTGATATTTCATCTGCCGGTCTACGACAAAACCACGCGTATCAGCGCAAGGAAGCAATGGTCCGCGTTCGTTGGAGACAAATACCTTGTCACACTCAGGCCGAAAGAACTAAAGTCGGCTGAGGACCTGTTCCGCGAGTGTGAGACGGCCGAAGAAGCCCGGCAAGAATACATGAGCCACGGATCGGGCTACCTGCTTTACACAATCCTTGACCGAGCCATAGACTCCTATTTCCCCGTGCTGAACAAACTGCTGACGTTGATGGACGACGTCGAGGACAGTGTGTTCGATGAGGGAGTCGAAGCCGGCACTGAGCTCAGCATACTCCGCCGCGACTTGATCACGCAAAGGCGCGTTATGTTCCCAACACGCACTCTGTTCACAGAACTCGAGGGCAAGCTAAAGCGGTTCACCAAGACCGATCTGACGCTCTACTTCAGCGATCTTATGGACCACATGAACAAGATATGCGACACCCTGGACGAATACGAGGAAGTCATTAACGTTTACAAGGACGCCGATTCGCTGCTCAGCACCTATCGTGTCAATGGAGTGATCCGAGTGGTTGCCGTACTGTTTGCGGTAGGCCTGCCTTTCCTCATCGTCACCGCCGTGCGGCTGATGCTGCCTACAAGCGCGTCCACAGGCAGCGCCCAATCATTTCTTGTCCTCGCAGGCGCCGTAGTGGTCTTGATCGCAGCGATCTTGCTCTTCCTGCGCCGCAGGCACCTGCTCTAGCCTCGCCCCGGTGGTGATGGTGGAAACATCATCCCGTCTCGGACGCAGTCGAGTACCGCCGGTAGAACCACCTCTTCATCAGTTCCACCAACCACAGGTAGAGCACTATGAACACCGCGAGAATCAGCAGAAAAGTTCCAGGCAGGGGAACGAAGCCAAATATTCGTGCCAAAGGAAGAAACGGAAGCGCCAGAGCCACAGCGAGGACGCCGAGGATGTTGAAGAGGAGCAGCTTGCTCGGCTTACTCCGGAAAAATGGGATCGTCCGAGTTCTGATGACAAAAATAACCAGCGTTTGTGTGAATAAAGACTCGACGAACCAAGCCGTTTGGAACAGAGCAGCCGACGCCTTAAACACATAGAGCATCACGAAGAACGTAGCGTAGTCAAAAATGGAACTGACCGGCCCGAAGGCGAGCATGAAACGACGAATAAAGGCGGTGCGCAGCCGCTGCGGCCTTCGGACATACGTTTGATCGACGTCATCGGTTGGAAGCGCCAGTTGAGCAAAAGAATACATAAGGTTGTTCAAAAGAAGCTGTATAGGCAGCATCGGCAAAAAGGGAAGGAACAGCGATGCCCCGGCAGCGCTGAACATGTTGCCGAAATTAGAGCTGACCGCCATCTGTATGTATTTCATCGTATTGCCAAAGGTCTTCCTGCCCTCCACGACGCCTTCAGCAATCACTTTCAGATCGTTGCGCATCAGGATGATCTCTGCCGACTCCTTGGCAATGTCGACTGCATTTGTCACCGAAATGCTCACGTCCGCGACTTTCATCGACGGAGTATCATTGATGCCGTCTCCGAGGAAACCTACGATGTGGCCATTAGCCTTTAGCGCGTTCATGATCCGGTTCTTTTGCCCAGGGGTCACACGAGCAAACACATCGGCCCTCTCGACGACCCGAGCCAACGCATCGTCGTCAAGTTCAGCAATTTCGCTGCTTTGAATGATATTGACGGGAGCGACTTCGACTGTCCTGGTAAAACCTCCGACCGTCTGGTCGTACCGCCTGCCGCGCCGGTACTGGTACACTTGAAAGCCCAGTTGTTGTCCGACCTGTCCCGCAACGATTTCGCTGTCACCGGTAAGGATCTTGAGTTTCACGCCTGCTTGACGCAGCAATTCAAGAGACTCGCCGGCTGTCTCTTTGACAGGATCGGTGAAAGCGATGAAACCCAGAAACACCATGTCGCTCTCATCCGCAACTGAATATACCGGTTTATTCTCGATCTTCCTGTGAGCAACGCTCAGAACTCGGAATCCCCGATAGCTCAACTCACGATACTTTCGTTCGATCTTGGTTCTGGTTTCAGGAGAGATGCTTTCCACCGCCCCATTAATCTCGTACTCTGAGACAACCTTGGCCATCTCTTCTGGTGCACCCTTCGTTATCATGGTCGAGGTGCCTTTCTCATCCACAACAACCGAAAGGCGCTTTCGAACGAAATCAAACGGGACCTCGTCGATCCGTTCGTACCCTTCCGTGGTCATCTCTCTATATTTGAGGATCGCCTCATCCAGCGGGCTCTGGAGACCGGTTTGATAGCGGCTATTTAGCAGAGAGTAGAGGAATACTCTATCTGAGTTCTTGCCTTCAAGGTCGACCGTCAGTATCACCGTCACTCGGTTCTCGGTCAGCGTGCCAGTCTTATCCGAGCAAAGGACATCCATGCTGCCAAAGTTCTGAATCGCTGCGAGCCGTTTGACGATCACGCCCTTCTTTGACATCGAAGTCGCACCGCGTGCAAGGTTGATCGACAAGATCATGGGCAGCAACCCGGGGGTCAAGCCCACAGCTAGGGCAACCGCGAAGAGAAGCGACTGGATGATGGCCCCTTCCCCCGGCTTGAAGAGTGCGTTCACGAAGAAGACGGCCACTACGAGCACAAAGGTCACCTGCATGATCAGGAATCCGAATCTCCGAAGCCCCGCTTCGAACTCAGTATCAGGCTTTCTCTGGGCGCTTCGCTTGGCGATTTCTCCGTACTGAGTGGAGCCACCAGTCTTTACAACGACTGCAGTCGCCGCGCCATTGGTTACAGACGTCCCCATGAACAGGTAGTTGTTCCAAGCGCCTGTATCCTGGACCTTGTCAGCCGACAGCGCTTCGGGGATCTTCTCTACCGGGAACGACTCACCCGTCAACGCCGACTGATCAACGAAAAAGTCCCGTGCAGCGATAATTCTGGCATCGGCAGGAACTATGTCTCCCGCGGACAAGGCGACGACATCCCCTGGAACGAGGGCAGAAACCTCTATCTCTTGTTTGTTCCCATCTCTGACCGCGGTGGCAGTGGTAGCGACCCTCTTTCTCAACGCATCGGCGGCTTTTCCAGCGCGGTACTCTTGAGTGAACTCAAGGGCCACGCTGGCCAAGACTATGGCCAAGATTATGATCGCATTCGCCGGATCGCCAACAAACCCCGAAACAATGGCTGCCCCTATCAGTATCAAGGTAACGGGGCTGCGGAAGTGTCTGAGGAAGTCAACGGCGGGGGAGCTTCTGCGTCTCTCGACTGCCTCATTGTGGCCGTAGGTCACGAGACGAGATTCGGCTTCTTCGGATGTGAGACCGCCAAGAGATGTACCCAGCCGCGTCAAGAGGTCATGGGAGGACGCTGCCAGGATATCCTCCGCTCCGATCGGTGGTGCGCCAAGCGTCGCCTCAACCTTGGATGCTGAACTGCGCAACGATTCCTCTTGAAAAGCTATGACCGACAAAACACTATTCTACTCCCGCGGAGGCAGCGAGAACAGTGTCTTACTCGGGCACTAAGAACGCGTGTGGAAGTGGGCGTAGCAGGCGTCATCGGGATGTGACTAATATCACATAGGCAACAAACATGCTATGATATACTCTGCCACAAAAGGGCTTCAAAACCATCTCTTTCGATCTCAGGGTGGAGGCAATATGAGGAAGGTCTACCTGGACAACGCGTCGACTACTTCGTTACTTCCAGAAGTCAGAGAAGCCATGTTGCCATACTTGGGAGAGCTTTACGGAAATCCCTCGTGCATGCACGAATGGGGAGATGCAGCCAGGGAGGGGATCGAGAACTCCCGTGAGAAACTCGCAGACCTGATCGATGTTGATTCCGAGGACTTGATCTTCACTGCCAGCGGGACGGAGAGCAACAACTTTGCCATCAAGGGCCTCGCGATGGCGCAGCAATCTAAGGGGAAACACATCATAGTTTCGGCGGTTGAGCATTTTTCGGTGCTGAACTCGGCCAAGACCATGGAGAAATGGGGATACGAAGTTACGGTTATTCCGGTGGACAAGTTCGGAGTCGTCGATCCGGATGACGTGAGAAAGAACCTGCGCAAGGACACCGTTCTCGTTTCAATCATCCACGCCAGTTCAGAGGTGGGCACTATTCAGCCTATACGGGACATCGCTAAGATCACGAGAGAGAATAACGTTGTCTTTCACACGGACGCCGTAGCCACGGTTGGAACGATTCCGGTGAGCGCTAGAGATCTGGGAGTCGACGCCCTTAGCTTGGCCGGCAACCAGTTCTACGGACCGAAGGGCTCTGCCGCGCTTTGGGTCCGCAAGGGCATTCGCATTATCCCCTTCCTGGACGGCGGGGTGCAGGAAGGCGGGCGCCGCGCGGGCACCGAGAACGTTCCGGCCATCGTAGGTCTGGGCACCGCCGCTGAGGTGGCGAAGGCAAACATGGGGGAGAGAGCAACCAAGCTCACCACTCTGCGCGATAGACTCCTTAGGGAGCTTCCTTCGAAAATCGAACGCGCCATAGTTACTGGCCATCCTCGCAACCGCCTTCCGGGTCATGCCAGTTTCTGCGTGGAATTCATCGAAGGCGAAGCCATGATAATGCTGCTGAGCAGCCAGGGAGTGGCGGTCACCAGTGGGTCGGCCTGCACCTCAAGAGCCCTCAAAGCGTCTCATGTGCTGATTGCCATGGGCCTGACACATGCAGTCGCTCAAGGCTCACTCCTGCTGAGTCTGGGAATCGATAATACCGGGCAAGACGTCGACTACGTAGTCGAGGTGCTACCACCCATCGTTGACCGGCTGCGTCAGATGTCTCCTCTCTATGCCAAGTACCTGAAGAAGCTCAAAGGAGTTTAGCTATGCCTGTATACAGCGACAAAGTCATGGACCATTTCATGCATCCCCGGAACGTTGGGGAGATCGCCGATGCTGACGGCGTGGGGGAAGTTGGCAACCCCGTCTGCGGCGACATGATGTCTTTCTACATCAAGGTGAAGGACGACCGTCTTCAAGATATCAAGTTCAAGACATTCGGGTGCGGGGCTGCTATTGCCGTGTCCAGCATGGTGAGTGAGATGGCGATGGGTAAAACGATCGAAGAGGCGATGAAGATCACGCCTCAGTCGGTCGCCGACGAACTCGAAGGTCTGCCAAAGCAGAAATTCCATTGCTCAAATCTTGGCGCTCAGGCCTTGCACAAAGCTATCGAAGACTACCTCAGCAAGAAGCAGCCAGTGAAGCAGGCGGGCAAATCAGCAAAAGTGACCGCGGCTGCAAAGAAGACCGGACCGAAAACCAGGACAGCCGCAGCCAAGGCGATGGGAGGAAAAGAGTAAATGGCCGAAAAGAATGCCGCTACATCCAAGAAGGAGTTCCATTGCCCCTATTGTGATGAGGAGGTCCGGCAGGCCAAACTGCCATGGTGCCAGGCTTGCGGTGTAAAACTCACCTACTGTGCTAAATGCGGCCAACCGGTAGCCGAAGAACGAGACACCTGCCCTCACTGTGGGGCCAAGTTCTCTGCGAAACGTTCCAAATGAAAGCAGACAGCTCGCTTGATTGCGTGGGCCTCTATTGCCCCATGCCCATTGCCAAGACGGCCGCCAAGATAAAACAGCTGAAGGTCGGCGAAATCCTTGAAATCGTGGCCGACGACAAGGGCATCAAGATGGACATGCCGGCGTGGTGTAAAACGACCGGGCATGAATTTCTTGGGATTGAGGAGATCAACGGCGAGTTCCATGCGTTCGTGCGCAAGAAACACGACTAGCGAGGCGTGGCGCACCTGCAATTATCGGTTCGAGTTATAGCAGAGGCCCTTAGCTCTTCGGTGTGGTTGTAGCGGGCGTGGTTGCGTAGGGCGGGTTTCTGATGATCTTCTCAAGCACCGTGTACCACGTGTAGTCCACTGTAGCGACTGCGTTGGTGCTCGGAGCCTTCACATAGAAGTTATTTCCATCCGGGGTTCTATCGCCAACCTCTATGCGCATCTTATTGCCGTTGCTCAGCTCCAGCAAGATGTCCATTGATGGCTTGTCAAAACCGAAAACAGTCAAACGCTCCGGGGTCGCATTCTGGTCGATCACCCGGTCAGCCCCCGGACCGCTCAACAGGAGCGGAATTCCACCACCCCAGCGGGCAGCATCCACCGGAGAATGCTGCGGGTCGTCGAAGAACCAGGGGAACTTATCTCCCTGACTGATGCGCACGAAGGACTGACTCAAAGGCGGAGCATCCCTCGGGAGTGTCATTGTTACCCGGTCTATGTCTTCTTGCTCGATCAGCCACACGTAGTCTTTTGCCTGGGCAGCAGGCCCGGGTTTAGGGCGGGCCACCGCATAGAACACTCCGCCAAGCACAGCAAGGACGATGAGCAAGATCACTATATTCTTGGTCTTCAAAAGGACTCCCCTTTTACCTGCGATACCACCATACTATGGCGCCGATAAGGAGCACCAGGACCGGCGGGAGTGCGAGTCCCGAATAGGTGATGAAGTTGGCCTGTTCGGGTCTCACCGCCAGCCGGCGGAACGGCAACGCGGCGCGATGAATCGAGATAAGCTGCGTCTCTTCAGCAAGCCAGCTAACTGAGTCCAGGAACAGGTCCCCATTGTTCACCTGAGAGAAATGTTCGTTGGAGGCGAAATCGGAGTCGCCGATGACGATCAACCTGGTGAGCTTCTTCTGTTGATCGCTTTTGGCAGCGGCAATTACAACACCAACAGCTATCGGACCCTGAACATCTGTATCCTTGTTGAACACCGGGTCTTTCGTTGAATCGAAATCCTTCTGCAGCCAGCTATCGGTGGTCGTATAGACTAGCGGCGGGTACTCGGTCTCAGTATCCACCGGTAATACCCCTACCGCCCCCGGGAAGTATGTTGTCATTGCGATGCCCAAAGTCTGGCTGAAGTAGTTGCGTTGAGCGGTAACCAACGGCATGTCTTTTCTCGGCGCGACTGACGAGGCACGGTCAATGACAGTACCTTGTCCAAGCTGCACAGCGTAGGGCGCAAGCAGCTCATTCAAACCGTCAGGATAGTCCGGGTTGGTAAGTATCAAGGCCTGGCCACCATCCTCGAGATATTTGCTGATCGCGTCCACCTCTGTTGAACTAAGCGGCTTCTGAGGCGCCGCTAATACCAACACGGAAGTGTCGGCAGGAATGGTGGGGTCTGTCAACAGGTTCACCGTATCCACAATGTAGAGGTCATCTCGAAGACCTCTAAGAACGGTGCTGTAGTTGCCATCCAAACTGGCCTCGCCGTGCCCGGTGACGAAGTACACCTTCTTCTGCGCAACCCCAGTCACCTCAAGTAGCGCGCTGGTGAATGCGTGCTCCGCCTCCACCTGCTGCGGCACCCCCTGGTCACTAAACTGTATGATCTGCGATGGCGGCACTATGCGATGCCTATCTCCACTCTCAAAGACAACGCTTTGATACTCCACGATCTGGTACTGTCTAGCCCGGTCCGGATGCTCATCCGGGTCCACGACCTCTATCTTCAGATCCTTCGTGTAGGTCTGGTATTCAACAAGCAGACTCTCAGCATAAGCGGTGAGACCGTACTGATCCTTTGAGGGGACGAAGAAGCAGATGGCCTTGACAGGCTCGTCCAACTTCGTGAGAACGTCTTTTGTTTCCTGAGTCAAAGTAAACTGGGCCAGCCTGGTTGTGTCAAAGCGCTGGAACGCTGTAACGCTGATGCCGTTTATCAGGACTGTTATGCCAACGAAGAGGGACGCCATCAAAGTCGTACCGGCGCCCAGACGACCGCGCCTGCCGGTAAGAGCGCCGCTGACCCTCCGGAAATCCAGGACCAGTGCGGCAACAAGAAGAACTACCCCAAGGGCCATGACACCCCACGCTGCGAGCTTTATCTGGGGCAGCAAGAGCATCACGACAAGACCGACAACGAGAATTATGAGTCCCGTTACTGACAGTAGCCGGGTGTATGGGTGTGATTCCCGTCGGCGTTCCATCTAGTTCCACCTACTGTTTTCGAGAGATCGGATGGCAAGGAACAAGAAGAGAGCCGTTATGCTGAGATAGTAGATGATCCCCCGAGTATCTATGATTCCTCTCACGAAATCGGGCATATAGTTCGCCGACGAGAAATAGCTGACAGCCGTGCCAATCACCGCCGGCAACAAAGCAGCAACAGCTCCCAAAAACCATAGCCCGAGAACGATACCGCCGCCAACTACGGCGGAGATGATCTGATTCGACGTCAGAGAAGACGCGAACACGCCTATAGCCAAAGCCGAGGTTCCCAACAGAATCAACCCGAGATACCCACTGAAGATCGGTCCCATGTCCGGGTCGCCGAAAAGGACAAGCATCAGAGGATAGTAGAGGGTAAAAACAAACATCGCCAACATCACCAGGACGCTGCCCAGGAATTTGCCAATCACCACCTCGCTGTCGCGGAGCGGAGCGGTCATCAGTAACTCAATAGTACCTAGCTTCTTCTCCTCAGCGATGAGTCTCATCGTTAGCAGCGCCATTAGCAGAAGGACAATGATGGTGTACATGGTATTTCCGAGCACGCCCCTCATGCTCGTTTCGGAAAAGGCAGTTTGACTGAACGTAAAGAAAAAGCCTGTCCCGATAAGAAACGCGGCCGTCACAATATAGGCCATTGGCGAAGCAAGGTATGACATGAACTCCCTGCTACCGATGGTCCATATATTCCTCATTCACGTTCCTCCACGTCAGACTCTTCTGCCTGGTCCTCAGTCGTCAGCTTTAGGAAAACGTCTTCCAGGCTCATATCAAACGATTCGGAGGACAACAGAGTGAACCCACCTTGCACGACAGCCTCGCTTATCTTGCTCCTCAAGTCCTGGGAGGCTGGATATTCCACGACAAACCGCGAGTCCTGATAGCTTACCCTGGTCACGCCCTTGATAGCCCTCAGACGCTCAGCGATCTTCTTGGTAGGTCCCTCTACTTCGAGACGGACACGCCTCGACCCGGTAACGACCGAAGAGAGGTTCTCGATCTTGTCTTCGGCCACGATCTTACCGTGATCGATGATTATGACTCGCTCGCAGATCACGCTCACCTCAGGCAGAATATGACTCGAAATGAGGACTGTTCTCTCCTTGCCCAGTTCGCGGATCAGCTGCCTTGTGGAGGCAATCTGGATCGGATCGATGCCGATCGTGGGCTCATCGAGAATCAGAACCTGAGGCTCGTGCACAATGGCCTGAGCCACTCCAACCCGCTGGCGATAGCCTTTGGACAGTTTGCCTATGTGCACGTCCGCATATTCTTGGAGATGACACTGCTCGACGACATCGGTCACTCGATTCTTCAATCGGTCAGCAGCCACGTTTCTCAAACGGGCCATATAGTCGAGATAGCTCCTCACCGTCATATCGTTGTAGAGCGGGACCGCTTCGGGAAGATAGCCAATCTGCCGGCGGGCCTCAATCGACTGGGAAAGCACGTCGTATCCGGCGACCTTCACTGTGCCCGCTGTAGGGCCGAGGAATCCGGTGATGATACGCATCGTTGTCGTCTTGCCGGCTGCGTTGGGGCCCAAAAAGCCAACGATCTCGCCTTTTTCAACATTGAAGCTGATATGGTCCACGGCGAGACGTTTGCCATAGTACTTTGTCAGATTGCTTACTTCAATCATAGTTATCCGCCGCTCTGGCTGCTCTGACTACCCGAAGGACTGTTCTTTGTCAGCTGCCAGTTTACCCAAGCATCGATTTCCGAGTTGTAGTCCCACTTTACCTTGTGTTTGCCC
>Ga0153916_10004334_pt1 | contig 10719 bp, 6 predicted proteins | sample Opewatmetagenome_FD_109642 | JGI IMG/M metagenome (GOLD analysis project Ga0153916, IMG submission 109642) | Freshwater wetland microbial communities from Ohio, USA - Open water 3 Core 3 Depth 4 metaG | ecosystem: Environmental > Aquatic > Freshwater > Wetlands | place: USA: Ohio, Lake Erie, Old...
AAGGCCTGATGGATTGTACTCTATGAACCAGCTCATTTGGTTTGTACCCGTATTCCACTTGTTAAGTATGGCTTGTCTTCTGTTCGTAGCTTCCGGCTTAATCCAAAAGCTTGCAGTAAAAGCCTCTGTATAGCCTGCTAAAGTACCGCTGTACGCGACATCTATGTAATCGTTTGATCCGTCAAACGTGTCCACACCGTCGACCTTGCCAGACACGCCCTGGAGCACGCCATTAAATGGTGTGCCGTTGTTTCCATTTGTTGTGGAGTCATAATGAATTCCGGTTTTCTCGTCAAGATGGAGAACCAACTTGTTGCTTGCATCCCATACTGCAGCAGCATCCTGCTGATTTCCACTCGACGGATTGCCGTAATACATGTAAAGAACGGTGTCGGCGGTTGAAGATAATAGTGGGATCTTAACCCAGGCTACAAGATGCCCCGTACCACTTTCATATAGCTCTATCTCGTGACTCAGTTTTGCTTGGCTTGTATCTGTGAAGACGAAGTCATCTCCGTCTGGCTGTGCTTTGCCCGCCAACGCGATGTCGGTGAGTTCGATCAGGACGGGGAAGTTGGTTTGGTCCCCGCTGACTTTAGTATGATCGATTGTGATTGCTCTTCGACAGGGCCAAGCAGAGTTGTACCATGGCGGTGGAGGCGGTAGAGATTCGGTCGTGAATGTAAAAGTCTTACTGTTGGAGTGCATTCCATCCGTCGCCGAGACTGCCCATGAATAGGTGGTTGAATAGTCAAGGTTGCTTACGGAAATCGAGTATCTTCCTTTACCTTTGTCTGTATCTCCTCCTGAGCCAATATTCGGTGATGTCGTGACCGCGTAGTCCATCAGATCTGCCTGATAGTCTGTCAAGCTGAAGCTTAGTTGTGAGAGCCTAACCGCAACCTCTGTTGCTCCGTCGACTGGAGTAGGCTGAGAAATGACTGGAGCCAGAGGCCCAGGCGGAGGCACATATTCTGCGGCTCCGCAGTGCCGCTCACTGTAAAACTGCGAATCTGATCTCGCCTTGGGAGTTGGGGCAAGCCCAGTCGTATCGTAGCAGTAAACGTAGCCTGCTGAACTTGTAACAACCAACTCATTGTAACCATCATTATCGACGTCTTGTACTAATGTGAAAGCGCGAGGGAGCCTTAATCCCGTTATGACTTGTGATTGGACGTAGTTCTTGTCAAAGATGTATATCCGCTGGCCAACCGTATCTACGGCAATTATCTCCATCGTGCCGTCTCCATCTACGTTTCCACCTTTTGGGGGCTCATCGCAAGTGACAGGAAGAGTGTAGTCTAGTTTCCAATCGTACAAGTCCCAGATCTTCGGGTTTGAGTTGCGGCAGTTTATTAGTTCCAGGTTTCCGTCACCATCGATGTCGTAAACTGCTGGCTGCGAGTGGCTGGGCAAACCAAGGCTCAGATTCTTTCTGTATTTTCCTCCGAGAGTAGAGACCGCTCCAGTCAAACCGTTTAGAACTATCAAGCCGCCGCTGCCGGTGCCTTGATTCATGGCTATGACATCAAGTGTACCGTCCTTGTCGACGTCAGCAACAACCGGACAATGGCTACTGCATGTGATGTCCGAATCATTCCAAAGTGGTGTCAGCGTAGCAGCATCAAGAGCCCTTACTCCCCACTCGCCATATTTGTATGGCGCCGATGTATCGTAACCGTAGCATCTGTCTCCCTGATAGAGGATGAACGTTCCATCAGAATTCGGATCTCCGAAAGACAGTCCTCCCCAGCAAGGATGCCAACTAGTAGGATTCTGAAGCAATATTCGGCCGTCATAACTCAACATCGTGAAATAATCATAGCCTTGGTCAGGTCCTCTGCCAGATGACACAAAAATCTCTGAATATCCGTCAGCATCGATGTCGAATATTACGCCTTGGTCATTGTAAGAATGTACAGCAGTATTCTGCCAATACGTGCTGCCGTCACTGCCATGCAAAACCACCGGGTAGTGACCATAAACCACTATCTCCGGAGTCCCATTGTTGTCAATGTCAGCGATATCAAAAGGTGTCTTTGCCGCTACAGCGCCACTCGTGACTTGCCATATCACAGCTCCAGTGGTTGCATCTAGGGCCGTCACCAGTCCATTAGTACCACCGATTTCGCTGCCACCTGTCACGACGATTTCTAATCTACCGTCTCCAACAAGATCAGCCGCTAGCGCACCTGCATAATCAAGTGCATTACTGCCAAGATTCCTGGTCCATTTGAGCGCTAGTCCCGGTGATCCCAATACAGGTTCGACACTGACAGCAAACAGGAAGATATTTGTCAGGATAAGCCCGATGAATACTAAACCTAACAATCTCTTGAAATTATGTCCAATGGCTAAAGTCACTTCTGAACCCCTCCTCTCCTCAGACAACAGTGTTGAAGGCACCAATATAGACTTTTTCTTTTCACTGGTATTTCATTCTATAACAGTCTTCTAGAGTACTGTGACGCGCGCCCATCTACCTTTGTCTTGGTCTCTTGATGTATTGGCCAAGCCTTTTCTTTACTATTCGGTCGATGGACTCTTGTGGAGTCGAGAGTTTTCCCAAACCCAAATAGTTTTCCGCTTTGCGAGAATCGATCTTGAATCTCTCTATGTCATTCTCGGTGAAAATGCTAGGCAATCCAGAATCTACGATTTCTATTTGCGGAGTGATCTCATCGCAACTGCCGTTGATTATGGCGTTCTTGACGATTTCTGCCAAACGCAGGATTGTTACGGGTTTTGGATAGTATACATTAACTATGTTAGCTGCACTATTGCTTTTTTTCTCGCATTCACCGCTTAGAATCTTTGAGACAAACACATCGTAAGCCCTGCAAATATCATAGATGTCCACATACAGCATGGGTCGATACATGCTATTTCTGAAAGGAGTTATATTCTCTCCTTTGATTCCTTTTTCAATGAATATGCTTGCAGCTGTTCCTCTGGGCATTTCCTCTCCCAACACAGTGCCCATCCGTATTATACCGAAGATCTTCTCTGACATCTCATCATAAAGCCTGACAATCGATTCTTGGGCCATCTTTGATAATGCGTATATCACGGCTCTTTCCTCTACTTTGTCTGGTCTTAAACCAAACTCCTCGTTTACCACGCCAACGATATCTCTTTCACCTATCGTGTGCCACGTCCCCGCAAGTATCATGCCCTTAATGTTCGCGTTTTCTTCGACGGCTTTACAGACGTTTTGGGTTCCCTCTACGTTTACTTCGTAACCAAGCTTCTTCCGCTCGTTGATTTGAGGAATCTGGATTATTGCAGTATGAATAACCAAGTCTGTATCTCGCAAAGCCGCACTGACACTTTGATAACTTCGTACGTCGCATTGACGAAAGGTTACCCCCGAATTTGGGTCTTCTGGGCGTTTGACATCAACAACGATCACTTCGAATTTTTGACAGAGGTATCTAGCTATTGAAGAACCCACATATCCAGCACCGCCCACAATTCCTATTCGCTGATGCATGTCCGTCATCTCTTACACCCAATTCACCAATATCCTACCGCACGCAGTATTTTCGGCTTGGACGCAACCAACTGCTTGCGAGCAGTATTGTAGGCGCGGCTTTTTTTCCTTTCTCTATCACGCACCGTTCTCGCGCGCGCTCACATTCTGCTCCAGTATTCCTGTTAAACAATTCCCGCAAAACGCTTATTAGTGGGGCGGAAAACTTGATTCAAGTAAGTGCGTAGTGCATCGTAAGATACATATGCTGCACCTTGTCCTCAAAGTCGCCACATGGAGCGTGCGTCAGTAAAGTTGGGATACGCTTGAAACTATCAAGAACAATACGTCACTTTATGTTAGCGTGCTCCATTTTCATTTTCTTAATTCCGCCAATTCTCACCTTAGGAAGTCTTCAGGACTCCGAATTGGTACATATGGACGGAACGATAGTCTATCAGGAGAGAATTTTGTACGGAGTCTGCTCGCATCCTTGGAGTTTGACGGAACGCGACTGCGAAGAGATGAGGGCTCTGGGAGTCAAATACGTTAGAATGGATTTCTCTTGGTCATATTTCGAACCTTCAAGAGATGCACAGTTCATCTTTTCTACGTATGACCAGTTCGTGAACATGACAAAATCAAACGGTTTGGAAATAGTGGCATTGCCCCTGTTTGTTCCATCTTGGCTGAAACCAACTGGAGGTACCACCACGTCCATTCCGGTGTCTGGACCAGATTTTGATGACTTCGTGACTCAGTATGGGCAGTTCATATATGCACTTGTTTCTCATTATGCAGGCTCTATCAAGTACTTTGAAATTTGGAATGAACCGAACACAAAAACCTTCTGGAACGATACAGAAGCAACAATAAGAAATGGATTATACGTGGGTGGACCGGTAATAGCGAAATATGTCGCACTGTTGAAAGAGGCATACGTGCAAGCGAAATTGGCGAACCCAGAATGTATGATCATATCAGGAGGCATTGCGAACGATTGGGATTACCTTCAAGGGATGTATGATAGTGGAGCTAAGGGATATTTTGACTATTTCGGTTCGCATCCATATTTCAACCACAGCCCAACAAAGAACTACGACCCAGACTATGTGGTCTGGAACGATATATGGTTCGGATATTTCCCGAAAATCGAGTTGATGAAGAACATAATGGTCTCCAATGGAGATGACAACAAAGAGATTTTCATAACGGAATTAGGTATTGGAAACGCAACCGGACCCGAGGGCCCTACGACCGAAGAAATGCAGGCCGATAGGCTGCGAAGGATCTTTGAAAAGATCGACTATGACCCTGGATATCCATTTATTAAAGCTGTGATGTGGTATCAATTCCGGGAAAAGAGTTCATCTCGTTCATATGCCTGGGTATTGCTCAATGAAGATTACACACCTAGGCAGACCTATTATGCGTACGAGGATGTACTTAGCGCGTACGCGCCATGAACCTGGTCATATTGAGGCTTCCCGACTGGAAAAATCAAGCTTTTCTCCTCAATTTTGCAGGCTGCTAACGTTGCCTGACTTGACGTAGCCGTTGACAGAAAAACAGTCATAGACCTTGGAGAATATTTGATCATCAAGCGTATTCTCAGGGTCATATTGAAGCTTATAGGTGTAGGCACCAAACCTGAAAGGATGGGTCACTATCTCTCTCCTGATTAGGACATACATATCCTGACACACAGAGTAATTTCTACTGTAAATTTGTTCAGAAATATCTTCCGTTGAATATGATAACGATGACATGCATTTGAAGTAGTAGGTATCAGTTCCTATTTTCTTGCTCCACACGATCGGTGCTACCTCCATTGCCCTGAGCTCTGATCCTGTAAGAGCATACCTAATCGTGCTATTCTTTAACAGCACGGGGTTGTCCATGTCTACCTCTGGACTAAGAATCATGAAGAGGGATAAGGAAAATGTCAGACAGACCAGCAGCAGAGATCGCCCCAACTTGCTCTTTAAAGACAAGCACAACAAAAACATACTGACAGCTAATGGAAGTGCCAACAGCATTTGAGAGAAATACCACCATCTGGCCTCAATGATGGACCTTCCAGTGATAAGAGCAAAAAAGGCTAGAGACAAAGGCATTACTCCACCGACGGCAACAATGGAGGTATAGTAGCTTCCGAATCGCCGAGAAAACATGTACAGGCACCCTATTAGCGATATTGCGAAGTACAGGAAGAGTCCTAGATTATCAAATACCTGGTCAGAAAAAGGCAAGCTTGAAGCATATCGAACAACCTCACTGGGCGCAGGATTTACCCACGTGCTTGCGCTAAACCCGACCTTTATCAGGTCTGCCAAGGTCGTAATATCTCCGGAGACATAAGTCCACCACGATAACATGCCTACAGCAAAAAGGATAAAGATCGAAAAAACAATAGGTATCTCCCGCTTGCCGTTGACAGGATTGCGAATTTGGGAAACAAGCCAGGACACAAGAAGAAGTATCGCTATGAACAAAGCTGTTATTGTATGCGTGACAATTGAGACGCCCATTACAAACATGGCCAAGAGGATGCCCAAGAAAGGATAGCCTCTTCTGACTTTAATGAGCAAATAAATGATGGGAAGCACAAAAATTGATCCCATAGTGTTTGGAATGGTCCAGAAGCCCATGTTAACATGCCAGCTCGCCGTCATCAACAACAGACTTCCCAACAATCCGACTTTCTTGTTCAAAAGAAAACTTCCCAAAATGTATGTGAATAGCATGTTGCAGAGAACTTGAGAGAAAGATATTGATAGCATTACGGCCGTCTTATAATCCAGCCCTGTTAAGAGGCAGGTTGAACCTGCCATCAGATGCATTAAAGGGAGATTAGAGTAACCGAATCCCATAGGTATGTGTCCAGTGTTCAATATCTCCAATGTGAAACTCTGATGCATCCAGGGATCAATGCCGACAACGCCCGGATAAATGAGAATTTGTGAGAATTCAAGACTCAAACCGACCAATGCGATCTCGCACAGGGTAAGGTAGTTCGACAATCTGGATGAAGTAAGAAACAATATTTCTACTGCGACAACGCTAACCATGAAGGCTGTAGAAACAAAATACGGTAGAGGCCTAATGTAGGGTTCTGGACTGAAGTATACACACACAATACTGAAGATTAGAAGAGCGAAGAAAACTATATTCAGCATCCAGCGGAACCTGTGTGAAAGCTTTATTGATGACAAGGATGACAAAGTGAAAGATGACAAGGATTTCCTGATAACAAGATATCCTACAAAGGCAAGAGAAAGGAAGACCCCGACGGTTATGTATATTGGACGACGTATAATCAGCGCTAGGTATAAAGTCAAGACTAAGGCAAAAACTGCGCCAATCAAAGCTACGGTCTTGTCTATTTCGCCGAATAGATGATACTTTGACATGTCTGACTCCTATTTCTTTACCCATTGGGATATGATCGTATGGTGAGCGCGTGCTAATTAAGGGCGGCTCTGTACTGTTCTACTGCAATATCATACGTAAATCCTGTTTCGACAGTAGATCTCGCCCTCTTTGCGATATGTTCTAGGTTTGGATGACCTAGTGCCCGGATGATGTTTTCTGTGATACACTTCGAAGAGTTTTTTTTGAGTAAGAAACCAGTTTCCTCATCGCTTATTATGTCTGGTATGCCACCGACCGGTGTTGCCAAGACTGGTGTGCCACAACTCATGGCCTCCAACATTATTCCAGGGAGGCCTTCAGTAGATGATGGTAAAACAAGTAGCTTCAGCTCGTTTAGATGTACTGGAAGATCTTTGTGAGGAATCCACCCCAAGACTTCTACGTTATTTTTCAGCCCGTGCGCGTCTATATATTCTTGGATTTTTTGGCGCAACTGTCCGTCTCCTCCTATCAGAAACTTCACGTCCTTATTTTTTTCCAGAACCGTTGGAATAGCCATGACAAAATTCAGAACACCCTTTTCTTCACTTAGACGTCCTATGTAGCCAACCAGGTTACCTCTTTCAGATAGCCGTTTTGCCACATTGAACTCGTTCAAGTCTACTACATGTTGATGAGCCAAAGAAATCTTGCTTGCATACTTCTCCAGGTTATATGCTCCGATTAATCCTTTTGAGTATACTATAATCTTTTTCGAGAATGTATAGTTGATTTTCTCAAGAACTCTAATGAACTTGAAAAAGATGTCATTTTGGGCTTTACTGATCTCAGAATGAGAAGCTGGGAGAACCAGCGTGATATTTTTCCTCAATACCTTCGCTGTAAAGATTGGGGCAAGTGTAATGGAATTGACAAAATACACATAAGAATCCACATTTCTTCTCAGTTGGGTCATTTTGAGAGCAATTCTCAGTTGGGCTAGCACATAGTTTATGACTCTAGTAAATGGATTCTTCCCTCTTTCATGTTTGATCTCATAGACGTGAATGCCCTTTTCTTTCTTGAACATCGCATATCCTGTGTTGCCCATGATAAGATACAGGTTATCCGAAAGGGTTCTCAGCACCCTTACAAGATTCAGTAAGGTGGCAATTCCCGCCAAGCTCGCAAAAGGAAAAACAAATATGCAGATGTTTCGGTGATCTCTCGTTCTCATTCTTATCAGGGTTCCTGGTTCTGTCATCATTTAACGCAGTGCGGCTCGAGCGATCAGCTGTGGATCATCCCGCTGAGACTATTGTCATACATACTATTCACCGTTCTTTTTCTTAGGCACTGGATATGATGCTCCTCCCATCAAATGGACCATAGGAATCTAGATCATCTAGGCCTAACAACTGCAAAATTGTTGGCGTCAAATCTGTCAACTTGGGTTTGTCTGTCCTGCAACGTAGTCCATCTGGATGATGGAGTAGGAGAACTGCGCTGTCCTGCCGGTGAGTGCCTGAAAAGAGCTTGTGTGTGATGGACTTGCCAAACAATGAAGAGCCTGTACCCCAATCAACTCCCCAGTCATCCTTGAGCTTGAAAACTACATCTGGATATCTGGATATGTATGGGCCATCATACAATTCTTCCCTTCGAATCGCCCATTCCAAAATCTTTTCTGATGTGGCAGGGTCTTCTATGTGCTTCAAGATTTCAATGATCGATTTGCGAATGTTTTCGTAAACTAGAGGTTCAACGTCATTTTTGACTCTGACCCCTGCATATGAGTAGGTTTTCAAACCAGCAGAACTGTCAGATAGGTAAGCAAGCGTGTTGCTCCAATCTATTGGAGACGAACCTGTATAGAGTCCTAGGCTTTGAGGGAACATGGAAAGGAATCTGGACGCAAGTTTCGCGACTGTTCTTCTTTCGTTAATGATATCGGTCATTTTCTTCTTCGCAAATTCCTTTAAATAATTCAAATCTAGAAGGTTTCTGGACTTGATCTTGGTCTTCTGAAGGTCCGATCTTGCGAGAAGTTCGTTAAGTCTAACTAAGTTGAGAGGCCTAAGCCCGTGTCCGTGATCACTGATTACAATAATGGCTGCGTCTGAAGCAGCAGCTTTCATGAATTTGCCAATCACGTGTTGATCATAGAACCCATAGAAATCAGATATTGTTTCGTGATACTGATTCATTTCAGCATACGCAGGGTGCCTTCGGTCGAGAGCCATCCAGAAAATATGTTCGATGTTGTCAAGAGATGAGAAATAGATGAAGAAAACATCCCAGTCAGAGCGCTCGAAAAGGCGCATTCCAAATTCTGCTTCGTTAAGAACCAACTGCTTGGTTGGTTGAATTACCTCACCGATATTTCTGGGAAATGATGTTACTGGCTTCAACTCAAGAGGATCACATCCTAAGGCCAGCTCGGCAGGATAGGTTTTGATATCGAACTTCTTTATGTCCACTTCTGTTGTTCTGCTGACAAGTATACCATTGACCGGCCATGGAGGATACGCCAAATGTGGAAAGACTATGCAGCATTTCTTGCCATATTTTCCTGCAAAATCCCAAAAGGTTTTTCCTTTTATGTTTTGAACTTTGTCGAAATAATCACCGACCCGGGAACGAGAAAATGGATCTTTGAACGAAACGATGCCATGTTTGGCAGGGTTCAAACCAGTGAAAATGGAGGCCCAAGCCGTAGGCGAATCTGGTGGAAATACAGAATGCATTCTGAATGACGCCCATTTTCGCATGAGCTCTGCAAAGTTGGGGAGATCTCCCTTGAACCGAGAAAGAAGACCGGCGTCTAAACCATCGATCCCAATAATCAGAACTTTCGCTTTTGAAGTCATTCTAGGTCCTCAGCATACTTAACCAGTTTCACTCGAGTCCAATTGATCTGAGCTTTGTCAAGACCAAATGCTTCAACTCAGCAGGCCCGAACGTACCATCTATTACTATAGCCCCCAGTCTCTTTCCCACTTTCAAATAGGTGTTTGACAACCGCTCCAATACTTCCAGAGAATGTATATCTCTTTTTCTTTGATATGCGATTAGAGGAGGGACATTCACGACGAAAGACACGTCAGGTCTAGGGAATATTCGTTGACTCTGATTGACAAGTTCTAAAACTTCACTATCGTTGAGATCGCATGGAAGGGCCACGTCAAGGACTATGGTGTCAAGCAGATATCTGTCGCAGATCACGACTTCTTTCTGGAAGATTGATGGCAAACTGATCTTTAGGATGATTCGTAAAAGCTGATCTAATAAAATGCCAACCATGAAAAGCCTGAAGACAACTGGATTGCGAAGAAGACGCTTCCGGCTTTCAGGCGCTGGTTCGATAGGTCGCTGCTGGTTTTTGTTGGGCAACATTAACATCGATACTATCTTGAACAAAGGAGCCACGAACACTGGCAGAAAGCGTCCATATACGTATCTGCTTGGTATCTTGCTGCATTTGAGTTCATTCACTACATTCTTGCAGAGCGTAGTCTTGCCGGATCCATCAATACCGCTGAAGCATATCAAGGGATTTCTCAAGTAGTGTGCACCGAAGTTTTTGAATTAGTTCTTCTTGCGCAAAAGTTCGTGGTAGTTTTGAGAAAGAGTCCTAGAGATGTTGTACCAAGAATATGGCAGAACTTTCATGCGCGTCTGAACATCAGGCGAAAGGCCACCTCCAATGAAGGCTTCTGTTTTCTGTGGTATCTGATGTCTGTTTTCGACATATCTAAAACCGTCTCCTTCCGCAAACAGTCTTGGAAAGGCGCCAAACCTTGTTGTAATGACGGGAAGGTTGCAAGCCATTGCTTCAAGTATTGAAAGAGGCATGTCAATGCAGCCCAACGCATCTTCCACTGGAAACACGT
>Ga0153916_10004335_pt1 | contig 10718 bp, 10 predicted proteins | sample Opewatmetagenome_FD_109642 | JGI IMG/M metagenome (GOLD analysis project Ga0153916, IMG submission 109642) | Freshwater wetland microbial communities from Ohio, USA - Open water 3 Core 3 Depth 4 metaG | ecosystem: Environmental > Aquatic > Freshwater > Wetlands | place: USA: Ohio, Lake Erie...
TCCGTTGTCCAGGGTGATCGCGGCCGCGAGAAGGAACTTCTCCTTCCGCATCACGACTGCCGCCCTTTCGAAGAACTTCGATCGTTCCCGATAGTCAATTCTGGACCATTCGAGGAATGCCTTTTCCGCTGCCAGCACAGCATCATTCACGTCCTCCCTTGTTCCTTTCTGGAATCTCCCGACCATGACAGAGGAGTCGCTTGGGCACCGGTCCTCGAACTCTTGTGCCGCTAATCGTTCCTTTCCATCGATGACGTTAGGATAAGACCCTCCAGCTGTCTCCAGTACATCCGCGTAGGCGTTCTCAAAACGCGAATGAACCTCTTCGACTTTTCCGACCCTCGTCGCTTTCTCAAAAGTGATCTCATTATGAAAGGACATTCTCTAACCCCGAAACGATTGACGAAGCTCAACCAATATAATTCCTTCTAGATCAAGCCCAAAGCGAACATTGCACCCAATACGGAAGAAGACACTAGATCAAGAAGACAGTCTGTTTGACGCACCTGACAAGGGTTTTCTGAGATATGCCGGGAACAGCCTGAACATTCCGTGAGAATTGCGACCATCGAGAACGAGGGCAGTGACGCTTCGACGGGAAAGATAGATATCGCACCAAACAGACTATTGAGGGAAGAGGAGAGACCTATGGAGCGCTTCGATGTATGTATTGTCGGAAGCGGACTCGCTGGCATGTCGGGCGCGTATGAAGCAGCGAGGGCCGGCGCGAGCGTCTGCCTTATGGGCAAAGGCGGAGTCGGAAAGGCTTCCGCCACCAGCATGTCTGCGGGTATCTTCACTCATCCGACCGAGGGACTGAGGGAAGAGGAATTGTTCAAGGCGACGATCGACATCGGTCGCAACGTAAATGACGAACGACTCGTTCGCATCTTGGTCACGAACGGTAGGACCGTTCCGGAATTTCTGAGCGAGGTCGGGATTACCTACGAAACGAAACCATCGGGCATAACACTGAGAAGGCAGAGACTGATGTTCCCCGGCGTCGAGCTCGCACAGCTCATGAGGAAGGTCCTCGCAGACCTGGGAGTTGTGCTTTTCGAGCGCTGCGTGACAGAATCACTTATCCTGGAACGCAAAAGATGTATCGGAACTCTCAATTTTGACAAAAACGGAAACGCATTCCCAATCGCTTCTCACTCAACGATACTCGCGACAGGAGGATTCTGCGCAGTGTTTGGCGATCATGACAATCCGTCTGGATTGGTCGGAGACGGAATCGCGATGGGATTGAGAGCGGGAGCGCTTGCGAGGGATCTTGAGTTCGTTCAATTCTTTCCAATCGGCATGAAACAGGAGGGGTTTCCTCCATTCGTTCTATTTCCCCCTTATGCCAATGGCGCAAGAATCGTGAACGAAAAAGGTGATGATGTCCTCAGGAAGAGAGTCCCCGAGGAGACTGATCTGACCAGGGCGGTTCTGCTCCAGAGGGACAAAGTGTGCCAGGCGATAGCGTTCGAAGAAGACAGAGGCAGGAAGTGTTACCTCGACCTGTCGAATGCGACCGGCTGGGACAAGATTGACATGGAGACGCTGAATTCGATGTACCAGCTTAAGACGTATGGATTCTCACCTTCAGATGGAAAGGTACGGATTCGCCCGACCGCACACCATTCGATGGGCGGACTGGTCATCGATGAGTGCTGCCAGACTGAGGTGATCGGCCTGTATGCAGCTGGAGAGGTGGTCGGCGGTCTGCACGGAGCGAACAGGAGAGGAGGGAACGCCCTTACCGAAGCTGTGGTGTTCGGAAGGATAGCTGGACGTATAGCGGCGGAGAGAGCGATGGGCCGACAGGGGACTCCATCGACCAGACTGTTGGATGACGAGCTGACGATGAAGGAGACGGACACCACACATCTCTCGAAAATGCGAAAAGCGATAGGAGAGGTGTGCACCAAGTCGCTAGGGATAGTCAGATCGAGGGAAGGTCTAGTGAATGGTTTGGAATGGGTCAATAGACTGCGTCAAGAAGCGCGATCGACGAGCGAAGTCAGCATGGAAGATGGTAAGAAGGATATTGAGAACATTCTTGTCGTGGTCGAGGGGGCGTTGAACTCGGCCTTACTCAGACAGGAGAGCAGAGGCTCTCATTTCCGCAGAGACTTCCCAGTTGAAGATGAACGATGGCTCGGTCATGTTGAAGTCTCGATGTCCGAGAGCGATCTGATCTATTCTTTCGTTTCAAAGAAGAAGCTCACCTGACCTATTCTGAGCAAAGTCGGAGGAATCCGACTGATGAGAACGAGGCAGATAATGATTTGAATCACCTAGTCGATTCTCAATCGACGACGATACCCGGTGAGACGATTGAGAATCTCGATAATTGGAGCTGGATACGTGGGTCTCGTGACCGGCCTGTGCTTCTCGGAGCTGGGTCACGAGGTCCTGTGCATAGACAATGATCCAAAGAAGGTCGATTCTCTAAGAGAAGGTCGGAGCCCAATTTTCGAGCCGGGGATTGAGGATCTGCTTTCGGAGCAAATCGGGAAAGGGAGATTCAGGGTCGAGGAGGATTCGCGAGAGATCCTTCGGACGGAGATCACTTTCCTCTGCGTCGGCACTCCGTCCATGAAGAATGGAGATATGGACCTCAGATTTCTAGAGTCGGCTGCAGTCGATGTCGGCAACGTACTGAGAGAGAAGGAAAGCTATCACGTCGTCGTCGTAAAAAGCACGGTGGTCCCGACGACGACCGAAAGAATAATCGTGCCAATTCTGGAGAAGAGCTCGGGCAAGAGGGCAGGGAGAGACCTCGGCGTTGCGATGAATCCTGAGTTCCTCAAAGAAGGATCCGCATTGAGGGATTTCATGAACCCCGACAGAGTCGTGATAGGCGCACTTGATGAGAAATCCGGAAATTGCGTCCACTCTCTGTACAGGGATTTCAAGTGCCCGATTCTCGAGGTCTCACTCTCTACAGCGGAGATGATCAAGGTCGCCTCGAACGCATTTCTTGCGACCAAGATTTCATTCATAAACGAGATCGGGAACATCTGCAAGAGCATGGGTATCGACGTCAGGAAGGTCGCGGAGGGAATGGGATACGACAAGAGGATCGGTTCTCAATTCCTGAGAGCTGGTTGCGGATTCGGAGGAAGCTGCTTTCCGAAGGACGTATCCGGACTGACCGCAGAGGCTGAGAGACGGGGAGTAGATCCCGTTCTGCTCAGGTCTGTGCTCAAAGTGAACGAGGTCCAGCCGCTGAAGATCATCGAACTTCTCGAGAACCGCATCAAGATCGAAGGCAAAAGGATCGGCGTCCTGGGTCTCTCCTTCAAACCTGACACCGACGATATCAGAGAGGCTCGCTCGAGGATCATAGTAGGTGAGCTTCTGAGAAAAGGAGCTATCGTCAGAGCTCACGATCCCAAGGCAATTGACAATTTCAAGAAGGAGTTCCCCAATGTCGAGTACCTTCGGTCTGCCAAAGAATGCGTCGAAGGATGCGATGCCATAGTGATCGTGACTGAATGGCCAGAATATGCTGATCCCAGCATCTATGAAGAGAGGCTGGTCATCGACGGCAGGGGCGTCGTAAAGACGAACAACTACGAAGGGATATGCTGGTGAAGGTATGAAAGCGGTAATTCCTGCTGCAGGTCTCGGAATAAGATTCCTCCCAATGACGAAGGTCCAGCCGAAGGAGATGCTCCCGATCGTTGACAAGCCTACGATTCAGTACGTCGTCGAAGAAGCAATAGCGGCTGGCATCACAGACATAATGATTGTCACTGGCGATGGCAAGCGAGCAATCGAAGACCATTTCGACAAGTCACCGGAGCTAGAGTCGATCCTCGAGAGGCATAAGAAGTCAAGAGAGCTCGATGAGATCAGACGGTTAGGGGACATGGTCGATATCCATTACATAAGGCAGAAGGTGCCGAAAGGTCTGGGGGATGCGATACGTTGCGCAAGGAATCACATCGGAAAGGAGCCTTTCGCAGTGATGCTTGGCGACACGATCAACATTTCTAAGGTCCCGGTCGTGAAGCAATTGATGAACGTGCACGAGGAGGTCGGAGCAACTGTTGTGGCAGTAGAGCCGGTCGCGAAAGAGAAAATCTCCGACTACGGTATCATCGACGGCAGACTCGTAAGGGAACGTCTCTACCTAATCGAAGACCTAGTGGAGAAACCAAAGCCAGAGAAGGCGCCCTCGAACATGGGAATAACCGGGACCTACATACTGACACCAGGGATATTTGACTGCATCGACCGGACCCCTCCTGGCACAAACGGGGAGATCCAGCTCACCGACGCGTTGAGGATGCTCAGGAAGAAGGAGAAGATCTACGGGTACTGGTTTGAGGGGACGAGATATGACATTGGGGACAAGTTGGGATGGATGAAGACGAACTTCGAGCTCACCCTTACTCATCCAGAGTTCTCTGGTCCCATTCGCGATTTCGTGACCGAGATTCTCAAGAGGACTGCAGAAGACGATGAGACAATCGACAATTAGAGGGATGATTCGAGACGCTACTCAGGAGAACTCAGATTCTTTGTCTCCTCCTAATCAACCTCTTTGCCGTCTTCTCAACATTCATTTCCTGAATTAGCGAATCGAGCGAACGATATCTGAGATACAATGGTCCGATCGCTGCAATCGCAAGTCCTCCCAATGTGTCTGATACCAGGTCGGTCGCGGTATCACTGAGCGAATACTGCATGTGTGTTCCCAACGATGAATCGAGGATGAATTCAATGATCTCCCATAAGACTCCCATCGACGAGACGAAGACTACGATGAAGAAAGGAAGGAACTTTGGTGGAAAACTAATCGTTTCCGTATACTTGTCCACGATTACGAACCCTATGAATCCAAATACGGCTATGACCGACGTCGAGAGGAAATGCGTGAGCTTGTCCCACCACCATATTGAATCGTACAGCTTCACGACAACGCCAATTGTGTGAAGAGAGACCGCAATGAACACCCACAGGGTTAGCTCGAAAGGTATCACCATGATCTTCTCCCTCTTCAGAAACCATGGAATAGAGACGAATCCGAAACCGAAGAGAGCGGATCCGGCTGCATACAGATCTCCGCCAAACAAGCCGACTAAGAACATCACCAATAACAGAGCCTGGAAGAAGTAGGACAGAAATCTTTCCCACCACGCCCTATTCATCACTTGTCACCTATCCTGCCGATGCTGTAGCGCCTCAGTCTCTCCAGCGGCATGTGTCTGAGATAGAATGTCAGGACTATGCCCATGGCAATTCCGCCAAAGAAGCTGTAGATGAGGTTCATCATCAATTCTCTGTTGCTTGAAACGACGCTGGTGCCGAAGAGCTGGTCAGACAAGAAATTTCCAATCGCAAAGAAGTTGCTCAATGCCATCGTCAGAAGGACCGTGAAGGCGATCGCGAACACCTTGTTCGTTCTGAAACTCGTGTACGCATGCAGATCCATCATGGTCACGAACCCGATGAAGAAAGTCGCGATGACCTCCGAAGCCCTCAGTAGATTGTCGTAGTAGAACCTGTCGCTCCACCCGAGCGTCTGAGGGATGAAATAGAGATAGAATGGCACAGCTATCAGAAACATCAGCTCGAAAGGCAAGATGTTGCCAATATCCCTCCCTATGACCGCGGGCAGTACCGCGATGCACAACGCCCAGAATCCCATGATGGTCCAGAAGAGACTGATGCGGAATATTGCATACTCGGTCGCGAGGAAAAGCGATATGACCGCCGCCCAGGAGAGGGCAATCTCAAACTGCTTTCTCCCCATCGACAATTGTAACGTTCGGTCGATACTTAAACAATCTCCGAATAGAGATGGACATGCGGATCGAAATTAGCAGGAAACGACCAGCAATGGCACGGTAGCTCTTCGGATAACCTCTTCCGAGGTGCTTCCGAGGGCGAGTCCCTTGAGGAAGCTCTTCCCACTTCGCCCTATGATGATCAATGACGCATCGACCTCTCTTGATACTTCCAAGATATTGTATAGGGGTGTGCCGTAGTGCACATGTGTCGAGACAACGAAATCCTTGGATTGAAGGCTCTTCTTGAGATCGTCCATTCTCGCCTTGACTTCTGCGAAACGTTTGTCGTCCTTGACACCATACTTAGTCGACTCGATCACATGAAGCAGGACGACATTCTTCAGGCCCTTCCTCGACAAGTGGTCCAGGGTATCCTTCATCTTTTCCGTGCAAATTGAGAGATCGATCGGAACCAGAGCCGTTCGGAACAGATACTCGCAGGCACGCCTTACCGTTCTGTTCCCTCCCTTCTCAATCACCTCGAACTTGTTGAGCAGAATCGGTTTCGAGATTCTTCTAATCACTCCGAACGAAGTACTACCTAGGAGGAATTCATGTGCTCTACCCTTCCCACTCGATGCCATCGTCAGCAGTGTGACGTCCTCCTTCTTGGCGACTTCAACGACGACCGAGACAGGGTCGCCCTCCTTCTTCAAGAAACGGGTCCTGAACCCCTGGGCCTCTAACTTCCCGGTCAAATCGTCGATGATCTTCGTCTGTTCATTCGTCAACTTCCCGTCCTTCTGTGTAACATGAAGTAGGATGACTTCCTCGGAACCGAATTGTCTGAGCTCTGCGATGCAATCGAACATCATTAGCGATTGGTCGGAGAAATCAATTGGGAGCAATACTCTCTCGAACACCACTCAATATTCGTGGACATAGCTTAAACACTTTCTGATTGGAACAGCTGACGAATTGAATTAAGCCCCAAGAGAAGATACGGGTTAAGGTGCTTCCTCATTGAAGATGAACAGAACCCAGATGATTCTCCTTCTCCTTGCAGTCACAGTAGTCATCTTCCCATTATTGCTGATGGACAAGAGCTTTGTCTCAGCGGACGAGGCGCTGTTCTTGAAAATCAATGATTACTGGAATCCGACATTCGATTCGTTCTTCAGGATTCTGACAGAACTGGGATCGTTCACTTTCTGGTTCGTCGTGATATTCGTACTATGGGTTTGCGGAAGAAGAACACTCGCAACATATCTGCTGGTAGCGATAGCCATTCACATCGCCTTGGGCGGAAGCATGAAGTACATCATTGACAGACCTAGACCCTTCGACGTCTTCTCCGACACTTTCGCGATCTACAATCCCTCCGATCCCTCGTTCCCTTCGGGACACACGGAAGGAAGTTTTGCTGCAGCCGCGGTCCTCGGAATGCGGAATAAGAAGCTTCTGTTCCCTCTCATTCTACTCGCGATCTTCGTCGGTCTTAGCAGAGTCTACATCGGCGTGCACTTCCCCTTCGATGTCGTCTCGGGGGCTGTCTTCGGAACCCTCATCGGAGTGTTTGTTGCAGGTCTGGACCTTTCAAGACTTCAGGAAAGGATGGAGTCAGGATGGAAGAGAATCCTGAGGCCATTCAGATTCGAGCGGAAGGGATAGGAATATTAATTCACGACATATTATTATAAAAATTGAATGGACCCTTGATCCTGAGGTGACAGCAAGGAGTCTCAGAGATTCTTCCAGCTCACGAGTCGGAGTCGAGTAGGATTCCCATCCAATTTACAGAAAAAGTCAAACGCATTCGGCGAAGGTAAGAGCGTAGACAATTTGGCAGACGATGAACCGATTTGGAAAGGCTCAGACAGTGAATCACCATCTGCGAATCTCTTGGTTCCAGCTATTCCGGCCCCGGTGGGCCGATAACCGGACCCTTACTTCTTCTTTTTCTTTGTCGCCTTCTTCTTTGTCGGCATCGTCTTCACCTTCGTCTTCGGTCCGCATCTTCCGCAGGACATTCTCTTTTCCTCCGTAAGGGAGCTACTCCCAGTGGAATAGATGGAGAAGTTGAATATATGAAACTTTGTCTGTCCACATTCGCTTCCGCGTCTTGTCATCACGGTTCTTGTGATCCTCATCGCATCGTTCTGCGACTGCAATCCTTCACGCGATTCTCAATTATTGATACCAAGAATATGCTCACATTCTCAAGAATTTTTCGACGTCTGGACATAGAGATTTAGAAGAATCAAAAGTGATAATCAATCGAGATAATTTAAATAGGGTACGACCGCTGCTTTGTCTCCGAGGATAACATGCACGCACTCGAAACATCGAGGCTTTTGACGGAAGAATACTCCGCTAAAATCCTACTCGCTACGATGGGAAAGCCGAGAAGCGCGTTCGAGCTCAGCGACAACTTGAGCATACCGATCGCGGCATGCTACCGCAAAATCAACATTCTGGAAGCTGCGGGGCTTCTATTCTGCAGTGAGAGAAAACTCACGCAGGCGGGAAAGAGAATCAGCATGTACAAATCAAGGGTGAAGAACGCGCAGATCATATTCGAGCGTAACAAGATTCGAGCGAAGCTTGAGATGATTGACGGAACGATTGAAGACTACAATTATGACATCGACATGACCACTACTGCGACTGATGTACGACCGATGGCTACCGTCTGAGAATTGAAAAACCGACATTCACCAATGCATCTTGAAAAATCCCTCCCCTCCCCCATTTTTTTTATTATTCTCTAAATATATTTAAGAGACCATCTACTAAATCAATGAAATCATTCTCGAGAATCAACTCGTAATATTTATGAATCATTGATTAGAGTAATTGAGTTCTGATAGACCGAACTTGGGAAGAGGCGGATCGGATAATGAAGCGTCTCGATTTCAAATCGCTTGTGGAGAACACGCAAGATATCATTTATTTACTGAACTCCGATGGGAAGATCGCTTACGTCAATCCGGTCATCGAAAGAATCTTGGGATACAGAATGGACGAACTGATTGGTCATCCATTCCAGGACTTCATTGGTCCCGAGTCGAAGGCGAACGCCGCTGAGCGTTTTGACAGTAGGATCAAAGGGGAACAAACACCTGCAAAGTACGTCATCGAGCTCATGACAAAGAAAGGAGAGCCTAGAACTTGCGAAATCCATGCAAACTACTTCACCGACGACGACGGCAAGCCTTGGGTTCAAGGGATAATTACGGACCTTACCGATTTCATGATGTTGAGGAGAGCGGCCGAAGCGGAGAAGCGTAGATTCGAGAGACTGGTGGAAAGCGCCTCAAGCATAATCATAGGTATGGACCTGCAGGGTGGCGTGATTCTATTCAATGGTGGATCGGAGTCTGTCCTTGGATACAGGAAAGAAGATGTTCTTGGAAGAAACGCATTTGGTCTGCTCTTCCCGCCTGAAGGACGCCAGGATTTCATCGATTATTCAGCGAAGGCTCAGCGGAAGGACATCTTTGGAGAGATCGTCAATAGAATGACCCCTTTCACAACAAAGGATGGTAGACGCATAAGCGTAGCTTGGAGCGTCAATACTCTGACCGATGAGAATGATGAGGTCATTGGCTTTATTGGAATAGGACAAGACATCACTGAGATGGTCAGCCTCGAAGAGGAACTAAAGGACCGCAACAGAATCCTCGAAGTGCTCAACCAACTCGGCCTGATCGCTTCGATCTCCTTTGACTCTAGGATCATGATCAATGCAGCGCTAGAGATGATGGTCAAGTTCTTCGGCTTCACGAAAGGCTTGGCATTCCTTGTCAACGACAACAACGGCACGGTGGAGAGAATCGTAGGGATCAACGTGGAGAATCCCAATCTTGAGGTGAACGACCTGAGTAGTTTCCCCGATGATTTCCGGGAAACTGTGATATCGAATGGACATGCACTATTCATCAAGGAAGGGAGCAAAGAACCGCGACTGGCTGGCCTGATACCGGATATCGGGTCGGCGATGTTCCAACCACTGAGGGGACACACGAAGACGGTCGGAGTCGTCATGATGTACTCGGACGCGATCCTAGACATGAGTCCAAATGATTTGACGACCCTCGAGACCGCGTCCATCCTCGTAGGTTATCCATTGGAGAACTCTCGGCTTTACGAAAGTCTCAAGAAATACTCAAGCATCGTCGAACTGTACAACGACATAATACTCCATGACATGGAGAACTATCTGATTCCTGTCGCTTCATACGTTACCCTTGCGGGCGAGAGCGTCGGAAAGCCTGACGTACTTACGAGATATCTCAAGAAGGCAGACGCTTCGCTTGTGAAAATGGAGAACTCCCTCTCAGACTTCCGCCTCCTCATCAAGACCATCGAGGAGCAGGATGCCCGGCTCGAATCGATGAATCTGTTGGAACAGCTTGAAGATGCTGTAGAGATCACCAAGGAGAGATTCGGAGATGCCGAGATCGAGGTCGAACCGGAGAGCGTGCAGGCTCTATCGACTGTCCACGTCAGTGCGAACAAGGCGCTCACGCATCTGTACATGAACATACTTACGAATGCGGTCAAGCACGGAGCTCCGAATTGTGTCAAGGTGAGCGGATCGGTTGACGAGAAAGCGGGGACATGCAGGATCGAGATAGAGGACGAGGGGGCCGGAGTGTCGGACGAGAACAAGCTACGTGTTTTCGAGAGAAGATACTCGAGTGCATCGGTCAGAGCTCCTAAGAGTTCTGGTCTCGGACTTACGATAGTCAAGACCCTTACGGACAGATATCACGGCAGGGTCTGGGTAGAGGATAGGGTCAATGGAGACCACACACAAGGGGCAAGGTTTGTGGTTGAGCTTCCGATATTGACGGTCGAAGGCAATTGAGACCTTCCGGACAATAGGATCGATTTCTCAGAAGAATGATGCCAATCCGTCCTCGATCGATATCTCAGGTCGAAGACTCAGGATTTCCGTCGCCTGCTTGACATCGGCGA
>Ga0153916_10004336_pt1 | contig 10714 bp, 11 predicted proteins | sample Opewatmetagenome_FD_109642 | JGI IMG/M metagenome (GOLD analysis project Ga0153916, IMG submission 109642) | Freshwater wetland microbial communities from Ohio, USA - Open water 3 Core 3 Depth 4 metaG | ecosystem: Environmental > Aquatic > Freshwater > Wetlands | place: USA: Ohio, Lake Erie...
GTTCACGGTGGTCCAGGTATTTTAGCAGCCGCATTTTTCACCGATGGGTAGAGATAAACCAATTTTGAATATTAAGGGGTTCATCTCCAGCTAGCGGTTTCTTCCTCTCGTACGAGCCATCTGAAAGCATCAGACGTGCCTTATTATTATCCTTGAAATAATAAGTCAAGATATCATCACAAATATACTTGATCATTTGCTGGTCCTGGACAGGAAAAAGGACTTCTACCCGGCGATCAATATTGCGCGGCATCAAATCAGCACTGCCCAGATAAATTTCCTCTTTTCCATCGTTATGGAAATAATAAATGCGGCTATGCTCCAGGAAGCGGCCAACAATGCTCGTTACCTGAATATTCTCACTCACTCCAGGTATACCTGGTTTGAGGCAACAGATCCCCCTTACGAACAGATCGATTTTTACGCCTGCCTGGGATGCCTGATAAAGTAATTGGATCATTTTCTTATCAACCATGGAATTTACTTTAAAGATTAAGTGACCACCACCACTATTCTTTTGGACCTCGATCTCCCTTTTGATCAATGTTTCAATTCCGCTGCGCAGGTTTATTGGAGCAACCAGAAATTTCCGATATTCCTTCTTGGACGAATATCCGGTCAGGTAATTGAACAAATCCGTTGCATCGGCACCCATGTCTTCATCACTGGTGAACATACCGATATCTTCATACGTTTGGGCGGTGATCGCATTGTAATTGCCTGTTGCCATATGTAAATATCGTCTGATCCCTTCACCTTCTTTACGGATGACAAGCGCAATTTTTGAATGGGTCTTTAACCCAAGCAATCCATAGACGACATGTACGCCTTCACGCTCGAGGGTCCTGGCCCAGCCGATATTGCTTTCTTCATCAAATCTCGCTTTGAGCTCGACCAATACTGCCACCTGTTTTCCGTTCTCTGCAGCTTCAAGCAGGGCATCGACAGCAGGCGGCTTGCTACCGACGCGGTATAAGGTTATTTTGATGGTTAAAACGTCAGGGTCGGTCGCAGCAGCTTTTAGAAACTGGATCACAGGCAGGAATGAATCGTAAGGATGATGCAGCAGGATGTCCCTTTCCCGTATGGCTGAGAAGATATTGCCATCATCTCCGAAGCGTAAGCTCCTGGGTACGTACGGTTTGAACGGCTGATCTTTAATGTCATATCGATCAATGCTGTGTAATGATATCAGGTCACTGTAACCCATTGGACCCTCGTTGATGTAAATCCCGTTCCGGTCAATTTCGAGGTTTTCCATTAAGATGTCGCGGATCCGGACGGACATGGATTCATTGATTGAAATCATAACAACTGAGCCGAATCTGCGTTGCCTGACGGTCTGCTCCATCGTTTCAAGCAAATCAGCTGCTTCCAGCTCTTGTATCGCCATATCAGCATCACGGATTACACGAAATGGATGGGATTCAATCACTTCCATGCCTGGAAATAATGAAGCGATATTCGCTAAAATCACCTGTTCCAGCCAAACAAAATAGTGGTAATAAGGAACGGTGCCGTCCTTGCGCACACTCCCAGATGACCGTTTGATCGGCACCAGGCGGGGCAGAGTGTTGGGTACTTTTACCCGGCCAAAGTGCTCGATACCCTTCTTGTCTTTGATCAAAACTGCGAGATTGAGGGACAAATTGGAAATATGAGGGAAAGGATGCCCTGGGTCAAATGCTAAAGGTGTTAAAACTGGGAAGATTACCTCTCGGTAATAGGTTTCAATAGTCTCTTTCTGGTGTTTGTTCAGATCTTGATAATTGAGGATATAAATACCTGCATCTTTTAAAACAGGGAGTAACCTGCTGATAAAATATTCAGATGCTTCTTTCATCAGATTGCTGGTCACTTTCCTGATCTCAGCCAGCTGTTCAGCGGGAGTTAACCCATCAGGAGGTAAATCCACCACTCCTGCGTCGACTTGTTTTTTCAACCCGGCCACCCGTACCATGAAAAATTCATCCAGGTTGGAGCCGAAAAAGGATAGAAATTTTACCCTTTCGAGAAGTGGATTGTTCTCATCAATCGCTTCCTCCAGGATCCGGTGGATAAAACCAAGCGCACTCAGCTCGCGATTGATAAAGAACTTAGGTGAATCCAGGTCAATTGGAATTTCGAGAATTGTGTCTTTGTCCATAGCTATTGCCTACCCGGTATACATGATCCCATAACAACAGCAACAATCATCCGAAGCGACCCATGATGTAATCCTCAGTGCGCTTGTCTTTTGGATTGATGAATAATTCCTTGCCCGATCCTTGCTCGATTAGCTCGCCTTGCAGGAAAAATGCCGCGAAGTCTGCTACCCTGGCAGCCTGTTGCACAGAATGGGGTACCAAAATGATGGTGTAACGTTCTTTTAACTCATGCAGAGTAGCCTCAACTTTTCCGGTAGATATTGGATCCAGGCCAGAAGTGGGCTCATCCAGGAGGATAACCTCGGGTTGTAAGACCAGGCTGCGCGCCAGGCATAAGCGCTGTTGCTGTCCCCCTGATAATGAAACTGCTGGCTCGTTGAGCCTATCCTTGACTTCATCCCATAACGCCGCTTGCGTGAGACTTCGCTCTACAGCCTCATCTAGAACACTTTCTCGTTTTTCACCCGCCAGCTCGAGAGCATAAGTGAGATTCGACCTGATGTTCATGGGTAAAACAACAGGACGTGCAAATACCATCCCAACCTTTCTTCGTAATGCAGTGACATCAATTTTGGGTTCAAGTATATCCACATCATCCATGACCACTCGTCCAGAGATCAATTTTACATCCGCCAGGTCATTCAACCGATTAAATACCCGTAAAAGTGAGGATTTGCCACCACCGGCAGGTCCAAACACAACCGTGATCTGGTTAGCCAGCACATCCAGGTTAATATCACGCAGTGATTCCTTGCCATCAGAATATTGTAGATTCAAGTGTTCGACGTGGATCTTAATCATATACCAAATCTACCATTGTCTGTGAGCACGGGCACGTGACCGGATGATGGTCGCGATCAGGTTCATCCCCAAGACAAAGATGATCAGCACGAGGGCAGTGCCATATTGGATCTTCACCGGCATCCCAGGCACCTGTGTGGAGATAACGAACAGATGGTATGGTAAAGCCATGGTCGGACTTAACGGTGAGCTGGGCAGTCTCGGCAGGAAAAATGAGGCTGCGGTGAACAGGATCGGAGCCGTTTCTCCCGCAGCTCGCTCCAGACCAAGAATGACACCAGTTAAAATCCCTGGCAGGGATTGAGGCAGGACGATCCTGCGAACGGTTTGCCAACGCGTGGCACCAACAGAGATGCTGACCACCCGGAAGGCTTGTGGTACAGCTCTTAATGCCTCCTCCGCTGTGCTGATGATCACCGGAAGGGTCATGATGGCTAATGTTAAAGATCCCGCCAGGATGCTGGTTCCAAAGCGCAAGAAAATAACGAAGATCCCTAACCCAAAAAGACCATAAACAACCGATGGGATTCCAGCCAGATTTATAATCGCAAGCCTGATCATCCTCGTCCAGCGGTTATCGGAGGCATATTCAGAAAGATAGATCGCTGCTCCGATCCCCAGGGGTACGGAAAAGATGGCAGTTCCGATGGTCAGGTAAAAAGTGCCTATAATTGCAGGCAGTATGCCGCCCTGTTTGACGCCATCGGTTGGAAATGCGGTCAAGAAAGTCCATGAGATTGCCGGCAAGCCTTTGATCAAGATGTACAGGAAGATGGCAAATATTGGCACGACAGTAATTAGTGCTGTGACAATCAAGAAGCCAAATCCAAATTTCTGCTTCAGATTTCTGGAAGCTGAAGAACCAGGATGTCTAAAGATTTCAGTTAATCCACGCAAATATTCCATAGTTGTTCTACGATAGGATCCGTTCTGCGCGTTGCCGTTGCCTTAATGCAGCTGCCGAGGCAGCGATATTTATCCCAAGGGAGATCACAAATAATACCAGTCCGATAAAGAATAGCACGTGGTAATGGGTGCTATTTTTAGCAACTTCTCCCATCTCCGCAGCGATGGTCGCGGTCATGGTACGGACAGGAGAAATAATGGAGTTTAGTTTGAGAGGTATCACAGGCGCATTCCCGGTCACCATCATCACTGCCATTGTTTCGCCAATGGCGCGACCGATGCCCAACATGATGGCAGTCAGGACTCCGCTGCGTGCTGCAGGTAAGGTTACACGCCAGATCGTTTGCCATTCAGTAGCACCTAACGCTAACGAGGCGTCGCGATAGGATCGAGGAACCGAGTCCAATGCATCCTCAGCGACCGATACGATGGTGGGGATTGCGATTCCACCCAGCAAGATACTGCCCGCCAGAGCTGTTAAACCCGTAGGGAGGTCAAATATGCGCCTTAAAGAAGGTGCCAGGATCAAGATCCCTAGAAAACCGAGCACCACTGAGGGAATGCCTCCTAAAATTTCCACCAGTGGCTTTAATATTTCACGCGCCCATCTGGGTGATACTTCAGCTATAAAGATCGCCGTACATAATCCAATCGGGATGGCAAACAAGGCTGCACCAACGGTAACGAGGAGGGAGCCGCCAATCAGTGGTAATATTCCAAAATAATCTTCGATTGGATACCAGCGAAGTGACAGCAGGTTCGTGACAGATACTTCACTCAGGGTTGGCAGTCCTTCGTGTAATAAAAAGTAAAATATCAATGCTACAAAAATGATAGCAGAATAGCCCGATATTTTTATAAGCCAGTCTAGGATAAATTCATTCCAAGATTTAGTCATGTGCTTGTCCACCCTGATAACCTTTACGGTGGGGTGATAGGTACAAATCCCAACTGAGTAACAATTACCTGAGCCTCAGCACTCATAATCCAATTTATATAATCAGCAATCACTCCCGTAGGTTGGTCATTCGTATACATGTATAAGTCACGTGCAATCGGATATTGTCCGCTATTGACTGAATCGGCAGATGGCAGGACAAACGGACTGGAAGCATCACGTGCAACTGCAATCACCTTTACTTCCGGTGTTACATAACCTAGACCATCATAACCGATGGTATTCGGATTATCTCTTGTTTCAGATGTAATACCTTCAGAGGAAGGCAAGAGTAACGTGTCGGTTGAGAAGAGAGTCTTATCGTTGGAATTACCCATCCGGATGACGTTTTCAAGGAAAAATACATGCGTGCCGGAATTCGTTTCACGCGATAGCCTGACAATAACCCTGTCCTCACCGCCCACCTCGCTCCAGTTCCTGATCTTTCCACTGTAGATATCTGATAATTGCTTAAGTGTCAGCTGATCAACATGGTTATCAAGATTGACGATAATAGCGATGGCATCTTTGGCAACCACAAACTCGACTGGATTGCCTCCGTTCGCCTTCGCCTGTTGGGTTTCTCCGGAGGTTATCTGACGGCTTGCATTGGCGATATCTACCGTCCGATTAATTAGTGCGGCTATACCGGTACCCGATCCACCTCCAGTGACAGAAATTTCCACTTCAGAATGTAATTCATGATATTTTTCCGCCCAGGCTAAGGCGAGATTCACGAGTGTATCAGAGCCTTTGTTCACGATGGTTGTTACTTTCGGTGAGTTGGTGCTTACAGAGGTTGCTTCTGCCCCTGTATTACAATTGGACAATAGGATTACCAATATTCCAATTAATAGATATCCACCTTTTTTCATCGATGAGATTATAGCTGTAAAAATTCCCTTACACAAGGTGAGGCTAAGTAACGGATATAGTGTAAAATCAAACCATATGGTCGATCCACAACCTGTTTTTACAATCCGAGATCTAAATTTTTACTACGGAGCTGTGCGCGCATTGAGCCAGATTTCGCTGGAAATTCCACCTAATCTCATCACAGCATTAATTGGCCCATCGGGCTGCGGAAAATCGACATTTTTACGCTGCCTCAATCGCATGAATGATACGATACCCGGCACCCATATCGAAGGGCAAATCTTTCTCAAAGGAATGGACATATACAGCCCCGATGTTGATCTAGCCCTCCTTCGACAAAAGGTCGGTATGGTTTTTCAGAAACCAAATCCTTTTCCACAATCTGTCTTTGATAACGTCGCATATGGTCCAAGAGTTGTAGGGTTAACCCGCAATAAGAAAGAGCTCGAGACCATCGTCGAACGCAGCCTGCGACAGGTGGCACTTTGGGATGAGGTGAAAGATGCACTTAATGAGAATGCCCTGAGTTTTTCACTCGGTGAGCAGCAACGATTGTGTATCGCCCGGTTACTTGCGGTACAACCTGAAGTCATTTTGATGGATGAACCCGCCTCAGCACTCGACCCGATTGCTACGCTGCGGATTGAAGAGCTAATGGTTGAGCTGAAGCAGAATTACACGATTATCGTCGTCACACACAATATGCAACAGGCAGCACGTGTATCCGATTTCACTGGTTTTTTCTGGCTGGGAGAGCTCGTCGAGTTCTCTCCTACTGCGAATATGTTCACCCGCCCGGAAAAACGATTATCTGAAGACTATATCACCGGGAAGATGGGTTAGGCAAGCCACAAGGAGAGAATTCCATGTCGCCTGGGATCCGTTCAGTTTTTGATCGTGAGTTTGATGAAGTCCGAGTAAAATTAGCCGGCATGACCAAGCTAGTCGATGTCGCCGTTGAGCGATCGATGAATGCTTTAGCCGAACGGGATACAAAACTAGCCAAAATAGTGATCGATGGTGATCTGGAGATCAATAAGCAGCGATTCCAGATTGAAGAGGATTGCCTAGCGTTAATTGCCACACAGCAACCAGCTGCAACTGATCTACGCGAGATAATCGCCATTTTATATATGATCGTAGAATTGGAACGAATGGGTGATTATGCCGCAGGAATAGCCAAGACGGTCATTTTGATGAAAGAAGAACCGCTATTAAAGACATTTAAGAAGATATTTAAAATGGCAGAACTCAGCCGGCAAATGCTCGCTGATAGCATGCAGGCATTCACGAATCGTGATCCGGTTTTAGCACAGGAGATCACCGATCGGGACAATAAAATCGACGAATTATATAAAATTGTGTTCCTGCGGTTGCTCAAGATCATGGCAAAGGACCCTGATATGGTAACCCGCTGCACCTATCTGATGTGGTGCGCACATAACCTCGAGCGCATCGCAGACAGGGTGATCAATATCTCCGAGCAAGTAACCTTTATGACCACCGGGACGTTGAAGGAATTCGAATGATTACTCTGGCGGTGAGGCTGTGGCCAATACCTGCCTTAGTTCGGCATCAGAAGGCTCAACCAGGATCGAGCCATTCTCAAATACTATCGTTGGTACGCTACGCATCCCATGATTTGTCGCGATGACAAATTCCTCACCCATCACATCACGATCTATATCCACCCATTTGTAAGGAATGTGATTAGTATCAAGAATTCTACGGGCACGGGTGCAGTCACCACACCACCATGTGCCGTAGATTATGATTGCATTCTCCACTATCTGTTTTTACCCTTTGCTGAAACCTGCTCAATTCGAGAATATAATTAGATTCTACCAAATCTTTTATATCTTATGAGCCATTGGTATCTAGGAACGATCGGATATAGCTACAAGGATTGGGTGGGGTCATTTTATCCCACAGGAATGACTCAACATGCCTATTTACCCTATTACAGCAAGGTATTCAATAGTGTTGAACTGGACACCACCTTTCACTCAATCCCTCGCCCGTCAATCGTCCAATCCTGGACTGATACTTCACCTGCAGATTTCCGTTTCTGCCTGAAAACACCTCGTCTTATCACCCATGAGCTTGGGCTCAAGGGTGCCCAGGGAGCCATGATGGAGTTTATCGATTCAGTGCAGGCATTAGCAGGAAAACTCGGGCCAATCTTAATTCAATTACCGCCGAAATTCTCACAGGAAAACTATACTCTATTGGCCGATTTTCTGACTGCTTTACCCCACGATCATCAATACGCCATCGAGTTCCGACACCCGTCATGGTATAACGCAAAAACTATTAAGTTACTTACAGAGCATCAGGTATGTTGGGTGGCAAGCGACTACCCGAATCTACCCAGGCAGATCAACCCTACCTCAAACATTCTTTACATCCGTTGGATCGGCATAAACGGCATGTATCAACGACATAGTTACGAACGAGTGGATAAAACAAAAGATCTAAAATGGTGGCTGGAACTAATTCGCTCCTTTGAGGATCGCGTCCCGTTATTTTATGGATTTTTTAACAACGATTATGCCGGCTTTGCAGCTGGCACATGCAGGCGTTTTAAGCGGCTCGCTGGTTTCCCAGATGAAGAAGACAACCTACCTATCCAGGAAAGATTGTTTTGACAGGATGACAATACCGCGAAATATCCAGGCATTAATTGGTTAATCAACATTGTAATAAGGAGAATCATCATGTTTGTCGTGATTGTGCAAGCACATGTCAAACCGGAATTCGTCGAAGACTTTAAATCCGCCACAATGGATAATGCGAGCAATAGCATTAAAGAAGCAGGCGTAGCCCGTTTTGATGTCTATCAGGAAAGGGATGACCCAACCCGGTTCTCTTTGATTGAAATATATCGAACCGAGGACGCACCCTTCAAACACCGGGAGACTGCCCATTACATCCGTTGGCGGGATAAGGTTGCTGACATGCTGGTCGAGGCACGGACCAGAGTAACCTACGATATTCTTTTCCCCTTCACGTTCTGAGTAGTAAATGCAATTCGAATTTTCAACTGCCTCGAGGATAATCTTCGGACCAGGCAAGCTAGATATCATTGGTGGCCTCGTCGCTGAAATTAGCAAAAATGTTATGATCATATCAGGCTGTCCGCAAGCAACCGCGGATCGTTTGATCAGACTGCTCGAGGCGTACGAAATCACTTCCTCATACATCAAGATAAAATCCGAACCAACCACCGACTTAATCCTTGAACTGGTGGAGTTTTGCCGTCAATCGCGTTCAGAAGTGGTGATCGGTATCGGTGGTGGCAGCGCGATAGATTCTGCTAAGGCTACTGCCGCACTGGTAACCAACGCTGGCGACATCAGTGACTATTTGGAAGTCATCGGTCGTAACCAGCCGTTGATCAACCCTCCTTTAGCGCTCATCGCAATCCCAACTACCGCCGGCACCGGATCTGAGGTCACTCGCAACGCAGTCCTTGGTTCACCGCTTCACCATATAAAAGTCAGTTTGCGCGGCCCACACTTACTGCCACTGATTGCACTGGTCGATCCCGAGCTCACAATAACCGTCCCGCCTCTTATCACAGCTTACACAGGTTTGGACACCCTTACCCAATTAATCGAGCCTTTCACTTGCAACTCGCCTAACCCATTGACAGATGCCATATGTCAGGAGGGGATAAAACGGGTAGGGGGTTCATTATACAGAGCTCATGAGAATGGAAGCAATCTCAACGCGCGGGAAGATATGGCTCTCGCCAGCTTATTCAGCGGTCTGGCGCTTGCCAATTCGAAATTAGGGGCTGTGCATGGATTGGCTGGTCCACTGGGCGGTGAAATTTCAGCTCCGCATGGTGCGATTTGTGCCCGGTTATTACCCCCCGTGATGGAAGCCAACCGATCAGCGTTACTCAGATTGGCAGCTGACCACCCCGCATTGGAAAAGTATAGGATAATTGCTGTACTTCTCACTGGAAATAAGAACGCTGGAATAGAGGAAGGTATACAATGGGTGCGAGATTTCTGCCAGCATGTCGGGATTCCTCATCTTTCGACATACGGTCTCATCGAAAATATGTTTGATGCCGTGCTGGCAAAAGCTACCTATTCCAGCAGCATGAAGGGTAATCCGGTAATACTTTCTGAGGGCGAATTACGTAATATATTACAGCAGTCTTTATGACCAATCGGTAAGGAAAATTCTTCCTTGCCCACATCCATAATCGGATGTAAACTATCTTCTGGAGGTGAGCATGAGCACAGGTCGAACACTATCATATTTAGCAGCAGCCCTACTGATTTTGATCGGTTTGGGATTAGTAGTTATCATCGGGGGTTCTTATCTGGTTGTAGGTCTCTCGCAATCAGGACAGGGTGGTTCAATCGCTATTGGTTTAGTCGCAATCATTATTGGTTTATTATTCATTGGCGGTGGTGCATACCTGATTTACCTTGCGGGTCGTGGCAAAATGGGAGCACCCACCGAGAATGTCACGATCAAAGTCGATCTTCCGGGTAACGTCAAACTGGATACCCTCAAATGCAAATTCTGTGGCGGGGATCTGTCCATGGACAATATCAAGATGATAGCAGGTGCTCCCGTGGTGAATTGCCCCTACTGCCATTCGACCTATCAGCTGACTGAAGAACCAAAATGGTGAATTTACGCAAGTAAATTGATTGCTTACTTATTTTTAATTATTTAATTTATCCGGAGGTGAAGAATGCGAAGGCGGTTACTGTCCATCCTGCTTATTTTCTCCATCGTCTTCTTGATCACCACGCCAGTATTGGCTCAGTCATATTATTTCGAATTACCCAAACTAATCATCGATGTATATTGGGAATCTGATGGGACAGAAACTCTAGAGTACCAATACTATTTCAATAATACACCGTCAGGGCACATCATTGATTACGTAGACCAGGGGCTTCCAAATAGCAATTACTCAGATAATAATATCACCGCGTTTGTAAATGGTAACCAGGTAAATGATATTTCTTCCTCTGGCTTTCAAGGTGAAGGTAGTGTTGGCGTTGCAGTCGGATTA
>Ga0153916_10004337_pt1 | contig 10714 bp, 11 predicted proteins | sample Opewatmetagenome_FD_109642 | JGI IMG/M metagenome (GOLD analysis project Ga0153916, IMG submission 109642) | Freshwater wetland microbial communities from Ohio, USA - Open water 3 Core 3 Depth 4 metaG | ecosystem: Environmental > Aquatic > Freshwater > Wetlands | place: USA: Ohio, Lake Erie...
ACACCATCGGGTTTACAGGGGATATTGGTGATATACATCGAGACATTTTTATTCTCTTCGATATAGCGGATGGGGATCTTGGCTCGGAGCAATGCCTCTTCAAAAGAGAAACTACAACCTAGAAGAAAGCTGACAAAATCAGACTTCCAAAAAGTTTTGATGTCTTTGACAGTGTCATGGAGTTTCCCTTTTTCGTAAATGTTGTAACGAGGAATATCCGTTCTAATATCAGCATCCGAAGATAGAAACTTCGTCCTGAATTCTCCTGGTTCTAAAACTTCAAGCAGAGGACATGGCTTTGGATTTCTCTGGCAGAAGAGGAGAAAGTTGAAAGCATATTTCTGCGGAAGAATGACCAGATTGGCCTGAGCATAACCCAGGGCCAACCCAGTTGTGGGCTTATCCCATTTCCCTTTTCGAATGAGAGTCCGAATTTCTTTGGGAGCCAGGTCCTTGATCTTTTTCATCCTTTCAAAAATATATCAGAAAAATCGATTGCTCACAAGACGAATTAAACATCCACGGAAATGAGGATGCTTCCCCAAGACAAAAATGAAGAGAACAAAGGGTATCAAAAAATCATTGACATTCTACATGTAGTATGCTACATATCCAACCGAAATCCTGCTCACGATTCTTCTCCACACCCTCTGTGAAGGTCCATTTATGCAAAACATTAACCCCATAAAACGACCCAGCACTTTGAACGAACTGGCCTATAAAGAAATTAAGAATCTTCTCATCACGGGGCAACTAAAATTCAATACCATGTACTCCGCAAATCAGTTTGCAGAGATCCTGGGGGTATCTCGAACACCGATCCGGGAAGCTCTTCTTCAGTTGACGAAAGAGGGCTGCCTTATTTCTGTTCAGGGGCAGGGTTTCAAGATCAAGGAGTTTTCGGAGAAAGAGATCAAAGACTTTTTTGAGACGCGTAAAATCATCGAGTCTTATATCATTGAACGGTTAGTCGGCTCATTAACAAAACTGGATGTCCAACAGTTAGAAGATAGTTTGAGATTGATGATTGAAAGAGCCAGGGAGAAAGGGGATACCTACGGTTTCCTTGAGGCAGATAAAGATTTTCATATGAGTTTGGTTCATCGTTACGACAATTTTCTCTTAGAGTCGATCATGCAAAACATTAGGAATCTTATCTCCATATTTGGTGGGAAGGCCCTGGCCCGTAAGGAAAGGATCCAGGAAGTGATCAATGAGCACCAGATTATCCTTCAAGCCATTAAAAGAAAGGATAAGAGGAAAGCCGTTGAGTCCATCCATTACCATTTAGATACAACAGAAAAATACTTGCTAGAAAATTTTTAGATTTTGAAAGTATGATATACAAGTCTCTATCGTTATCTTGGATCTTTCAACTTCTAAACGGACTCTATGGGAATAGGGTTCGCATTACGCTTCGGCGAGAAAGGAGGTTACGTTATGAGGGTTAAGAAGATATTTTTTATTTTGTTTGTGATGATGGTGGGAGTTTTGTCAGGTTTCGCAGTCGCAGGTTCAGCAGAGCCCATCAAGATAGGTGTTGCTTTCGGACTGACAGGAGTGTGGGGGGATTGGTGTAAAAGGAATATCGTCGCAGTTGAAATGGCCATCGAAGAAATCAATGCTGCAGGTGGAGTAAATGGCATGCCTCTGAAATCAGTGATTTACGATACGGCTAGCAAGCCGGATGAAGCTACCCGAATCGTCCGGAAGCTCGCCACTGATGACAAAGTACATGCAATTCTGGGTCCATTCTCTAGTTCCGAATGTGAGGTAGCTTTCCCTGTAGGGAATAAGATAGGAGTCGTGATGATGGTTCAGGCTTCCTCAAAACCCGGAGTGGCTGCAGCTAATCGGCCATATGCCTTTCGTAATAAGATTGATGAACTTAGGCTGGCCATACCTGCTATGACCAAATGGAAGGGACACCACAATATTAAATCCGTGGCCATCGTCCATGATGCAAAGGATGCGGTCAGTCTTGCTCTGGGGACCCAGGTCTTGCCAGGGGTTTGCAAGAAGTTAGGTCTTGAGATTGTCAACGAAGGTAAATATGTCACCTACCAAACTGGTGATTTTGATATGAAACCTCAAGTCACCAGACTAAAAGGTTTTAAATTTGATGGTATTGTTTTTGGAGGTATCTACATGGACGGCGTCACCTTTATTAAAGAAGCCCGCCGACAAGAAGTTAACCAACCCATGGTGGGTGGAAATCCACTGATGCATTTTAATTTTCCTATAAGGGCTGGGAAGGCGGCAGATGGAGTCTATACTTCATCTGAGTTTTACCACTGGATGCCTAAGGAGAAAGTTAACAAGTTTACAAAGGATTATGTTGAGAGGGCTAAAAAGAAAGGGTTTGATCCTCCTGAACCTTTGCAGTTTGATGTCAATGTTTACGATGGTATTTACATGTTTGCACACGTGATGAAGAAGATGGGGATCACGAATAAACCTGAGGACTTGGCCAAGGATCGCGAACTGATTATGAAAGGATTAACCGACCTCAAAGGATTTCCAGGAGTGGCGAGCGAAATTGAATTCAATAAAGACGGGGATGCTGTAAGAGAAGTATATGTGGTCAAGGCCCAAGGCGGTGAATGGGTTCTTGTTAAATGAATTCCTCCCTGTTCCCGCAAATTAACTTTGCGGGAACAGGGAAAAAATTCCAAATAAGTGCGAATATGTTCTATTTCCTATTTGTTTTAGTGTCCATCTATACACTTTTCACCTTCTGGTTTGCCATCAGTTCCTTCAGGGAAAAGGAGCGCCGAGCCGGGATATTAGGGTTCATTCTTTCCCTGATAATGACCGTCGGCCTTGGACTCTATGCATGGGCCAGGGTTAAGGGCTTCCTATTAGGCAATTTGGCTCAAACAATTCAAATCGTCCTCGGGGTGATCCTGGCCCTTTTTACGTTATCCATGTTTATTCCGCTCGGACGAAATCCTAAGGCCCTCTCCGGAACAAAGGGGATGAAGGAGGGTAAGCCGGAGAGATTCAACCAGAAAGATACTGCCTTCAACATTGCCCATGTGGGAGGATACGGCCCAGAAAAAGGGAAGCAGAGATGGGCCCTCCAGAGCCGAGATCCGTTCTTCGGCATCTATTGGACAATGGTGATGGGTCTGAGAAATCTTGCAGAAGGAAAGGTCAATCCCAAGAAAAAGGAAGATTTTTCTCCTCAGGAGATCACAGGAGAGATAAAAAGGATAGGCAAATATGTTGGGGCTGATATCGTAGGTATCACCACAGTCAAAGAAGACTTCACATACAGTGAAGGCTTTTCCTATGAGGAGTCAAAGCTGGAAGTCGGGCCAGCGGTCACCACACCGATTGATCTAAAACACAAGTATGCAATCGTCATTGGAAAGGAGATGAATTTTGACCGGATACAGGCCACCCTGACCGAGAAGAACGATGAGAGTTTGGCCGAGATAGGGAAGACCTACTACGAGCTTGCCCAGATCGCCTGCGCATTGGCGGCTTATATCAGACAACTGGGTTACTCTGCTCGAGCGCACCATCTGCGAAATGAACAGCTCTGTCATGTTCCCCATGCTATTGATGCCGGCCTCGGTGAGCAAGGAAGACATGACTTTCTCATCACTCAGAAATATGGCCCCCGGATCCGGCTGGCCACGGTGACGACTGATTTGGAACTGATCGAGGATAAACCCGTAGATATCGGTGTTCAAGATCTCTGCGAAAATTGCAGCTTGTGTGAGATCAACTGTCCTGGCCAAGCCTTGGGTAAGGAAAAGGCTGTGATACGAGGATACAGAAAATGGCCTCATGACCAGGATCGATGTTTCAATTTCTGGGTAACGGGTGGCAATACTTTCGGATGTACGATGTGTTTAAAAGTCTGTCCATGGAATAAGCCGCGGTCGTTTGTACATAAGGTTAGCTTTTTTGCTGCCTCCCGATCAGTGGTTGCCCGAAGGGTGCTTTACTGGATTACCCTGATTTTCTTCGGAAAGAGAATTCACTGGGAAAGGACTCCGCTCCCTGAAAAGATAGAGATGCCCCCTGAGACAAAGACATGGGGCAGGTAATCCAATTCACTGCCTAAGGGATTGATCTTGGTTTTCCAGTAGCGGCCAGAGCGAAATAATTGATAAAACAGAATCCATTTAAAGAGGGAAAGACGTGTTCTTGCAGCAGCTTTTTAACGGTGTCATGCTTGGCAGTACCTATGCCTTAATAGCGATCTCCTTCACCTTGTTGATGGGCGTGCTGAACATGCTTAATTTCGCCATCGGTGAGGTGTTCATGCTTGGAGCTATTTTCGGACTGACATTCGTTAAGCTAGGTCTTTCGCTTTATTTGGCTTTTTTCCTTGCCATCATCTGTACGGGATGTGCCTGCCTGGTTATTGAACGATTTTCGTTCCGACCCCTTCGCCATGCTCCGCCTTTAGTCCCGTTGCTCAGCACGATCGGCTTCTCCATCCTCTTCCAAAACACGGCCGAAAATCTATGGGGATCCGAGAGATCCCAGTTTCCACAATGGATGGAGCCCATTGATTTTCATGTCGGACCTCTTCTCATCCCGTCCACACAACTCATCATCTTTGCCGCCGCTGTTTTTTTGATGGTGGGGTTAGACCTTTTCATCCAGAGGACAAGAATCGGACGGGGCATGCGTGCCGTGGCTGAGAACATAGAGACGGCAAGCATCTTGGGTGTCGATTCCAATCTCATTATTTCGACTACCTTTCTTGTCTCCGGAGCCCTTGCCGGAGCGAGTGGCATCCTTTTTGGGTTAAGCTTCTCCATCGTTTCACCTTTTATGGGTATGGAGCCGGGGATCAAAGGAATCGCAGCCATGATTGTGGGAGGCATGGGAAATATCAGAGGAGCCATTGTGGGAGGATTGATGATTGGCATCATAGAAGTCCTCAGTGTGGGATACCTCGGGGCACCGGCAAAGGATTTTGCCGTGTATGGGGCTCTCTTTCTCGCCCTCGTCATAAGACCACAAGGAATTCTCGGAATGATTCACCCTGAAAGGGAAAGGATCTGATTGTGAGTGTTTACCATCTGGATCTGCTCTCGGCTTTAGGAATCAACATCCTGCTTGCTTTGAGTGTGTATTCACCGATGGCAACGGGTCAGCTTTCCTTAGGGAATGCAGGTTTCATGGCCATCGGGGCCTATGTTTCCGCTATCCTCACCGTCCATCTCCATCTCCCCCTCTTTCCATCCCTTGTGACGGGAGGAGTTATTGCCGGGATCTTCGGGATACTCGTAGGTTTCCCAGCCCTCAGGCTTAGAGGGGTTTTCCTTGCCATGGCCACACTCGGATTTGGAGAGATCGTGAGGAATTTTTTTATGAACTTCTTGGGTCGTGTCACCGGCGCAGCTTATGGATTTCGCGGCATTGGGGACACCCCCATTTCCATCCTCTGGATTTGGAGTTGGGTCATATTCTTCCTCATCTTTTTCTTTTTCCTTTCCCGATCGAGATTAGGGCTTACCATGTTGGCCACCCACGATGATGATACAGTGAGCGAACTGATCGGGATCAATATTGTCCGTCTGAAGATCGGCGCCTTTGGTCTGGGCGCCTTCGTCGCTGGCGTCGCAGGAGGGTTGCATGCCCATTATTATCTTTATACGGAACCCGAATTCTTCAATGTCTGGAAATCGATCCACATGGTCCTTTTTGTGATCATGGGAGGAATGCTTACCTTTTGGGGTGGGGTTTTCGGGGCAGGGGTCTTTACTCTGCTGCCTGAGTTTCTTAGGTTTTTGCATGACTGGCGGGGGGCTTTCTTTGGCGTGATGATCATCGGGATTATGATCGCCAGGCCTTACGGCCTTTTGACCAGAGAAATTCTCCAATTCGATTTTTGGCTGCCAGGTCAAAGGAAGAGGCGTCTATGAGCGGGAAGCCTATGCTTACCTTGACCGGGGTTAGTAAGAATTTCGGGGGACTCTTAGCTGTAAATAACCTGAGTCTAAATGTCCATAAAGAACATATCTGTGGCCTGATAGGGCCTAATGGGGCTGGCAAGACCACTGTGTTCAACCTCATTACAGGTGTCTATCCTTGTACAAAGGGTTCTATCCTATCAGAGGAAGTGGACCTGACTCGGTTGAAACCATACCATATTACTCGATTGGGTCTGGCCAGGACCTTTCAGACCATTCGGTTATTTAAAAACATGACAACATGGGAACACGTGATGGTCGGTCAAGGCTTTCGACCCCGATCGGACACAAGAGGAATCTTTCCGTTCAGTCGAACTCGAGAGAGGAATCTGAGGGATGAGGCCAAGGAGATCTTGGTCCTGTTGGGACTCTGGGAAGTGAGATACCGGAAAGCTTCGATCCTTCCTTACGGGATTCAACGGAAGGTCGAGATCGCTAGGGCGCTCGCATTACGACCTAAACTTCTGTTGCTCGATGAGCCTACTGCTGGGTTGAACATTCAAGAAACAAACGAATTACTAAAGACCTTAAATAAGATCCATGAACTGGGAATAACTATTTTAATTATTGAGCATGATATGAGGGTCATTATGGAACTCTGCGACCACATTTTTGTCCTCAACTTCGGTCAAAAAATTGCTGAGGGGACTCCTGGCCAGATCCGGGTCAACGAACAGGTCATAGAGGCATACCTTGGCAGGGAGGAATAGAGTTGCTTAAAGTGTTTAGCCTCGAAGCCGGCTATGGCAGGATCCAAGTTTTGAGGGGGGTATCTCTAGAAGTTGGAACTGGAGAGATCGTTGCCCTCATCGGAGCCAATGGCGCAGGTAAGACAACCCTGATGAAGACGATCTGTGGACTGCTTATACCCAATGCTGGATCCGTTGAATACGATGGCATTCGCATTGAACTCAAGTCTTCCGCGGCCAGAGTCAGACGGGGTTTGGTCCTTGTGCCGGAAGGGCGTCACATCCTAAGACACATGACCGTCTATGAAAATTTGTTGATGGGAGCGTACGCTCGATCAGATCAATCGGCTGTCAAGACAGATATTGAGGAAGTCTTCCACCGTTTTCCGATCTTAGCGGAGCGAAGACATCTTTCAGCAGATGTGCTTTCGGGTGGTGAACAACAGATGATGGCCATCGGGAGGGCACTCCTTTCGCGGCCCAAGCTGCTTATGCTGGATGAACCTTCGTTAGGCTTGTCACCGATCTTGGTCAACGAGATCTTCTCCATCATCACAGATTTGCACAGGGCTGGAATTACCATTTTTCTCGTCGAGCAGAACGCCCTGAAGGCCCTCCGGGTGGCAGATCGGGGATACGTGATGGAGACGGGGAGGATTGTGATGTCCAATAGCAGCCAAAACCTTATTAAGAGTGAAGCTCTTCGTGACGCCTACCTGGGAGGAGAAAGAGAGCGCTCAGCGCTTCTTGGGTGTGGGGTGCAACATTAAGATCCTTTCTGGATAAAGAACTCTTTGACCCCTGCGTGATAGAAAAGGGGGAACATTGTGGGTGGTTCTTCCGAGGGAAGATGATTGATGCGGATAACGAGCATTCAACTTGAAATTAAAGATAGACCCAAGGAGAAGACCCTTGAATACATCCTTGGGTTCCTTGCAGAGGTCCCTCGAAGTGACCTTATTTTACTTCCGGAGATATGGACTTGCGGTTATTTCTCATTCGAGCGTTATTGGAACGACAGTGAGCCCGTTGATGGGCGGACCGTAAAGGCATTGCAACAAAAGGCTGCCGACCTTCGTTCCCATATTTTGATAGGGAGCATGGTGGAAAGAGAAGGTCAAGATCTCTTCAACACCAGCCTTCTTCTGGACCCTCAAGGGCAAATTATCGCTCGGTACCGCAAGATCCATCTTTTCGGATACCAGTCCGAGGAGAGACGGCTCTTGAAACCCGGAGTGGAAGTGATTGTTGCGAAAACGCCGTGGGGGAAGGCAGGCCTGTCAACCTGCTATGATCTTCGGTTTCCGGAATTTTATCGAAAGATGGTGGATCACGGGGCCAAATTCTTTTTAGTTGCCTCTGCCTGGCCCCGTTCACGACAGGAGGCGTGGGGCCTATTCAATCGGGTCAGGGCCCATGAGAACTTGGCTTTTCTCTTCTCGTGTAATTGTGCGGGCTTTGATAAGGGAAACCAATATGCCGGTCATAGTATGTTTATCGATCCATATGGCAGGGTCGTGGCCGAAGGCGGGGAAGAGGAAAGCATGATCACCGCAGAAGTAGATATTAGTCTAGTTGACACCGCGCGGAGAGATTTTAGTTTTTTAAATGACAGAATTTTTAGATAAAGCGAAGAACAATTGGTTAAAAGGAGATTCATTATGCTTAAGGAACATTTGGAATTTTTTACTTTGGACCTCTCTTCTGGGTGGGAAACCCCTCCAGGCTATCCCCAAGGGATTGAACAAAAAATTTTAGCCGGTCACCTGGATGAAGAACAGAAAAAAGGTTCTCGAACACGGCTCCTCCGCTTCCAACCCGGAGCTTACACCACTCAACCCTTTGAGCACGATTACTGGGAAGAAGTGTTTCAAGTTGCAGGGACCCTGACCGTAGGGGGAAAGACATTCCGTCCTTTCACCTATGCCTGTCGACCCCCTCATGCGCCGCATGGCCCCTTTCGCAGCGAGGAGGGATGTCTCCTTCTGGAAATCCATTTTTTTCAAACTTAACAAAAGAGGAGGTTGAGCATGCCACATATTTCCGTTGAAGGCCCAGCGTTGTCCCTGGACAAGAAGAGGGAGTTAGTTCAAAAGATGACGCAGATCGCCAGCGAGATATATGAAATCCCTAAAGATAAATTTATGATACACATCCTTGAATTCCAAAAGGAGAATACAGGATCCGGAGGAGTACTGCTAAGTGATAAAAAGAGTGGTTGAACCGACTCTTCTCAAGGACTAAATTGTGAGGGATGTTATGAAGGTGCTTGAATTGAAGCTGATGAGTCAAGACCGTTCAATCCCCTTGCAATTCCCAGTCAAGCGAATGGTCAATGCAGGCTATGTGGGCAGGGATTTGCAAGCGGTCAAGGCGCATATTGAGGAATTGCACCGAGAAGGGATTCTCCCTCCATCTTCGGTTCCCATCCTCTTCCCTGTCTTGAGTCACAACATTACCACAGCGAAACAGATAGAAGTGGTGGGCGCTCGAACTTCCGGGGAGGCAGAGTTCGTCCTTCTTTTTGATGGTGAAAACATTTTGGTGGGTGTCGGAAGCGATCATACGGATAGGGATCTTGAGCGATACAGTATTGTTAAATCGAAGCAGGTTTGTCAGAATGTGGTCTCTTCAGAGGTTTGGAGATATGAGGAGATGGAATCTGGTTGGGATGATCTTCTGATCCAGAGCTGGACTAAACCGACTGAAGCAGAGGACTGGATTCCGTATCAAAAGGCTCCCTTGAGTACCATTATTTCTGCAGCCGATCTCATGGATAGGGTCAAATCTAAGTTAATAGATGGTCAGGCCGATGGGCTGGTAATCTTTTCTGGCACGATTCCCATCCTGACAAGCGAGATTATCTATGGTAGTTCTTTTCGTGCCGAACTCATCGACTCCCGTTTGGGAAGAAGGCTGACCTGTGAATATAAGGTTCTGAGGCTGGACTATCTGGAAGGTGTGGAGTCATAACAAAATGCATCACAGCGTCAATGTTACAGACGGTTAATTAGGGAGGATGATATGTCAGTTGCTGTATGCATAAGAGGGAGATATTTCAGACGGCGAGGGATCAAGGAACTCTCCGGGCCAGCTTATCTGAAGGATATTATCGAACCTCTCTCGAGATATCGTGAAAAAAACACACCCCTCTCTCGGGGATATGTGCCACCTGGTGGATGGCAGGAATCCTTTCTTGAAACCCTAGTCCCGGTGATCGGTGAGCAGGGCACTGTTCCCCGCGATGAACCAGGATATACACAGGTAGATCTTTCACTCCGCACCGCTGGATTTCACTGTGCAATGGCAACCAATTGTCATACAGGCAATTGGACAAGGCCGCCACTTTCAGAGAAGTTGGGCTGTTTTTATGATTGGGAAGGATATTGGGGTCCGGAGACCATCTTTTTGCCCTGGAGGCCGGAAAGAATGGCTGTTGATGATCCTTCCGAGATGTCGGAGGTTATTAAAGATGCGGCATTATTTTTAGGTGCAAGCCTCGTAGGGATAACCGAGCTGAATCGAAACTGGATGTATCAACCCGGATGGGAACGTTATGGTCATAAAGAAATAGACCTCGATAAAATGATTCCTCCTTCAATCAAGTATGCAGTGGTGATGGCAATCGAAACGAATTACGACTATGTCAAACATGCTCCTACAGCAAAGGCAAGTGCTGCAGCCGGGCTGGGTTATTCGAAGATGGCCTTTTTAACCCCCTCCTTGGCTAAATTCATCGCTTCCTTAGGCTACAAAGCCATTGCGTGTGGGAACGACACAGCTCTGAGTGTCCCGCTGGCTGTGGATGCAGGTCTGGGACAACTAGGCCGATTCGGGGCACTCATCACACCAGAATTTGGGCCAAGAGTACGGTTGTGTAAGGTCCTTACTGATCTGCCCCTCAAATCAACAGCCCCCGTAGATTTTGGGGTGACAGAATTCTGCGAGGCTTGTCATAAGTGTGCTGAGTATTGCCCATCGCAGGCCATCCTCTACGGGAAAAGGACCCATAAGGTCCGAACTCCCTCAACCAATCCAGGTCTCCTGAAATGGCCTCTTGACGGAGAGAAATGCCTTCGGTAC
>Ga0153916_10004338_pt1 | contig 10713 bp, 7 predicted proteins | sample Opewatmetagenome_FD_109642 | JGI IMG/M metagenome (GOLD analysis project Ga0153916, IMG submission 109642) | Freshwater wetland microbial communities from Ohio, USA - Open water 3 Core 3 Depth 4 metaG | ecosystem: Environmental > Aquatic > Freshwater > Wetlands | place: USA: Ohio, Lake Erie, Old...
CGAGCACGTCGTCGCGCCGATGGCCTCCGGCTCGCTTTACGTCAAGATCTGGAAGGGGCTCCAGGAGCTGGCCAAGCTCTGGCTCATCGACAGCGTCCAGACGAAGATGTCCGGCGCCCAGGCGCTCGGCTGCTCGCCGATCGTCGCCGCGCACCAGGCCGGCACGATGAACATCCGCCCCGTGCGGCCGAACACCATCGCCAAGTCGCTGGCCATCGGCAATCCCGCCGACGGATACTACGCCCTGCAGGTCATGGAGGAGTCCGGCGGCCACGGCGTCGCCTCCGACGACGACGAGATCGTCGCCGGCATCAAGCTCCTCGCCGAGAGCGAGGGCATCTTCGCCGAGACCGCCGGCGGCGTCGTCATCGCCGGCCTGCAGAAGCTGGCCCGCGACGGCAAGATCGCGCCCGACGAGCTCACCGTCGCCTACATCACCGGCTCCGGCCTGAAGACGCAGGAGGCCGTCGAGGACCACCTCGCGCTCCCCCTGCACATCGAGCCGACCATGGCCGCCTTCGAGCACGCGTTAGGCGAGCGCGAGGCGGTGCATGGGTAATGGCGGACAGGCGGTGCGCGCCGCATCAGCGGGAATGCACACCCGCTAGCGCCCTCTGCCGGCGGAACGCTCGCCGCAGGAGAGGGGACTCCGGAGGGTGTCCCCCATAGATCATGAATCGGTGCAGGGTGCGCGGCAGCGGACACTGCGCCACCGCTGCACCGGACCGGGACACTTGGTTCTAGGTTCTAAGTTCCAGGTTCTATACCGTAACGTAAGCACAACACGCGCCGGCCGACACGGCAGCAACAAGGAAGCGACATCATGGCGAAGCAGAGGGTCAAGTTCACCTTCCCCCAGGAGCTCATCACCCTGCCGATCATCTACGAGCTCGGCAAGCAGTTCAACATCGTCACCAACGTCCGCCGCGCCGACGTCACCGAAGACCGCGGCTGGGTCGTCCTCGAGATGGACGGCCCCGTCGACGAGATCGAGCGCGGCCTCCAATGGGTCGCCGCCAAGGGCGTCCGCGTGGACCCCGTCCCCGGCGACATCGTCGAGGGCTAGCGCCGGAGGCTAGAAGCCAGACGCTGGATGCAGGACAACCCGTTCCAGCCTCCAACATCTAACCTCCAACCTCGGTACCGTAACGGACGACACAGCGCCGCCACGCGCCGCATGGAGTAAACGAGAACATGGCCCGAATCAGGATCCCCACCCCCCTCCGCAAGCTCACCAACGACGCCGACGTCGTCACCACCGACGCCGCCACCCTCGCCGACGCCGTCGACCAGCTCGAGGCCGGCTACCCCGGCATCAAGGAGCGCATCTGCGACGAGCGCGGCGAGATCCGCCGCTTCGTCAACATCTACGTCAACGGCGAAGACGTCCGCTTCCTGCAGAACCTCGCCACCGCCCTCAAACCCACCGACGAAGTGAGCATCGTCCCCGCCGTCGCGGGCGGAATGTAGCGGCGCACGCAGATGTAGTCCGCGCAGCGTAGGGACGTAGCTTTAGCTACGTCCGCCCCTGTGAGGCGACGCCGCAGCCGGCCTGGGGTCGCTACTGCGCCGACATGAACCCCGCATCCGCCAGGATCTGCTGCCCCGCCGCCGACAGGATGAACTCGATGAACGCTGCCGCCACGTCCGGCTTCGACGCGTCCTTCGTCACCGCGATCGGGTACGACGCGATCACGTTGAACGCGTCCGGCACGTCCACCGCCGTGACGTCGCTCGCCACGCCCGGCGTGATGTCCGTCCGGTAGACGATGCCCGCGTCCGCCTCGCCGAGCTGCACCTTCGCCACGACGCTCTTCACGTTCGCCTCCTCCGACACGAGGTTGGCCAGCGCCTTCTGGCTGAACCCCGCGCCGTACGACGCGTCCGCGTCCATCTTCGTCAGCGCCTGCCGCGCGTAATCCCCGACCGGCACGCCCGTTTGCGCCAGCACGATCTTCAGCCCCGGCTTCGCCAGGTCCTGCGGCGAGCGGATCCCCCCGGGGTTCGACCGCGGCACCACGATTACCAGCCGGTTCCGCGCGAAGATCCGCGCCGGCTGCGCGACCAGCGCCTTGTCCGCTGCCGTCTTCATGTTCTTCTCGTCGGCGGTGGCCAGCACGTCCGCCGGCGCCCCCTGGTCGAGCTGCGTCACCAGCGTCGGGCTGCCCGCGAAGTTGAACGTCACCCTCGCGCCGGGATGTGCCTTCTGGAACGCCACCGCTTCCTTGCTGAACGCGTCCGTGAGCGACGACGCCGCCATCACCGTGATCGTGCCCGACAGGCTCGCCGCCGCCGATGCCCCCGCCGTCGACGCGGCCGGCGTCGTCGTTGCGCTGGAGTTGCTCCCGCCGCATGCCGCCAGCATCGCCCCGACGACCGCGATCGCGATGACAAGCGCCGGCCGCGACGCGCGGGTTAGTGTGCCGTGCATCCTCTCCGTCCTTCGCTCCATGCCGCTGGGCATCACCCGCGCCGACACACGCGCGTCGCCCGTCTCGTCATCCTATCCGCTGACCCGCGAGCGCGGCCGATCGGTGGAGAAGCCTCATCCCGGACCGCGCGCGCCGCCCGCTACGCCTCCGGCGCCGCCTCCACCTCGACGCGGAACGCCCGGTCGATCGGCGCCGGCTGCCACTGCGTCGTCCAGTACCGCAGGTGCCCCTCGCCCCCCGCGAAGTGCAGCCACTTCACCATCCCCGGCTCCACCTCCGCCGAGTGCCGCCAGCCGTCGTACTGGTACGGCTCCCAGCCGTTGTAGCTGATCGCCTGCCCCGGCCGCACCGCGCCCGACACCTTCGCCTGCGCCACGAACGACGCCACGTCGTTGCGCACCCGCACCCGCGCCCCGTCCGCGATCCCCCGCGCCGCCGCATCCTCGACGCCGATCACCACCACCGGCTCGCCACGGTGCGTGCCGAGCATCGCCCGGTCGGCGTGGTTCATCGAGTGGATGCTCCAGCGCGAGTGCCCGCTCGTCAGCACCAGCGGATAGTCGCCGCCCATCGGCGGGTTCTCCTTGTGTACCGGCAGCGCCTCCCCCGCCTCGATGAACCACGGGTGGTCGATGTAGAACTGCGCCCGCCGCGTCAGCGTCGGATACGGCAGCCCCCGCTCGACGTGGTGCCGCAGCGGCGCGTGCGTCTCGTCCCCGCGCAGGTCCGCCGCCTGCACCTGCGCGAACGGCGTGATCCCCCAGTCGATGAACCGCACGTGCCCCTGCTCCCGGAACGTTTCCATGCTCGTCCCCGCCGGCAGCGTCCCCGCCTCCGCCGTGTCGAGCACCATCTCCTCCAGCACCCGCTCCGTCGTCTCGAACGCGCCCCCCGCCGTGAAGTACGACCCCAGGTCGTCGAGCCGCCGCGCCACGCCGCGCCCGTCCGTGTATTCGACGAGCCCCCGCGCCTTCGCCCGCTCCTCGATGGCCCGCGCCAGCTCGGCGAACGCCTCCCACTCCGGCCGCGCCTCGCCCGCCGGCGCCACGCACGCGTCCGAGAACGTCAGCAGCAGCGTCTGTGGCGACGGCTGCGCGAACCCCGGCTTCTCGTACGGCGCCGCCGCCGGCAGCAGGATGTCCGCCTGCAGCGCGCTCGACGACATCCGCCAGTCCATGCACACCAGCAGCCGCAGCCCGTCGAGGATCCGCCCGTACGCCCCGCGCCCGCCGCGCATCCGCCGCGCCCAGTTCGACCCGATCTCGAACAGCACCCGCGGTCGCTGCTCCGGCCCCGGCCGCGCCAGCCCGCGCCACCATCCGCGCTCCACCGCCTCGTCGACGTATTCGCCCAGCGGCCGCGCCATGCTCGGGTCCGACCACTCCCGCCGCTCCCACCGCTCGCCGAGCGGGGTGTGGTGGTACCACAGGAACGCCGGCACCGCGCCGTGCCCGTTCCCCGCACCGCCCTGCTGCATCTGGATCGACGCCGCCGCGTCCGTCAGCCCCGGGTCGTTCGCCTGCATCCCCTTGATCACTTGCCCGCGCATCCCCAGGATGCCGCGGATCAGCTCGCGCCCCGGCGCCGGCTTCATCGCGAACAGGAACGCCCCGTCGAACATCCCCGTCACCGCCACGCCTATCCCCGTCCCCTTCTTCCCCCAGTTCCCCGTCAGCGCGAGCACCAGGCACATCGCCCGTTCCATCAGGTCGCCGTGGTAGTACTTCGCCGAGTTGAACCCCAGCAGCACCGCCGTCCGCTTCGACGCCGCCTTCCGAGCCAGCAGCCGGATCGTGTCGGCGTGTACGCCGCAGGCCGACGACGCCTCCTCCGGCGAGTACGCCGCCAGCCGCTCCCGCAGCAGCGCGAACGCCGGCCGCACTTCGACGCGCGTCCCGTCCGCCAGCGTCGCCGTGTACGCGCCATTAAGCGCCGCCCCCTCGTTCGCCTCCAGCACTTCGCGCGACGCCCGCGCCGGCGCGTCGCCGCCCGACGGCCACACGTAGAACTGGTCGGCCCGGCCGCCGTCCTCGACGTCGCTCCCTCGCAGGAACCGCCCGGTGTCCGAGCGCACCAGCAGCGGCAGGTCCGTCTGCGACCGCACGAACGCCTCGTCCATCAGCCCTTCGTCGATGATCACGCGCGCCATCGACAGCGCCAGCGCCGCGTCCGTCCCCGGCCGCACGCCCGCATAGACGTCCGCGTGCATCGACGACGGGTTGTAGTCCGGCGCGATCGTCATTACCTCCGCGCCCCGGTACCGCGCCTCAGCGATGTAGTGGTAGTGCGGGATCGCCGTGTACGCCGGGTTGCGGTGCCAGATCAGCAGCAGGTCGCTGTGGAACCAGTCGTCCATGCTGCTCGCCGCCGCCGCCTGCCCGAACGTCAGGTACGTCCCCACGCTGAAGTCGCCGATGTCGCCGTTCGTGTCCGTCGTCGTCCCGCCGATGCGGTTGATCAGCTTCTCGAACAGGAACCCCGCCGTGAGCCCGCCCTCGCTCGCCGTCCCCGCCTGCACGATCGCCTCCGGCCCCGACTCCGCGATCGTGTCGAGCATCGCCTCCGCGATCTCGCCCAGCGCCTCCTCCCACGAGATGCGCTCCCACGCGCCGCCCCCGCGCGCGCCGGCACGCCGCATCGGGTGCAGGATCCGCGTCGGCGCGTCGAGCGTCCGGCTCCACGCCGCGCCCTTCTGGCAGCCCATCGGGTTCATGTCCGGCACGCCCTCCTCGACCGGCGGCAGCGTCCCCGACACCTCCTCGCGCACCACCCGCCCGTCCTTGATGTACGCGCGGTACGGGCAGCTCCCCGGCGAGCAGTTCACGCAGTGCGTCACCCACTTCGACTCGTCAAACGCGATCTGCGCCCGGTACCGCTCCGCGCTGGTCGCCCCCGTATCCGCCGTCATCATCCTGCCTCCGTTAACGTCGATGCCCCGCCGCGACGTGACACGTCGGGACGCCCATCGTAGGGACGTAGCTTTAGCTGCGTCCGCCCCCGCTCCCGCGTCCGGATCTGCGTCGCCGTCTGCCCCCGGCCCGACATCCGCCCCCACATCCCCGTCCGCCCCCGCTCGTTGCTCGCCGTCATCCCCCAACCTCCTCCGCCGGCGCGACGCACGCGTCCGATCGCCGCGTAGGGGCACACGGCCGTGTGCCCTCGCCGCAGCACACGTCCAGGAACGCCAGCACCGACTGCAGCGCCTGCTCGATGTACGCCCGGTCGATCGCGTAGAAAATGTGCTTGCCGTCACGACGCGACGTCAGCACCCCCGTCCGGCGCATCACGCCGAGGTGGTGCGACACCGCCGTCCGCGACAGCGGCGCGCAGTGCCGGGCGATCTCCGTCGCCGCCAGCTCCCACGTCCGCGCCTCGACGAACGCCCCCAACACCCGCTGCCGCCGCTCGTCACTCAAGGCCAACAGCAGATTGCTGACCGCCTCCGGCACCTGAGCCGCCGACCCGTCCACATGTCGAAACATATGGACACATCCTGCGCCCAGCCGCCGAGCCGGGCGAGTGCCGCATGGCCCGCCGGCCCGCCCAGCCCCGGCGACGCGGCCGCGTGGAGACGTCCTTTGTAGGGACGTAGCTTCAGCTGCGTCCGCCCCACGATGCGAGGACAGAGCGACCGATGCAGATCGATTGCGTGATCACATATAGGCGCGTATCCTCCGCTCACCATGATCGAGGGAGCTCTCGCGAAAATCGGCGTTGCCGGCGCCAAGTTTGGCGTCGAGGCGGCCAAAGGCGCGGCACTCGACGGCCGCAAGCGCGCAGCCTTCGAAAGGGCGTGCTCCCAGGCCTACGCGGCGGCGGCCTCAGCGACCATCGAAGCATCTCCTTTCTCGCGCGGCACTGAGGTGTGGAACGAACTGACCGCGCTGCTCGGCGACGAGGACAGGGCACAGGTCGTCGCACAACTATTGCGGCAGGGGCAACTGGGCCCAGCCGAGTACGCTCGGCAACTGCGCGTCGCGCGTCTGGAAACAGAGGACCTGCTGTGGGACTTCATGGGCCGCTTGAACGCGCGTCTGGCCGCCGTGCTAGCGCCTGATCAACGCGCGCTGGTGGAAATCATCCTCACCACGCTCGCCGCGCTCGAACGAAAGCACGCCGCGCGACTGCACCTCACGACTTTCGAGCAGCGCCGCGCGAGTGCCGCCGAACAGCCGCACCATATGGGCATGCTAAGCGCCTACGCGCGTAGCATCCCGCTCATCGGCCGCGTGGAAGAACTCGCGAGCCTGCACGCGTGGCTGGACGCGCCCCACAAGATCTCGGTGCGCGTGATGACCGGTGACGGCGGGCGTGGCAAGACGCGCCTCGCGCTCGCGTTCTGTGCCGAGGCAACGAAGCGCGGATGGCATGCGGGCTTTGTACCGGATGATGAGCTTCGCGACTTCCCGCAGCGTCAGCCTCTCCGCGGTTGGGATTGGGCGCAGCCGACGCTGATCGTCATCGATTACGCAGCACAGCGCGCGGACGTCGTGCATCAGTGGTTAGTCGCGCTGGCCGACCACCCGGCGCGGATGACAAAGGTGCTGCCGTCGCTGCGCGTGCTCCTGCTGGACCGGCGCGCGGAAGCTGGAAGCGGCTGGCTGGCCGCGGCATTCGGTCGCGCCGGCGGTGACGCAGACGACGTGCTCTCGCTGCTCGACTCGCCCGACCCCATCGAAGTCCTCCCGGTGCCAACCGACCAGCTCCGCACCGAGATCGCGCGCGCTGTGCTAACGAGCGCTCAAGCCGCCATCGATGCGGCGACGCTGGACACCGCCGCCGCTCGCGCGCTCATTGTCGCGACCGAATGGGGCTTCCCGGGCGACCCCCTGACGATCATGATGGCCGCCCTCGCCGTGGCAGAAGCCGGCAACGAGGAGATCATTGCCGATCGCACTGCGTTCGCCGTCAAGCTCGCTAACCGCGAGCTCGATCACATCGGCGAGATCGCTAGGAACCGAAGCGTTGAGCCAGATCTTGTGTTGCACCTGGCGGCATGCGCCGCGCTCGCTCACGGCCTCGATCGCGTTGAGGCTGAACGTATGGCTGGCGAGGAGGTCGCCGCGCTCAACGCCGTCAATGCGTTCGGCGCGCTCGCGGCGCTGCGTCACGCACTCCCCGGCGACCAACCCGGCTCGATCAGCCCCGTCCTCCCTGACCTCATCGGCGAAGCACTCTTGCTGGAGGCATGGAAGGACGGCGACAGCGGCGCCATCGTCCGCTCCGCCGCACGGCTCAGCGCCATGCGCGTCGCCGCCACGATGGTACGCACGGCCCAGGACTACGCCGAGCACGGCCGACACGAATGCTTAGCTTGGATCGATGCACTCGTGGAGGGCGGGAATCTAATGCACGTGTTGCGTGTCCTGGACGACGTCGCTCAAGACACGCTCGCACTGAGAGAAAAGGCGGCTGAAGTCACCAACCTGGCCGTCCAAGCGGCGCGCGAGCATTCAGAGCGAGAACGCTCGGAGGATGCCCAGGCAGCCCTGGCGGTGACGCTCAACAACCTCGGCAACCGCCTTAGCGCCCTCGGCCGCCGCGAGGAGGCGCTCGACGCCGCCACCAAGGCCGTCGCCATCGACCGCGACCTCGCCACCGCACGCCCTGACGCCTTCCGCGCTGGCCTCGCGGGGTCGCTCAACAACCTGGCCAACCGCCTCAGCGGCCTCGGCCGCCGCGAGGAGGCGCTCGACGCCGCCACCGAGGCCGTCGCCATCCGCCGCGACCTCGCAGCCGCACGCCCCGACGCCTTCCGCCCCGACCTCGCGGGGTCGCTCAACAACCGGGCCAACCGCTTCAGCGACCTTGGCCGCCGCGAGGAGGCGCTCGACGCCGCCACCGAGGCCGTCGCCATCTACCGCGACCTCGCAGCCGCACGCCCCGACGCCTTCCGCCCTGGCCTCGCGATGTCCCTCACCAACTTAGCCACCTTCCTTAGCGACCTCGGCCGCCGCGAGGAGGCGCTCGACGCCGCCACCGAGGCCGTCGCCATCTACCGCGACCTCGCAACCGCACGCCCCGACGCCTTCCGCCCCGACCTCGCCATGTCACTCAACAACCTGGCCAACCGCCTCAGCGACCTCGGCCGCCACGAGGAGGCGCTCGACGCCGCCACCGAGGCCGTCGCCATCCGCCGCGACCTCGCAGCCGCACGCCCCGACGCCTTCCGCCCCGACCTCGCGGGGTCGCTCAGCAATCTGGCCACCTTCCTCAGCGACCTCGGCCGCCGCGAGGAGCCGATCGACGCCGCCACCGAGGCCGTCGCCATCTACCGCGACCTCGCAGCCGCACGCCCCGACGCCTTCCGCCCCGACCTCGCCATGTCGCTCAACAACCTGGCCAACCGCTTCAGCGACCTTGGCCGCCGCGAGGAGGCGCTCGACGCCGCCACCGAGGCCGTCGCCATCCGCCGCGACCTCGCAGCCGCACGCCCCGACGCCTTCCGCCCTGGCCTCGCGCTGTCGCTCAACAACCTGGCCAACCGCTTCAGCGACCTTGGCCGCCGCGAGGAGGCGCTCGACGCCGCCACCGAGGCCGTCGCCATCTACCGCGAGCTCGTCGCCGCACGCCCCGACGCCTTCCGCCCTGGCCTCGCGACATCGCTTAACAACCTGGCCACCTTCCTCAGCGACCTCGGCCGCCGCGAGGAGGCGCTCAACGCCGCCACCGAGGCCGTCGCCATCTACCGCGACCTCGCAGCCGCACGCCCCGACGCCTTCCGCCCCGACCTCGCCATGTCGCTCAGCAACCTGGCTGGCAGCTTCAGCGACCTCGGCCGCCGTGAGGAGGCGCTCGCGGCCGTCTCCGAGGCCGTCGCCCTGTACCGCGAACTCGCCGCTGCTCGCCCCGACGCCTTCCACACCGACCTCGCTATGTCACTCAACAACTTCGCCATCGTCCTCGGCAACCTGGGGCGCGCCGAGGAGTCGCTCGACGCCGCAGCGGAAGCCGTCGCCATCCGCCGCGAACTCCTTCGAACCTATCCGGACGCGTTCAGAGCAGACCTCGCCACGTCGCTGCGGGTGCTCGCGCAAGCGCTCAGGGCCCTCGGACGCGCTGATGAGGCCGATGCGGCGGCGCAAGAAGCCGCCGCGTTGATCGACGAGGAGACCACTCCGCCCGCAAACGGTTGACGGCTGAGGGCTCACCCGGGTGACACGCACCCCTCGGAGATCGCCCCGCGCCCGCAGTACACTCGCCCCGCAGTCGCCACCGCGGCCACACGCCCGGCCACGCGCCGGCGGCCCGGCCGTCGTCGGCCGCAAGCGGCTTCGAGGTATAGAGCCCGCAAGACGCGGGCGCCGCCGGACAACCCGGTCAATCAAACAGCGGAGTGCTGACAGTGATCGACGCCACACAAACACCCGCCGCCCACCCCATCTGCGTCCATCGGCGTCATCGGCGGATAGCCCCCCGCCGCGTTAGCACTCCAGCCCGGAGAGTGCTTACGGTCATCGCCCCAACACAATCAACCGGCGCCCGCCCCATCTGCGTCCACCGGCGTCATCGGCGGATACCCGTCGCCCCCAGCCGCGCCGCCAGCACGTCCTCGTACAGCGCCGCCGTCCGCTCCGCGCACGCCCGCCACGAGAACTGCCGCTCGATCCGCGTGACGCCCGCCGCGCCCATCGCCCGCCGACGCTCCCCGTCGGCCAGCAGCCCCTCGATCGCGTCCGCCAGCGCGCGCGCGTCCGCCGGCGGCACCAGCACCCCCGTCTCCCCGTCGGCGATCACCTCCGGGAACGCCCCCGCCGTCGTCGCCACGACGGGCGTCCCGCACGCCATCGCCTCCGCCGCCGGCAGCCCGAACCCCTCGTACAGGGACGGCGACACCAGCAGCTCGTGCTCGTTGTACAGCCGCGCCAGCTCCTCCACCGGCAGCCGCCCCAGGAACGTCACCCGCCCGCCGATGCCCAGCTCCGCGATCAGCCTCGGCGCCATCTCGGCGTCCAGCCGGTCCTTGAAGGTCAGATGAAAGTCCACGCCCCGCTCCTGCAGGATCCGCGCCGCCTCCAGCAGGTAGCGCGCGCCCTTGTTCCGGTCGTCGCTGTTGCCGACGAACAGCACGGAGCGCGGCCGCTTCGCCGTCTCCAGCGGCCGGAAGGCCCGCGTGTCCACCCCGTCGTGGATCGTCGCGATCTGCCCGTCCCGCAGCGAGAACGCCCGTTGCACGCTCGCCCGCGAGTTGTGCGAGCCGGTGATGATGCGGTCCATCCGCCGCGCCACCACCTCCTGCATCCAGAACGGGTAGAACATGGCCTTGCGCGCCTTCATCCGC
>Ga0153916_10004339_pt1 | contig 10713 bp, 11 predicted proteins | sample Opewatmetagenome_FD_109642 | JGI IMG/M metagenome (GOLD analysis project Ga0153916, IMG submission 109642) | Freshwater wetland microbial communities from Ohio, USA - Open water 3 Core 3 Depth 4 metaG | ecosystem: Environmental > Aquatic > Freshwater > Wetlands | place: USA: Ohio, Lake Erie...
ACGCCCTCGACACGTTCGAGGCGAACCGCAACCTCGGAAGCGGCTAGTGCGCCGCGCTCGATCCCTGCCGTCCGACGATGTCGTCCACCAGGGTGAGGAACTTCTCCTCCTTGCCCTTCGGAATCGTGGCGCCCGCGGCGATGTTGTGGCCTCCGCCGTCGCCGTCGAGGGCCTCGGCCGCCTCACGGCAGGCAGCCGCCAGATCCACGCCCTGCGCAATCTGGGTCCGGGTCCCGCGGGCGGAAATCTTCGTCTGCCGCTCCATGACGGAGAGGCCGAAGACGGGCTTGGACTGATCGAAGTAGAACTGGATGCCCGCGCCCGCGACGGAGCCTGCAAGGCTCGCCTCCTCGCAGTAGAAGAACTGGACGTGCTTCTTCGTGAAGATCCCCTCCGACTCCAGGGTGCGGAGGTGCTCGAGCACGCGGGTCGTGTACTGGTCCAGGAGGACCTCGGCCCGGGCGAGGGCGTCGCGGTCGCCGAGGCACACCGCCATGCCGAGGCCCATCTGCTCGAGGCGGTCGCAGCTGTTCACGTAGGCCTCGAGGTCCTGCGCGTACATCTGGTCCGGTTCGATCCAGTACCGGTCCTCCACGAGGACGTCCAGGGCCTCGGGAGCAGCTCCCTGCTCCAAGAGGCCCGTCGCCAGGATCGAACTGAGCCGGCGCAGCTGCGCGGGGTCGAGCTGGCGCAGGGTGGCGTTCGGGTCGATTCCCGCCGAGCGCAGGAAGGCCTCCGCCTGGTCGGGGCGTCCGCCGATGCCCCGGAAGTAGGGGGAGATGGACAGGGCCAGGGCTTGGCCCAGGGGCCGGTCCCGCAGGGCGAGGCGGCGTTCCGGCACCAGGACCTTCCGGTCCACGGCTTCCGCGAACAGGGCGGCGTTGGATCCCACGAATCCGCCGACGTCCTGCTTGTCGCCGATGGCCCCGGCCGCGGCAATCCCCGCGAGGTCCCAGTTCGCCTCGTCCAGGGCGAGGGCGAACGTCCAACTCGTCGTGGCCCCGCACATCTCCCGCGCGCCATCGATGCCGAAGAGATGAGGGTTCACGTGGACGACGCGTTCGGAATCCCGGAGCGGCTTGTGATGATCCAGGACGATCACGGGGAACGGGAGGGGCTCCAGGAGATCGAGCTGGGCGGAGCCCATGTCGCTCACGACGAGGAGCTCGTTCGGTTCGGCCTTGACGCGCTCCACCGTGGCGGCATCCAGGGCGTGGGACATGGTCGCGTGCACGCGCTTGCCGCGGCGCATGAGCGCACGGGCGAGGATGGCCGCGGACGTGGTGCCGTCGGGATCGTAGTGGCAGAGGACACGGACGCGGGAGACGCCGTCCACCAGGGCCACGCCGCGACGCGCGCGGTCCAGCAGGCCCTGGGGCGCCAGGTCCTCCAGGCGCTTGGCCATCCGCGCACCTACTTCACTTGGAGCTCCGCGAGCTTCGCCGAGTAATCCCAGTCCGCCGGGAGGACGCCCTCCTCCTTGTAGTACTTCGAGAGGCGGCGGATCTTGGACTCGATGAGCTGGAGACCGCGCTTGTTGCTGAGGTCCTTTTTGTGCTCCTGAAAGTGGGACTGGAGGGAAGCGGCGCGCTTGATCAGGCTCGCGAGGTCCTCCGGCGTGGCGAACTTCACGCTCTTCTCCTTCAGGATCTGGGTCATGCTCTTGCCCGTCGCGAGGCGCACGCTCGGGACCCCGTAGGCGTCGCGGAGTCGGATGCCGATTGCGGCGGTCGAGAGCCCCTCCTGATGCAGGCGGAGGATCGTCTCCTCGATCTCGGCCTTCTCCAACGGGACCCACGCGGGGCTGGTCTTGAGGAACGGGCGGGTGGAACCGCTCTTCCCCTTGCGCTTTGCATGGAGGCGTGCCATCGAAGTTCCTCGGAGGGAAGGTCGCATACCGCGTGCCGGTATTTAAGATTGACCGCCGAGGGAACGCGCAGGTGCAGGCGTCACGCCTCACGCCCGCGCGAATCCCTTACGGCCTCCTCACGACGATCGCCGCATGGTCCTGTTCGAACGGCTCCAGCGCGCGCAGGTCGAGGATCTCGAGCCCCTGCCGCGAGAGGACGCTCCGCGCGTGCTCGTAGACGTCCGATGGACGCGCCGCGACATCCACGGACCTCGCCTTCAACATGAGGAAGCCCGTGCCGCCCGCCTCCAGGAACTCCACGTTGCGTAGGAAGATGCCCTCTTGGTCACGCTGCGCCACGTCCTGGTACAGCACGTCGACCGGGGGGACGTGGCTGCGATACGTCTCGGGACGATCGGCGTCCGCGAGGATGGGGATCAAATTGGGACGCGTCTCCGCAACGGAGACGAGATCCCGGAACACACGCGGCGAGATCTCGATCGCGACCACGCCGCCCTCGCGACAGAGGTCGGACAGGTGGCTCACGGTGGTCCCGCTGCCGGCGCCCAGGTACAGGATGGAGGACGCTTCACGAAACGGCCAGACCCGCCCTCCGAGTTTGAGGTAGGCCGCGAGCTTGCTGCGCGCCGCATCCCACTTCCGGTACTCGACGCCCCCCTGCGTGGTCAGGCCCTCGCCGTACACCGCCTTGCCCGGCACCAGGTTACGAGTGTACAGCCACACGCCGTCCGTGTACACGCCGGCCTGGTTCGTCTCGCGGAGGGCCACGCAGGGAGGAAGGGTGACGGGGGCTTGAGCGTTGTGAGACGCCCGCTAGCGGTGGCGGCGTGAGTGCTTCCGTTTCGACGGACGCCGCGGTCGGGCCTGGGGTCGAGACCGCGTCCTGACCGGCGGACGGCGCGCTCGGGCCGTCCTTCCGGGCGACCGGGCGGTGCGCGGCTTCTTGGCTCGCCGTCTCGCGGTCGGCTTCTTCTTCCGAACCGCGAGCTTCCGCTTCGCTGCCCGTCCTCGACGAGGAGCTGGGGGAGGCTCCAGGCGCTTCCGTGCCGCCCGGGCGTCCGCGTCCCTGGGCTTCAGAACGAGGAGCCGGCCGTACGATTCGGCCGCGGCGGCCACCTGGTGGGTCGCCTCCTGGACCTTCGCGACGTTCCTCAGGACCTGGGGTGTCTCCATGTGCTTCGCCGCGCGCTCCAAGTTCACCGCGGCAGACTTCATCTGGCCCTCGCGCAGGTACGCGACCCCCAGATTGTTCAGGGCGACCGCCTGACGAGGGTCCGACTCGAGGACCTCGCGGAACGCCCCGATGGCCTCGTGGGTCCGACCCTCCAGGAGGAGGGCTGCGCCGCGGTTGACCCAGCTCTCGGAGTCCTTCGGATCGGCCCGAAGGGCCTCATGATAGGCTTCCGCCGCGGCCTCGGGTCGTCCCGCGCTCAGGAGCAGGGTCCCGAGACCCCGCCACAGCTCCCGAGCGTCCGGGTGGGACTCAAACGCGTCGCGGACCACCGTGGCCGCCTCGTTGGCCCACCCTCCGCGGGCGAGGAAGTTCGCCTTGAGCAGGAGTCCGCGGAGGTCCCGGGGGCGCGAGGCCAGGTAGGCATCGCAGGCGCGGACGGCGCCCTCGTAGTCCCCCGCCGCGGCCAGGGACTCGGCCCGGTGCAAATTCGCCGCGGCGTCCCCCATCTGGATGGCGCGGTCGAACGCCTTGGCCGCCTCCCGGAGATCGCCCGAGCCGAGGTGGGCCTGTCCCAGGCCGATCCAGGGAGCGGGCTCGTCCAGGTGGATCGTAGACTCCCACAGCCGGGCCGCCGTGTCCGGGTGCCCGAGCCGGGTCAACAGGGCGGCGTGGTGCGCCACGTCGGGACGCCACGTCTCCGATCGCACGCGGCGCCGGACGTGGTCGAGGACCCGCATCCGGACCACGGAGCTGCGTCCCTTGGGATTGAGGCCGAGGTCCGCGCACATCCTTTCCAGGGAGGCCCAGTCCGCATGCTCGACCTCCGCGAGGGAAGGGAGGCTCACTTGGTCACCTCCCGGCACTTCGCCGCGATCTCGCAGGCGGCACATCCCGGGTCACCCGGGAAGTGCATGCCGAAGCACTCGTACACGCCGCGGTAGAAATCCACCTTCTCCCGCAGCGACCGTGCGCGGCGCAGGCCCGCCTTGGCGTCCCGGAGGGAGGGATCGAGGGTCAGCGCACGCTCGAACGCCTTGGAGGCCAGGGTCGCCTCCAGCAGGCCCAGGTGGGCCAGGCCCTTCACGTACCAGAGCCATCCCGCCTCCCGAATCCGCAGGGCGCGGTCGGCCCAGAAGGCCACCTCCCCGTGGCGGCCCTGCTTCTGGCCGAGGAAGATCCGGTTCACCATGGCGTCGAAGAAGTCCGGGTTGAAGTGGAGCGCCCGGTCGAAGCACTCCGCGGCCCGGGCCTCGTCCCCGATGCGGAGGAGCGCCGCGCCCCGGTTGTTCCATGCCGCGGCATGTTCCGGCCGGATGGAGAGGACCTTGTCGTAGCACGCGAGGGCCCCGGGATAGTCCTTGAGTTCGTGAAGGGCCGCACCCTTGTTGATCCAGGCTTCGACGAACCGAGGATGGAGCTTGATGAGCTGGTCGTACGCCTCGACCTCCTCCTTGGGCCGGCGCAGCTCGTGGAGGGCCCCGGCGAGGCCCATCCATCCCTCCTCGGTGTCCTGGTTATTCCGGAGGGCCTGGGCGAAGCTCTGCAATGCGCCGTCGAAGTCGCCCATCCGCCGCAGGGTGTGGCCGCGGAGGAGCCACGCGACGTCGTACTCGGGCTTGAGCCGGAGCGCCTCGTTGAAGGCTCGCAAGGCGTCGTCGTAGCGGCCCGCGTCGAGCGCCTTGCGTCCCGTGTGGACCGTGGCCTCCAGGCGGTCCACGCTAGGCAGGAAGCGCTCCCTCTCCTCGTCCTGCGGCACGCTCACGGCGTCCCGCCCCGCTTCAGATGCCGCAGACAGGTCTCGCGCCACCGGGTCGCGAGCTCGTCCCCCGGATGGACCTCCAGCGCCCGGTCGTACGCGGCCAGCGCCTCCTCGTACCGTTCGAGCTGCTGGAGCGCGGTCCCCTTTCCGATCCACGCCGGGGCGCTCTTGGGATCCTGGCCCAAGGCCTGCTCGTACCGGAGAAGGGCCATCTCCGCGTCTCCGCCCTCCAAGGCGAGCTCGGCCAGCTGGATCAGGACGTGGGTGTCCTCCTTCTCGGGCTCGACGGACTCGACGAACGACTTGAAGTCCGCGGGGACCTCGTCGACCCGCTTCGCGCCTTCCTTCTCCTCACCCACGGCCTCCCGGAGGGCTTCCGCGAAGCTGGGCTCCACGGACTCGAGGAGGTCCTCGATCTCGTCTTCGAGTGGCTGGTCTGAGGCGGGCGGTTCCTCGGGGGCCCCCTCGGTCGGCACTGCCGGAGGCGAAGGACGAGGGGGCGGGCGGTGCGGCCGGAGGAGGGCCTCCGCCTCGCGCTTCCCGCCCTGAGCGTCCTCGTTCTCCGGGTCCACGGAGAGGACCTTCTCGAAGCACTCGAGGGCCTCCTGGGCCCGGTCGTGCACCAGGAGGATCTGCCCCTTGGCGAGCCAAGCTCCGGACAGGTCCCACTTGAGGGCCAGGGCGCGGTTGTAGAACTGAATCGCAGCACCCCACCGCCCCTTCCGGTTCAGGAGCTCCCCCTTCCGGAACAGGAGCTCGGGGTCCTTGCCCTCCTTGCCCAGGGCGCGGGTGAACAGGCCCTCGGCCGCGTCGTGGTCGCCCAGATCGAGGAACGTGTCGCCCAGGCCGAGCACGGCACGACCGTTGCCCGGGTCCACGTCGAGGAGAGTCTGGTAGAGGATGGCCGCCTCGTTCGGGTGGCCGTCGCGGCGCAGCTGCTCCGCCTTGAGGAGGATGTCCCCCGACCGGCGCGGTTCGATCCGCACCGCCTCGCGCAGGGCGTCCACGGCATCCGCCAAACGGCCCATGCCGAAGAGGAGGTTCGCGCGCTCGAACCAGGCCTGGCGGTCGCGACGGTCCAGGTCGAGGACGCGCGTGTAGCACTGGAGGGCCTCCTCGCGCTCGTCCAGGAGCACGTGGAGCTCCGCCTTGTCGAACCAGAACACCTTGTCCTCGGGATGCTCCGCGATGAGCCGGTTGTAGCACTGGAGGGCCGCGCGGTAGTCGCCCTCCTCGAGGAAGGCCTGGGCCTCCTCCCGCAGATCGATGGCGCGCTGCTCGTCCTCCACCTCCCCGGGCACGAGCTCGAACCGGATCGCCTTGGCCAGCGCGTCGGTCACGCCCTGGCACTGCGTGAGCGCCCTGGCGTCCGCGACCCGGAGGGACGCCATGTCGGGGAACACGGTGACGAGGATGTGGGCCAGGTCTTCCGTCATGCCGGGCACCGTATCGAGAAACTGGAGCACGGCGAGGCGGGCCTCGTCCTTCTCGAGCGACTGGAGACGCTGGGTGACGGACACCCTCGCCTCCTCAACGGCTTGGGCCTGCACCTCGAGGGCCTGCTCCTTCTCCAGGAGCGTCTTCTCCTTCGACTCGATGTCGCCCGCCCGCTCGCGAATCCACGCCTGGACGCTCTCCCGCTCCTTCGCGATCTCCTGCCGGAGCTCCTGCTTCATCTCGCGCAGCTCGGCGGAAAGGGTCGCCATGACCTGGGAGGGCTCCGAGGGCGGAGGGGTGGGCGGGGCGGCGGGCGGCTCCTCCGGTTCGGGTTCCGGCTCAGGTTCGGGAGCGGGTTGCGGCTCGGGTTCAGGAAGGGGCAGGGGGGGTTCCGGCACGGGCATGGGCTCGGGGACCGGCTCGGGTGTCGGAAGGGGAGACACCGGCTCCTCCTCGGGCTCGACGGGCGCACCCCGTTCCGCGGGCAGCTCTTCGGGGACCTCGGGCGGCAGCTCTTCGGGGACGAGCGGTAGGTCTGACTCGACCGGCTCCGGGGCGGGTGCCGAGAGCTCCTCGGGCTCCGGGACGGCCGACTCCCCGGCTCGGCTCACCGCGGCGGGAGGCGCCTCGGCCTCCTCCGCACCCGGAGGCTGGAGCGTCTTCGCCCGGAGGCGGTACTCCTCGGCCAGGTGGGGCGGCACCCAGTCCCGTGCCGCGAGGTAGCGGTACACGACGGCCAGGGCGAACCGGCGGACCGCATCCTGGGGCGCGGATCGTCGCGCCTCCGCGAGGAAGGCGTGCAGGACCTCGGCGTCCCCCACGCTGATCACGGGGCTGCCACCGGACTCGAGGCCCAAAAGGCCCACGAGCCGGACGGCGTCGTCCGAGGAAGGTTCGCGGGCCGTCGACCGCCACTCGATCTGCTCGCCCTCCGCGGCGAGCACGGCCACCTCGCGAGGCGCGAGGAGGTCCAGGAGGGACGGTCCGGGGAGGAGGGAAGGGTCCAACCACAGGGGTCGATACGCGACGAGGAAATCGACGCAGGACGCGCAGAGAGGTTCGCGACTCACGGCGCCGCAACGAAAGCAGCGCGAAGGGAGCACGGACGTTGCAACGGGGACGCGAGATATAAAGGCTGGTCGCAGATTGTCTTCCCCCGAGGGGCGACACCTTCATCGCTCTCGGTGGCCCTCTCGCCGGCTGGGAAGCGCGTGGACATCCGGATGCGGCGCGGGCACAGGGTGGACCTCAAGACGATCTGGACCGCCACCCTGCAGACGGTCTGGGACGATCTCCCGGACGACGAACGCGGGCGCTTCCCCCGGGCGACGTGGGAGAAGGAGTTTCGCCGCAAGCTGACGCCCTACGTGGAAGGTGGTCGGACCGAGGCGTGGATCGCGGAGGATGAAACGGGGGCGTTCCTGGGCTACCTGCTCCTCGGCGAAGGGGGCGGTTTCCTGACGCCCGAGCCGCACGGATTCATCTTCGACGTCTGGGTCGCGCCCGACCACCGCGGCCAGGGCGTCGGCAAGTTCCTCATGTCCTGGGCGGTGGACTGGGCCCGGTCCAAGGGGTACCGGAAGATCAAGCTCGAGGTGGCCGATTCGAATCCGGGGGCGCGTCGCATCTACGAGGAGCTCGGGTTCCGGTACGAGCGGCACTACATGGGAAAGAACCTAGGTTGACCGAAATTCTGCCTTGTCGCGAAACCCGGCTCCAAAGGGTTAAATAACGGGCGCCGAGTTGTGTCAACTCCAAGCGAGGTGCAGCGATGTTCCAAGTCACCCTGTCCGAGAATGCCATCGGAAAGCTGCAGGAACTGATCAGGAAGAACGGCACGCCCGAGGACACCTATCTCCGCGTGTACGTGGCGGGGGGCGGATGCTCCGGGTTCCGGTACGGCCTCGCGCTGGACAACAAGGTCCACGAGGGCGACGAGATCGTTCAGGCGAACGGGGTCAAGGTCGTCGTGGATCCCAACAGCCGCGAGTACCTCGACGGATCCAGCATCGACTACGTGGAGAGCGTCGCGGGGAGCGGCTTCATGGTCAGCAACCCGAACAACTGGTCCACCTGCGGATGCGGGCAGAGCTTCAACCCGAAGGGCGAGGCGGCCCCTGACGCGCAGGAAGGCCACCACGAGCACGCCCACGCGCACTCGCACTAGGCCGCCGACGTCGTCCTACCATCTTCCACACGGCGAGCGACAGCCAGGTCAGCGCAGCTTCCCCGTGAGCTCCTTCTTGATCCCGACCATGGCGTTCAGGTACGACAGGGTGTGCGCCTCCTCGTCCGTGACGTCCGCCTTGCCGTAGAGCTGGGCCGAGGGCGCCAAGAAGCCGTCCCGGACCGCCTGATCGACAACCACGCCGCCCTTCTCCGTGCGGACGATGACCGCCTCGAACAGCTCCTCGCTGCCCACATGGCCCACGCTCACGTCGCTGAAGCGCGCGGTGAAGTCGTAGCACTGGAGGCAGTTCGCGTTCACGAGTCCCGCCACCTCCTCCTGGCCGACCCGCTTCGTCTCCCCCTCGACCGGGGTGAACTCGAGCTCCTCGCCCACGTAGCCCACCTGGCGGATGTCCGCGGGGTCGAATCCGAGAATCTCCCGCAGCTTCTGGCCGCCCCAAGCCCCGGGGGAGAAGTTGCCGTAGCAGAACGTGCCCATGCCGAAGGCGAGCTCATTCCCCGGAGCGAACTGATCCCAGAGGAGCTTCCGCATGGTGTAGATCTGGCACGGGCGGCCCATGACCGCGATCCGCGGGTGGAGACCTCGATCCGTCTCCGCGAAGCGCTTGAGCTGGGTGAGGGTCAGGAGGTTCGCGCGGAGACCGCTGCCCGTGACCACGGCACGGCCGGCACCCATCCGCAGCTGCCATGCACGGTAGAGGTCCTTCTTCGTGAAGGCCATGACGGGCTCCTCCGTGACGCTCTGGTGCGCCAGGAAGACCACGTCGGCCATGTCCTCTTCGAGCAGGTACCAGAGGAGGGTCCCGGCCACGCGGTACCCCGGGTGCTGGCGGAACTCCCGGTCGCGGCTCGAGAGGTTCTGTACGCGGTAGTACGATCCGAGGGGCGACTTGTCCGGCTGGAACGCACGGATCATCTCCGAGTCGGGCCGCAGGATCCTCGGCGCGTTCACGAACTCGTTGCCGCAGGATCGGCAGCGGTCCGCGTAGAAGAGGACTTCCTCACCGGCGATGTCCAGGGCGTACTCGTCGATCCGCTGCAGGCCACCGCCGCAGCTGACACATGCACCGTCCGTCTCGTGCGACGTTAGAGACGCATCGCTTGCCGTTGGCATGCCGTTCACTTCATCGAGACAGGCGGCCGCATCGGGTATGGACTATGGGTACACAGAATACGTAAAACCTGAACCGAACCGCGTCGGACGACCGCGTTCGCGGGTCGGGATTCGGCGGCGTCCCGTGCAACGATGAGAAAACAGGTTCACGGCGCACCTGAGGGTGCGCCCCGAGTTCACTTCAGCGCGAACTCGGCCTGGTGCGTCTCTTCGACCGCACCGCGGACGAGCTTCTGACTGTCGAAGTCGTCCCAAGTCTGCAATTCCTTCTTGCGTTCCATTGAGGGGGATCAGCGCGAGAGTGAGCTATATAGATGTGTCCCCGAATCTATAGTGGCTATAGAGAACCGCCCCCGGCCGGCGGGGCTAGCCCTGGCCCCGCTTCGCGCGGTCCGCTGCCCGTATCCGCGGCAACGTTTCGCCCGTTACCATGTACACCACACGGAGCCCGATGTTGACCGCATGATCGGCAATCCGCTCGAGGTGACGCGACACGAGGATGTATCGAGCACCCGCGGCGATCTCCACACGGCCCGCCTGCATGTAGCCTACGACCTCCTGGAAGACCTCATCGTGAAGCCGATCCACCTCGTCGTCAACCTGCATGATGTTGCGCACGGATTCCGCGTCGCGCCTGAGGAACGCGTCGATGGCCGTGTCGACCATACGGATCGTGTGCTCCGCCATCTGGGGGATCTTCCCGAGGTCAGCAAGGCTCGGCGGAGGACCGGGCGGGAACTGGAGGGCGACTTCCGCGATGTCCTTCGCGTACCGTCCGATCCGGTCCAGGTCCGTCGTGATCTTGAGGGACGTCGTGACGGCCCGGAGATCCCGAGCCACCGGGGCATGGAGCGCGATCAAGTCCACACACGTCCCCTCGATCTCCTCCTGCAGAGCGTAGATCTCCTGGTCCAGGGTGAAGACCTCCTCCAGGATCGCGCGATCGCCGCGGGAGAGGCCGTCGACGGCCTTTCGGATGGCGAGTTCGCTCAGCTCGGCCATGGTGGCCATGTTCTCGTTCAGTCGGTTCAGACCCTTTTCAAGGGCCTTGCGCTCCGCCTTCTCCGGCATCAGCCAAACCTCCCTGTGATGTACTTCTCCGTGAGCTCTTCCTGGGGATGCTCGAAGAGCTCCCGCGTGTTCCCGAACTCGATGAGTTTGCCAAGGTA
>Ga0153916_10004340_pt1 | contig 10711 bp, 6 predicted proteins | sample Opewatmetagenome_FD_109642 | JGI IMG/M metagenome (GOLD analysis project Ga0153916, IMG submission 109642) | Freshwater wetland microbial communities from Ohio, USA - Open water 3 Core 3 Depth 4 metaG | ecosystem: Environmental > Aquatic > Freshwater > Wetlands | place: USA: Ohio, Lake Erie, Old...
CCCTCTTGATCCCTGGCTTCAAAGCGATAAATCCCAGGGGGTCTGGGGGACGGGTCCCCCAGCTCTCGCAGTGTAACCCATGTCCCTTGTACATGTGTTACCTATGTCCCTTGACTGTACACGGAGTGATGGGCGTGGGCAGTCGCGCGTCCGCCCCGCCACGCCCTTCGTGCCTCAGGGCGTGCCACCCTGTCCGCCCCGCCACGCCCTACGTGCCTCAGGGCGTGCCACCCTGCCGGGACCAGTGTTCGAACTGCGGCTTTCCTTTTTTCTTGCCGGCCGGGCCGGGACGGCCAAAGAAAATCGCAGAATCGTCAAAATCCGTGAACTAGGCATATTGACTTTGCCGCGAAGAAACGATAATAGATATCGATTCTCGAAAACTTCACCCGAAATGGGTCACGAAGGACAGATTGAGAGAGTGACCATGCGGGGGCCGGTAAGGAAAGCGCAATTTCGGACTCCTGATTGCGTCGGCGCGGCAGGATGGCCGGCCGCCGGGCCCCGGGTGGTTTTCGTCATGGAGTCCGGTTTGCCGGATGTGCCCGCCAGAAACCCGTCGTGCGTCAATCCGGTCCGGCCGGGGCCGTGTTGGCGCGGGCGTCCGGTTCCCTGCGGGTACACGTAGAGGAAGTCGATCATGATGAAGTTTGACGGTGATTCAGCCTCATTTACCGTCAGTGTCGAGGAGGAGCCTCCTGATGTCCCTCTAGGTACCAGCGTCTTACCTGCCCTCTCGCCCGCAGGGCAGCCGGTCTTCGGCCGGGAGCCCGTCGGGCGCGTCGTCCCCCTATCCTCTCCCTTCCCCCCCTCTTCCCGCCCGCCTCGTGGCAATCCTCTCACCAGGGCCTTCCGCAAGGCTTTCTTTCCCAAGGCCTCCGATCAGGAGTGGAACGACTGGCGGTGGCAGGCCCGGAACCGGATCCGCACGCTTGCCCAGTTGGAGAAGATGCTGATCCTGACCGAGGAGGAGGAAGTTGCCCTGGTCCAGGGCGGATCGATGCTGCCGGTGGGCATCACCCCTTATTACATGAGCCTGATCTCCCGGGACAATCCCAGCCAGCCGCTCCGCCGGACCGTCGTCCCGACCACCAAGGAGTTTCTCAGGTCGGCCGGGGAAGCAGACGATCCCCTGGCGGAAGACGACGACAGCCCGGTCCCCGGGCTGGTCCACCGGTATCCGGACCGCGTTTTGCTGCTGGTGCTGGATTTCTGCTCGACGTATTGCCGCTATTGCACCCGCTCCCGGGTGGTGGGGCACGGCGAGCTGTTGCCGCAAGAGGCCCGGCTGGAAAAGGCCATCGAATACATCCGGCAGACGCCTTCGGTGCGGGACGTGCTGCTGTCGGGCGGCGATCCCCTGGCCTTGAGCGAGGAGCGCCTCGACTGGATCCTTACCCAGATCCGCGAGATCCCGCACGTCGAGTTCGTGCGGCTAGGCACGAAGATGCCGGCCGTGCTCCCCCAGCGAATCACGCCGCAGCTTTGCCGGGTGCTGCGGAAGTTCCACCCCCTGTGGATGAGCCTCCATTTCCTTCACCCCGATGAGTGCACCCCGGAAGCTGCCCGGGCGTGTGGCCGGCTGGCCGACGCGGGCATTCCGCTGGGCTCGCAGACGGTCTTGCTCAAGGGGGTCAACGACCGGGTGGAAACGATGAAAGAGCTCGTCCACCGGCTGTTGATGATGCGCGTGCGGCCGTACTATCTCTATCAGTGCGACCCGATCTCGGGCTCGGCCCATTTCCGCACCCCCGTTTCCAAGGGGCTGGAGATCATCGAGGGGCTTCGCGGCCACACCAGCGGCTACGCGGTCCCCACTTACGTGATCGATGCCCCGGGCGGCGGCGGGAAAATCCCGCTCCAGCCCAACTACGTGGTCGGGCGGGAGGGCGACTTCCTCGTGTTGCGCAACTACGAGAACCAGACCTTCCGCTATCCCGACCCCGTGGCCTGAATCGGCAGGAGCCTCGCCCTCCCAAGATCGCAGAATCTCATTGCAGACATGCGCATCGGCTTGACCTACGACCTCAGGGCCGAGTACCTGGCGGCCGGGTATGGCGAGGAGGAAACCGCCGAGTTCGATCGCCCCGACACCATCGAGGCGATCGAACAGGCCCTGGTGGCGTTGGGCCACCGGCCGGACCGAATCGGCCATGCCCGGCAGTTGGTCGAGCGGCTCGCCCGCGGCGACCGCTGGGACCTGGTGTTCAACATCGCCGAGGGCCTCCACGGCATCGGCCGCGAGGCCCAGGTCCCGGCCATTCTCGACCTCTACCAGATCGCCTATACCTTCTCCGACCCCCTGGTCATGGCCCTCTCGCTCCATAAGGGGATGACCAAGATGGTGCTCCGGGCGGCAGGGATTCCCACGCCCGATTTCGCCGTCGTCGAGCGAGCGGGCGACCTGGACCGCGTCCATCTGCCCTTCCCAGTCTTTGCCAAGCCGGTGGCCGAGGGGACAGGCAAGGGGATCGGGCCGGTCTCGAAGATCGCCGACCCGGTGAGCTTGCGGGAACTCTCCGCCACCCTCCTGGAGCGCTACCGCCAGCCGGTCCTGGTGGAGAGCTTTCTGCCGGGCCGGGAACTCACGGTGGGAATCTGGGGCACCGGGCCCGACGCCTCCGTCCTGGGCACCCTGGAAATCATCCTCAACCCGGGCGCCGAGCCGGAGGTCTATTCCTACGTCAACAAGGAGCAGTGCGAGGAGCTGGTCGAGTATCGGCTGGTCCCGGCCGCCGCGGACGAGGAGGTCCGCCGGGCCGAGGCGATTGCCCTGGAGGCATGGCGGGTCTTGGGGTGCCGCGACGCCGGCCGGGTCGACCTCCGATCCGACGCCCGAGGACGGCCCCACTTCCTCGAAATCAACCCCTTGGCCGGCCTGCATCCTGCCCATTCCGACCTGCCGATGCTCTGCACCGCCTTGGGCATCCCCTACGTGAAGCTGATCGAGCGGATCGTGGAGTCGGCCGCGAGGCGGGTCCGCCCGGGAAAGTAACGCCGCCCCCTGGTGCGCTGCCGCTCCAGACGCTATCAATAGCGTCCATGCTGGTCGCTATCCTTCACAATGCCGTCTCGCCCAACGATTCGGCGGCCGACCGGGACGTCCTGGTTCAGGTCGAGGTGGTCTCCCAGGCCCTGGACCACCTGGGGCATCGGTGGAAGACCCTGCCCTGCACCCTCGATCTGGGGGCAGCCCGCGACCTTCTGCGGCGACTCCGGCCAGACGTGGTCTTCAACCTTGTTGAGACGCTAGGCGGGTCCGATTGGCTGGCGCACGTGGCCGCCGCGCTGTTGGACACCCTGGACGTGCCCTACACCGGCGCCCCGACGGAAGCCATCTTCCTGTCCAACCATAAGCTGCTCACCAAGCAACGGCTCTGCGAGGCCGGTCTGCCGACGCCCGGGTGGATCGGCCCCGACGCGAGGCAGCCCCCGCGGCTCCGCCAAGGCGGCCACGAGCCCGCCTTCGAGCCCAGCGCACGCTACATGCTCAAGACGGTCTGCGAGCACGCCTCCTTCGGTCTGGACGAGGAGAACATCGTCCAAGCCGAGGACCGGGCCTCGCTCCAGGCCCTGGTCCGGGAGCACGCCAACCGGGTGGAGCGACCCTGTTTCGCAGAGCGATTCATCGAAGGGCGGGAGTTCAACCTGTCCCTGCTGGCCGGTCCCCAAGGGCCGGAAGTCTTGCCCCCGGCGGAGATCGATTTTTCGTCGTTCCCGCCGGGCAAGCCGCGGATCGTCGGCCAGCGGGCCAAGTGGGAAGCGGAGTCGTTCGAATACCGGGGCACCCCCTCCCTCTTCGACCTCCCCTCCTCCGATCAACCGCTCCTGGATCAGCTCTCCACGCTGGCGAAGCATTGCTGGGAGCTTATCGGACTGGCGGGCTACGGGAGGGTCGATTTCCGGGTGGACGAGGCCGCTCAGCCCTGGATCCTGGAGGTCAACGCCAACCCTTGCCTCTCCCCCGACGCCGGATTCGCCGCCGCCCTGGCCCGCAGCTCGATGCCCTTCGAGAGGGCCATCGAGCGGATCCTCGACGATGCCCTGGCCGGGGGCTGATCCCCAGAGCCCAGGAGGGCACATGCCGAACATGGATAGCCACCGCGAGGAGTCCGGCGCCGGGGTCCGGTCGTTTCGCGACGAGGTTCGGCCGGCCGACCGGGAGGTCGTCCGGGCGATCGTCGCCGCGACGGGTTTCTTCAACGCGGCAGAGATCGAGGTCGCCGTCGAGCTGGTCGAGGACCGGCTCAGGGATGGGCCGGCCAGCGGCTACCATTTCCTGTTTGCCGAAGAGCACGGCACAACCCGCGGCTACGTCTGCTACGGTCCCATCCCCTGTACCCAGGCCAGTTACGACCTGTACTGGATCGCGGTCGAGCCCTCCCGGCGAGGCAAGGGCTTGGGGAAAGCGCTGTTGGTCGAGGCAGAGCGGCGGATCCGGGAGATGGGGGGACGCCGGGTGTACATCGAGACCTCGAACCGGGCCCAGTACGGCTCCACGCGAGGCTTCTACCAGCGCGGCGGCTACCACCCCGAGGCGATCCTCAAGGACTTTTACGCCCCGGGGGACGACAAGGTGACCTACGTCAAAGTCCTGTGAGCGGTCCGGCTCAAGCGGCCTCGGTGGCAAGGGGGTCCGCCGTCTTGCGGCGCTTGACGAGCATCACCGCGCTGCCCCGCTCGTTGTAGGTGACCTCGTCCATGAAGGCCTGCATCAGGAGCATGCCCCGTCCGCCCACCCGCTCCAGGCCGGCCGGATCGTCCGGATCGGGAAGCTTCGCCAGATCGAACCCCGGCCCTTCGTCGCGGACCACGAACACCGCTTCGTCGCGGGAAAGGTTCGCCTCGACGAAGACCCGGCGGTCCTGGTAGGGCGATTCCTGCCGCCGGCGGGCGACCAGCGCGTAGTAGGCTTCGTCGCACTCGCCGCGCAGGTCCGAGGAAACCTCGAGATTCCCGTGGTGCATCGCGTTGACCAGGGCTTCCTCCAGGGCAATCCCGATCCGCGTGCACTCCGTGGGGTCGCAAAGCCCCATCTGGACCAGGCTGTCTTGCAGGTAGGCCACCAGGGCCTCCATCAGCGTGTGGTCGTTGGCGAGCTCGAAGGTGCATTGGATCCGGCTCATGCACCCCAGCAACTGCGCGTGGCAGCGAAGCCGGCTCGTGATCGCCAGGACGCGCTGGATGGTCTCGGTCAGCCGCTTCGCCAGGAGCCGCTTGGGGACGTAGCTGGCAGCCCCTTGCTGCAGGGCCTGCACCGCGATCTCTTCGCTTCCCCGGGAAGTCATCAGGATGACGGGGACGTGGGGAAAGCGGCTTCTCACGGCGGCGACCAGCTCCAGGCCGTCCATCTCGGGCATGACCAGGTCGGTCAGCACGAGATCGGGCGGGGCGAGCTCCATCTTCTCCAGCGCTTCCACGCCCTGGGCGGCGTAATCGACCTTCCAGTCGGCGCTCCTTGCCAGCAACCCGCCGACCAGCCGCCGATCCACCGCCGAATCGTCCACGACGAGGATAGTTGGCATCCGGTTTCCCTTCGAGGCCGAGCCGCTCCCCCCGGGCCGGCCCCCACGTCAAGAAGACTCGATCCGACGGTCGCTGCCCAAGCAGTGTACCAGAGCCGCGGTGACCTTGGCCATCTCGTCCTCGAGGGCCGAGAGGGCTCTTGCCGCGTCTTCCAGGCGTCGCTCGCGGGCGTTCAACTCCACCTCGTAGCACAGCTCGTAGCCGCGGTGGGCACCGAGGTAGTGCATCGACCCCTTGAGCGTATGGGCCGAGCGCATCGCGGCGTCGGCCATGCCGCCGGCAATCGCTTGCCGCAGCCCGGTCATCAGGCAGGAAGACTCGTCGAGGAACGTTTGGGCCACCGCTTTGAGCAGTTCGACGTCGCCGCCCACCGAGCCCATGGCCGCCGGCCAGTCGATCGTCTCGTCGGCGGGCATCTCGGGCGGGGCAGCGGGCGGCGCCGCGGCAGGCTCCGGGCAAGCCCCTCCCGCCGCCAACGCCTCGGGGACCACGGCGCTCTCCAACACGGACTCGATCATCTCGAACAGCCGGCGGGCGCGGATCGGCTTGGCCAGGTACTCGTCCATCCCCGCCTCCAGGCACCGCTCGCGGTCCCCCTGCATGGCGTGCGCGGTCATCGCGAGGATGGGGACGTGGGTCCCGGTCTGTTTCTCCGCCACGCGGATCGCGGCCGTGGTCTCCAGCCCGTCCATCTCGGGCATCTGGATGTCCATCAGGACCAGGTCGAACGGCTGGGCATGGAAGGCCGCCACCGCCTCCTTGCCGTTGTTGGCCACGACGACGCGGTGCCCCTGGCGCTCCAAAAGCGCGGTGACCAGCTTTTGATTGACGAGGCTGTCCTCGGCTAGCAGCACCCGCAGCGGCCGGATCGCGCCGGGCCTTCTCGCCGCCGGCAGCTCGCCCCCCTCGTCTTCGGGCACGGTCAGCCCCAGCGCCATCACGATCGCGTCGAACAGCTCCGACGGCTCGACCGGCTTGAGCACGTAGGCCGCGACCTGGAGCTGCTCGCAGCGGGAGATGTCGCCGGGGCGATCGCCGGAGGAGAGCATCATGACCACGGCGGGGGCCGGCTTCAGCTCCCGGCGGACCCGCTGGCACAGCGCGAAACCGTCCATCTCCGGCATGTTGGCGTCGGCCAGAACCAGCCGGTAGGGGCGTTGGGACGGCTGGGTCTGGCGCAGGGCGGCCAGGGCTTCCGCGGCGGTGGCGGCGGTCGCCGGCTCCATGTCCCAGTGGCGGAGCGTCTGGACGAGGATCTCGCGGCTGGTGGCGTTGTCGTCGACGACGAGGACGGGGGTGCCCGACAGTCCCGGCGGCCGGGGTGGACCGGCCTGTTCCGCCCCCCCGAGCGGCAACCCCAGCCGGACCGTGAAATGGAACGTGCTCCCCTTGCCCACTTGGCTTTCCAGCCAGATTTGTCCTCCCATCAACTCCACTAGCTTCGAGGAGATGGTCAGCCCCAATCCGGTGCCGCCGAACCTGCGCGTGGTCGTGCTGTCCCCCTGGACGAACGCCCCGAAGACCGTTTCCTGCTTGTCCTCGGGGATGCCAACGCCCGTGTCGCAGATGGCGAAGTGGAGGACGGCGTGGTCGTCGGAGCGGGACCGGCACGCCACGTCCACCACGACCTCTCCTCGATCGGTGAACTTGATCGCGTTGCCCACGAGGTTGACGACCACCTGGCGGAGCCGGGGGCTGTCGCCGGCGACGAATTCGGGGACGCCGGGCCGGATCGAGCAGGCCAGCTCGAGCCCCTTGCGGTGTGCCCGGTGGGCCAGCGAGCGCAGGGCGTCGCCGAGGCTTTCCGGCAGGTCGAAGACGCCCTGCTCCAGCTCGAGCTTGCCGGCCTCGATCTTGGAGAAGTCCAGGACGTCGCTCACGAGCGACAACAGCGCCTCGCCCGACTCCCGCACCACGGTCAGGTACTCGCGCTGCTCGGACGAGAGCCGCGTATCGAGCAGCAGCTCGGTCATGCCGAGGATCGCGTTCAGCGGGGTGCGGATTTCGTGGCTCATGTTGGCCAAGAACGCGCTCTTGGCCCGGTTGGCGGCCTCCGCGGCCGCCTTGGCCTGCTCGAGGTGCTCTTCGGCCCACCGGCGCTCGGTGACGTCCCAGAAGACGACCTGCGTGCCCACGATCTTGCCGGCCGCGTCCCGCACCGCCGACTTCATCACGTGCATGTAGCGGATCTCGCCTTCCTTTTCGTACTGCTCCGTGTCTTCGAACAGCTCGCCGGTTTCGGCCACCAGGGCATCGTCGCGGCGGTACTTGTCGGCCAGCTCCTGGGGATAGAAATCGTAGTCGGTCTTGCCGACGATCTGGTCGAAGGTCTTGCCCAGCAGCCGGCAGAAGGCGGTGTTGGCGAACGTGAATCGGCCCACCAGGTCCTTGCGGAGGACCTGGACCGGGAGGTTTTCGACCAGGGACGAGTAGAGGGCCTCGGAGTCCTGGAGCACGGCCTCGGCGCGTTTCCGATCGGCGATTTCCTGGGCGAGGCTTTCGTTGGCCCGCCGGAGCTCGATCGTCCGCTGGACGATCATCTGCTCCACCCGGGCGGTGCGGCCGGTGACGCCGATCACGTACATCGCCAGCATCGCGGTGATCATCACTCCCGCCGCAAGCGCCGCCAGCGGCAGCCAGGTCCTCCGCTTTGCCAGATACAAGTCGGTCGGCGCGCAATAGATCCGCCCGGGTCGGCCGCCCATCTCGAAGGGCACGTCGAAAACCATGTCCGCCGGCGCATCGTCGCGCGGGTCGGTGCCGGGCACGTACGGGGCCCTCCGGGCCGTGGAGGGACGCACATAGAGGATTTCCTCGTCACCTTGGGGCGTCTCGCTGCAGACGAGGACGTCGATGCCGATCGGCCGGGTCTCGTCCAAGGCGTCCTCCATGATCGTGCCGATGCGGAATTCGGCCAGGATCACCCGCACCAGGTGCTTTTCGCGCTCCTCCGGCGTGTCGATGGGCATGTCTCTCTCGAACACCGGCGCGAAGACGAACACGCTCCGCGGGGCCTCGGGCCGATCCTCGAGCGAGATGGGCGGCGTCGCCGCGAGGGCATCCGTCCGGCACGCTCGCTCCATGGCCTCCAAGCAGGCCCCGTTCGACGCCAGGTCGGAGCCCATCCTCAAGGCGTCGGACGGCTTCGGCTCGATGTAGACGACGGGATAGCTGACGGCCGCTGCGGGCCGCCGGTCCTCCCCTTCCAGGCCGATCGGGTGAATGCGGTACTGGGGATGGTTCTCCTTGCGGACCTCGGCTTCGTGCTTGGCTCGATCCCCCGGCAGGACGCGCGGAGCCATCGCCAGCGTAAGGATCCCGGGCCGGCGTTTGAGGAACGGCGCCACGAAGGCCTGGAATTCGTCCCGTTCCACGCTCTTGGAGCCGTGGTAGAAGGCCGTCAGCGCGTGCAACATCCCGAAGGCGGCACCGACCTCGCGGCGAATCGCTCCCACCCGCTGCTCGGCGTCGGACTTCAGCGAGGCCTGAATCAGGTCGTCCTCCCCGGCCCGCAACACCCAGTAGGCCGTCGCCGAAGCCGCCAAACCGGCCAGGCCCAGCAAGAGCACCAAGAGCACCCTGGGCCGAATCGAGCGGGGAGGTAACGCACTCGCCATCGCACAGACCCCTTCGGTCCCGCGGCGCCCAGCGCGAGAGGGGAGAACCGCCGACAAGCAGGCAGCCGCGGAGCGGTCCCCCCCACGATAGCCAGTATCGTCCGTCCCCGCAACCTGCTCTTGGCAATTTCGGCTGCCCCGGGTATTCTTTGCGGGATTTTTTCCGAGGACCCAGAACGATGGCAACCCCCCCAACTCTGTGGGACTTCTTCCAGCACGCCGTTTTCCCTCGCTTGGCGGTAACGGCCGTCTACCAGGACGTCCTCTCTGCCGATGGCCAGGGTCGCTACCGGCAAGGCCGGTGTCCCTTTGCTCCCTCGCAGGAGCCTCCCCCCTCGATCTATGTGGACGCCCAGACGCTTCGGTGGAGTTGTCCCGCGCACTGCCATCGGGGTGGTCAATCGGTCTTGGCCTACCTCAATGGCGGCCGTTTCCCGCAGCCGGGAACGGGGGAATATCGGGCCGCGGTGGAAAAGGCTGCCAGACTGGCTGGCGTCCCGGTCCCGGCAATCCCCGACCCCGACCCCGAGCAACCGCGCCGCCTGGCCCAACGGGAGCGGATCGCCTGCCTGCTGGAAGCGTTCTTTCTCGTCGCCCATTTCGCCCTGCTCAAGGAGGCCGGTCCCGGAGGGGTTGCCAAAGCGGCTCGGGAGTTCCTCTCCGACCAGGGATTCGACCTGTCCGCGCTCAGGGAGCTCCCGATAGGCCTGTTCGTCGACGGTCGGCTGGTGGGCGAGCGACTCGAGCAGATGGGTTTCTCGGCTCAGGAGATCGAGGCCTCGCAACTGGCGGCCGACCCGCGATTGGCCGGCCGTTTGGTCGGTCCTATCCGCGACCCGGAAGGCCCCATCGAAAGTTTTTGGGCCCGCCATCCCGGGGATCGCGCACCCCGCTGCCTGTTCAAGGGGAAATGGAAGGAGTCGCTGGGGTTCATGGGGATCGAGGCGGCCGTTGGCCCGACCTCCAGGGGCCGCGAGCACTTGGTGATCGTCGAGCAACTGTTCGATGCGTTGCTGCTGCAATCCCGGGGCTTGCCGAACGTGGCGGCCATCGGCGGCCCCGCCCACGCTCTTACCCGACAACGCTGGGAGCGGCTGGCCGCCCTGGGCGTGCGGCGCGTTACGATGGCGATTGCCGCCGACGAGAAGGAGTGGGACACAGCGCTCGCGACCCTCGCGGCCACCTTCCAAACCCGATCGGGCCCCGACGTATTCCTTCTCCCCCCGGGTACCTTCCCCAACAGCCGCGGCGTCGGACCCTGGGTTCGCGACCACGGGCTGGAGGCGTTCCGGTCGCTCCTGGAAACCGACGCGGTCCACGTGTACCGCTACAAGGCGGCCACGATCTTGAAACAACACCAGGCCGGCCAACCGTGGAGCAATGCCCGCCGCCGCGCCGCGTGGAAGGAAGCCATTGAGTACTACGTTTCGGCGGGCAAGGGCAGCATCCCTGCGTTGAATGAGCACTTCGTGCCGGCCATAGTGGACGGATTGGGCAGGACCTGGGATACGTTCGAGCCTTGCCCGGGCACCGAGGACGAGAGCCCGAGCCGGGAGGGGGAAGAGCAA
>Ga0153916_10004341_pt1 | contig 10710 bp, 9 predicted proteins | sample Opewatmetagenome_FD_109642 | JGI IMG/M metagenome (GOLD analysis project Ga0153916, IMG submission 109642) | Freshwater wetland microbial communities from Ohio, USA - Open water 3 Core 3 Depth 4 metaG | ecosystem: Environmental > Aquatic > Freshwater > Wetlands | place: USA: Ohio, Lake Erie, Old...
ATGTCCACGACACTCGTTGATGGCTGATGGCTAGGCATCCATTTCTCCAGTACCTGTTTCAATTCAATTGGGTCGACCGGCTTGGTCAGGTAATCGTCCATGCCTGCCTCCAGGCAGCGTTCGCGGTCGCCTTGCATGGCATTGGCGGTCATGGCGATGATGGGGATGTGGCGGCCAGAGGTGCGCTCCGATAGGCGGATGATGCGGGTAGCTTCAAAGCCATCCATTACTGGCATCTGACAATCCATCAGTACCAGGGCGCAGGGCATGGAATCCACGGCTTCTACCGCCAGTTGGCCGTTTTCCACCATGTGCACGGCGTAACCCAATTGTTTGAGTTGCAGGTTGGCGACTTTTTGGTTGACCAGATTGTCTTCCACCAGCAGGATCAGTTTGCCTGAATTGAGGGCCGTGTCGTCACCCGGTTTTTCAATGGTGCTGGCCTGTGCGGGCTGGCTGGCCTGATGCGCAGGCGCGCGAGCGGGTGGGCGATCGATTACAGTCATGAGGGTGTCGAACAGTGTGGACTGTCTGAATGGTTGCGTCAGTGAGCCGTCATATCCTTGTTCGATCACTTTTTCTTGCGCTAATGGGGTATCGGTAAGTAGGATGCTTCTGATTCCAGGGGTGGTTTCGGCGAGCTTTCTGGCGATATTTTCTGCCGACATATCGGGCAAGTGTGTGCTGGCAATGACAACGTTAAAGGTATGGTCGTTGCGTGCTAGTTGCAGGGCTGTTTCTGCGTCCTGTGCACCAGCAACATGGATATGCCACGATTTCAGATAATTGATCAGGATGTCGCGTTGTGACTGGCTGTTGTCGGCGACGATGACGCCAATATCGGCCACGCTCTCCGGTCGAATCAAGGACTTGGCATGTTCGCTTGCCTCTAGCGGCAATTCAACCCAGAAGGTGGAACCGTGCCCCTCCTCGCTTTCCACGCCAATCTTGCCGCCCATCAGTTCCGCAAGGCGTTTGCAGATGGCAAGCCCCAGACCGGTGCCGCCATATTTGCGCGTCACTGAACCATCTGCCTGGGTGAACGGCTGGAATAACTTTGCCATGGTGGCTTGTGACAGACCGATACCACTGTCCTGCACCTCGAAGCGTATGTGGTAACGAGAACCTGTTTGACTGGTTAGCAGGGCACGTAGCGCGATTTCACCGCTGGGGGTGAATTTGACGGCATTTCCTGCCAGATTGAGCAGTATCTGGCGCAGCCGGTTGGGATCGCCCATCAGGGTGAATGGGAGCGAGGGATCGACGTAACTCATCAGGGCGATGCGCTTCTCGTATGCCTTGCCGGCGAGGACGTCAAGGCAGCTTTCGACCACAGGCAACAAGGCGAACTCGATGGTTTCGATATCGAGCTTTCCAGCTTCAATCTTTGAGAAATCCAGAATGTCGTTAATGATATTCAACAGAGCGTAGGCAGAATCCTTGATGGTATTGGCGAACTCATGCTGCAGTTTATCCAGCGGGGTGTCGAGCAGCAAATCGGTCATGCCGATAACGCCGTTCATCGGTGTGCGAATCTCGTGGCTCATGGTGGACAGGAATTCCGATTTGAGGCGGACAGCCTCTTCCGCCTGCTCCTTCGCTCGCCTCAGATCGGTCACATCGTAGAACCAGCCTAGGACGGCCTCTTCGCCCTCATACTCAATCGGGAAGTAGGATGCCAGCACCCACAGGTTCTGCCCGTCTACGGTGCACAGTTCGATTTGACGATTGACGACAGCCTCGCCTTTGGCCAAGCTTTCGGAAACATCGATATAGTCTTGCGGGTTGCGGTAGAACTGCGCCTGCTCGGCGCCGATAATCTGGTCCATGGAGGTGTGAAGCATGCTGGCATAACTTTGGTTGGCAAATACCACCCGGTTGCTGGAGTTGCTTTTGATGCGCACGCCGATGGGGCTGATTTGCAGCAGATAGAGCAGGCGCTGTTCGCTTTCCTGTAATTGTTTCTCGGCTTCTTTACGTTCAGTGATGTTGGTGCGTATGGAGATGTATTGCAACGGCTTGCCCTGCTCGTCCATCTGGGGAACGATGGCGCAATTCAGCCAGTACTGCTGGCCGTTCTTGCTGCGGTTGCAGATTTCGCCATGCCAGACTTGGCCCGAGGTAATGGTGTGCCACATATCCGCATAGAATTCGTCCGGATGGATGCCGGACTTGAGGATGCGATGGTTCTGTCCGATCAGATCCGCTCGTGAATAACCGGTGAACCGGCAGAAATTATCGTTGACATAGGTGATGTTGCCATTCAGATCGGTGGCGCTGACTCCATTATGCTGGTCGAGTGCGAACTGCTGAAAGACAAGATCGGCGGCTGTACGTTGGCGCTCTTTGGACAAGTCGCGTATGGCGCGTTTCTGGACACGCAGCAGCAGCCAGGCTAGCAGCGCCAGCACCAGGCTCGCGCCTATGCCGGCAGTGGCGATGATTTGCGGCTTGCGCTCGTCCCGTTGCGCCTCGAAACTGGGCAGGGAACTGATCGCCATCGTCCAGGCATGGCCGGCAATCTCAAGTTTCTTGATGGACTGGAAGCGTGAATCCGTTTTTTTGGTGACGCGCGGGATGCGGTCGGCATCGTATATTTGTGTTTCGCTCGACAATTTCCCGCCGTCGAAGATTTCGATGTCGATGTCATGGGTGTGCTCGCCAAGAATGCCCTGCATCAGGTCGTTCATGCGGAACAGCCCATAGACCCAGCCGAGCAGGTCGGCGCGGCGCTCGGCGAGAGTGTCGTGCGGCATGCCGTTTTTATAAACCGGCAGAAACATGATGACCCCGGCCCGCAGTTGCTCGCCGGTTTCCACCAGCAGCTTCAAACGGCCGGAGAGGGCGGACTTATTGGTGTCGCGCGCCTGTTCCATGGCGACACGCCGCACCGGTTCGGTATACATGTCGTAGCCAAGGAGCCGCTGGTTGCGGTCGGAGAATGGTTCAAGGTAGATGACGGCAGTGAAGATGTCGCGCTTGCCTTCGGGCCAGATGGTAAAAGTAGGGAAGCCTTGCTTGCGGATGGTGGGGATGAGCTTGTCTTTCTCCACCGGCGGCACGATCTGCGCAAAACCCACCCCCTGGATGCCGGGGTAGTTTTGATCGAGATGCAGCTTGTCGTTGTAGGCATGGAATTCGTCGCGCTCCACGCTCACGGAGCTGGCGAACAATCCTTGCACCCCACGTAATACCTGCTCGTAGGCCAGAATGCGCTGCTCGATGCGGATGTGGGCGTCATGTACGCGAAAATCGAAATCGCTTTGCAGCAATTCCTTGGCTTCAGATTGCGCAGCCTGCCACAGGTAGTAGGTGATGAACAGGCTGACAGCCAATATCAGCCATGGCAACGACAGGCTAAGGCGCAGCCATATTGCCGCGCGAGGGCCGGGCTGGATTGAGCCAGGGCTGATGGCGGTCATCGCGTTCATAGGGGGATGATGGCCAGGTTTTCGCAGCATATTTTCCGGGTGCTTGCGATACAATTGAAATTGCAGTCTGTCATAAGTGCGGCATGGCGGCAATGGCGTTCGTCGCTGCGCCTTGCGCTATAATCAGAGCCTGTTCCATAGGTGCTTGACCATGATCGATATTGCCATCCTCGCGTTGCTTCTTGTCATTTTGTCGGGGATAGTCTGGCTGGCATTACAGGTGCGCGCGCAGGTAGCGGCACAACAACCGCTGGCGCCGCAACTGGAAGAAAAACACCGCGCCATGCTGCTGGATCTGCATGATGGGCTCAACAAACTGGGTGATCGCTTGCATGCCAGTTCCGGAGAATCTTCCGAGCGGTTGCGTGATGGGGTGGCGCAGGAACTCAAGGTTACGCGTGGCGCCATGCAGGCTTTGCAACTCTCGCAGGCAGAAAATCTTGCCGCGACGCGTGAGCAGGTGCTGGAAAAGCTGCACCAGACGCTGGCCGAGCAAGGCAAGGCGGAGCAGGAGCTGATCCAGTCCACCATGCGCAATGCCACGCTGCAACTGATTGCCAGCATCGAAGCGCTGACCAAAACAGTAGACGTCCGGCTGGAGCAGATCGGCGGCAAGGTGAGCGAACGGCTGGACGAAGGCTTCAAGAAAACCAACGAAACTTTTGTCAACGTCATGGCGCGGCTGGCGACCATAGACGAAGCGCAAAAGAAAATAGATGGCTTGACCACCAATATGGTGAGCCTGCAGGAACTGCTGGGGGACAAGCGCTCGCGCGGCGCGTTTGGCGAGGTGCAACTGGAAGGCCTGGTGCGCAATCTGCTGCCGGAGAACGCTTTCGAATTCCAGTACACTTTCAGCAAGGGCGCGCGCGTCGACTGCGTGCTCAAGCTACCGGAGCCGACCGGTATGGTGGCGGTTGATTCCAAATTCCCGCTGGAAAACTATCAGCGCATGTTCGCGGAAGGGGCTGATCGCGTCAGCCCGGCGATGTTCAAAGCCGATGTAAAAAAACACGTGGATGACATCGCCAGCAAGTACATCATCCCCGGCGAAACCAGTGACGGTGCGGTGATGTTCATTCCGGCAGAGGCGGTGTTTGCCGAAATCCACGCCCATCATCGCGATCTGGTGGATTATGCGCAGAACAGGCGCGTCTGGATCGTTTCACCCACCACGCTGATGGCCGTGCTCAACACCGCCCGCGCGGTGCTCAAGGATGTGGAAACCCGCAAGCAGGTGCACATTATCAAGGATGAGCTGGGCAAGTTAGGCAAGGATTTCTCCCTGTTCGATGACCGCATGCGGAAGCTGGCTGATCATATCCGCATGGCCCACGAGGACGCGGAGAAAGTACAGATCAGCAGCCGGAAAATCACCCGTCGCTTCGCTCAGATCGAGGCGGTGGAACTGGAAGGCACGGTACCATCCGTCGCCTTGCTGGAAGATACGGAAGAGAAATAGGCTCTAAACCGCTTACTGGAGAAATTCATGGAAGACGAAAGCACGCTGATCATGCTGGTGCAGCAATACGCCTCTAAATTTGGCATTACCTTCAGTTCGAAAGCAATGGAAAACGAGGAAACCAAACAGAAGGCTATGCTGCTGATGATGCAGGCCATCAGTGGTAAGCGCGGCCCGGTGACGGATGAGGATATTGGCCTTTGAGTCGACCTGTCCGCATTCTTTATTTTGCCCGTCTGCGGGAAACCTTGGGTACTTCTGCCGAAGAGGCGTCACTGCCTGACGAAGTGATGGATATCATTGGCCTGATGCGCTGGCTGGCAGCGCGCGGCGGCGTATGGCAGGAAGAATTCGATGGCTGCCGCCAGATTCGCGCGGCTGTTAATCAGGAACTGGTGCAGAATGCCGCGTCCGTCAAGGCAGGTGACGAAGTGGCATTTTTCCCGCCGGTCACGGGCGGCTGACATGCCCGTCAAAGTCCAGGTTGAGGATTTCGACGCAGGCGCTGAAATCGCCCGCCTGCGCCTGTCCGATCCCGGTATCGGCGCGGTGGCGTGTTTTATCGGTCAGGTGCGCGACATGAACGACGGTGCCCCGGTTGGTACGCTCACCCTCGAATACTATCCAGGCATGACCGAAAAGGCGCTTGCCGCCATTGTCGATCAGGCGCGGGCGCGCTGGAATTTCCACGATGCGCTGATCATCCACCGTATCGGCACTTTGCAGTCAAAAGACCAGATCGTGCTGGTCGCGGTTGCCGGATCACACCGCGGCGAATGCTTCTCCGCCTGTGAGTTCATCATGGATTATCTCAAGACGGAAGCGCCGTTCTGGAAGAAGGAACTGACTCCGGCCGGCGAACGCTGGGTGGATACGCGAGAGAGTGACGATGTTGCCAGGAAGCGCTGGGAAAGCAAGTTGTAAAGAGGATGATTTGCAGTAGATTAACGCGGATAAAACCTGATATCGCAACAAAAAAGGCTCCGAAGAGCCTTTTTTGTTGCGAAGCATGAATTCACTTCTTCTTTTCTGTTTTCATCTCTTCCTTGGCATCTTTCTTTTCAATCTTTATTTCCTTTACGTTTTCCTTGACAGTCTTGGGGTCAGCGGTTTTGCCGGCAGCGGCAGTGGTTGCATTACCCACAGTAATATCCTTCTTCACCTTGTCCAAGCTCTTTTTGCCGAAGCCGGGGACCTTGTCCAGATCGTTCACAGACTTGAAGTTGCCGTTCTTTTTGCGGAATTCGATGATGGCCTTGGCCTTGGCGGGACCGATACCCTTGACGGTTTCCAGTTCGGCTTGCGAGGCGGTGTTCAGATCGACAGCGGCCCAGGCCGAAACCGAGAAGGCCAATGCGCTAACGAGTACCAGCAGTATTTTTTTCATAAAGGTTCCTTTTCATCAGTGGTTGAAAGTTGTGAATGGCGGGCTGTGCCATGATCAATTCGGCATTTTGCGCTGACAATCTTACATTAACCTTACCGTCGCCCAATAGCGTAATACTCCAGCACATGCGCCCTGACCTGGCTGGATTGGCAGAGGTTGCGGCCGTCATCGTCGCCGGTGCCGATGACGCTGATCTTCATTAGGGGGCTTTCTAAAAACGAAAGTTCTGAATTTCTGTTTGAATGCGGTGCAGCGCCGAAAGCGGATCGGCAGCCTGCGTGATGGGGCGGCCGATGACCAGATAACTGGAGCCATGCCGCAGCGCCTCGCTGGGGGTCAACACGCGCGATTGATCGTCGAGGCCGGCATCGGCCGGCCGGATGCCGGGCGTGACCAGCATAAAATCATTGCCGAATTCGGTGCGCAGCAAAGATGCTTCCTGCGCCGAGCACACCACGCCATCAAGATTGCAATCGTCGGCCAGACGGGCAAGGTTCAACACATGGCTGCGCACTTCACCTGTGAGACCGATTTCGCCGAGGGCATGCTGATCCATGCTGGTGAGGATGGTCACAGCGGTCAATAGAGGCGGCGTGGCAAATTTGTCCATCGCTTCCCGCGCTGCTGCCATCATGGCGCGGCCGCCCAGCGCATGGACGTTCAGCATCCAGACACCCAGCCGGCCTGCGATCATGCAAGCCTTGGCCACGGTGTTGGGAATGTCATGGAATTGGAGGTCGAGAAATACGCCGTAGCCCTTATCCACCAAAGTGGAAACAAAGGCCGGTCCTTCGGCCGTGAACAGTTCCTTGCCCACCTTGAGGCGGCATAACGCCGGGTTGAGTTGCGTGACCAGCCGATTGGCAGAAGCTGCATCGGGATAGTCCAGCGCAACGATGATTCTCGATTCAGTCATAAGGCTTCGTTCGTATAGGCTTTAATCGCGCTCAAAGTGCGGTGGGAATGTCTCCCATTCGCCGCAGCTCGGACAATGCCAGTGGAATTGCCGTGCGGTATATCCACAAGTTGCGCAGCGGTGAAAGGCAGTTTTTTCAAGATGCTCGCGAATCGAATCCATCACCAGACGCAGGTCGCCATCCGGCATACCGCTGACTTTGGCCTGTAACAGGCGGTCAAGCGCGGCAAGGGTGGGTGATTGCTCGGCTTCCTCGTGTGCCATGCGATAGGCGGCTTCGGGGCCCTTCAGATCCAGTGTGGCCTCGAATAATACTTGCGCGGTTTCTTCCAGATGGTATTTACGCACAACTTCTTGCAACCAGAGCAGCCCTTCTTCAGCCTTGTTAAGACTGCGCCAGCTTGCCATCGCGCGGGCCGCGACCAGTTCGATGTAATTCGGTATCTGCAATTCAATGGCGCGCCAGGCAGCGAGTGCAGCCGCAGGGTTGCCCGCGGCAGCTTCAATGTCGCCCAGCATGACGTTGGCGCGTACGCAAGTGCGATTGGCGGTAAGTGCTTCTGCGAGATTGGTGTGCGCCGGTCCTACATGGCCGAGCAGTATTTGTTGTTGAGCCAGTTCGCAATGAAATTGCGCAACTTCCATGCGCAAAGGGCGACCAGTCAGCGCTTCAAGGCGCTGTGCCACATCTATGGCTTGCAGCCATTCTTTTTCGCGCACATAAATTTCTAGCAGAGCGCGCAATGCGGAGTTCGCATAACGGGTTTCAGTCAGTTTGATAAATATCTCTTCAGCACGGTCGAACAGGCCTGCCTTGAGGTAATCCTGCGCCAGTTCGGCCAGCGCCATCAATTTTTGCGGTTCAGCCAGGGTTTCCCGCTCCAGCAGGCCCTGATGCAGATGGATCGCTCTATCCATTTCGCCGGTGCGGCGAAACAGGCTGCCCAGCGCGAAGTGCAGTTCCAGCGTATTCGAATCCGCCTTGAGTGCTTCGGTAAAGGCCTCGATGGCTTTATCCGGCTGTTCGCTGATGAGAAAATTGAGGCCTCGGAAGTAGGAGGCCGGCAGCGTGCTGGTTTCTGTGAGCAACTGGCCGATGTCGATGCGCGCGGTAACCCAGCCCAACCCGAAAAAGAACGGGAGCGCAAGTAGCCACCAGTATTCAAAATCCATGCGTCAGTTGGTTTCCGGAGTTTTTGGAAAAGGTCACCGTGGAGCCGGTATCGTGCCGTTTCCGGTGTTGAGGGTGGAAAGCTCGTGCCGTAGTGCGGAAAGTGCACGCCGTTGCCGTACTACAAGCCCCAGACATGCCACAATGCCGCAGGCGGCGCCGATGCCGAAGCTGATAAGCAGCACCAGCACCAGTGGTGCGTTCCAGGCCAAGCCGAGATAATAATGCAGCGTGACTGGTTCGGCATTTTTTGCGGCAAAACCCAGCACTGCGAAAAACAGGGCGAGGGACAGCAGGGTATGGAAGTAACGCAAATAGTTCATATGCGGAGCCTATATCAGCAGGAAACGGGAATATGCCAAGCATATTTTACCAGTAAAAAAGCGGCGCAATCTTGGGATTGCGCCGCTTGATAAGGCTAACTCAAGTGTTTCGATAACGAATAATCAGCTAGGGAAGTCCACGCGTTCGCGCAACTCCTTGCCGGCTTTAAAGTGCGGAACGTGCTTTTCTGGCACTTGCACTTTGCTGCCGGTTTTCGGGTTGCGACCGAGGCGCGGGGGGCGGTAGTTCAGACTGAAACTCCCGAATCCGCGGATCTCGATGCGTTCTCCGGCAGCAAGTTTGTCAGCCATGGCATCGAGTATCGCCTTGACGGACAGTTCCGCATCCTTGACGACCAGCTGGGGAAAACGAGCTGCCAGTTTGGTAATGAGTTCCGATTTAGTCATATCGACACCGTTGTTATTCGTTGCTCTTGCCATCCATCTTGGCTTTAAGCAGCGCGCCAAGATTGGTGGTGCCGGCGCTACCGCTGTCAGTGCTGTACTTTTGTACGGCGCTTGCCTCATCGGCCATATCCTTGGCCTTGATCGACAGATTGACGGTGCGATTCTTGCGATCCACGCTGATGACCTTGGCTTCGATGACGTCGCCTTCCTTCAGATGGTTGCGGATGTCGTCCACCTTCTCGCGGGAGACTTCGGAGGCGCGCAAATAGCCTTCGGTCTCGCCGCCGAGGTCAATCACGGCACCCTTGGCATCCAGGCTTTTGACCGTGCCCTTGACCAGCGCACCCTTTTCATAGGTGCCACCTAAAGCGGCAACCGGCTCACCGGAGAGTTGCTTGATGCCCAGAGAGATGCGCTCCTTCTCGACGTCGATGCTGAGAATCACGGCTTCGACTTCGTCGCCTTTCTTGAAGCCGCGGATAGCTTCTTCGCCAGGTTGGCTCCAGGACAGGTCGGAAAGGTGTACTAGGCCGTCGATGCCGCCAGCTAGGCCGATGAAAATACCAAAATCTGTAATCGACTTGATCTGGCCTCTGACCTTGTCGCCTTTCTTCATGGTGGCTGCGAAATCGTCCCACGGATTGGATTTGCACTGTTTCATGCCCAGTGACAGGCGACGGCGTTCTTCGTCCACTTCCAGAATCATGACTTCAACCTCATCGCCCAGCTGGACGATCTTGGCCGGATGAACGTTCTTGTTGGTCCAGTCCATTTCCGACACATGCACCAGTCCTTCAATACCCGGTTCGATTTCGACGAACGCGCCGTAGTCGGTCAGGTTGGTTACCTTGCCGAACAAACGGGTACCAACCGGGTAACGGCGGGTCAATGCCACCCACGGATCGTCGCCCAGTTGCTTGATACCGAGAGAAACGCGGTTTTTCTCGACATCGAACTTGAGGATTTTGGCTTCCACTTCATCGCCCACGGCCAACACTTCGGACGGGTGCTTGACCCGGCGCCAGGCCAGATCAGTGATATGCAGGAGACCATCGATGCCGCCCAGGTCGACGAATGCGCCATAATCGGTGATGTTCTTGACGATGCCCTTGACCACCGAACCTTCAGTGAGGGAGGACATCAGGGCTTCACGGTCGGCACCCATGGATTCTTCCAGCACGGCACGGCGCGACATCACCACGTTGTTGCGCTTGCGGTCAAGTTTGATCACCTTGAATTCCCACTCCTTGTTTTCGTAAGGAGTGGTGTCCTTGACCGGACGGATGTCCACCAGCGAGCCCGGCAGGAAGGCGCGGATGCCGTTAATCATGACGGTAAGGCCGCCCTTGACGCGGCCACTGATGACGCCCTTGACGATGCGGCCTTCGGTCATGGCCTCTTCCAGATCCAGCCACGCAGCGAGGCGCTTGGCCTTCTCGCGCGACAGTTTGGTGGAGCCATAGCCGTCTTCGAGCGACTCAATGGCAACTTTCACGAAATCGCCCACCTTGACTTCAAGCTCCCCGCGGTCGTTGCGGAATTCTTCGGTGGGGATGATGCTTTCGGACTTGAGGCCGGCATTGACAACAACGAAGTCGTCATCTACCGAAAT
>Ga0153916_10004342_pt1 | contig 10708 bp, 11 predicted proteins | sample Opewatmetagenome_FD_109642 | JGI IMG/M metagenome (GOLD analysis project Ga0153916, IMG submission 109642) | Freshwater wetland microbial communities from Ohio, USA - Open water 3 Core 3 Depth 4 metaG | ecosystem: Environmental > Aquatic > Freshwater > Wetlands | place: USA: Ohio, Lake Erie...
ACGGCGCACGAGCGTTAGCGGCGGCGGAGTCCGAACTCGCCCGGCGAGGCGTCAAGCGCGTCCAGCTCGTCACAACCAACGACAACGTCAGCGCGATCTTCCGCTACCTTGGAGCCGGCTACCGAGTCACCCACCTCTACCTCGACTCAATGGACCGGGTACGCGCGCTCAAGCCCAGCGTGCCTCTCACCGGCCAAAACGGCCTCCCGCTACGAGACATGTGGCACCTGGAGAAGCCTCTGGCGTAAGCGCTTGCCCCTGGCACCGTTGGGGGCTGGCTGCAGCCAGCCCCTACAGTCCCTTGGTTTCTATCGGTGGAAGCCCACCACCGGCCCGCCCGGCTGGCACGACCGGCAGAAGCTCGTGATCCGCTGATTCGCCGTGATCTCGCTGATCGACGTCCCGCAGCGGGGGCAGGGGTGGCCTCCCCGCCGATGGACGCGGACGAAGTCGCGCCGCTCGTCGTAGTCAAGCGTGTCGCCCTTCACCATCCGTTCGCGCGCGAGTGGCGTCGCCCAGTCCATGACCGCGTGCGCCGCGCGGTAGAGCCCGCGCAACTCCTCCTCGGAGAGCTTCGTCTTCGGGGTGTAGGGGTTGACTTTCGCCTCCCAGAGGATCTCGTCGCTGTAGGCGTTGCCGATCCCCTGGACGAACTCCGCGTTCGTCAGGATCGACTTGATCTGGCCGCGATACTTCCGCAGCGCCGCCAGCCAGCGCTCTTCCGTAAGTTCGCTGTCGAGCAGGTCGGGGCCGTTCGTCGACCAGTTGGGGATGCGGCCTAGCTCAGCCGCGGGCACCAGGTAGACTTTCCCCATCACGCGGGCATCGACGTACCGGAGTTGCCGGTCCGACCCCTCGAGCCCGATGACAAGGCAGGTCCGCGCATGCACCCTCGTGCTCGCCGGCAGGTACTGGAAGCGCCCCGTGAGCATGGGGTTGATCGCCAGCACCCGCGCGGAGGCGAGCGGGAAGAGGAGGAACTTCCCGTGGCGCAGCAGCTCGCCGAAGGTGTCGCCGGGGAGCGTCTCGCGCAGTTCGCTCGCGGGCGTACGGAAGACCGGCGGGATGCGCGTCTCGACCGTCGCGATCGTCTTGCCCGCCAGGTGTTCCGTAAGAAAGCCGCGGATCGCTTCGAGTTCGGGGATCTCCGGCATGGCGGGCATGATACATGGCGCGCCGGCCTGACCCTCGACCCCTGACCCCTGACCCCTGACGCCAAGTGCTACCATCACACCCATTCCCGACGGAGCACTGGACATGGGCGAAAAGGAAACGGGCGACCCGGCAGTCGAGCGGAGCCGCAGCGGCAACACCGTCGCACTCGACGACGACAGGGGGACGGTCCGCAAGGCGGCGGAGAAGAAGGACCGGGAGGAGCGCGTCGACGAAGCAGGAGACGCCGGCGTTGGCCTCAAGACGCGACACGACACCGTGAAGAACTCGATCCAGAACCTCAGGTGACGGCGAGTCGCGGCGCCAGCGTCCTCGCGGCGAACCAACAAATCCCTGCGGCGGCGGCGCCGAGCGCCCAGCCCGCGGCCACGTCGCCCGGGTAGTGCACACCGGCGAACACCCGCGAGAAGCCCACAAACAACGCCAGGGCCACCACGACCACCGCCCACTTCCTCCAGGCCAGCGCCGCCGCGACGGCAATGGCCGCCGCCACCGCCGCGTGGTCCGAAGGGAAGCTGTTGTCCGCACCGTGCGAGATGAGCTTCACGGTGTCGCCATCCGTCACAAAGGGCCGCGACTCCGTGACGACCTGGCCGAGCGCGACCGCCACCGCGAGAGATAGGGCAACTGCGGCCACACCCACCACGCCAATGGCGAGCCCCCTCCGGAAGTTCCGGCGCAACTCCACGAGCCCGAAGGTCGTGACCACTGCCGCCAGCACGAAGATCCCGTCCTTCGCGCCGAACTCGCCCAGACCGTCGACCAGTTCTGACCGGCCGGCCAGCCCGTTGATCCAGTCGAGGAGCTGTTCGTTCATCGTCGTCGGAGTGTCTCGCCTCGCTCGTCCGGTCACAAGCTGACGGCAAACGCGGCCTTTACCCATCGTGGCTCGGCCGGGCTGGAATTCCCGCGCCCGGCACCGCACACTCACAGCATGAGCTTTTTCGCTGCCCTTTCCGCTATCGGCATGCCCCTCGCCATGGTCTTCGGCGCCATCGCCGCCTGGCGACTGATGAAGAAGGAAGACAAGAACGAGCAGGACCAGCCGGTCTGGCGCGACACGTCGCTCGATGACTGGCGCCGCGAACGCGATGCCAGTGCCGAAGCGGAACGGGCCGCCCGCGCGTCGGACCCGAACGCTCTGCTGGAAGGCGCGACCGAAGAACGCCAAGAAGCCCGCCGCCACCAGCGCATCGGCGGTTAGCGGCAGGCCCGTCTTACAGAAGACTCCCTCCCGGCTATGCGGGAGGAAGCCCCAGGACGTTCGTTGTTAGGCCCGGCGGCGCGAGACGGAGAGCGTCAGCGTCCCCAGGGCCAGCGAGACCAGGCCCAGGCCAGCAAGCGCCAGCGGGTCGATCGGGCCGGAATCGGCGAGCCAATTCGAACCCGTGCCCGCGCTCGGAGCGCCCGGACCAGGGGCGATGACCGCGCAAGCGACGCGGGCGCCCGAGTTGCCAGTGGGGTCGGTGGTCTGGTCGTCAGGGCCGGCATGGATGATCAGCGAGCTGCCGTCCTTGTCGAAGAGGTTCGTGGGGCCGCCGGTCGTCGAAATGCGGTCGGTCGACTGCTTGTAGACGACGGTGCCGTTGGCGATCACGTCCATCCCCGGCAGGTCGCCCGCGTGGGGCCCGGCCGGGTTGGAGAGCCCGTGCTGCTTCTTGGCGTCCGGGTTGAAGTGCCCGCCCGCGCTGGTGAAGGCAGGGCCTTCGCAGCTGCCCGATTCGTGGATGTGCACGCCGTGAGAGCCCGGCGTCAGGCCAACGGCTTCGACAAGCACGAGCACGACGCCCTTGCTGTCCTCGTGCAGTTGCACGACGCCGATCGACTTGCCGGTGGTGTCAACGAGTGTCGCTGTCACGCTCTTTACGGCAGTGCCGCTGTAGGTCGGCCCCTCGGCGCTGGCTACTGCCACGCCCATCAGGGCCACTCCCGCCACAAACAGCGGCAGGACGGCCTTTCGGATAATCCGGTGCATCGAGTCCCCCCTCAGATAGAGGTAGCTGGTGGACGCCACCCGGCGCCCGCGTTCGAATTCACCCCGATATGCCGGGGTCGAGTGTACTCCATTTGTGAAGATTCGGACATCAGGTGTTTCGCCTAGAAAAGCAGACCCTGCGATCTGTCGCCCGGGGAGCCGCCTCGTGTCCGGCCTGACGGCCGCGCACCCACCCAGCGTTCCAGGTCGATGGGGTCGAACGGCCCGATCGCGTCGTACTGTCCTGGCTCGAAGCGGTAGGGCGTGCGCACGTCGTCACCCGGCGGCATGGCGTCGAGTTCGGCGCGAAACACCACCGCGAGCTCCCAGCCGCCGCCCTCGACCGGGAACGACATCACGTCGACGAGCGAAAGGTCGTCGAGTGCCACATCGCCCCAGTCGTCGGCAAGGGCGGAGGCGGCCTCGTAGGGGTTCGCGCCAAAGTCGAGCACGTCCCAGGGAAGCCAGCGGCCCCGGGCTTCTTTCGCGCGGACGTCGAACACGACGAGTCCGCCTTCGAACACAGGGATCAGGTAGACCGTGATGTGCGTGCCGCCGGTGACGAATCCCGCCACGGGGGGGCCGAAGAAGGCGCGCCCCTTCGCTGCCACGGCGCTCTCTACACCAGGCCTTCGAACAGGGCCTCGTCTTCGAAGGGCCCTACGGCGGCGATGGTCGCCTTTGCCGGGAGCAGCAGTTCGTGGCCCACGCGGAAGATGTCGTCGCGCGTCACCTCGTCGATGCGGGCAACCACGTCGTCGACCGAGAGGATCTCGCCCAGGAGCAGTTCCTGGGAGCCCATCCAGCCGGCCACTGAGCGCGTGTCTTCCATCCGCAACTGGATGCGCCCGCGGGCCATCTGCTTGCCCTTTTCCAGTTCGCTGTCGGGCAGCGATTCGAGCAGCCGGGCGGTCTCCAGGAGCGCAAGCTCCACTGTCACGCGGGCATTCTCGGGGTCGCAGCCCGCGTAGATGGTGAACGAGCCAGCATCACGGAACTCGCTGGGGTAGCTGTGGACGTCGTACACGAGCGCCCGCTCTTCCCGCAGTTCCAGGAAGAGGCGGCTCGACATCCCTTCGCCCAGGATCGTGCTCAACAGGTCGACGGCGTACCGGTCCGGGTGGTCGAGCGGCACGCTCGGGTAGGCGATGCAGAGGTGAGCCTGCTCTGTCGCTTTCTGGCGGACCGCGATGCGGGGGCCGCCGTTGCGCTCTTCGGCGGGGAACCATCCACCGGGTTTGATGGCCGCCATCGGCCCGAGCCAGTAGGCGGCCCCATCGACAACCTCTTCGTGGCGGATGTTGCCCGCGACGACCAGGACCATGTTCGAAGGGACGTACTGCGCCTTCAGGTAGCGGTTCACGGCCGAGATCGGCAGCGTCTCCACACTTTCGGGTGTACCGCCGACGTTGCGGCCCAACGGCTGCCCGGGCCAGAGCGTCTCGTCGCTCAGGATGCCCGCAAGCTCGGCCGGGCTGTCTTCCACCGCGGCAAGCTCTTCCAGGATGACGTGCCGCTCCTTCTCCAGCTCGATCGGGTCCATCACGGGGTCGCGCACCATGTCCGAAAGGATGTCGACGGTCTCGATCGCCGCGGTGTGGGGCACCTTCGCGTAATAGACGGTGACCTCGCGGTCGGTCGCGGCGTTGTGCATGCCGCCGACGGACTCGATCGCCTCGGAGATTTCGCGGGCCGTGGGGCGCCGCGAAGCGCCTTTGAAGAGCATGTGTTCGAGGAAGTGCGAGAGGCCCGCCTCTTCGTCACGCTCGTAGCGGCTGCCGGCGCCGACGTAGATGCTCACCGTGGCCGAGCGGGTGTGCGGCATCTCGGCGGTAACGATCCGCAGGCCGTTGGGAAGGGTCGCTTTCTTATACATAGGGAGGGGAGCGCCACCGTTTGCGCCGAAGGCTGATTGTAGGGCGTATCCGGCGCCGAGGGGAAACGGAACCCCGGCCCGTTGGCGGGCCGGGGTTCCAGGGGTTTCAGTTCCTTCCGGCAATCGCCGGAGGGGCTAGTAGTCCTCGGGCGGCGGAGGCGGGGCCGCAGGGGGCTGCGGGATCTCCGCGACCAGCGTCTCCGTCGTCAGCACCAGCGCGCTGATGCTCACTGCGTTCTCGAGCGCCGAGCGGGTGACCTTCACCGGATCGACGATGCCCAGTTCGAACATGTCGCCCCAGCGGTCCTTATCGGCGTCCCAGCCCTGGGTGACGCTTTCGAGCTTCTTGATTTTCTCGACGATGACCGAGCCTTCCAGCCCGGCATTGTCGGCGATGAGCCAGGTTGGCTCCTCGAGGGCTTCGGCGAGAAGTTTGATGCCAACCTTCTCGTCTTCGTCCTTCGATGCCGCGGCCAGGGCATTCAGGGCCTTCTGCGCGCGGATGAGGGCAACGCCTCCGCCGGGCACGACGCCTTCGTCGACGGCCGCGCGGGTGGCGCTCAGGGCGTCCTCCACGCGGGCCTTCTTTTCCTTCAGCTCGACTTCGGTCGCCGCCCCGACCTTGATCACGGCCACGCCGCCGGCCAGCTTCGCCAGCCGTTCCTGCAGCTTCTCGCGGTCGAAGTCGCTGGTGGCATCGTCGATCTGGGCCTTGATCTGCTTGATCCGGGCCTGGATCGCCTCGTCGGTGCCATGACCTTCGATGATCGTGGTGTCGTCCTTGTTCGAGACTACGCGGCGAGCGCGTCCGAGGTCGGCCACGGTGGCGTTGTCCAGCTTCAGACCGATGTCTTCGGTGATGAGCGTGCCGCCGGTGAGCATCGCAATGTCTTCGAGCATCGCCTTGCGGCGGTCGCCGAAGCCGGGAGCCTTCACCGCGAGAACGTTGATCGAGCCTCGGAGCTTGTTCACCACCAGCGTCGCGAGGGCTTCGCCGTCGACGTCGTCGGCGATGATCACGATGTCCTTGGTCACCTGGAGAATCTTCTCGAGGATCGGCAGGATCTCCTGCACGGCCGAGATCTTCTTGTCCGTGATCAGGATGTAGGGGTTCTCGATCGTCGCTTCCATGCGGTCGGTGTTCGTGACGAAATAGGGCGAGACGTAGCCGCGGTCGAGCTGCAGCCCGTCGACGAACTCTGTCTCGAACTTCAGCCCGCGCGATTCCTCGACGGTGATCACGCCGTCCTTGCCGACCTTCTCCATCACGTCGGCGATGAGTTCGCCGATGGTGTTGTCGTTGGCGGAGATACCGGCGACGTGGGCGATCTGCTCCTTCGTGAGCACGGGGCGCGCCTGGGCACGCAGGTCGGCGACGCAGGCGATGAGGGCCTTGTCGATGCCGCGCTTAACGGCCATGGGGTTGGCGCCGGAGGCGACGATGCGGAGGCCGCCGCGCACAAGCGCCTGTGCAAGCACGGTCGCCGTGGTGGTGCCATCGCCCGCCACATCGTTCGTTTTGGTGGCCACCTGCTTGGCCAGCTGGGCGCCCATGTTCTCGAACGGGTCTTCGAGTTCAATCTCCCGAGCGACGGTAACGCCGTCCTTGGTGATGTTCGGGGCGCCGTATTTCTTATCGATGACGACGTTGCGGCCGCGCGGCCCGAGCGTCACCTTCACAGCGTCGGCGAGGGCGTCGACACCATCCTTCAGGCGGCGTCGTGCCGCTTCGTCGAACAGCAGTTGCTTTGCAACCATGGGGTCTCTCTTCCGTTCGGTGTTCACGCGCCACGGCCCAGAGGCTGCGGGCGCCGCCGACCAGGCAGGCGCCGCGTCCTCGGCGTCGAGGCGGTTGATCGTATTTAGACGACGAGCTTGGCGAGGATGTCCTTTTCGTTCAGGACGATGTACTCCTCGTTGTCGAGCTTGACTTCCGTACCCGTGTACTTGGCGTACAGGATGCGGTCGCCGACCGACACGTCCATGGGGACGCGCTTGCCGTTGTCATCGAGGTGGCCGGGGCCGACGGCGACGACTTCGCCCTGCTGGGGCTTTTCCTTGGCTGTGTCAGGGATCACCAGCCCGCTGGCGGTGACTTCGTCCTGCTTGAGGGGGGTGATAACGATGCGGTCGGCGAGGGGGACGAGCTTGGTCTTTGCCTTCGCCTTCGCGGGAGCTGCTGCCTTGGCCATGAAGATTCCTCCAAGAAACTGTACGTGTGTGATGTAGGCAAGAGGGGATGTTAGCACTCTCATGGCAAGAGTGCTAGAGGCAGCAACAGAGGCAGCGGTTTCTCTGTCCCGGCCACCCTCCGCCTGAGGGTATTCCCTCATAACCTCTAACGGCGCCGCCGCGTAGCCTGAGCGCAATGGATACCCACTTCTCGGGCACTGTCCTGGTCGTCGACGACGACGACCTCGTGCGCTCGGTCACCGCCCGCATGGTGGCCGCCTCGGGTCACGGCGTGCTGACAGCGCGCCACGGCGTCGAGGCCCTCGCCATCCTGGAAGAGCGGCTTGACGACATCACCTGCGTCCTCCTCGATGCCGTGATGCCGGTCATGAACGGCCGCGAGACCTTCCGCAGGATCCGCAACATCCGCGCCGACATGCCTGTCATCGTCATGAGCGGCTTTGGCGCCGAAGTGGTGAGCGACGTGGATGGCCCGGGCGAACCCCCGGCCTTCCTCGAAAAGCCCTGCGGCCTCACCGACCTCGCCGCCGTCCTCAGGCAGGCCCATGCCTCGCCCGGAGCCGGGGCCGGCCGGTAATCCCCTCACCTTCAAGGGTCCATTCGGAACTCCGCGGGCGAACCCGCGAAGCCCGTCAGGGGTCCTCCTAACTTCACCTTCGCGTTAAGGTGTGGTATTCTCGGCTCCTAACAGGGGGCATCTGGTGCGCTACCTCCTCCGACTGATTTCGTTCATGCAGCCATACAAGTGGCAGCTTGCTCTTGCCTGGCTCTGCGTTCTGCTCGCGGGCGCCTTCGTCATGGTCAGCCCGCTCCTCATCCGCTACTCGATCAACTTCGGCCTCAAACCGGTGAAGGAACACGGCAAGACCGTCGGGCTCGAGGGCAACGAACAGCTCCTCATCTTCGGCGCCCTCGCCATCGTGGTCTTTGCGGTCGGCCGCGGCATCGCCGCCTTCGGCCAGCAGTACCTCGGGGAATCGGTGGGCCAGAAGGTCGCCTACGACATCCGCAACCGCGTCTACGACAACCTGCAACGGCTCAGCTACGCCTACCACGACAAAGTCCAGACCGGCCAAATCATGTCCCGCGCCACCCAGGATGTGGAGAACATCCGCATGTTCATCAACATGGGTGCGCTGCGGCTTGGCTACGTGCTGCTCATCCTCGGCATCTCCATCGTCGGCATGTTCATCATCAACTGGCAGCTTGCCCTGGTGAGCATCCTTTCGCTGCCGATCCTTGCCTGGCGTTCGATCCTGGTGAGCAGCCGGATGCGGCCCCTCTGGCTAGAAATCCAGCAGAACCAGGCCGAAGTGACCCAGGTGGCCGAGGAAGGACTGACCGGCATCCGCGTCGTCAAGGCCTTCAGCCGCGAGCCTTTCGAAGCCCAGAAGTTCTACGACGTGTCGAAAAGGCAGGCCGATCTCAGCTACGGTCAGGCCCAGGCGATGGCCAAGCATCAGCCGCTCATGCAGGGCCTCTCCATGTTCCAGGTCGCCCTCACCGTGGGTGTCGGTTCGCTCCTGATCTCTCGCGGCAGTCTCCAGCCGGCCGACCTCATCACCTTCACGCTCTGGCTCAACCTGCTCCAGCTGCCCGTGCGTACGCTCGGCTTCGTGATCAACATCGTCTCGCGCTGCATCAGCTCTGCCGAGCGCGTCTACGAGCTCCTCGACGCCGAGTCGGCGGTACAGGAGAAGCCCGGAGCCTCGGAGCTGGCCAACGTCACTGGCCACGTCCGCTTCGACGGCGTCGGCTTTGGCTACGACGCCGTCAGCGCCGTCCTCACCGGCGTCGACATCGACGCGAAGCCAGGCCAGGTGATCGCGCTCCTTGGGCCCACGGGCAGCGGCAAGTCGACCGTGGTGAACCTGATTCCCCGCTTCTACGACGTGACCGCGGGCCGCATCACGATCGACGGGATCGATATCCGGGATGTCACCCTCGAATCGCTGCGCAAGAACATCGGCATCGTCCAGCAGGACGTCTTCCTCTTCATCGGCACGATTCGCGACAACATCGCCTATGGCAAGCCCGACGCCACCCAGGAAGATGTCGAGCGCGCGGCGAAGGCCGCGCGTATCCACGACTTCATCACAAGCTTGCCCTATGGCTACGACGAGTGGGTCGGCGAGCGCGGCGTGACCCTCTCGGGCGGCCAGAAACAGCGCATCGCTATCGCCCGCACGCTCCTGCTCGACCCGAAGATCCTCATCTTCGATGACTCGACGGCGAGCGTGGACTCGCAGACCGAATTCCTCATCCAGCAGGCTCTCCAGGAACTGATGAAGGGCCGCACAACCTTCGTCATCGCCCAGCGGCTGCGGACGGTCATGCGCGCCGACGAGATCATCGTCCTGCAGGACGGCCGCGTCGTGCAGCGCGGCCCGCACGCGCAGCTCCTCGAACAGGAAGGCCTCTATCGCCGCATCTTCGACCTCGAGCTGAGGGACCAGGAAGAGGCGCTCGGCCATGTCGCCCCGCAGGCCGCTGCGAACGGCGCCCACCGGAACGGCGACGGGCCGTCGCGCAGGGGACAGCCGGCCAGCGCGCCCCCGGCCCCGCTGAGCACGCAACCGACGGGAGGTGGTTTGTAATGGGAATGTGGGGAGGCGCAGGCGCCGGAGGCTGGAGCACCGGCATTGGGGGACAGGCAATGGGACCGGGCCGCGGGCGCGGCTCCGACGGCTGGGACGACGAGTACCTCGGGAAGGCGTACGACGCCCAGGTAGTCCGCCGCCTCGTCCCCTACGTCAAGCAATACAAGACCCAGGCAATCGTGGCCTTCCTCTGCATGGCCGTATCAGCGGGAACCAACTTCCTGCAACCGTTGCTGATCGGGTACACCGTCAAGGCCGGGATGGAGGGCAACGAAAGCCGCATCTACCTGCTGCTCTGCATCATGGGCGGGATGGCCATCTCAGGCTGGCTCGCGGCCTTCTTCCAGCAGCTCACCACCAACTGGATGGGCAACCGGCTCCTGCTCCAACTGCGCACCGAGATGTACACCCATATGCAGAACCTCTCGCTCAGCTTCTACGACGAGATGGAAGTCGGACGCATGATCAGCCGCCTCACCAGCGACGTCACCGTCATGCAGGAGCTGCTCACCACCGGGTCCCTCACGTTCGCGGCCGACTTCGTCGGTCTTGCGATCGTCGTGGTCGTCCTCATGTCGCTCGACTGGCAGCTCGCGCTGGTCACGTTCGCAATCGTCCCACCCCTGATCCTCGTGATGGTCTGGTGGGCGCGGCATGCGAAGGCGGCGTTCGTCAACGTGCGCATCAAGATCAGCGCGCTCTACGGGACCCTTGCCGAGAATGTCTCCGGGGTACGCGCCGTCCAGTCGATGTCGCGAGAAGACGAGAACATCAAGCGGTTCGACGCGCTCAACCAGGACAACCGGAACGCGAACATCTGGGCCGGCATGCTCAGCGCCGCCATCATGCCCGTCATCGAACTCGCCGTGGCGATCGCCACCTGTGCCATCA
>Ga0153916_10004343_pt1 | contig 10708 bp, 6 predicted proteins | sample Opewatmetagenome_FD_109642 | JGI IMG/M metagenome (GOLD analysis project Ga0153916, IMG submission 109642) | Freshwater wetland microbial communities from Ohio, USA - Open water 3 Core 3 Depth 4 metaG | ecosystem: Environmental > Aquatic > Freshwater > Wetlands | place: USA: Ohio, Lake Erie, Old...
ATATCCACTGTGGGTATGCAACGGAACCTGGCCTGTAGGACCATTCCACGAATAATGACTCTCTCCAGTAATGTATACTCCAAAGATGCCACCTACCACGATCCCAATCCCACTGTCAATGCCTTCCGATCCGTAAAAGGTGTGCCATTGGTAGCCGCCAGCAGTGTCAAGCTTGAGAACGGTAATATCCTTAGTACTACTGAAAGCGTGCAACGGTGGCTGACCTGAAGGACCATTCCATGAACCACCACTTTCACCGGCAATGTATATCCCACTGTTGCTATCCACTGTGATCCCAAACCCAATATCGTCGCTTTCCGATCCGTAGAAAGTATGCCATTGGTAGCCACCAGCAGTGTTAAGCTTGAGCACGGTAATATCCCGTAGCTCACTGAAGGCTTGTAACGGTGGTTGACCTGTAGGACCATTCCATGAACTATAACTCTCACCGGTAATGTATACCCCACTATCGCTATGTACCGTGATCCCATGCCCAATATCGCTGCTTTCCGATCCGTAGAAAGTGTGCCATTGGTAATCACCAGCGGTATCAAGCTTGAGCACGGAAATATCCCAAGTATCACTGAAAGCGTGCAACGGTTGCTGGCCTAAAGGACCATTCCATGAACCACCACTATCGCCGGTAATGTATACCCCACTGCTGCTATCCACCGTGACCCCATTCCCACCATCACCGCTTGTCGATCCGTAGAATGTGTGCCATTGGTAGCCACCAGAAATGTTAAGCTTGAGCACAGTAATATCCCAAGCACCACTAAAGGGATGCAACGGTGGCTGACCTGAAGGACCATTCCATGAGCCTTCACTACTGCCAGTAATGTATATCCCACCATTGCCATCCATTACGATACCTGAACCCAAGTCAACACCTATCGATCCGTAGAAGGTGTGCCACTGGTAGAGGCCAGCCGAATCAAACCTTAGCACAGTAATATCACGATATCCGCTGTGAGCATGAAGCGGTGCCTCACCTGAAGGACCGTTCCATGAATTGTCACTTATGCCTGTAATTAACACACCACCGTCGCTATCAACCGTGATCCCATAGCCCACATCACTGTTGTTTGATCCGTAGAAGGTGTGCCACTGGTAAACACCTCCTGAAAGAGGTGAAGTTGAGTTTTGGATTACATTGTAGGGTTGCAGGTTTTCTGTTGGAATACCGCCACGTTCCAGGATATTTGCTACAGTCAAGAAAGATACTAAGTTTTGACTTGCCAGCTGGGATGCAATCCCAAAATCATTTAGGTTATTATTACCGGTAGAAACGCGTTCAGGATTTTCAATTGTTGGGTGAGCTGAATTTCCGATTGAAGAAGATGTTAAGCTCAAAGAGACCAAGAATGTAAGAATGACTGTCAAATAGATTTTTAGACTAGCATTCATTTTGACCTCACCGCCAAAAAGAAGTGATTACATCAATATTTTATAAATGCAATGATTCCGTGATGTATAATTCTCGTTGTATAGATTGACGGGTATGATCAAGCGAAAATAAAAAATAACTTCGCCTCTGCGAATTTCAGGAAAAGTCGTTCTTTATCTTCGATCGCATAAACTAAAAAGCTGACTCCCTCCCAAAATAATATTAACATAATAATATGATTTGTCAATTAGAAAATTAAGTAGAGTTTGTAACATACGTGCTTGGAGAAATTAGATAATAAGGACAAGTCTAATACACACCACTTTATAAGTCAGACTGCTGAGCCAAACCAGAGTCGCTTAGCATGATCACTGCCTAAATCCACGACCAGGATTTGCTTCCTCTAATTATACAGGTACATATTTACATGCGTCCTATGGATTGCTCTGTGCTATTTTTGCAAAGGGACAGCTAATTACCAAGATTATTCAGTAGTCGAAATCGCGCCATTGTTGATCAAGTGACCGTGCAATTGACTAATAAATTAGTGCTCGTCAGTATTTAAAGTCCTAAGACTAGAGATTGTTTTCAAAGTTCTACAGGTAGATCAGTTAGCCACTAGCCATTATTATTATTAATATAATTAGGTTTGATTCCCCACTATATACATTTTTTTCATCGATAATAATTGTCGTGTTTAATACACAATATAATATCCCATGACTTGAGGGTGTCGTAATTTTCTTCGCAATAAGGAAAGATCATGATTTTACATAGACAGTAACATATTTTCTGTCAACTATCATCTTTTTTAAGTAATGGTAAAACACAATGTTGGTCTATCCTCAACTTCTGCCCCACCTCCGGCGTGTAATCCCACTGTGGTTCGGTGAACGCCATCCAGGAGATCTCTTTCACCAGTTTCCACCAGGTTTCGGGTGCCTCCTTCCAGGAGATCGGATCGGGAATGAGGGGGCTGGGTTGAGTGTGATGGGCTAAATTGCTATCGGGGAATATAGCTACATAGGTGTAAACAGCCGGGTACACAGGCAAAGCGATAGCCAGGTAGATCAGCCGGGTACGATGGCAGTTGACAGAGGTCTCACTGCTGACTGCCAGCCGGTTAGCCATGAACTCCCAATAATTCAGTTCGCTGAGTACAGTGCTTTCACCGTTGGGATCCGCGCCCACCACACCCATGGGCTGAGAGCCTTTCACGAGTACATAGCCAATGAAGGCAATTATGACAACGAGCATGGAGACAAAGATCAGTCTGGTAATGAAACTCATTGCCCTACCAACATCTCGCAGAGGGGAAAAGATCATGTTCATAGTAATTTTCGTTAGCAGGCAGTCATCCCATTCTTACATAATCGAACTTGGTAGGTTACTCTTCTTCAATCCATCGCACCCAGGATAAACCAAGCTGCTGTGCCTGGTTGCGCAGTCTTTCATCAGCGGTCCACAGCTCTCCCCCCTTCCGTTCCGCCACGGCCAGATAAAATCCATCAAAGGCTTTCGATTGACCCAGCCGGCCAGCCCATACTAGCGCTGCCTGGCAGAGCCCGGCATCGGATGAGATGATCTCCACTCCCAGGTGGAACAAGTCCTCGATTGCAACCTGCCCCTCCGTCTCGCTAATCCAGCGATCAGAGACCCCCCGCCGGATCACCGACACTACTTCAGTCAGCAGGATATCAGGTGCATAGATCTTGGTGCGAGACTTGTGCCAGGAAACAAAATGCTCCAGGATGGTTAACTTTCTAGCAATAGGCAGCACCGCCCTGATGGCGATGTTTGCGTCAACGACGATGGCGGGTGGTGTGGGCGATGAGCTCATTATCCCGTTCCTCTCTCAACTGCTCGAGCGTTGCAGCCACGTCAACTTCCAGCGGTTCACCGTTTCTCCTGGCCAGAATCGCCTGCCGGTGCTTATCGACCTGTTCCAAAGCCTCCAAACGCCGACGGAGAACCTCAGCATCTTCACGTTGATTCAGCCATTCCTGCACCGCAGTTCGGACAATCTCTGAGATGCTGGTGTCTTCCCGCTGGGCGATTTCCGCCAGTTTCTGGTGTTGATCAGGCTCTAAAAGGATTTGCGCTCTGCGCATCTTGTTCATCGCTACCTCTCGATTAATTATACACATACATGTGTGTATGTGTCAATATGATGGGGTGTCCCCTGGTTAATAGGGTTGATTGAAAGATTGATAACAGGACGGGGTGACTGGCTGCTGTCAAGAACGACCCCTTAACGGAACACCCCTTGTTTTTGACGTCAAAAAGGGTTATTGACATGTTTTTTGGTGATTTCTGACTTGGGTGTCAACCTTTTTGACACGAAATTTCAAGTTTATGACATGGATTGACAAGTTATAGACAAATTCAGCGGGGTTTTTGCCAAAAAGTAGGCCTTATTGACACGAGTCAATCCGGAGCATATTCTTTCACCGCATACCAGGGACTGTCCCCCATCTTCTTCTCTCTCATCGTGACCAGGCTGGTTATATACAGTGTCACCCTGCGCCCTTCGAAAACAGACCACTGGGCGATGCTGCCCTGGATACGCCTAAGTGTGGCCATGTTGTCGGTCACCACGCAAATCCGTCTACTTGCTGCCAGGGCGTTTTCCCACTTCTGGTTCAGGCTGGTCTTATCCTTCTCACCATTTTCCACTTCGAGATAGAAAGTCTCGTCTGCCTTCTTGATCACCAGGTCAGGTAGGAAGAAACGATTCTCATCCAGTTGCATGCGTAATGGCTCACGTTCTACCTCATATCCCAACTCGATAAACTTCTCCGCGGTTTTCATGATCAGCGCCAGGTGACGTTCGGACTTATGCGCCTTGAGCAGTTCCTGGTGCTGTGAGGTCCTCGGCTCTTCCCCGGATAACTTCCGGTAAAGCCATTTGCCTTTTTCGGTCAGGGTGTAATTCATTGGTGGGCGGCCATCAATTGAAGCGGTTGCTGCCTGTTCTAGGAGACCGTCCTTCACACATTCAATCAACGCCCGATGGATAGTGCGCGGGCTAACCTCTTTTTCCCCAGCGATTACTTTCTCCAATTCTGTGGAAAGGGAAAAGCCGGTCTTTCCGATTACAAGTATGACATTGCAATCCCGCTCCCATTTGCGATTTTCAGCCTGCCATGTTGTGTACCAGGTTTGAAATTCCACCATTTTGTCGTTCGATTGATTCATCTCATTGGGAGTATTGGATGGCAGATTATCCACCTCTCGTCGTGACTGGCGCTCGTTTTCCAGCGTGCGTTCCAGAACACTTACTTGTTTTTCCAGCTGATCAGCTTTCTGCTGAGCCAAATCTGCCCGGCTGCGTTGGGACTCTACTTCACCTCGCAGCTTACTAGTGATTTGATTGGCTTCGGTCAATTGAGCTGCAGTGCCGTTTGAGGAAACAAGTTTGAGACTCTTAAAGCGACCTCGTAGAAGAGCAGCCAGCTCCTCTGGGGAAATCTGGTACAGATCCTCGTTTCCTTCTTGTCGTTTCTGCAGTTCTTGTCCGCAGAATTCGGCCGCCAGGCTGATCAAAGTAGACTGTGCATCCTGGGCGATCTTCTGCGCCTGAAGTAACATCGTCCGAGTGGCTTCCAGGCTGTCACTCAAACGACGCATGCTCATCAGTTCTAGATCATCGTGTTCGCGAATGTTCATGGCTCCACCTCAATCCATGGGTTGGAATACAAGCGATTGAGTAGCTCATGTGCGGTTGATAGTGCAGTTCCCGCTGCCTGCCGGTTCTCTTCTCCAGGTTCGCTGATCCACTGGGAGACCAGACTACTGGTATCCAAATAAGCGTTTATAGTCTCCCTAAGCAATTCATGAAAAGATTCAAAAGTCGGCGGAATCGCTGTCTGGTCGATAGCCTCTGATAACTGCCTGGATTTCTGGTAAACCTGATCGATCTGGTAATTTTGATCGAAAAGATCATTTGAGGGCTCATGCAATAATGTTTTTAGTTCTGTATCCGCTTCTTGAAGAGACTTCACCCAGGTTCGTACTTCCTGACGATATTGGTTTAGCCTTGCCAATCGTGGGGTGAGTAGAAGAGGACTTTTATCCTCGGAATATGGGGATGTAAATATGCCGATCAGCAGGGGAGTTATCGCCAGCAATACAGACAAGACATACCAGGCTAGGCGACGGGGGATCTCAATCTCCATGCACGCTTGCCTCGACTTCGCTGAACTCAACTCCGCTCACCTCACGCACAAGCCGGGCTGCCTGCCCCGCTGCCCAGTTGATATTCTCCAGAAAAGTCATGTTGCGTGTCCTGACTTCTACCACCTTCTTGCCAGTCTCCAGGTCGTGAGTCTGCAGGATACCATCGACAGCAACCTTCGATCCAGTCTGTAGATACGGATAGACCAGTTCAGCCAGTGACCCACGCACTGTCACCCGCAGTCCATTTAGGTACTCATCACACTTCAGGTGCAGACGCAAAAAAGCGAATTCCCCACTGCCGGTCTCCTTTCCCGGCTTGAACCATTCTAATTGCATTCCTTCTAAAACTTCTCCCACAAGGAAGACATCGTTGCTTACCCCATTCGGGTTGGGCAGGTTGTACTGTTGGCGGATGCCTTCCCCGCGCTCCCAGTCAATATTGCGTAGCAGGAGCAGGCTCTCGGACACTACCTCGTGGATCCACTGGTTCTTGTACTTGCGAGACTCAAACTGACCGATGACCGCCAATTCAGAACCCTTTTTCAAATAGGGGAAATACAATTCGGCTTTCTTGTCCCAAATGACAATCCGCATGCCGCGTACACTTCGGGGTCTCTCTGCCATCAGGATCAGGCGTAGATACGAGCGCTTCTCACCCTGCATCAAGAAGCGATCAAAGTAGATATCCGAGGTGATATTCCCAACGACAAATACCCTGTTCATGGTCTGCCTCCAGAATCCTAATTGGAAATACAGGCGCGATTAGATGTTTATGGGTACATTGTATGGTGTGATGGAAATACAAACAACGGACGCAAGTCCTCATCTGAGGGAGGTAGCCGTCCCACGTCAGTCAAGTCAAATGTCTACATGCTCAGACATCAGCCCTTCTTCTTTGTGCGACAGAATCGCTCGCCGCTTGAACTTTAAGCTGTAATAGATTATCCCTTAGGTTCAAGAAAAAGCGAAGCACCTCCTTCTACTATTTTCAAAAGAGGTGCTTTATTTAAAGATTGTTTAGAACCTTAGATTAAATTTAAATTCAGGGCTTATCTCATCAAGACATTATTTATTGCATTGACTCGGTGGATATCCCCAACCAGCACCACCACCGCCTCCCCCACCTCCACCACCTCCACTTGTGTAAAAATCTATACTAGGCGTGTTATATGAATCTATTCGGTTAGGATTGGGTTTTTCAAAATCAGGCAGAAATATTTTATCCAACAAAAATATTACAGGTTCGGTCCAATCAAGGCGGGTTGAAGGCATACCTGTTACTGAAGTTCCGGGTGTCTTCACAGCAGCGTAGGCGGCTGATCCAAGTGTCGTTTTAATATCTTTCTTTAGTGTTTCCTCATTTTTCTGCCATTCGGGATTTTCAAAATCACCGCTGTAATGCATTGTCAATCCAGGTTGTAATTGTTCGGTGTTATTTAGAAAATCACTCCATGCTGAATAAGCTTCATGTGCCCCATAAGCTACAACCCCAATCGCTAAAGCTGTGATTATAAATTCACCATCGGGATCTGTGTAATATACAGGATTGTTTTGTGCATAAACGTAACGGTTGATACTCTGATCGTCAAAAATTATACCCGGATGAGGGTCTTTACTATTAAACCTCCCCACTTGCGGATCGTAATACCTAGCTCTGAGGTACACCAACCCCGCCTCAGGATCTTCCTGTTCTCCCGTGAAAGTGAATGGCTGGACGTTCGCCCCGATATGGGTTCGTGTTGCCCCAAAGGCATCGTAGCTATAACGGTCGGTGATCACTCCACTGTTATCGGTGAGCAGGTGGGTGCTGCCCAGGCTGTCGGCATGGTAGAAGAGGGGAATGCCATTGTTGTCGATGGAGGCAATCAGATCATTGCCATATACATAATCTGCCTTAGATCCCGAAGTAGTCTCGCGTAGCACTACGGGCAACCCTGCTGCCAAGTCTTGCAGGTATGAAGTCCCAACTCCATCAACAATCCGACCCACGCGGACGCCATCACCATCGTAGGTGTAAATAGCATTGATTGTGCCATCAGTCCAATTCACCATTCGATTAAGCTTATCCCAGGTGATAGTCTGGTTGCCATTGGTTAGCATGTTCCCATTGTTATCCCAGGTGAAAGTGGTTATTGTCCCCTCGGTATCGGTTGATAGAAGGCGGTCAGCCGCATCGTAGTTATAAGCTGTGGTGACTCCATCCTGGGTCATGCTCAAGCGGTTGCCCATAGGGTCGTATGCATAACTTACATTGGCTGGTGATCCAATTGGATAAGCTACACCTGTCAGACGGTACAAATTATCATAGGTGTAGCTAGTCACACCATCACCATCGATCATGCTTAGGCGGTTCCCGACCGCATCCAGGTTATAGCTGAATGTTTCCAGGGGAACAGTACCTGCATAACCAATGCTTATCAATCTGCTGGTGTTGTCATATGCGATGCTTGCTACAACACCATTGGGATAATTAATCCCGGTCAGAAGATTGGTGTTATCGTAGCCATAGGTCGTAACGCGGGATGCCCCTTCGGTTACGGAGATTAGACGATTTGCTGGGTCATAAGCATAGGTGACTGTCTTGCTATCAGGATAAGTCAACGACGTCCGGTTATTGTTGAGATCATAGCCATAACCCAGACTCCCTTCCGGGCTGACTGTCTCGATCAAACGGTTCAGTTCATCATAGGAATAGTAGGTTGTACCGGTTGAATCGACCAAAGTCTGGCGGTTACCTAGCTCATCATAGCTATAAGTGATGCTGATCCCGTCGGCGACAACGGTTGCCAATCGATCAAGCCTATCATAGGTGTAATTGACTGTCGAATTATCAGGTTTATTCCAGGCAATACGGTTACCCACTGGATCGTAGCCATAACTGGTTACATGACTCAAGGGATCCGTGACAGTTGCCAGCCGGTTCAGAGCATCGTAGGTATAGCCGGTCGTGTGGTTATTTGCGTCTGTCATGGTCATGCGGTTACCAGCCAGGTCATAGGTATAAGTTACTGTGCCATTTCCAGCATCGGTGACAGATATAAGCCGGTTGAGGGCATCGTAAACATATTGAGTGTTATTTCCATTGGCATCGGTCATTAAAATACGGTTGCCATCTGGATCATACTGGTAGCTTGTGGTATTTAATAACGCATCCGTTACTGAAGTGTTTCGATTAAGGGCATCATATCCAAAGGTTGTGACACGACCCAAAGCATCTGTAATGGAAGTCTGGTTATTCATCGCATCATATCCATAAGTGATCGTATGGCTTAATGGGTCTGCAACAGTTTCCAGGCGGTCTTTGGCATCGTAAGTGAAAGTGGTCAAACCATTCATTGGGTAAGTAAAAGAAATGCGATTCCCGACCAGGTCATAGGTGTAGCTGGATGACCTGCCTAAAGGTTCGTTTGTAGTAAGTAAATGATTGGCATTGTCATAAGTATAGGTTGTCACATGCCCAAGGGTATCTGTCTGGCTTAACTTGCGTCCGACGATATCAAAGATGAAAGTAGTGTCATTTCCATAATAGTCTGTGATCCTATTCTGGTAGCCATATGTATCGTAACCAAATGAAGCCGTGTACCCACGTGGACCGGTTGAAGTTAGTACCTGTCCGAAACCATTATAAGTAAATGAGAATGTATTATTGAGTGCATCTCTGATGCTGGTCAGGTTATCGGCAGTATCATAGACATATGAAGTTGTATGATTGAGCGGATCTGTCTCAGTGAGCAGGTTATTATGGCTATCATAGGTGAAAGTCCTATTGGCTCCTAATGGAGCATTTATACTGAGCATATTACCTTGCTTATCATAGGTGAAAGTGGTTGTATTGCCGCGCTTGTCGGTCGTGCTGATCTGGTTATTATTGGCATCAAAACCGTAATATTGGGTATAACCAAGAGGATCGGTCTCAGAGATCAGGCGGTATGCGCTGTCATATCGATAATACGTGGTCAAGTTACGTGGGTCTGTAACGGCATTTGTGCGCATAGAGGGATCATAAGAGAAAGTGGTCAGGTTATTAAGCGCATCCCGCTGTTCAACCACCTGCCCCTCGGCATCGTAGATATTCTGGACAAATGTATGACCGTTGACATCGGTGATCGAAATCAGCCTTGCAGATCCATCGTAGGTATATGTGGTACTCTGCCCATTAACGTCAGTTACACTGGTCAACAAATCACCCGTGTACCCAAAACTAACTGTACGTCCCAGTGGATCGCTGATCTGCGTGAGCAGGCTTCCTGAGTATGTGAAAATTACTTGCCTTCCGGTAGGTTCGGTAAGTGACACTAGATTAGCTCCCGAATATGTGAAGGTGGTGGTATTACCATTGTGGTCCGCCAGGCTGGCCAAGGTACCATCCGGATTGAAGGTATAAACCGCCCGATCTTTGCGGGTGAGCACAAAGTGATCTGTAACAAATCGTAAAGTATCATAAATTCCTGGAGGAGACAGGTAATTACCCCCACCGGCGTCAGTATATACATCCTTCCGACCATCCTCACGCTGAACAATGACCCTATTTGAGCTGGTCAGTGCAGTAATATTGTATGTATGCGTCCAGCCAATTCCCAAGGGGCCTGGATCGCTGCTGGCGGAGTTGTATGTGCGTTGGAAGGTAAAGTCTTCACCCAGGGTCGGGAAAGCCAGGTCAGTATATTGGTAGGTGTAATTCCCAAAAACGACATTAACTGGCTCTGCGACAGCTTTTGTTGTTGTGGTGGAAGGGGTGCCGTTAGTTTGAGCTGATGTTGGGCCAATCACCTGACCAAAGGAATTAAGGGGAGGTGTGAAGATAACTGCTGGCTTAGATACAAAACATTCACAGACAGGATCATATTCCTGGTAAGTATTAATTGAGTCTCCAGAGCCGAAGGGTGCCGGACCATCCTCCGAACCCCAGTAATTGAAGCGAGCGTCAACCAGCCACCCTTCACCCGTACTGCCATTGTATAACCCGTAACCATTATTATTGTAGATAGTTGTATTCCGAATAATCGCCGTCGCAGCCTGGTCGATCCAGATGCCAGTGTTGCCGTTGTTGCTGACGATGCTGTTGCTGATGGTCAGGTTGTTAGCACCTGTGTTGTAGGCATTCATGTAGATGCCATAACCGCCATTATTGATGATGGAGGA
>Ga0153916_10004344_pt1 | contig 10705 bp, 9 predicted proteins | sample Opewatmetagenome_FD_109642 | JGI IMG/M metagenome (GOLD analysis project Ga0153916, IMG submission 109642) | Freshwater wetland microbial communities from Ohio, USA - Open water 3 Core 3 Depth 4 metaG | ecosystem: Environmental > Aquatic > Freshwater > Wetlands | place: USA: Ohio, Lake Erie, Old...
CGAGCCGCCCGCTTTCCCACGCGCCCAAGTACGCGATCCGCACGACCGCGACGTCGCTCGCTGGCTCGTACGCGGTGTCGTCCAGAACGTAATAGTCGTCGAAGAAGCGCAGCACGACGGTCACACAGCCATCGCCATGCACGCGCTCGTACCGCACGCGCAGCGATGCGCCGCCGAGTTCGACGTCCGCAACCACGCCGCGTGACGGCTGCGCCACGTCCGCGACCTCGATCGCCGGCTGCAGCGGATGCGTGAGAATCACGCGACCGTCGCGATCGCGCAGCGTGACCGTGTCGGTATCCGCCGACCACGACCAGCGGTACGTCACTGCGTCGGCGTGGACGTTCGAGCCGGCGCGGCGGAGTACGGCGGACAAGGCGCGCGGGCTACAGTGAGCCCGACGAGCGGCGCTGGCCGTCGAGCTGGCGGTTCACGGTGATGACGCCGCGCACGGACTCCAGTTTCGCCATCAGCCGGCTGAGCTGCGCCACACCCGTCGTCTCCAGCGTCAGGTACACCGACGTCGTGCGGTCGTCGTCGTGCTCGGTCCGCACGCCCATCATGTTCACTTTCTCCTCCGAGACCACGGTGGACAGGTCGCGCAGCAGTCCGACGCGGTCCCACGCGTCGATGTGTACCGCGACGGGATACATCTCTCCCGTGCGCCCCCACTCGACGTCGACGAGGCGGTCCTTCTCCTCCTCGTGGATCACGTTGTAGCAGTCCTCGCGGTGGATCGTGACGCCCCGGCTCCGGGTCACGTAGCCGATGATGCGGTCGCCCGGCACCGGGTTGCAGCAGCGCGCGATCTGCGTCAGCAGGTCACCCGTGCCCAGCACCTGCACGCTGTGGCTCTGCACGCGCGGCGCCGGCCGCTCGATCTGCGTGACCTCCGGCTCGTCGTCCCGGTGGACGAGCGGCTCCAGGCGCGTGGCGATGTGCGCGGTAGTGATGCCGCCGTACCCCAGCGCCGCCAGGAGATCATCGAGCGCCTCGTACCTGAAGAGCTTGAGCAGTTCCGGCTCGCACTCGGAGAGCGAGAGGTTGAGCCGCCGCAGCTCCTTGTCGATGATCTCGCGCCCGCGCTGGATGTTCTCCTCGCGCTCCTGCCGCTTGAACCACTGGCGGATCTTCTCTTTCGTGTGGCCTGCCTTCGTGTAGCCGAGGTTCGGGTTGAGCCAGTCGCGCGACGGCCCGCGCGAACTCTTGCCCGCCAGGATCTCCACGACGTCGCCGTTCTGGAGCTGGTAGTTGAGCGGCACCAGCCGACCGTTCACCTTGCCGCCGATGCAGTGGTGCCCCAGCTCCGTATGTACGCGGTACGCGAAGTCGATCGGCGTCGCGCCGGCCGGCATCTCCTTGATCTCGCCCTTCGGCGTGTAGACGAACACCTGGTCGTGGAAGAGGTCCGTCTTGACCGATTCGACGAACTCTTCCGCGCCCGACATCTCCCGCTGCCATTCGATGAGCTGCCGGAGCCATGCCATGCGCTCCTGGGAGCGCTGGTCACGCTGCCCGGGCCCGCCCTCCTTGTAGCGCCAGTGCGCCGCCACGCCGTACTCCGCGAGCTGGTGCATCTCGTGCGTGCGGATCTGGATCTCGAGCGGCCGCGCGCCGATCGCCATCACTGTCGTGTGTAGCGACTGGTACAGGCTCTCCTTCGGGCTGGCGATGTAGTCGTCGAACTGCCCCGGCATCGGGTGCCAGAGCCCGTGTACGACGCCGAGCGCGTTGTAGCAATCGCCCACCGTGTTCACCATGACGCGCAGCGCCAGCAGGTCATAGATCTGCTCGAAGCTCTTGTGCTCCGCCGCGTACTTGTCGGCCTTCTGCGCGATCGAGTAGATGTGCTTCGCGCGGCCGGTCACGTCCGCCTCGATGCCGTGCTTGTGCAGCTCTTCCTTCAGGATCTTCTCGACCTGCGCGATGTAACGCTCGCGCACCGTGCGCTTCGACTGCAGCAGCTTGGCAATCTGCTTGTAACGCTCCGGCTGCAGGTGGCGGAACGCCAGGTCCTCCAGTTCCCACTTGATCTGCCAGATGCCCAGCCGGTTGGCCAGCGGGGCATAGATCTCCATCGTCTCCTGCGCGGTGCGCAGCCGCTTGTCCGGGGGCTTCGCGTCCAGCGTGCGCATGTTGTGCAGCCGGTCCGCCAGCTTGATGATGACGACGCGGATGTCCTCCGCCATCGCCAGGAACATCTTGCGCAGGTTCTCCGCCTGGATGTGCTGGTCGCCCGGCCGCTCGCCGGGTGCGAGCCACGGGATGCGCTCCAGCTTGGTGGCGCCGTCGACGAGCTTCGCGACCTCCGGCCCGAAGCGCCTTTTGATCTCGTCGTTCGGGACGCCGCAGTCCTCCTGCACGTCGTGCAGCAGCGCCGCCGCCACCGCCGCCGCGTCGAGCTGCAGCCCCGCCACCGTGATCGCCGCGTCGAGCGGGTGGACGATGTAGGGGTCGCCGGTCAGCCGCTTCTGGCCCGCGTGCGCCTCCGCGGCGAAGGCGAATGCCTCCTCGATCAGCCGGATCTTGTCGGCCGGGAGGTACGCCGCCACCTTCTCCAGCAGCGGCTGGATGCTCGGCTCGTGTGCGACCGTCGTCATCGGATCAACGCCTCATGCGTGCGGACTCGCCTCACCTCGGCGATGCCGCCCCGTCGCGCGTCAGCCCCAGCTCCTCCAGGATCTTCTCGACCGGCGCGCCGCCGTGCCTGGCGAATCCCTTCATCCGCGCCCGCATCAAGATCGTCTCGTGCTCATCGCGCGTCGCCTCGAACATCAGCGTCAGCGCGTCCGCTACCAGGTCCTTCGCAGGGCGGTGCGACTTGGCGGCTTCCACCTTCAACGCGGTGTACAGCTCCTCGTCGTCAAACACGATAGTCATGCGTCGGGACATGCGGCACCCCCACTGAGCCCATACGTCTGTACGCCTGCACGCCTGGGCGTGTGTACGCCTGGCAGTCTACCACGGTCGGTCCGTTCGCCAGATTCGAACTTGGCTGCTATTCTGCCTCACGACCCGCCGGCTCCCATCCCGGGCGGCCTGCCCGGCACCGAAAGCGCACCGATGCCTCCCTCCGATCAGCGCGCCAGCCCCCAGAAGTACGCCGCCCCGCGCGGTACGGCCGACCTCCTGCCTCAGGATTGGCCCTACTGGAAGTATGTGCGCGACGCCGCCGAGCGCGTCTGCGAGCTTTTCGGATACCGCCGCATCGAAACCCCGATCTTCGAGCACGCGGGCGTGTTCCTCCGCACCGTGGGCGCCGGCACCGACATCGTCGAGAAAGAGGTGTACGTGTTCGAGGACCGTGGCGGCGACCGTCTGGCCCTCCGCCCCGAGGGCACCGCCACCGTCATGCGCGCCTTCATCGAAAACGGCATGGCCAGCCTGCCGCAGCCGGTCCGGCTCTACTACATCGCGCCCAACTTCCGTTACGACCGACCGCAGGCGGGCCGCTATCGCCAGCACACCCAGCTCGGCGTCGAGTTGGTCGGCGACGGCGACGCGCTCGTCGACGCCGAAGTGATCCACCTGCTCTGGACGTTCTTTCGCGAGCTGGGGCTGAGTGGCTTCACGCTCAAGCTGAACACGATCGGCGATCCGGCGTGCCGGCCCCGCTACGTCGAGGATCTGCGCGCCTACTACCACCCCCGCCTCGCCGAGGTGTGCGACGACTGCCGGATGCGCATCGAGAAGAACCCGCTGCGCGTGCTCGACTGCAAGGAGGAGCGCTGCCAGCCCGTGATCGCGGGCGCGCCGCGCCTGCACGACTATCTTTGCGAAGAGTGCCGCTCGCACTTCGAGCGGCTCCAGGAGTACCTGCGCGCCCTCGCCATCGACTACGTGATCGACGAGCGGCTCGTGCGCGGCCTCGACTACTACACGCGCACCGTCTTCGAGTGCCACCCGCGCGAAGAGGGGGCGCAGAGCAGCATGGGGAGCGGCGGCCGCTACGACGGACTCATCGAACTGCTCGGCGGACCGCCTACGCCCGGCACCGGTTTCGGCACCGGATTCGAGCGGCTGATCATCAATCTGAAGCGACAGGGCGTGGCCGTGCCGCCCGCGCCCGCGCCGGACGTCTACATCGCCCACCTCACCCCCGAGGCCGTGAGCGTGGCCTTGCGGCTCGCGGAGTCGCTGCGCGCGGCCAACCAGCAGGCCGTCGTCGGCGGCGCCGGCCGCAGTCTCAAGGCGCAGCTCCGGCACGCGAACGCGCTCGGCGCGCGCTACACCGCCATCATCGGCGCCGACGAACTCTCCGCCGGAGAGGTGACGCTGCGCGACCTCAGCGGCGGCGGCGAGCGCCGCGTCAGCGTCGACGACGTTGCGTCGGCGCTGAGTTGACCGCCGGCGCCGCGACGGTGCAGGTACAGGGGCCGTCGGCTATCCTGCGCGCGGTGATGACGCATGCCTGACATGCTGGTGCGGCTCTACGACCTGCCCGATCCCGCGTCGTACGACGAGCGGACCGCCGCAGCCGGCATTGTCGTGCGCCGCCTCGACGCGTGGGACCGCGCGCCTCTGCGGCGCTTCGTCGACCAGGCCTTCCACAATCCGAACTGGTCATCGGAGGCCGACTTCGCGTTCTCGCACGGCCACCCGATCACCGGCTTCGCCGCGGTGAAGGACGGCGAGATCGTCGGCTTCGCCGTGTACGAGACGAGCCGCCGCGGCTTCTTCGGCCCGACCGGCGTGCGCGAGGACCTGCGCGGCAACGGCGTCGGCGCGGCGCTGCTCTTCCGCTGTTTGGAGAGCATGCGCGACATGGGCTACGGCTACGCGATCATCGGCTGGGTCGGGCCGGCGGAGTTCTACGAGAAAGTGTGCGGCGCCACCGTCATTCCCGGCAGCGACGAGAGCGTATATCGCCATCTGCAGGCCGAGCTGCGTGCGCGTGCGCGGGCCGCGGAGCAGCCCTGACGCTCCGGCGCCGCGCGCCGGGTGTTACCATGATGGGTGAGGATGAAACCCCCTCCCGCAGGGGGTTTCGGTGTGTGTGACGATGTTTGACCGGCTCGAAGCGACGGAACAGCGGTACGACGACCTGACCGAGGAGATGGCCCGGCCAGAGGTCGCGGGCGACTACGAGAAGCTGCAGTCGCTCGCCCGGGAGCGCGCGTCCATCGAGCAGGTCGTTAGCCTGTACCGGGAATGGAAGGCGAACGCGAAGGCGCTCGACGAGGCGCGCGCCGTCCTTGGCGACAGCGACCCGGAGATCGCCGCGCTCGCCCGCGACGAGATCGACGCGCTCAGCGCGAAGCGCGCCGACGTCGAAGAGCGGCTCAAGCGCGCGCTCGTGCCGAAGGACCCTCGCGACGACCGCGACGTGATCGTCGAGATCCGCGCCGGTACGGGCGGCGACGAAGCGGCGCTCTTCGCCGCGAATCTCTTCCGCATGTACTCGCGCTACGCCGATCGCCACCGCTGGACCGTCGAGGTGCTGTCGGCGAACCAGATCGGCATCGGCGGCTTCAAGGAGGTCGTCTTCGAGGTTCACGGTCGCGGTGCCTACTCGCGGCTGAAGTACGAGAGCGGCGTACACCGCGTGCAGCGCGTCCCCGAGACAGAGGCGCAGGGGCGGATCCACACGTCGACCGCCACGGTCGCCGTGCTGCCGGAGGCCGAGGAGGTGGAGGTGCAGATCAATGAGTCGGATCTCCGCATCGACATCTTTCACTCGGGCGGCGCCGGCGGACAGAACGTGAACAAGGTGGCGACCGCCGTCCGCATGACGCACCAGCCGACCGGCATCGTCGTGGTCTGCCAGGACGAGCGTTCGCAGCTCAAGAACCGCGTCAGGGCGATGGCCGTGCTGCGCGCGCGCCTGCTCGACCAGAAGCAGAGCGCGCAGGCCGAGGAGATCGCCGGCGCGCGCAAGCAGCAGGTCGGCACCGGCGAACGTTCGGAGAAGATCCGCACGTACAACTTCCCACAGGACCGCCTGACCGATCACCGTATCGGCCTGACCGTGCACAACCTGCCGCGCATCCTTGACGGCGAGATCGACGAGGTCATCGATGCCGTCTCGGCCGACGTGCAGGCGCGCCAGCTCGAAGAGGGCGGAGGTGACGTGAAGTGACCGAAGCAACCGCGAAGCGCCGGCTGGAGATCGAGTTCTGCACCGTGTGCCGCTTTCAGGGACGCGCGTTCTGGCTGGCGCGCGAGCTGTTCGATCAGCGCCCGGACCTCGCCGACGAATTCGTGCTCATCCCGTCGTCGGGCGGCGTCTTCGTCGTCCGCTACGACGGCGAAACCGTGTTCGACTACGCCGAGACGGGCCGGTTCCCTGAGCCCAAGGAAGTGCGCGAAGCGGTGCTCGCCGCTGCGGGGCGGCCGCCGACGCCGCCGCGCCATGCCCACTGAAGGCAGCCGGCTTCCGCAACGCGGAGCCGTGCGCTATGAAAGACTTGGCCGGGCGCCCGGCGGCGCGGCGTGAAGGCGAGGAGGTCGATTGGGCGGGGACACGCTACGCGAAGCGGTGGAGCGGCAGGCCGAGGCGCGCGTCCGCGGCGATGACGCGGCGTTCGCATCGTACATGACGCCGCAGGCGCTGCTGCAGCTCGGCGGCAGCGGACTGGGCGCGCCGGTGCTGCCGCGTGCCCGTGCGTACAAATTGCTCGACATAATCGAACATGGCGATCTGGCTGAATCGGTCGTGCGGTACGCGGGGGGCGGCAGCTACGTCGTCCGCACCCGCTGGCGCCTGATCGATGGTGTGTGGAAAGGTGTCGAGGCGGAGATACCTCCTGACTCCATGCGTGCCCCGTGGTGGCGGCGGCTGGTCGGCAGAGGGCCGCGGCCTGCCCGGCCCGTGGACCGGAGGGACCTGAGCTGACGTTGCAGGAGCGCCCCTTCGACGTCATGAGCGACGGCCTGCGGCTCGAGGGCGCCCTGCACGAGGGCCGTGGAGGCCTCGCGGCCGTCGTGCTGCATCCCCATCCGCTGTACGGCGGCGACATGCATAACCACGTCGTCGTGGCGGTCTGCGAAACGTTCGCGGACGCCGGCGCCACGACGCTCCGTTTCAACTTCCGGGGCACGGGCCGTAGCGAAGGTGCGTTCGATGACGGCCGCGGCGAGGCCGACGACGCACGAGCTGCGATCCTCGCATTGCGCGAGCGCCTCCCGGGCATCCCGTTGGTGCTCGTCGGCTACTCGTTCGGCGCCGCCGTGGCCGCCGCGGTGGCGTCGGAGAGCGCGCTGCGGGCACTGGTGCTCATCTCGCCGCCGGTCGCCTTTGCGCCGCTTCCGCCGCTTCCCGACGCCGTGGACACGCTGGTGCTGGCCGGCGACCGCGATGAGGTTGCGCCTGCGGAAACAGTGCTGGCGCTGGGCGGGCCGTCGCGGCGAGTCGCGCTGGCGCCCGGCGTCGGGCACACGTGGTGGCCCGGCGTCGAACATCTCACGAGTGACCTATCCGGGTTTGCTTCGGGATTGGTTCCTTTGAACCGGCAATATCCCTAAGGAGTCTGCCGATAACGAGTATGTGAAGTCGGCGGCTACGCTCCCCGAGGCTGCGCGCGACGAGGTCCGGCGCATCGTGGTCATTACGCGCCTGGCGGGCGTGGCCATCGCCGCTGCGCTCGCTATGAGCGCGCTCTACGTCAACCGGGCAGCAACGCTGTCGATCGAGGCGATCACCAGCTACTTCAGCATCGCCGTCGGGCTCAGCGCCTTCATCGCGCTTTCCACGCTGGCGCGCATCGGCCATGCACGCGTGCTCGAGCGCACTCTCGTCGAGGTCGAGCGGCTTGGCGAGCAGCTCCGCGACATGGCCGAGCATGATCCGCTGACCGGCCTGTACAACCTGCGCGCATTCCAGCAGATCATGGAGACGGAGATGGAACAGGCTAGGCGCGACGGCCGCGCGGTCAGCCTGATCGTCGCCGACCTCGACAACTTCAAGCTGCTCAATGACTCATTCGGCCACCAGTTTGGCGACGCCGTGCTCCGGGAGACCGGCCAGGTATTCGCCGAGTGGGGTGGACTGCGCGGGATCGCGGCGCGGCTGGGCGGCGACGAGTTTGCCCTCCTGATCCCCGGCGCGACGCGTGATGCCGCCCTGCGCGCGGCGCACGACCTCGAGGCGGCACTGCGTGCCGTGCGCTTCGACGGGCAGGCCACCGCCATGCTGGGCAGCTTCGGCATCGGCACCTGTCCAGCCGACGGGAACACGGTCCATGCGCTCTTCGCCGCTGCCGATGGCCGGATGTACAGCGAGAAGCACCGCCGCAAGGCCGAGTCACTCTCATCGCTCGCCGGCGCGGCCCGCAAACTCTTCGTGCGCGCCGGCCGGGCGATGCGTCCCGAGCAGACGGCGGCGCAGATCCTGCAGGAGATCGCCCAGGCGACGCGCGAGGAGTTCGCGCTCAGCCTCTGCGCCATCGCGATTCCCCCGCGAGCACATCACCCGCGCGTTATGGCGATAGCCGCGACGTCGCCCGAACTCGAGGCGGCCTGCGTAGAATCGAGCGCGCGCGGCGTTTTCAGGATGAGCGCCATCTCGCCGCTCGTGCCGGCCGAGACTTGGCTCATCGACACCGTCATCCCGGATGAATCTGGAGACGGCGGCCTCCTCGTGCTCGGCGGCCTCCCCATGACCTCGTTCCGTCCGGACGCGCTGGTCGTCGTCGCGCTGGCTGACTTCCTGCAGGCCGTCGTCGCCAACGACCGCGCGCGCGTCGATGCGATGCAGGCGGGACGCGAGCGCGACATCCACATCGACCTCGCGCACGCGCTCGCCGGCGGCGGCGCGCTGGCCGACCGCCTGAGTGCGGTCACGGCGCTGATCGCCGACTTCATCGGCGCATCGTCCGTGTCGATCGAGGGGCTGCGCTCGGTCGCTGACGCCATCCCCTACAGCATCGCGACACAGGCTGACGAGCAGACGGCCGGAGAGTGGATCGCGTCCCGCGGGACCGACGAGGCGCGGCAGTTCATCGCCATCGTCGCCGCCGAAGCGCCGTGCATTATCGACGATCCGCAGCACGACGAACGCGTGCCGCGGGCCCAACGCGACGTCCTCGCTCGTGCTCTGGTGGAGACCTGCGCGTTCGTCCCGATCCGGTTTGACGGGCAATCACTCGGACTGGTCGGCGCTGCGAGCGAGAAGCCGGGCTTCTTCAACGACGACAAGCTCGCGGTCCTGTTGACCATCGCCGACCACCTCGCGCCCGCGATCAGCGTTGCGTTGCTACGCGACGAGCTGGAGGCGTCGTACAGCCAACTCGAGCGCGAGAGCCGCGAGTCGCTGGCACGGCTGGCCGACGCGGCGGAGGCGCGCGACCCGCACACCGGCGGCCACCTGCGCCGCATCCGTTACTACTGCGTCGATCTGGCGCGCCAGCTCGGCCTGCCGGACGAAGAGGCGCGCGCGATCGGCGCCGCATCGGCGGTCCACGATCTCGGCAAGCTCAGCTTGCCGGACTCGGTGTTGATGAAGCCTGGCAGGCTCACGCCGGAAGACTGGGACCGCATGCGAGAGCACCCGCGACACGGCGAGCAACTGATCGGCGATTCTCCGAAGTTCGAGCTGGAGCGGGCCGTCGCGCGATCGCACCACGAGCGGTGGGACGGCACCGGCTATCCGGACGGACTGCGCGGCGAGCAGATCCCGCTGGCCGCGCGCATCGTCGCCGTTGCCGACGCGCTCGACGCGTTGACCACGGAGCGGCCGTACAAACATGCTTGGTCGCTCAATGACGCGTTCGCGGAGGTGCGGCGCGCGAGCGGAAGACTCTTCTGTCCGCGCGTTGTGAGTGCGCTCGACGTGCTGTGGCGCTCAGGCCGCCTCGCGGAGTTGCACCGCGCGGCCAGCGACCACGATCACCCTGCAGCGGGCCGGCTGCGGGAAGCGGCGTGATCGCGCGATTCTCGCACGCGGTCACCGTCGGCGCCGCCGCGGTCGACCCGGCCGCTATTGATTGAACCGCGGCTCGCGCTTCTCGACGAACGCCTGCACGGCTTCGCGATGGTCCGGGCCGCGCTGCAGCTCCCGGATCGAGTAGCTCTCGACAGTCACGACACGCCGCAGGTCCGCTTCCGTCGCGTTCGCGTGCAGCATGCGCTTCGCCGACCACACTGCCTCCTGCGGGTTCGCCGCGATCTCCTCCGCCAGCTTCATCGCCTCCGGCATGAGCTGGTCCGGCTCCACGAGCCGGTCGACCAGCCGCCGCTGCAGCGCCTCCTGCGCGTCGATGATCCGCCCGGTCAACGCCAGTAACAGCGCGTTCGGCAGCCCCGCCACCAGCGGCAGGTAGCGGCTGCTCCCGCACTCCGGTGTCAGCCCGACCCGCACGAACCGCGCCGAGAACCGCGCGGCCGTCGAAGCGATGCGGATGTCGCAGGCCATCGTCATCGTCAGCCCCACGCCGACGCTCACGCCGTTGATCGCCGCGATCACCGGCTTGCCGCGGGTGAGCGCCAACGGCACCTCCGGGCTGCCGCCCTCCTGCAGCATGTTCGAGCGCCGTCCGACGGCCTTGATCCCCTGGTCGAACCCGCCGATGTCCGCGCCTGCGCAGAAGCCGCGCCCCGCCCCCGTTACCACCAGGCAGCCGATCGCAGCGTCCCGCGCGGCCGTGTTGATGGCGTCGACGAACTCGTCCTCCATCGTCTGCGTCCACGCGTTCAGGCGCTCCGGCCGGTTCAGCGTGATCAGCGCCACCGCGCCGCGCGTCTCGTACAGGATGTGCTCGTAACCGGC
>Ga0153916_10004345_pt1 | contig 10703 bp, 11 predicted proteins | sample Opewatmetagenome_FD_109642 | JGI IMG/M metagenome (GOLD analysis project Ga0153916, IMG submission 109642) | Freshwater wetland microbial communities from Ohio, USA - Open water 3 Core 3 Depth 4 metaG | ecosystem: Environmental > Aquatic > Freshwater > Wetlands | place: USA: Ohio, Lake Erie...
ATGGAGGAGGGGCGCATGATCGACGTCACTGGCGTCAAGGTGTTCTCGGCGACGAAGGCCAAGGAACGCGAGCTCTTGGGTGAGCTCATCACGGACTGGATCCGCAGCCATCCCGATCACGAGATCGTCGACAAGATCGTCACGCAGAGCTCGGATTCCGAGTTTCACTGCCTGACCATCACCCTGTTCTACAAGCACTCGAAGGCCTAGACGGCGGGCCGACCGACGGAGCGCTTGACCCCGCTCCCTCGATCGGGTACCCACTTGCCTCCCCATGGAGAACTCGTTCGGAAAGCCCGTCGAAGTCGAGGTTCGCGACAGCCTCGAAAAGGCGATGAAGATCCTCAAGCAGAAGATGTCCAAGGAAGGCATCCTGCAAGAGCTCAAGCGTCGCCGCTTTTACGAGAAGCCGAGCGTCAAGAAGAAGCGGAAGACCCGCGAGGCTCGCAAGCGGCTCCGCCGCGAGATGAAGCGCCGGGTCACCCCGGCCCCGACCCGCTAGCCAGACCGTCGACCACAAAGCTCTCTTGGCAGACTGGGTCGAGGTCATCGTTCCGGTCGGCGCAGCGGATGTCGATGACGTCGCCGCGCTGATCGCCTCCGAAGTTCCCGCCGCCGCTGCGGGTACCGAGCAGCGCGGTGATGAGGTCGTGTTCTGGGTCGGCGAGGCCGACGCAGCCGCGGCCCTCGCGGAGACGCGAGACGCGGTCGCACGCTGGCAAGCCGGCGGCACCGCGGTCGATCCAGCGAAGGTGCGGCTCGCGGCCGCGCTCCCCGAGTCCGAGTGGCGCGATGCCTGGAAGCGCTACTTCAAGGTCTCGCGCCTGACGCGGCAGTTCGTGGTCGTGCCCTCGTGGGAGCGCTTCGTCGCGCACGACTCCGACATCGTGATCGATCTCGATCCGGGCATGGCGTTCGGTACCGGCACCCACGCGTCGACGCGGCTCGTCCTCGAGGAGCTCCAGGACTTCGCCGATCGCGACGTCTCGCCGGGCCGGATCCTCGACGTCGGCTGCGGCTCGGGCATCCTCGCGATCGCCGCGGTCAAGCGCTGGCCCGAGGCGACCTGCATCGCGATCGATAACGACCAGCTCGCGCTCGACGCGACCACCGAGAATGCCTCGATCAACCGCGTCGCCGATCGGATCGAGGCGCAGCTGACCCCGGTCGGCGAGCTGACCGAGGCGTTCCCGCTCGTGCTCGCGAACATCCAGGCGCACGTGCTCCGCGAGCTGCGCGCCGCGCTCGTCGCTCGCACCGCGCCGGGCGGAACCCTGATCCTCTCGGGGCTGCTCACGCCTCAAGCCCAGCCGATCGCCGACGAGTTCGTCGCCGCCGGCCTGCGGCTGATGCGCGTCCGTGCCTCGACCGACGATCCGCAGTGGTCGTCGGTGACCCTGCGGCGATGAGGATCTTCGTCGCCCCGGCCGTGCTCGCACCCGGCGAGCTCGTGGTCCGCGGCGACGAGCACCACTACCTCGCGCGCGTCCGCCGCGCCCGCACGGGAGACGCGGTCGAGCTCGTCGATGGCGCCGGCCGCCGTGCGTCGGCCGTGATCGCGCGGATCTCCGAAGCCGAGACCCAGCTCCAGGTCGCCACCCCGGAGGCGATCGTCCCGCGTCCCCCGTTCGTGCGCGCCCTGCTCCCGCTGATCAAGGGCGATCGCATGGACACCTGCCTCGAGAAGCTCGTCGAGGTCGGCGTCGATGCGATCGTCGTGTGGCCCGCCGCCCGCTCCGTCGTCCGCCTCGATCCGGACCGCCGCGAGGCGCGCCTCGCGAAGTACACCGCCGCCCTCCAGGCCGCCGCACGGCAATCGGGCCGTGCGCAGGTGCCCTCGATCACCTGGGCCGACGACCTCCGCGCCGCCGCCGCCCAGGCGACCGGCCTCGGGCTCGTGCTCGACCCGACCTCGGATGCGCCGCTCCCCCTGGCCGCGGTGAGCAGCGCCGCCGATGTCACGATCGTCAGCGGCCCCGAGGGCGGGCTCGCGCCCGCCGAGCTCGATGCCCTGTCGTCGTTCGCCCCGCTCGGCCTCGGCCCGCGGATCCTCCGCGCCGAGACCGCGCCGGTCGTCGCCGTCGCGCTGATCCGAGCCGCGACGCAGAGCTAGGCTAGAGTTCACGTCGATGGGCTTCGACTCCGACGGTGTGCGCACGGCATGGGACTTCGCCGCCGACGCGTACGCGAAGGGACAGGCCGACGGCCGCGACTACTACCGCCTCGAGTTCTTCGGGCCGGCGCAGATCGCGATGACCGGCGACGTGCGCGGCGCGGCGCTGCTCGACGTCGGGTGCGGCAGTGGCTACCTCTCGCGCGCGATGGCGGACGGCGGCGCGAAGGTCACGGCGTTCGACATCTCGCCGAGGATGATCGAGCACGCGCGCGAGGCGGGCGGCAGCAGCATCACGTACGAGGTGCTCGACGCGACCGAGGTCGGCGACCACTATCCCGAGGCGAGCTTCGACGTGGTGACCGCGTGCATGTCGCTGCAGGACATGCCCGACGTGCCGGCGGTGCTCCGCGGCGTGCGCCGCGTGATGAAGCCGGGCGGGCGGTTCGTCGCCTCCATCGAGCACCCGTGCAGCTCGACGCCGTTTCGCGAGTGGCAGCGCGATGCGGCGCGGCGCAAGCAGTGGCTGTGCATCGACCGCTACTTCGAGCACGGCGCGATGGACTACACGTGGAAGCGGTGGAGCTACGAGTTCACGACGGCGGCGCTCCACGTGCCGCTCGAGACCTGGGTGGGCTGGATCCGCGACGCCGGCCTGGTGATCCGCGACCTGCGCGAGCCCAGGCCGACGATCGAGACGGTGCGCGCGAGGCCCGATCTCGAGGACGCGGCGCGCGTGCCCTACTTCCTCATGTTCGAGCTGCGCCGGCGATGATGGGCGAGCTCGATGCGGCGTGGGCGCGCCCGGCGCAGCTCGCGATGCTCGGCGACCTCGCCGGCAAGACCGTGCTCGATCTCGATGGCTCGCCCGCGTCCCTGCGCTCCGCCCCCGGCAGCTTCGACATCGTGACCTCGTGGCTCGCCCTGCATCGCGCGCCGGATCCGGTGAGCGTGCTGCGCCGGGCGCATCGGGCGCTGCGGCCGGGGGGGCGGTTGATCGCGATGATCCCTCACCCGTGCACGGCGATGCCGTTCCGCCAGGTGCAGCGCGACGCGGGGGGGCGCATGCAGTGGCTGGGGGTCGACCGCTACTTCGACGGCAACCCCCTCGAGGTGTGGTTCGCGTGGATCCGCGACGCGGGGTTCGAGGTGACGGATCTGCGGGAGCCGGTCCCGACGGAGGAGGCGGTGCGCGCCCGACCGGAGCTCGAGGAGGCGACGCGCGTCCCGTACTTCCTGATGTTCGAGCTGTCGCGAAACACCTGAGGGTTGCGCTACGAATCAGGGATGGCGAAGGCGAAGGTGACGTCAGGAGCGAAGGCGAAGGCGAAGGCGAAGGCGAAGGGGAAGGCCACGGCGAAGGCGAAGGCGAAGGGGAAGACCAAGGCGAGGCCCTCCGGATCCCGCAAGGGCGGCCAGGAAGAGCTCGCATGGGTCGACGAGGTCGGCCTCGATGTCTCGACCACGCCCGACACGTGGCGCGCGAACATCATCCTCGAGCCCGGCAACGAGGCGCCCGTCGGCCGCTACGCCTCGTCGATCGATACGCGCGTCGAGCTGTGGGTGACCACGGGCGGCTGGCAGCTCTACCTGTGCAACGCGGGCAAGGAAGGCACGTACTACCCCGCCGATGGCTGGACCGATGCCACGATTCCCGACCTGCCGACGCCGACCCTCGCGACCGTGCGCGAGTTCATCCGCACGATGGAGAAGCGCCTCGGCGTGACGTTCCGCCGGGACCTGCCGCTGATCCGTACGAACATCCCCGGCGGCACCAAGGCGATCCTGCGCTGGCTGGCCGGCTGATCACCGCACGAGCGGCCGCGCCTCCTCCGATGTAGGCGTTGCACGGAGATCGAGGCGCGCTCGGAGGCCCTGCGAGGCGGCCCGCCCGGCCCCCGCTTCCTGAGCGGTGCCGCGTATTTGCGTTCGGCCACTCTCGCGCGTTATCCATTCAGTATGGCGGAACGCGAGCCGGCCCTGCTGCGGGACCAGGCGGGGGATCCGGGCACGTCGCCCGACCCTGTGCCTCGGCCTCGTTCAGAGCCGCGCACCGAGCCACCCGCGCGGCCGTCGCGTCGCGAAGCACCCGAGGTGTTCGTGGTCGGCTTCTGGAAGCGGTTCGCGGCCGCGGCCGTCGATCTCGCGATCGTGATCCCGGCCGCGCTGCTCGTCACCCTCATCGTCAGCAAGGTGGCGCACGTCCACCTGCCACCCTCGAACCTCAAGATGCTCGACGTCGACATGTGGATCGACCTCGTGCTCGCGACGGACCCCGCGCTCGTGATGGCGCTCGTGCTGTTCCTCGCGATCGGCATGACCTACTTGCTCGTGTTCCAGATCGTCGTCGGGCGAACGCTCGGCATGCGACTGCTCAAGCTGAAGATCATCGACATCTACGGAGATCGACCGTCGCCGGGGCGCTGTGTGGCGCGCTGCGCGGGGTACCTCGCGGGCGTCGCCACCCTGTTCCTCGGCTTTCTGTGGATGGGGTTCGACAGCGAGAAGCGCGGCTTGCAGGACTGGATCGCCGGCACCTACGTGATCCGGGCATGAGGCGGAGATGCCGTCGCGACTGAGCTCACTCCTGGTGCGAGACGGCCTGGTTGGCGTCAAGCGCATGGAGAAGGCGTTCCAGCGCCAGGTCATCTACGGCGGCAGCCTCGACACGATCCTGCTCGAGATGAACCTGGTCCCCGAGGAGCGGCTGACCCAGTACCTCGCGCTTGCCTCGGGCCTGCCGCCGGCGGCGCGCGATGAAGGCGCGACGATCGATCCCGCGGCGATCGCGGTGATCCCGCGCGCGCTCGCCGAGCAGTACCGCGCCGTCCCGCTCGCGATCGAAGGCGAGGCGCTGCGGATCCTCGTGTGCTCGCCGCTCGAGATCACCGAGCTCGAGGACCTCGCGGACCAGCTCGATCGTCCGCTGCAGCCGTTGATCACGCCGGAGTACCGCTGGCACCTCGTCTTCTCGGCCGCCTACGGCCTCGACCCGCCCGCGCGGTTCACCACGCTTGCCCGCTCGATCGATGTCGAGACGCCCGCGGCACCGGTCGGTCGCGCGAGGACGATCATCGTCGATGACAGCGCCGCCGCGAGAGCTGCACGGGTCAGCGAACGGCGCGCCGCGGAGGTCGCGGACGCGGTGCCGATCGCGATCGCCGGCACGAGTGATGTCACCGAGCGCTCGTTCGCGCTCAGCGATCTGACGACCAGGGGACCGATCAGCGCGCCGCGCATGCCCGCCCAGGTGGTGAAGCTCGAGTTCATCTCGTCGGACGCCCCCGTCGAGGCGATCTCGGACGCCAGCCGCGACCGCCGGTCGACGCTGATCGGCGTCAGGCCGGCGCGCCGCCCGACCGACCCCGGCATGGTCGGCAAGCCGCCGCGACCCGCGAATCACGATGGCGTGGTCGAGGAGCCATTCGAAGGTGTGCCGCATCCGCGCATGGACTCCGGCCGCTCGATGCGCTCGAGCGGCGGCATGCGTGGCGCGACCAAGCGGGCCGCGACCGCGCCGATCGTCACGGCGGGCCGCGACGCGCCGCTACCGATCGCCGCGGCGCGCGAGATCCTCGCGGCTGCCGAGGATCGCGACACGGTGTTCCTGACCCTGCTCCGGGCGGCGCGAACCCGTGCGCGGTGGGCGGGCCTGCTCACCGTGCAGGGTGGCGCGGCGATCGGTCGCGTCGGGCTCGCGGATGCCGACCTCGACACGGCCGCGGTCAACACGATCCTGATCCCGCTCGATGCGGCGTCCGCCTTCCGGACCGTCGTCGGCAATCACCAGCCATACACCGGTCCGCTGGTGTCCGGAGATCCGGGGATCGACTCGATGGTGCTGCGGATGGGTGGCACGATGCCTCCCTCTGCGCTCGTGATGCCGATCGTGCTTCGCGAGCGCGTCGTCGCGCTGGTCGTCGCGCATCGCGTGCACAGCGATCTGCGCCTCTCGGATGTCACCGAGCTGTTGCCGCTGGCGCACGCGGCCTCGGACGCGCTCGGGCGGCTGATCGTCAAGCACAAGTCCGCCGGCAATCGCGCGCCGACCGAGCCGCCGGTCGTCGAGATCGAGGCCGAGCTCGCCGAGACCAAGCGCCTCCAGCGGCCCGATGCGCTGCAGGCGGCGCCGGCGGAGCAACCCTCGGTGTCGGGCTTCGAGCACGGCCTCGAGGTCTCGATCGTCGCCGAGCCGCCGCGCCCGATCGACGAGGTGCTCGACGAGATCGAGAACGCGAAGGAAGGCCTCGCCGAGGACGCGATCGCCGACGCCGTCGAGCGCGCTCCCGAAGCGCTCGGAAGCCTGATGCGGCGGTTCCCGGGCAAGCTGCGCGTCGATCGGTTCGCCGTGCCCGGGCGTCCGATGCGGGCCGCGCAGTACGGCGGACTCCTCGAGCTCGTGATCCGCCTCGGCTCGGTCGCCGCCGAGCTGTTGATCGAGAAGATGTCCGCCCCCGAGCGCGACGTGCGGTTCTACGCCACCGTGTGCACGACGGAGCTCCGGCCGCGCAACGCGGTCGCTGCGCTCGCCGAGCGGCTGTTCGATCAGGACTTCGGTGTCCGCGCCAGCGCGATCGAAGCGCTCTCCGGCTACCCCGTCCAGGAGCTCGGTGCTGCGCTGATGCGCGCACGGCGCGCGGTGCACTCGAGAGATCCCGAGATCGTGGCCGCCGCGGCCGCCGCGATCATCCAGCTCGGTGATGTCGACGCGATCGCCGACCTGATCGGCGTGATCGAGCGCAGCGATCGCGCCGGCGAGCACGCCCGCAAGGCGCTCGTCGCGCTGACCGCGCAGGACTTCGGCTCGAGCGAGCGCAAGTGGCGCAAGTGGTACGAGGCCTCGCGCAAGCGCCATCGCATCGAGTGGTTGATCGATGGCCTGATCCACAAGGAAGACGTGATCCGCGAGAGCGCGATCAACGACCTGCGGCGGCTGACCGGCGAGTACTTCGGCTACCACCACGATCTCCCGCGCCGCGAGCGCGAGGCGTCGGCCGCGCGCTGGGTCGCGTGGTGGAGAGACGCCGGTCAGCGACGGTTCGTGTTCGAAGACGACGAGCACCAGAGGCCGACGGGCGTGCTGCCCGCCCGGCACGACCCCACGTAGCACGCGCGGCGGCTCAGACGACCGGCGTGGTCGGCGGGATGCCCGCCGGCGGCACGACCTCGGAGGTCGCCGGCGCGACCTTGCCCTCGCGGGCGATGGAGCTTCGCACGCTCAGCAGCGCACCACCGATCGCGGCCAGGAGCCCCACGAGCATCGAGATGCTCAGGCCCAGCAGCGCCGTGCCGGTGTCCCTCGCGACTTCGAGCGCCTCGCGGATCCCCGGCTCCGCGATGGTCGCGCGCTCCGCGAGGCCCGCAGGACGCGGCCCGAGCTGGTTCGCGATCGCCTCTGCATCCGCCTTGTCCAGCGGACTGTTGTCGTCGAGCGCCTGGATGAACTTGCCGTGATCGAACCCATCCTCGGTCTTCGCCGCGCGCACCGACTCGAGCAGCTGGTGCGGCGTGATCACCGGCTTGTGGGCCGCCTCGAGGCGCGCGTTGATCGGCACGAGCACGTCTCGCGCTTCGCGGACGGCGGCATCGTTCTCCATCATCCCGTACCCCATCCCGTACCCCATCCCGTACCCCATCCCGTACCCCATCCCGGGCGACATCATGCCTTCGTGGTGCATGCCTTCGTGGTGCGGGGTGCGCATCGCGAGGCCGCGCACCAGGAACACGCTCAGGACCAGCCCGAGCGCCACCGTGAGGCCCCACACGACGAGCCCGTGCCTGCTGGCGACCTTGCGATCGTAGGTGTTCGCGAGCTTGCCCGCGACCCAGCCGCCGACGAACAGCGCGATCAACGGAGCGATCACCGACCACGCGCCGGCGCCGATCGCCGCACCGCGCGCGGGGCGAACATTCTCGGGGTCGAGCGCGGCGAGCCCCGCACCGATGCCGATGAGCTGGAGGACTCCCCACAGCGCGAGCGCGACGAGGGTGCCTGCGAACACGGCGCTCCAGCGAAGCGAGGATTGACGCCGATCGATGATCGTTTCTCGAGTGATGGGCTGCATATGAGGGATGCATACCCACGCTCTCGATCGTCGCAACGGAAGGCAGCGGTGAGACGGCGGCGTGCGGAAGGCCGCGCCTCGCTCGTGCATGGGCGCACTCGGCGATACCCCGATGCCTAGCCGCGCGCGAGGACGTTGACCAGGCAGCCGAGCGAGCCGTTGAGCTGGTAGATCGGCGACACGTCGATCGGATGGACCTCGAAGCCCTGCCCGGTCCAGAACGCCGCGCCCGCCGCATCGAGCGCGGGGAGCGCGTAGGTAGGCAGATAGATGATCCGCGTGTCGCCCCGGCGATCGAACAGCGCGTTGGTGTACGTGACATAGGAGCCCGCGCCGGCGAGCACGACCGCCGGGACGCGCACGACGTGGAAGCCCCTGGCCACGAGGAGGTTCGCCGCGTGATCGAAGCGCGCGGCCTCGGCATCGACATCGGCGAGGGCGAGCTCGGTCGTGCCGAGCAACCTCACGCCCTCGCGCACGTCGCCGACGGCGATCGTGCGGTCATCGATCGGCATCATGTACATCATGATGTGGTGGCGCGGGACATCGCCGACCGCATCTCCGAGCCACACGACCTCCTGTGCGAACCGCTCGTGCAAGGCGTGCTCGATGCTCGCGCGATCCGCGCTCGTGCGGCCGACGTTGCGTCCCGCGAGGTTGACGTCGGCGAACAGGTAGTGCGGCGTCGCTGCGAGGTCACCACCCTCGAACACGATCGAGGAGATCTGCGGATCGCGGTCGTAGAGCGCGCGAGAGATCGCGAACGGGGACTGCATGTCGCCGGCGCGCGCGCGAAACGGTGTCTCGACCCGCGGGGGAGCGAGGATCGATCCGTGGCCATCGCCATCGACGAGCGCGGCGTAGCGATCGCGCGACCACGTGGTGATCGGCTGGCCGACCACCACCTCGTGCATGCGGCCGAGGTTCGGCGCGTGCTCCTGTTCGAGCAGGCGGTGCAGCCGCTCGAAGTCCGCGTGCTTGGTGACCTCGACGTCGACCTCGATGCTGCCGGGCAGCGCCGCGAACAGCTGCCTCCACACGCCGAGCGCCACCCGGTCCGCGGCCGGCGCGTAGTGGATCGCGATCCGCGACAGCGGTGCGCTGGCATCCTCGGCGACGAGCCGCGTCGTCGGCCGCGTGGTACCGCGGGCGAGCCCGCCGACGATCACGACGAACGCACTGACGATCAGGCCGGCTGCGATACCGCCGAGGATCCCGCGCCGGCGCATCAGTCCGTGATCGCGGCGAGGGCCGAGGGGACCTCGGGCGCGGCGGGGCGCTCGAAGGTATGGACGTCCATCGCGCCGCCGGCCTCTGCGCGGGCCGACGCGACCAGCGTGAACTTCTTGACGCCCGGATGCCGCGGCGTCACGTCGAACTTCACGATCAGCTCCTCGCCGGGCGCGATCGGCTCTCCGTCCGGCTGATCCTGCATGGCGACCTCGAAGTCGGCATCCTCGTCGGCTTCCAGCGTCAACCCCTCCATGCCGTTGTAGTCGAGCGGCGGCCCCCCGAGCGAGACGTCGATGTACTCGATCGGCTTCTTGGTGGTGTTCTTGACGCGGACCGCGACCGTGAACGGGCCCTCGGCGGGGATCGTGGGCGGGTCGATCGCTATGCCGAACGAGTTGCCGCTCCAGACCGCGGCGCCGACCTTCGCCGCGTTCGCGGGCACCGGCGTGCCATCGTCGGTCTCGGTCTCGTAGTACGAGACGTCCTCGCCCCGCTTGCCCGCCGGCGCGACGTCGACGTCGTACCACTCGACGCGCCCCTTCTTCCGGTTACGCGAGCCGAGGTCGAACGCGATCTCCATCGGCTTGCCGCCGCCCGGCGCCGCCTCGAGGATGATCTTCTTGCGCGACACCACCGTCGGCGGGTTCGGGGTTCGCTCCTCGCCGATGCCGTTGTCCTCGAGGGCCCGGACCATCAGCGCGATCTTCTTCGGCGTATCCGAGGTCGCGACCAGGGTCACCTTGAGCTTGCCGCCCGCCATCAGCACGCCGCGATCGAGATCGACCGTGACCGCCGCCCCGTCGGTGTGCAGCACCTTCTGCTTGGGCCGGGTCGCCGGACCATCGGTCTGGATGTCGGCGTCGAGGGCGCGCCACCCCGCAGGGACGGCGACCAGGACGGTAGCGAAGAACGCGGCGAGCGAGACGTGCCTGGACATGCAGACACGACACAGGAGCCCGCCGACTTATTGCACGGTCAGCGTCACGCTCTCCAAAATTGGCGGGAGTGCCCGAGCCTGCGCGCGCCTGGCGCGCACATGTCGCACCCGGAAGCGGGTCAGTGAACGGACAGCTCGACGTCGACGCTCGCCTGCGCGGCATCCGAGTGCGTCGAGACGACGACCTGCCGGGCCTTGCTGCCGTGGCGCGCGAGGTTCGCGACGAGCTGCTGGCGTGCGCGCTCGATGCGACTCGGGTTCGCCTCTTCGCCCGCCGAGATCGTGACGACGCCCGTCTCCCGGTCGGTCGCGCCGACGACGCTGATCGTCCGGAAGTGGAACACGGGGCCCTGCA
>Ga0153916_10004346_pt1 | contig 10703 bp, 7 predicted proteins | sample Opewatmetagenome_FD_109642 | JGI IMG/M metagenome (GOLD analysis project Ga0153916, IMG submission 109642) | Freshwater wetland microbial communities from Ohio, USA - Open water 3 Core 3 Depth 4 metaG | ecosystem: Environmental > Aquatic > Freshwater > Wetlands | place: USA: Ohio, Lake Erie, Old...
TCAGCGGCCGTCCGATTATCAATTTCGTCTCCGGACCCGACGACAGCTCGCTCGGTTTGCTTGCGGAATATCCACGGAGCCTGAACGTTCCCAGGGACGCTCCGGTCGAGAAACTTGCGGCGGATATTTACGCGTTTCTGCGCCAGCCCGCGCCGCCCCGCGTCGGCAACAGCCTTGACACCCTTGAACAGTTCCGATGCCCGGCGATCGCCGGCCGTTACCGCGCCCTCATGAAGAACAGCCCGCGGCGGGACAACTGATGTCGCACAATCCGGCGCTGTCCGTGATCACTCCGGTATACAACGGGGAAAAATTCGTCGCGCGTTCCTATGAGTGCCTTCGGCAGCAGACATTTACGGACTGGGAATGGATCGTCGTGAACGACGGATCCACCGACCGCACGCTCGACAGATTGCGTGCGATCAACGATCCGAGGGTGCAGGTGGTCAGTTATGACGCCAATCGTGGACGCGGATTCGCGCGCACGAGCGCGGTGGCGAGGGCCAGGGGAGAGTGGATCGTCGTATGGGATGTCGATGACCTGTACTTTCCGGGCCGCCTCGCCCGCGTGAATCAGGCGCGGACCGGCGGCTACGACTTCATGTGTTCCTATGCGGTTGTCGTCGACAATGGATTGAACATGAAGGGTGTGCGGGGGTTTCACCCGGAATCCGGACATTTCCCGCGTTACTTCGTTCATCCGACGCTTGCCTGCCGGACCGAGTTGGCGCGGCGCCTCGGCTACCCCGCCGAGTATCGTGCCGGAGAGGACTTCACGATGGTAATTGGGCTGGCGTTCAATTACCGCGGCGACTTTGTCGAGGATGCGCTCTGCGTTTACCAGGAGGACCGGGAGATCCGTCTCGATAAGGCGATCGAGAGCAACCGGAATCAGTTGCGACAATTCCGGCGCCTTCGTCGTGATGGCACGATCAAGGTGGCCCGATTGACGTACTGGCTGGCGTTGGCCCGCTGGTGGGGTAAGATCGCGACGCTGCAATTGCTTCGCGGCGCGCCTCGTCTCTACGCGCTCACGGTCAAGCGCCGCAGCAAAGGTGAAACGGCGCCGACCTGGCGCCTGTCGGGGCAGTACCGGGAGTTTCTCGAGGCGATGCGCCGGGCGTGATCAAGCGCATGCCACACAATCTGCCGATGGTCTTGCGCGGCTCCATCGCGCGATGACAAGACACGTATAGAAAACAACGATGTGCGGAATCGCAGGATTTTTCGGTAATTTCGAGCCCGGCCTTCTCGATCGGATGAACGCGTCCATCGCCCACCGCGGTCCGGACGACGCCGGCACGCTGTGGCTGGAACGGCCGGGACTCGGGCTGGCGCATCGGCGCCTCTCGATCATCGATCTTTCCCCGGCCGGGCATCAACCGATGTGGGACGCGGATGACCGCGTGGCGATCGTTTTCAACGGCGAGATATACAATTTCCTGGAGCTCCGGCGCGAATTGGAAGCGCAGGGCTACCGCTTCAAGGGACATTCCGACACGGAAGTTCTGCTCAATCTGTACCGCGCCGAAGGCGACGCCATGCTCGCGCGGCTCAACGGGATCTTCGCTTTCGCGATCTGGGACCCGGAATCGCAAACGCTGTTGCTCGCCCGCGACGGCGTCGGCGTGAAACCGTTGTACTATACGCAGACCGCGCACGGATTCCTGTTCGCAAGCGAGATCAAAGCGTTGTTGCAGGAGCCGAGCGTGTCCCGCGCGCTCGACCCGCTGGCCGTGCAGTCGCACCTGACTTATCTCTGGTGTCCGGCGCCACGGACGTTACTGCGCGAAGTGAAGAAACTGGAACCGGGGCACGCCATGCGCGTGCATGCCGGGCGCATCGAGAAGCGCTGGCAATTCTACGATTTGCCGTACCGGCAGCCGATCGAGCCGATGTCGGCTGACGTGGCGGTGGAGCAGGTGAGGCTATGCCTGCGGCGCGCCGTGGCGCGGCAGATGGTGGCGGACGTGCCCGTCGGGGCGTTCCTGTCCGGCGGACTCGACTCGAGCGCCGTCGTGGCCATGGCGAGAGAGCACGCCGCGGGCGGGCGGCTGGCGTGTTTCACGATCGGATTCAAGGGCGACGTCGCACGTCACGAGGGCATGACCGAGGATCTTCCTTACGCTCAGAAGGTAGCCGCGCACCTCGGCGTCGACCTGCATACGATCAACGTCGGGCCGGAAATGATTGACCGGCTCACGGAAATGATTACCCACCTCGACGAGCCGCAAGCCGACCCCGCGCCCCTGAATGTTCTGTTCATCAGCGAGCTCGCCAGGCAGAAGGGGATCAAGGTGCTGCTATCAGGCGCCGGCGGAGACGATTTGTTCACCGGCTACCACCGGCATTTCGCCTTGTTGCACGAAAAGTATCTGGACTGGTTGCCGCACGCGATGCGCAGTCGTCTGAGTCGGCTGGCGCGCCATTTTCCGACGCGTTATCCCGTCACGCGGCGGATCGGCCGACTGCTTCGCTATGCGGATCTGAGCGATGATGACCGCATCGCCAGTTATTTTTTCTGGATCAGCCCCGACGAGCTGGCCCGGTTGTATGCGCCAGGTTTGGCCAAGAGCCTGCACGGTTCGTCGCCGGCGGCCCCCCTGCTGGAGACGCTGAAGCGGTTGCCTAGCGGGACGCCGCCGCTCAACCGCATGCTTTACCTTGAGGGCAAGCACTTTCTCACCGACCACAATCTCAACTACACGGACAAGATGAGCATGGCGGCGGGCGTGGAAGTGCGGGTCCCGTTGCTCGATCCCGATCTGGTGGCGCTGTCCGCCCGCCTGCCCGTCGAGTTCAAGCAGCGTGGGCGGGTGGGAAAGTGGATCTTCAAGAAGGCGATGGAAGGAATCCTGCCGCGGGACGTGATTTACCGTCCCAAGACCGGGTTCGGCGCACCGCTGAGGTACTGGCTGCGGCACGAGCTGCGGGGCGTGGTGGAAGAGGTGTTATCGGAGTCCTCGCTGCAATCGCGCGGGCTGTTCGATCCGGCGGCCGTGCGCGACCTCATTGAGGCGGATCGCGCAGGACGCATTGACGCCGCCTATCCGATTTTCGCGCTGATCTGTATGGAACTGTGGTGCCGGACGTTTCTTGACCGCGCGACGGTTACCCCGAGCATGGGGCGCATATCGGCAGCATGAGCCCCGTGTGGTGACACGACCGAGGTGTTCTAAAATATCGTGCCGTTCTGGCGATTCTATCAATTATGAAATTATGAAAGTTGGACTTGAGACCCATGAAACAGGTGATGCAGAACCTTAAAAACGGCGACACGCAGCTGGTCGAGATTCCATGTCCACGGGTGAAACCGGGGCATTTGCTGATACGCACGCGAGTCAGTCTGGTATCGGTCGGCACCGAACGGATGCTCGTCGAGTTCGGAAAGGCGAGTCTTTTCCAGAAAGCCCGACGCCAACCGGATCGAGTGCTCGCGGTACTCGACAAGATTCGCACGGATGGATTGTTTCCAACCATCGAGACGGTACGCAATCGCCTGGATACGCTGCTGCCACTCGGCTATTGCAACGTCGGCGTCGTGATGGAAGTTGGCGCCGGCGTCAGCGGATTTTTCGTCGGAGACAGGGTGGTGTCGAACGGCCCGCACGCGGAAGTCGTGTGCGTTCCCAAGAATCTCTGCGCAAAGGTCCCCGATAACGTAAGCGACGAGGAAGCGGCTTTCACCGTCATTGGCGCCATCGCATTGCAGGGGATACGCCTCGGGCGACCGACCCTTGGTGAGACATTCGTGGTAACCGGCCTGGGCCTGATCGGGCTGATGTCGGTGCAGTTGCTGCGCGCACACGGGTGCCGGGTGCTCGGCATCGATCTCGATCGCGAGAAGCTCGCGCTGGCGAAACAATTCGGCGCCGAGACCGTCGACTTGGGCGCGGGCGAGGATGCGGTTGCCGCGGCCATGGCTTTTTCGCGCGGGCGCGGCGTCGATGGCGTGCTAATCACCGCCTCCACCTCTAGCAGTGAGCCGGTGCATCAGGCGGCGCAGATGTGCCGCAAGCGCGGGCGCATCGTGCTCGTGGGCGTGACCGGACTCGAACTTTCGCGCGCTGATTTCTACGAAAAGGAGCTCACGTTCCAGGTGTCGTGTTCATATGGCCCCGGACGCTATGACCCGAATTTTGAAGAAAGGGGTCATGACTACCCGCTCGGTTTCGTGCGCTGGACGGAGCAACGCAATTTCGAGGCCGTGCTGGATATGCTCGCCAACAGGCGAGTCGACGCGGCGCCGCTTGTCTCGCACCGCTTCCGGCTCGAGCAGGTGGCGCAGACGTATGCGCTCATCACCAGCGGGGCGCCGTCCTTGGGGATACTGCTCGGGTATCCCACGGCCGACGAGAAGACGGAGCAAGTACTGCGCGCGACCAGCGTGAAGCTGAATGTCGCGCCGTCCGCCGCGCCCGTGGTCGTTGGCTTCATCGGTTCCGGCAACTACGCAAGCGCCGTCCTGATTCCGGCTTTCCGTCAGGCAGGGGTACGCCTCAAAACCGTCGCATCGAGCGGAGGCGTGAGCGGCGCGCACGCCGGAAAGAAATTCGGCTTCGAGGAGGCGACAACCGCCACCGAAGCGCTTTTCCATGACGGAGTAATCAACACGGTGGTGATCGCCACGCGCCACAACAGCCACGCCGCGCTCATCTGTCAGGCGCTCGCGGCGGGCAAGAGCGTCTTCGTCGAGAAACCGCTTGCCATCGATCGCGCGGGGCTGGATGAGATCAAGACGGCGTACACGCAGGCGGCAACGCCGCGACTCATGGTGGGCTTCAATCGCCGTTTCGCGCCACAGATTCAAAAAATGAAAGCGCTGCTGTCGACGGTGCGTGAGCCCAAGGTGTTCGTGATGACGGTAAACGCGGGTCTGATCCCCCCGGATCACTGGACGCAGGATCCGGCCGTGGGCGGCGGGCGCATCATCGGCGAGGGTTGCCACTTTATCGATCTGTTGCGGTTCCTCGCTGGCGCGCCGATTGCGGAAATCCAGGCCGCCATGGTCGGACGCGCCTCCGGCATTGCGGTACCGCAGGACAAAGTGAGTTTCACCCTGAGTTTCGCCGACGGGTCTCTCGGGACGGTGCACTATCTTTCCAACGGTCACAAGTCCTTCCCGAAGGAGCGGCTGGAGGTGTTCTGCGCGGGCCGCGTGCTCCAGCTCGACAACTTCCGCCGCCTGACGGGTTACGGATGGCCGGGCTTTTCACGTTGGCGCCTGTGGCGGCAGGACAAGGGCAACGCCGCTTGCGCTCAGGAGTTTGTATCCGCGGTGACGGCGGGCGGTCCCTCACCGATCCCGTTTGAGGAGCTGGTGGAAGTCACTGAAGCAAGCTTCCGCGTGGTGGATATCATCGCAGAGTGACCTCGCCCGTCAACATTCTGGTCCTCAGTTTCTATTATCGTCCGGATCTCTCGGCCGGATCGTTTCGCACGACGGCTTTTGTCGAGGCGCTCGCCGCGGCGGCGGGCGATGGCGACCGTGTCGAAGTGTTGACGACCATGCCTAATCGTTATCGCTCCTTTATGCAGGATTGCGCGCCAACGGAACATGACGACCGTATCAGTATTTACCGTTTCCCGACGCTCGAACACCACAGCGGCATGTTCGACCAGGCGGTTGCGTTCTCGCGCTATGCGTGGCGGGTGCTCCGGCATGTTCGCGGGCGGCGGTACGATCTCGTTTATGCCACGTCATCCCGGTTGTTCACCGCTTTCCTCGGGGCGGTGTGCGCGGCGCGCATGCGTGTCCCGCTCTATCTCGATATCCGGGATATTTTTACCGATACAATTAAAGATGTTTTATCTCCGTCCCGCTCGTGGTTGCTGATGCCGGTGTTGCGCGCAATCGAACGTTACACCATGGGGAAGGCCGCCCGCGTCAATCTCGTATCCAGAGGCTTTCGCGATTACTTCGCCAGCCGTTATCCGAAACAGGATTTCTCGTTTTTCACGAACGGTGTCGACGACGAGTTCTTTGGCATGGACTTTCGCGGGCAAGCGCGTGCGGACGGGAAGAAAGTGATCCTCTATGCCGGCAACATGGGTGAAGGCCAGGGGTTGCACCATATTGTGCCGGAATTGGCGCAAAGACTGGGACCTGAATACGAGTTCTGGCTGGTCGGTGACGGCGGTCGCCGGCAGGAGCTGCTGGATGCGCTGGAAGACGCCGGGCTAAGAGATCACGTTCGGTTGATTCCGCCGGTTGAGCGCTCACGGCTTCTCGAGCTTTACCGCGGCAGTGATTATCTTTTTCTGCACCTCAACGATTTCGACGCCTTCCGCAAGGTCCTGCCGTCGAAAATTTTCGAATATGCGGCCACCGGCAAGCCGGTCCTGGCGGGAGTGGCCGGCCATGCGGCCGAGTTTCTGCAGCAGCACGTACGCAATGTCGCGGTATTCCCGCCGTGCGATGCGGCCGCGGGCGCGCGCGCATTGTCCGCGCTGCAGTCAGGACACACCGACCGTAGCGAGTTTCTCGAATCCTATCGTCGTTCTCGCATCATGAATGAGATGGCGCGCGAAGTGCTGGCCGTCTGCGGCCGAAGCGCCGGCGCCCAAACGATCCCCACACAGCAGGAGAGAGGCCGCAGTGCTCAAGGTTGATCTGATCGCGGCGGCGCGCCCGAATTTCATGAAGGTCGCGCCGCTCTACAAGGTGTTGCGCGCCCAATCGGCATGGTGTTCCGTCCGCCTGGTGCATACCGGCCAACACTATGACGCCAACATGTCGGATGCGTTCTTTCGCGACCTGGGGTTGCCCGACCCGGATCTGCATCTCGGCGTGGGCAGCGGCAGCCACGCGGAACATACGGCAGGCGTCATGGTGGCGTACGAGAAGGCGTGCCTCGCCGATCGTCCGAACTGGACGATCGTGGTGGGTGACGTGAACTCGACGCTGGCATGCACGATTGCCGCGACCAAGCTCGGGATCAAGGTGGCCCATCTCGAGGCAGGGTTGCGCAGTGGTGACCGCACGATGCCTGAGGAGCTCAATCGTCTGGTGACGGACGCGTTGGCGGACCTGCTGTGGACGCCATCGCCTGACGCCGACGCCAACCTGCGGCGCGAAGGAAGACCCCATGAGGCGATCGAGTGCGTCGGGAATATCATGATTGATTCCCTTGAGATGATGCAGCATGCGATCAGGAACCGCCAATTCGCGCGTTCCCTCGGTCTAGGCCAAAGAGGTTACGGAGTGATTACCCTCCATCGCCCGAGCAACGTGGACGACCCGGCACGGCTTGCGCAACTGGTGGAGGTGATCGCCGCCGCCGCCAGACGCATGCCCGTCGTGTTTCCGATCCATCCGCGCACCCGCCGCCAGCTGCAGGCGCAACAGTTGTGGGAGCGGCTCGCCGGGACGCCCGGCGTGCACGTGCTGGACCCGGTCGGATACGTGGATTTCATGAGTCTCGTGTTTGATTGTGCCTACGCACTGACCGATTCCGGCGGAATACAGGAGGAGACGACGTACCTCGGTATTCCGTGCCTGACGTTGCGGGAAAATACGGAACGTCCGATCACGTTGACTCAGGGCACGAATCGTCTGATACGACCGCTGGATGTCGCGGCGGCGCTCGAAGAAATCATCAGCGGAAAATGGCCCAAGGGAAGCGTGCCTGACATGTGGGATGGCAAGACCGCGACGCGGGTTGCCGCGAGTCTCAAGCGTGTCGCCGCATTTGGCTGACGCGGAATACCCGGGCTGGTGTGTCTCCCGGGGCATCGGGCGGCAGACGACATGACGCACAAGCGTGGAAAATGGTGCATAAAAATGCGAAAACCGCGTGAAAACACCTTTCCGCGCGTTGCTGTTCTGTCCCTTCGCATGTCCGCGGGAAAAACATGAAGCGGGCACTGGTCACGGGCGGGACGGGTTTTATCGGGCGACACCTGGTGAACGCCCTGATCAAAGAGGAAGTCGCGGTGAGCGTGCTGACGCGGGATCCGGCGCGGGCGCGCGGATTGTGGCGAAGTCGCGTCGTGCATGTGCATCCCGGCGATCTCACGGAACCCGCTTCGTTTCGCGGTCTTTGCGGCCAACATGACACCGTGTTCCACCTCGCGGGATACGCCCATGCTGAGTCTGAAAACGAGGACAAAGACCGCGTGCGTCACGAAAGTGTGTCGGTATCGGGGACCCGGTCGTTGTTGCGCGCGCCGCAGGAAGTGAAGATACGGCGCTTCGTCTATGCCAGCAGCGTCAAGGCAATGGGGGAGGGCGGGAGCGAGCGGCTCGATGAAACCGCACCCCCGGCTCCCGCCACAGTCTATGGGCAATCCAGACTGGCCGCCGAAGAATTGGTGCTTGCCGCGGGAAAACGGACCGGCATGCATGCGGCTGTGCTACGGCTTCCGCTCGTCTATGGCCCGGGCAACAAGGGCAACGTCCAGAAGATGATCGCGGCGATTGATCACGGGCGTTTTCCGCCGTTGCCTGAAACAGGTAATCGACGTTCAATGGTGCATGTGGATGACGTCGTGCAGGCGCTGCTGTTGGCGGCTCAAAAATCCGAAGCCGCCGGACAAATCTATATCGTTACGGATGGCGTGGACTATTCAACGCGGGGCATCTATATCGCCATTTGCCGGGCGCTCGGCCGTCCGGTCCCGGGATTGACCGTGCCGGTATCGCTGCTCAGGCTTGGCGCGCGCGCCGGCGATGCGATCGGGCGATTGCGTGGACGTCCGGTCCCGTTCAACAGCAAGGTGCTGGAAAAGCTGATCGGGTCGGCGTGGTACAGCAACGAAAAGATCCGTCGCGAGCTGGGTTTCGTGCCGCACCGGACACTGGAAACAGCCTTGCCGGAAATGATCGGGTACTACCGCGGGAATCCCGCCAATGCGCGTTGAAATTCTGCTGTTCGCGTTCGTAGCGTGCGGAATTTCCGCATGGCTGACGTGGCGCTTCAGCCGGTCCGGTTCACGGTTTTATATTCTGGACCATCCGAAGGAGCGCTCGCTGCATACGCGCCCGACACCGCGAACCGGTGGAATCGCGATCGTGACCTCCTGCTTCGCGGCAGGATTGGCCGCGGTGCTCTATTTTGATTACGCCCGTCCGCGGATGGCATGGCTCGCCGCCGCATCGTTACTGGTGGCGGGCACCTCTTTTCTCGATGATCGGTTACAGCTGCCTCCCGCAACTCGCATCGTCTCGCATTTCATCGCGGCCGGCGTGCTGATGTACGGAGGGCTTGTCCTCGACACGACGACACTGCCGGGGGTGACATGGACCTTGCCAGCCGCGCTGGCGATGGTTGTTACGCCGCTCTACATCGTGTGGATGATCAATCTCTATAACTTCATGGACGGGATGGACGGTTTCGCCGGGGGGATGGCGGTATTCGGTTTCGGCACCTTTGCCGCCCTCGGCGTTTTCGCGGGACACGAGCTCTTCGCGGTGTTCAACCTTATTGTCGTGGCCGCCGCCGCGGGATTCCTGTTGTTCAATTTTCCGCCCGCGCGTATCTTCATGGGGGACACTGGATCGTCCACGCTCGGCTTGCTCGCAGCGGCATTTTCCTTGTGGGGGGCGGAACAGGGGATATTCGATTTTTGGATGGGGATCCTGGTCTTTTCGCCTTTCATCGTGGATGCCACGGTGACATTGCTGCGCCGCCTGTGGCAAAGGGAAAAAGTCTGGCAGGCACACAAGACCCACTATTATCAACGGCTGGTACAGGCCGGGTGGGGACATCGCAAGTCCGTGCTTATTGAATACGCCATTATGCTGGGTTGTGGAATTACGGCTTTGCTGGCGGTGCATGCCTCGGCCGAGGTGCAAGTGGCGATGCTTGCGATGTGGGCGTTGGTATATCTTATTTTCTTTTTCTGGGTGGCGCGGTTTGCCGCCCGACGTCACTCCAGTTCCACGGCAACATGAGCTTGAAACCGAATCGCCGGAAAGGTTTCCAGGATATTTGGCGTATAATGGGCCATGCGTATTCAAGGTATGAAAAATAACGGATGACCAACGGATGAAAGAAATTCTCTGGATCTTCCGCTCGCGCGTCGCTGCCTTCACGCATGATTTGTTGATGGTGCCCATCGCCTGGTTCGGCGCCTACTGGCTGCGTTTCAATCTCGATCCCATCCCCGAGGGTTTTCTCCATCAGGCCGTGGTGCTGTTGCCGGTGGTATGGATCGCCCAGGGCGGGATGTTCTGGTATTTCGGTCTGTATCGGGGCATCTGGCGATTCGCCTCGATTCCCGACTTGATGCGAATTCTCAAGGCGGTCACAGCCGGCGTCGTGATCGCCGCGACCGCCAGCTTTATCCTGACGCGTCTCGAAAACGTGCCGCGCTCGGTATTCATACTTGAGGGAATTCTGCTGGTGTTGCTCCTGGGTGGACCCCGATTCGTATATCGTTCGCTCAAGGACCGTCATCTTTATCGTTGGACCCCGGGTGCCGGCGCAGTTACCGCCGGCGACAGCAAGAACGCCTTGATCGTCGGCGCCGGCAAGGCCGGTGAAATGCTCACACGCGACCTGCTGCGCGGTCCGACGGGTCCTTTCCGTCCGGTCGCCTTTGTCGACGACGATCACAAAAAAATCGGCAAGGAAATCCACGGCATTCCCGTCACCGGTTCCTGCGACGAGATCCCCGGTGTGGTGGCGCGGCTCGGCATCGACCTCATCGTCATAGCCTTGCCGTCGGCGACATCGCGCCAGATCCGTCGCATCGTGGAA
>Ga0153916_10004347_pt1 | contig 10701 bp, 7 predicted proteins | sample Opewatmetagenome_FD_109642 | JGI IMG/M metagenome (GOLD analysis project Ga0153916, IMG submission 109642) | Freshwater wetland microbial communities from Ohio, USA - Open water 3 Core 3 Depth 4 metaG | ecosystem: Environmental > Aquatic > Freshwater > Wetlands | place: USA: Ohio, Lake Erie, Old...
ATTCCCATGGAAAGGGAAAGCTGTTTGAAACTTTTCGCGGCCTGGGAACAAAAACCGGACAAAGTTCCCTATTAATGGCTTTTTGCTCGGCTTGAACCAGGTTGAAAAAAGCAGCGAAATCTCATATAAATATGTCGCACGCCGGAGTGGCGGAACTGGCAGACGCGCTGGACTCAAAATCCAGTGGACCGCAAGGCCCGTGTGGGTTCGATTCCCTCCTCCGGCATACCTGTTTTCCCCTTATTTTTAAGAGAATTTTCCGACTTTCCCGATTTTTAATTCTGAGCCTGAGTAAGCGAAACTGAACCGTTTTTAGTGAATTTGTCCCCACCCTGTCCGGGCCGAAAAGCTCTATATCTCGTGCTTTCATGCTGCTTGACTTCTATCATCGGCTGAGAATACAATTTTTTTGTAAAGGGGATTATATTTCTAAGGTTTAGGGAGCAGCGTTCTCAAGCGATTGCAAAAACCTATCCGTAAGAAAGGGGAATTGGCCGTAACATTTTATTTGAATAAAATCGGACCTTAAGAACGTTCGAAATCTAGATGGGAAAGCATGATTCCTCGAAGAGTGTCTGGGAGCATCTCGCCCAAATCCGCCATGTCTGGACGAACTTTGCCCTGGTTCTTGCCTGCTTTTTCCTATTGATCCTCGTTGTCTATCTTGTGCTTCCGCCTAATCCCTTGCCTAAGGATGTGGATCGCTATCTTCCGGCCGGAAGGCCCGAGCCTTGGCCGGAGCGACCAAATCCCGCAGCTATTGCCGGCTGCTACGAGCTTTCCTTCGGGGAATGGGAACCAAAGATCGATCTTGGAGAGGATGTATACTATATTACAGTACCGCCCAGGATAAAGCTTACTGCCGAGCCCTTAAAGGAAAAATGGGCAGAGGGTTGCTACGTCATGTGTCCAGCCCCAGGAATCAAAACGAGTGTTCATCAAATGGCGTATTGGCGTCTGACTCCAAGCCGAACGGTTTTTCTTAGGTGGACGACCGGAACAGCCGGTATCCAAGCCGATCTCGGGCCTGCAAAGAGCGGTGAGCTTCGAGGATACGCAACGACGTTCTGGGATTTTCCCCGCCCGGAACAGGTGGCAGGGATCACCGCGAAGAGAATTAATTGTGGAGGGCAAAGGAAGTAATGGAACCATGAGAAGACTTTTTAAGATCGCTAGGGTGCCAGGATTGGCGATTCTACTCTTGCTCCTGCCAGCATTCTCATATGGCCAGGAGGCGTCAAGCGGGAAAGCGATTATCCGGGGGAGCGTTCAGGCTTCCAATAACGAGCCCGTTGTGAACGCGCTCATTCTTTTGTTGCCATCGAACTATCAGCCAGCCAGGTCAGGCCCCGATGGCTCCTTCGAGATTCCATCGCTGCCGCCGGGATCCTATACCCTTATCGTTGTCGAGGATGGTTTTGTCCCATGGGCCCGCCACGATATTGTTCTTGAGCAAGGCGAGACCGTTCGGGTCCAGGTTCGTCTGGAGAAGTCCGCGGCAGCGCCGGCCGAGGTGGCATACGAAAGCCCTACGCCCAAGGAGCTCAAGTACTATGCGAAGGTACTCGCTATTCTCCAGGAGCCTGGCTTCTGTTCAACGGCTCTCCCCAAGGGAGTAATAGAATCCTACCGTTTTCTCTGGCTTCGAAGCTTTCATCCCGCCGTTTTAATCCATCTGACTATTTTTGACGACGAACGAGTAGTTGTGACATACAAAGAGAGTGATGGGGCTAGCGGCTATGAGATCAATAAGCTGATGGTCAACTGGACGGCCGATGTTAAGCAGGTCTTTAATAAACGTATCAAGAACGGCGATAAGGAAGTTCTCCGTGACCTGATCACGGCTATTCGTCAAACCGCAGAAGAAGGATTGTGGAATCAGCCGTACCGCCTTGACGACGGCCTGCTACACATGGATGGTGCTGGTTGGAATGTTGAAGGTGTCAGATCGACAGGTTGCCGTCTTGTTCATCGCTGGTCCTCCATTGAAGGAGATCCCCTGCGAAAGCTTGCCAACCTTATTATCTACGCATCCGGAAAACGCTTCTACTACGACGAAGTTTACTGAGGATACCCCTAGAAGTGGCCTTCTTGATCGGTCGGAGCCCGGCCGCTGGTGCTCCTCCACGGCGTGAGCGGTTAGAAAAAGCGTTTTGATTTTGTCTTCTGCTTGAGTCTATCGGCAAGGATAAGCAACACGATTCCAGGGGCCAAGGTGAGAAGTGCAACGAACAGGTAGGGAAGGTTAAGCGGACCGAGGAGCTTTTGGATCACCGGGAATCCGCTTTTTGGCCCAGCTCCGGTGATCCCCATGATAATCACGATCCCGGCGACAGCCAACCACAGATAGCCGAAAACTCGGAAGAAGGTCGCCAGATATCTCATTTTCGCCTCTCCTATAAATATCGGCTCTGGCGGCGATAAAGTCAAGGTTTCCTTATGAGTTGACTCGCTCTTTCCTTGGTGTTATTCTTTGGCCAGGCAGTTTTGAAGGGAGAGAGGGCCATGAAGTGCGCCAAATGTCTGACAGACAATCCTGACGCGTCCCGCTTTTGCGCGAGTTGCGGGACCGAGCTTCATCCGTCCGGGGATATTCTGGTCGCAAAAACGATGACCAGCCCTGCCGGCCGAAAAGCGTTCGCCAAAGGGACGACCCTGGCCGGGAAATACACCATTCTAGCGGAATTGGGAAGAGGGGGCATGGGAGAAGTCTATCTTGCCCAGGACACATCCCTCGACCGCAAGGTCGCCGTCAAGCTCTTGCCCGAAGAGATGTATCAGGACCCGACGGCGCGCAGCCGTTTTATCCGCGAGGCCAAGGCCGCCGCGGCTCTAGATCATCCCTATATCTGCAGCATCCACGAAGTCGGAGAAACTGAAAACAGGCTCTTTTTCGCCATGGAATACGTGCCGGGAAAGTCGCTGCGCGACAAGATCTCGGAGGGACCGCTGCCTCTCAAACAAGCGCTCCCGATCGCCGAGGAAATTGCCGAGGCCCTTCAGGTCGCCCATGACAAGGGGATGATTCACCGTGATATTAAGCCGGCTAATATCATGTTGATGGAGAAGGGCCATGCCAAAGTGATGGACTTTGGCCTGGCCAAACAGGTGAGGATCGCGGGAAAAGAGCGATCGCTAGCTGATATAACAGTAACGCTCACTGACGAAGGCCTGGCGCCCGGGACCCCTGCCTACATGTCGCCGGAACAGTTGCAGGGCGAAGCCCTCGATCAGCGGTCGGATATTTTCTCTTTCGGCATCGTCCTCTACGAAATGCTGAGCGGAGTCCATCCTTTTAAAAAGAAGACCGGATTGACCACCGTCAGCGCGATCTTAAAAGATGATCCGCGGCCTATCGCGGAGTTCATCCAAGGCATGCCCGATCCGCTCCAACAGATCATCAGTAAGCTGCTGGCCAAAGATCCAGGTCAGCGCTATCAATCCATGAAGGACGTTCAGGCTGACCTGAAGAAGCTGCAGGCGGATTTAGCGCCGGCTCCAAAAATTCTAAAATTGCTCAAGCCCGTCCGGCTGGCGCTGACCGGGGTTGTTGTTGTCCTGGCCGTTCTCGCCGCCGCCTGGCTAGCCAAGGTCATTTTTTTCAAAAGCGCGGCCAAGGCCCTGGCCTTTCAGGAACGCGATTGGATTCTGATCACGGACTTCGATAACCAAACAGGCGACCAGGTCTTCGACGGCTCGCTGACGACAGCGTTGACAATCGGGATCCAGCAATCCCAATACGTTAATGTTTTTCCTCCCAGCCGTATCCAGGAAACGCTCCGACGGATGCGCCGCACGGACGTGAAAAAGGTGGACGAGACGATCGGCCGAGAGATCGCCCTCCGGGAGGGAATCAAGGGGCTGCTGACTTGTGATATCAGCAAGGTCGGAGAAAGTTATTTATTGACGGCGAGGATTGTCGATCCGGCTAAGCAGACGGTTGTTTTTTCGGATTCGTCCCGGGCTACGGGCAAAGAGGAAGTCCTGGGGAGTTTGGATGAACTAGCCAGCCAAGTCCGCCGGGCGCTCGGCGAATCCATGGCCAAAATCTCCGATAAGAGAATGCCCCTTATTCGAGTCACCACCTCTTCTTTAGAAGCCTTGAAATACTACACAGCATCTCGAGCCGATTCTGGAGACACAGGCCTTCAGCTTCTTAAACAGGCCGTTGAGCTGGATCCTGAATTTGCCCTGGCGCATATGCAAATGGGATTAAAATATTATTTCGGCGGGAACCGCGTGGAAGGGGAAAAGCACTTCCAAAAAGCTCTCAGCCTGCTGGATCGCTTGACAACGAGAGAAAAACTTTGGATTCAAGCCGTCGTTGAGGACTGGCGGGGCAATCGCGATCAGGGAATCCAGAATTATAAAGCCTACTTGGCCGAGTATCCCGATGACAGCGCGGCTTGGTTTATGCTGGGATATGCCTATATGGTTTCAAACCAGGAAGCCTTGGGCGTTGAGGCTTTCAAGAAAGTCATCGAGATCGACAATGGCCAAGCTGGAGGATATGTCAATCTGGCAGGTTGTCTGAATGCGTTAAAGAAAAATGAAGAAGCCCTGGTCAATTACCAGAAAGCGTTCAGCTTGGATCCGAGCTTGGCCACGGGTCAATTCGTGAATAGTGAATACGGATTCTTATTGGTGAAAATGGGGAAAATCGAGGAAGCCCGGCAGACGTTTGAAAAAATGATCGCTCAGCCGGATAATTGGAAGAAAGCCAGAGGCTTCCGCTCGCTCAGCCTCCTGCTCATGTATCAAGGCAAGTATTCGGCTGCTCAAGACAGCCTGAAAGAAGCTGTGACTCTGAACAAAATCGTTAAAGCCGGGCTCAGCGAATTGCGCGATCATCTATTTTTAGCTATCAATTACAACAGGAAAAAGCAAAAGGCCGCTTTTGAAAAAGAGATGGCGGCGGTCAAAACGATCCAAAATGAAACTAAATTGGATCCTACTTTCTTATACAAAATCGGCAAAATCTACGCCCGATTAAACAGGCTCAAGGAAGCCGGCCAGCTGCTTGAAAACCTCAAGTCTCGTGTCGGCGATGTCCTGGCGGCGTCCGCCATAGGCCGAAGTAATCAGAGCGATCAAGCGTCCTTCTACATGCTCAAGGGTGAGATTGCACTAGCCCAACAGCAATCTGAGGAAGCGGTCGATTGCCTAGCGATGGCCGCCAAGCTACGAAGTCTTTCGCTGGAAGACAGCCTAGCCTTCGCTTATTTTAGAAGCGGGAACCTCGACAAAGCTATCGAAAAATACCTGGAATTCCTTGAGACCGATGTCCTGAGCTATGAAGGACAGGAGCTGTGGATTCTCGGCCATTATCAACTCGGCAAGCTCTATGAACAAAAGGGTGATGCGGCCGAAGCCAAGAAATATTACGAACGCTTTCTCGATATTTGGAAAGAGGCCGACCCCGATATCACCGAGGTCGCTGATGCCAAAAAGAGGCTAGCGAATCTGAAGAGCCGGTGATTTTGATTCAGCTAATTCAAAAAATCGTTATTTTGACGCCCCGCTGGACTGGGAAGCCGTTGAGATTGATGACGGCGGATCTGTGTGTTTCCAAAAAGGCATTCAGGGTAATTTTCTCATGCCGCAGGTCGTATAATATTTATCAATACCGTCACGCAAACGCCTGAAATTTGCCTTGACAAATTCGTACTCGTTTTTCCCGTCGATATCTAAAAGAGGCCCGATCAGATTGGACAAATACATACCGATTTTATTTCCCGTTAGTTTTAATATATTCTCTTCGATAATGTTTTTATCTAAATAGAAGCTCGGGGATTTTTTCTCGATCCCTCTCAACAAACGGGTCAAAGCGCTCAGATAACGATAGTTTTTTCCTTCCAACCCGAGGGAGTGCAGGTGCGTATTCAAGATCCGATATCCATAAGCAACTACTCTGGTTCCGCCTTCTCGTTTTCTCGTTTGGACATATCTTACAAAAGCCTTCATCAACCTCAAGAAGTCCGGCCGGTCAATTTTTTTGCGCATTTTCCCTCTTCGATAAGTTTGTTTTATCAAATTTCGATTTTTGTATATCTGGTGAAAAAAGATATAAAGATGGGGATCTATTCTCAGGGGACGTCCGCAATAAAGATTATTAAACCTGGCTTCGACGGGCTGGCTGTCCACAATAAACCTGGAGAAATTGATCTTGGTCGTTGACGTGTCGATGTTCCCCTGATCGTTTTGAAAACTCTTCAGCGCCGTTTCAAGGCCGCCTCTCAGACTCCATCCCATGAGCAAATCATAGTCTCGGTCCGCATTTTTTATAAAGAAATCAATCTCTTCATGGCAAACAAGGGGAATATCGCTGGACAGGTAGAATATGTAATTTCTAGGTTCATTTTGCGCTGCGACCGCTCGTTGCGCGGTGCTCCGGCTTGGCATCACATGCTCCAAGGGGGAACGGATGCTTTTTGAGTCTTTGCCGGTTCTCCTCGAGGATTCCAGACACGTGAATATCAAGCTGTCAATCGGGCTAAATTTTTCCGGGACGATATGAATCTCCCGTCTGTTCTCTTCTCTTTTCAGGATGGGAGACAGGGTTTCTCTTAGCCTGGCTTCGGGACCCCACAGAAAAATGGGATAACTGTTATCTGTTTTTGTCGCTTCATCCAGGACGATCTCGAGACACGTTCTTCCATCGAGCTTTAAAAAGGACTGGTATTCGCGATCGATGGTTCTGGCTTCTCCGGTGCCCCCTCCGATGATGATCAAACCTTCCCCCATTTTGCCTTAATTCCCCTGTTCTTTTTAGTTACGGCTGTGCTACTATCATGGTCATTATCGCGTCTTTTGTCAAATTCTTTTTAATCTTCGGACGAGGGCGTAACGGCATTCGCTTCTTATTCTTTGGATTTCCCTTTTCCGGAGACAAACGGACCGCGTCGCTTTTTCAGAAATAGCGGGCCGGTTTTCTTTGACCACCCCTCCGTTTTGACAACCAAAGGGCTTTTCTATCAAGGAACCGCAATCCCAGCGAAGCGCTGATGACATCGGCATACATATTAAATTTAATGTACAGTCCCTTCAGAATGCCGAATTTTCTTTCCTTTTTTATATGCCCATAAACAAATTTCTTAAACCCTAATCCCCGCCCGTACCGCCGTGCAAAATAGTTTAATCCTACCTCTGCCTTGTAATTTCTTTTATAACGTTCGGGGAGTTTTTCCCAAATTTCTTTTCTCAAGGCTCTTTGTCCTGTCGTCGGATAGATCCCCCATTTCGATTCCAGAGAAACGAAGATCTTTGTGAAGATGTTCTCTTTGTATTCTCTGGCGCCGACAAACATATCGAACTTTTTGTGTAGGACAGGATTGACGATCTCTTCCACCATTGTGGGGCCCAAACCATCCAAATCTGCATCACAGAAAAAAATGATGTCCCCCACAGCGTCTTTGACTCCCTTTTCTAAAGAAAATCCCTTTCCCATATTCAGGCTATTTCGTAAATATTTGACCCGTTTGAATCTCGAAACAACGTTTTTCGTGCCATCCTTCGAACCATCATCAACGACGATGATTTCCTTGATGATTTCCGTTCGGCATAAGGTCTCCAGGACGGAGAAGATACGGTCCTCTTCATTGTAAGCCGGGACAATAGCCGTGACTACGGCCGGATCTTCTTCTCTTTTAAGAGCCATTTTTTTATGAATGTTTTCAGAATAAGAAAAACGACCAGGACGATGACGAAAATCTTGATGGCCATACTAAAATTTTCATAGATATTGACGTACGAGCTGATTCCCTTTCCCGCCATCCAGCCCAGAGACGTGACGAAGATCGTAATCACAACAACGGCTATGGAATTGTAGTTCAGAAACCTGTAAAAATTTTTCCTTTCCCTGCTGAAGTAGACGATCGTGATGATCCTTATTCCGTATATAAATTTAACGATCAACAGGAGAAGAAAATCATTCCTGCCATATCTGTCCAGGAGTCTCTCAATTTTTGAATATCCCCAGTTGAACCGCTTGTTGGAAATGACTTTTTCCGCCAGTCGTGTTCTGCCAATGAAGAACCACATCAAATCCGAGGAGATCGTTCCAAGAGAACAAAACAATATTATTGTCCAAAAACTGATCAATCCCTGTCCGGAGAGCGTGGATAAAAAGATGATAATTCCGTCACCTCCGAAAAATGCGCCGATGAGACAAACCAGCTGAACACTGGACGTGATGAATGAAAGGATAACGCTCTCCATGGGCATGCCTGAACAACAATTCCTATTATTATATTTTTTTTGTGCGAAATGTAAAATGTTTCCACGTCTGCCCCTCCAGCAGCTTTCGGGTACCTTTAAACCCGGGACGGCCCGGGTTGCCAGACTCCCCTCTGGATTGAGTGCGGATTTTACTCTCCTCAGCAGCGCTCCGGGATCCTCAAAATGACGGTCCGGGAAAATAACAAAGAGAGAGCTTGATTCCTGGATTTGAAAATCTCGTGCGCTATTGACAGGGATTCGGTGCTTACGATAAAGTCATTCCGCTATGTCGATACAATCAGCTCCGATATTCTTCTCCGACGTGCGCGTCGCGGATCGTGAATTTCCCGGATCAGGAAAGGCTGTCTCATGATCTTTGAGGCAGGCCAAACGATCGCCCATTACCGTCTCGTCGAGAAGCTCGGCGAGGGCGGCATGGGAGTTGTTTGGAAAGCCCGAGACCTTAAGCTCGACCGGGATATTGCCGTCAAGTTCCTGCCTGAAGGGTACGCAGAGGATCCGGAACGACGGGCTTTCTTCGAACGCGAGGCCAAGGCCGTCGCCGCGCTCAACCACCCCAACATCCTGACCATCTATTCGATCGCCGAAGCGGAGGGCGTTAATTTTTTCACTATGGAGCTGGTCGAAGGCGAACCGTTGTCGAAATTCATCACTCCCGGTGGCGTTTCCCTCGACCGTTTCCTCAAGATCGCCATCCCGCTGGTCGATGCGGTCGCCGCGGCCCATGCCCGGGGGATCATCCATCGCGACCTGAAGCCAAGCAACGTCATGATCGACCGCCTCGGAAACGTGAAAGTCCTCGACTTCGGCCTGGCTCGGGTTTTCAACCCGCTGCCTACTTCCACGGACGGAGTGGTTACCAAGACAGTAACGCTCGAGACGAGCATCACCGGGACGATCTGCTATATGTCCCCCGAACAGCTCAGGGAGGAAGCGCTCGACCATCGCACCGATCTTTTCTCGCTTGGAATCCTCCTCTTCGAGCTGGCCGCGGGCGCTAATCCTTTCGCCGGCGAGACCGCGACCGAAGTCATGGCCGCCATCCTCAGGGACGAGCCTCGCTCGGTGCTCGAGTTGAATCCGCGGCTGCCTCGCCGGCTGGACCGGATCCTGCGGCACTGCCTCGAGAAAGACGCTCGATACCGGATGGCCTCGGCCCTCGACCTTCGCGAGGAACTGGATCGGCTGCAGCGCGAGGGAGCCGCGTCTCCTGCCTATGATATTCCCTCTATCGCGGTGCTGCCTTTCGTCGATATGAGCCGGGAAAAAGACCAAGCCTATTTTTGCGAGGGAATCGCCGAGGAGATCATCAATGCCCTGAGCCGGGTTCAAGGCTTACGGGTCGCATCGAGGACGGCGTCGTTCCAGTTCAGGGATACAGCGGTTGAGCTCAAAGAGATCGGCCGTCGTCTTCGCGTCGCAACGCTCCTTGAGGGAAGCGTGCGCAAGTCCGGCAATCGGCTTCGGATCACTGCCCAGATCGTCGATCCCGATCAAGGTTTTCATCTTTGGTCGGAATCGTTCGACCGCGAGTTAAAAGACATTTTTGAGATCCAGGATGAGATTGCGAAAAATATCGTCCGGGCCCTCCAGGTGACGCTCAGCCCGCAGGAGCGAGGGGCGTTGAGGAAATCCCCGACTCGACATGTTCAAGCCTACGATTATTATTTGCGGGGTCGGAGCTTCTACTACAAATACGGCAGGCATGATATCGAGTTTGCTCTGCAGCTCTTTGCCCGGGCAACCGAACTGGACTTGGGATACGCCCTGGCCTATGCGGGGCTCGCCGACTGCTGGTCGTATATCTACCTCAACTCCGATCGCCGAGAGTCGGTGCGCGAACAGGCCATGTCGGCGAGCCGCCGCGCCGTCGAACTAGCTCCGGACTCTGCCCAGGCCCAGGCGTCCCATGCCCTGGCGTTATCGATTAGCGGCCACAAAGAAGAAGCGGAGAATGGGTTCGAGACCGCGATCCGGCTCGACCCCGGACTTTTCGAAGCACGGTATTTTTATGCCCGCCATGCCTTTGTCAACGGAGATCTCGAGAAAGCGGCGCGGCTCTTCGAAGAAGCGATCCGGGTCCGGCCCGATGACTACCAGGCGCCGCTGCTCGTGGGCCAGATCTACGACACGCTGGGACGCCTCGAAGATGGAATTGCCGCGCGCCGACGCGGCGTCGATCTTGTCGAGGAGCGCATCCAGCTGCATCCTGACGATGTCCGCGCCCTCTATATGGGCGCCAACGGCCTGGTCGCTCTTGGCGAGAAGGAGCTCGGCCTCGAATGGGCCCGCCGAGCGCAAAAAATTGCGCCCGCTGATGCCATGCTGCTTTATAACTTAGGGTGTATTTACTCCCTTGCCGGCCAGATCGACGAAGCGCTCGATTGTTTAGAACGGGCGGTCGCCGGGGGCCTGGTCCATAAGGGATGGTATTTGCATGACAGCAATCTCGATCCGCTCCGG
>Ga0153916_10004349_pt1 | contig 10699 bp, 6 predicted proteins | sample Opewatmetagenome_FD_109642 | JGI IMG/M metagenome (GOLD analysis project Ga0153916, IMG submission 109642) | Freshwater wetland microbial communities from Ohio, USA - Open water 3 Core 3 Depth 4 metaG | ecosystem: Environmental > Aquatic > Freshwater > Wetlands | place: USA: Ohio, Lake Erie, Old...
GACGCCCCCGGCAATCAACACATCCTGCTCGCGCACCATCGTCATCAGTGCGGCGAGCGCACCGAGCGCGGCCATCCCGCGAGGCGACCAGCTGCGCCGGACGCGCAGCCATGTGACGATGAACGCCGCGACGGCGAACGCCGAAGCGGCGTGCGAGAACGGCGGCGTAACGTACATGTAGAAGAGGAGCGGCGTGCCGACCCACACGGCGAGCGTCGCGAACCAGATTGACCGCCCAGCCCCTGCTCCCCGGTCTCTCGTCCCTCGGGCGACCTGCGCCTCGTCCGTCGTCGCGGCGCTGGAGCAGCGCGCTACGTGCGCAGCCCCTGCGCGCTCCACCTGCCCCAATCGCCCATGCGGCCTGCTCTGGGCGAACCCATTTGCGGGCCCGGGCGAGCCGAAGCGTTCCGCGTGCCCGAAGAGCAGCCGGCACGCATACGCCGACAGGAGCAGCGCCAGGAATCCGTACACCGCGGACCCATACGCAACAGCCGCGAGATACGGCCACGAGTACCCATCAGCCGTGACGTTCGCGCCGGCCAGGCGGGCGATGCGGACGCCGGCGTCGGCGACCGCGTAGAAGGGCGCCCACAGCAGCGCGCACCCGATCGTGCCGAAGTTCTTGCGGCGTCCCGTCGGCGTCGTATCGTCGAGAAACGTCTCTCGAAACCCGGGCATCCGGGGTTTGATCGCCTCGTAGAAGTGCCGGTACTCGTTGTCGAACGACAGGTCGTGATCGAACCAGAGCGACCGCAGAAACGAGAAGTACTCGACCTCGTCAGCCGCGTAGATGCGCGGCGTCACAGCAGGCAGCGACACGATGAAGACCAGGACGAGGAGCAGCCCCGTCCTATGGGTGAAGTTCACGAAAAGGCTCCAGGCTTCAGGCGCCAGGCGCGAATCGGCTCGAGGCGGCATCCTGCAGCGAAGGCGCGAGGCCGAAGCCCGCGGAGCCCTCAAGGCCGGAAGCCCGAAGCCCGAAGTCTACATGGAGCTACGGTCGAGGCCGCTACGGACCGTAGAGAGTGTAGCGGATTATCTCGGCGAGGTCGAAGCCCGCGTGGCTGACCATCGGTGCAGCGATGCTCCGCCGGAGGAGATAGATGCCGCCCCAGAAGGCGCCGAGCGTCGCGGTGGTCACCGCGGCGTCCCAGCCCTGGATGGCGTGTCCGGCGCCGAAGACGAGGCTGAAGAGGACGAGACCGAGCGGCGCGCCGCCCAGGTGCCGCTCGAAGCGGTGCAGGATGAACGCGCGCTGGACTTCCTCGCGAATGCCCCCGCTCACCACGGCGACCACGCCGAAGAGCACAATGTCCGCAGGCGAACGGATGAGAGCTTCCAGCGGATTGCGCGCCACGTTGTGCAAGGATGGCGCGAATTGCTGCATGAGGGCGAGCGCCACGATCGCGAGGAGAAACACGATCGGGATCAGCAGCATGCCGACGATTGCTTCACGCCACACAGGCCGGCGGCCGAAGAGGACGTCGCTCGGCCGCTCGCCGTGCAGGTACAGGAACCAGAGCACGAGACCGACGAGCAGAATGGCGTCCGCGAGGAAGAGCGTGACGACGAAGGTCACCGAATAGCGGTGGTCCGATGTGAACGGGCCGATGCCCGCGAAGGCGAGCATCTGCGCGATGAACAGCTGTGTCGGGAAACCCGAGCAGACGAGCACCTCGAGGAGGGCGCCGAGACGAGCGCTGAACGGCGAGGACGGGCGCGAGAGCAGGGGCAGCCGCTCGGCGGCCGCGAGGCGGCCACCGCCGCGCTGGCCTTCCGCCTCGTCACTCGCCAGCGGCTCCACTTCGCCCTGCTCAGGCGCCAGCTCGTCGTCCCGGTGCACGCTCGACTACCGATCGATCGCCACGCGCACCGTGACCGGTTCGAGCAGCTTCACCGTCATAGCGGTGCCGGGAGCCAGGCGCACTTCCTTGCCTGGCGTCGTCAAGACGATCGCGGTGCCGGCGCCGCCGCCGACCGCGCCGCCGATGACCGCGCCCTTCTTCCCGCCCAGGATGCCGCCGAGAATGGCGCCGCCCGCAGCCGGCACGCCAATCTTCAGCGCGTCCGTGCCCTTGGTTGCCGGCGCCTCCACCGCGACGGCCCGCGTCTGCACGCGGTGCTCCTGGCCGCCGGACATCGCCAGCGTGTCGAAGCGGAACGCGACCTCGGCGCGGCCTTTCACCTTCCCGGACGGACGCGCCTGGGTGACGACACCTTTCAGCGCGCTGCCCGCGGGAATGGCTTCGAAACCGTCAACGACGACCGGCTTGGTGACAGAGGCTTGAACCGGGTCTTCCACGCGGCTGGTGTCGGAGGCCACCTGGGTGTCGAGCCGAACGTCAAGAAGGGTGTCTGCAGGGATCGTCACTTCGCGGAAAGCCGGTTCGCGTCGGGCCGCGGTTGCTTCTGGCGCGATCGCGGCAGCCGACGGGCGAGCCGCGCGCGGCGCGGATGCGCTGCGAGGCGATTCGGTCGCCGTCGGCTGCTGCGTGCCGGATGGCGTTCCCGGGGACTGCGCCGCCGGTGGCTGCGGCCCAGCGGCCGCCGGTGGCTGCGTGCTGATCGATGCGATCTGGTCGCGCGGCACGGTCTTCCATTCGCCGCCTTCGGCCAAATCCACCACGATCGCATCCGGTTTCACCTGCACCAGGCGGCCGGTGACGGCCGAGCCATCCTTCATGGTCACGGTTAACGCCGTGCCCGGCTGCATCCTGTCGATGTCCGACGACGGGCGCGCGCACGCGCCGACCACAACGAAGACGAAGAGGACTGCGGGCGTAAGAAGTCGTCGCATAAGAACCTCCCGGCTGGGGCGCGGTGCAACCTGCGCGCCGGTTCAGCTGCCACTGCTCATGGTCGCATTGCCCGCGAGTTCCGGCTGACGGACCCTGGAGGCCGAGCTGGACCGAGTAAAAGTTACCACGTACACTCAGTAAAAGGCTCAGGACTCGCAAATCTCCTGCCCTGAGCCTTTTACCAGGAGGACCGGCATGACGGAAGCCGAACAGCGTCCGGCCGCAGCCGAACGCGTGCTCATCGTGGAAGACGATCCGGCGACGCGGGTCGGGCTGGTCGAACTGGTTCGCACCTGGGGGTTCCTGACGGCTTCGGCGTCCGACGGCGAAGAGGCGCTCCAGCAGGTCACCGCTTTCCGTCCTGCAATTGTCATAACAGATCTCGTCATGCCGAGGATGGATGGCCTGCAGCTGCTGCGCGCGCTGCGCGAGCAGGCGAGCGACGCGTCGGTCGTGATTCTGACGGCGCAGGGCAGCGTGGAATCGGCGGTCGAGGCCATCAAGAACGGCGCCTACGATTACCTGACCAAGCCGGTCGATCCGCAGCGCCTGAAAATCCTGCTCGACAAGATCGTGGAACGCCTGGAGACGCTGCGCGAGGTGAAGACGTTGCGGCGCCAGTTGCGCGACCAGGGCAGTTTCGGCCGCCTGGTGGGCAACGGCCCCGAGATGCGGAAGGTCTACCAGGTGATCGAGCAGGCGGCGCCGACCAGCGCATCCGTGCTCATCACCGGGCACTCCGGCACGGGGAAGGAACTGGTCGCGCAGACGATCCACCAGCTCAGTCCGCGCGCGGCGTTCCCGTTCGTCGCGATCAACTGCGCGGCGATTCCGGAGACGCTGCTCGAGAGCGAGATCTTCGGCCACGAGAAAGGCGCGTTCACCGGCGCGGCCGAACGCCGGCAGGGCTGCTTCGAGCTCGCGGACCGCGGCACGTTGTTCCTCGACGAGGTGGCCGAGATGACGCCGGCCACGCAGGTCAAACTGCTGCGCGTGTTGCAGGAGCGGACGTTCCGGCGCCTTGGCGGGCGCCAGGAACAGAAAGTGGACGTGCGCGTCATCGCCGCCACCAACATGGATCCGCAGTTGGCCGTCCAGCGGGGGAAGCTGCGCGAGGATCTCTACTATCGCCTGAACGTCTTTGCCATCTCGCTGCCGGCTCTCGTCGATCGCCGCGAAGATTTGCCGCTGCTCATCCAGGCGTTCCTGAACGAGTTCAACGCGCGCAACGGCAAGGCGATCGCCGGCGTGAACCAGGAAGCAATGCGCATCCTCGAACAGTACACCTGGCCGGGCAACGTCCGGGAAGTGCGCAACGTCATCGAACGGGCGACGATCCTCGCTGACGGGCAGTTCATCGAGCCGCGGCACCTGCCGCCGGCCGTTGTCGAATCGGGCGAGATGGTCCAGCGGAAGCTGGAACTGGCGCCGGGCACGACGGTTGAAGAGGCCGAGCGCCGGTTGATCCAGATGACGCTCGAGCACACGTGCGACAACAAGACGCGCGCGGCCGAGATCCTCGGCATCAGCCTGAAGACGCTGCACAACAAGTTGAATAGACTGCGGCTGCGCCGCCGCGAGGAGACGACGTGATGCGGGCTTCAGGCTCCAGGCTCCAGGCGCGCAATGGCTCCGGGCCATGAGGCGTCAGCCCGAAGCCTCGACCCCCGCCGGGAGCCGGAAGCCCGAAGCCCGAAGCCGAGAACAATGCGCATAGGCATCAAGGCCAAGCAGGTCGCGGCCGTCACGTCGATCGTCGGTCTTGCCGTGATCGCGCTCAGCCTGCTGCAGATCGCCTCAATCGCGCGGGTCAGCCTGCAGGAGAGCCGCGAGCGCGGCTGGCTGCTGCGCGACGCAATCTTCCATCGGGCGTCTCGGCTGGTGCCGCAGGCGCCGAGCCCGTACGAGGCGCTGCGCGACGATCCGGGGCTGCGCTCCATCCTCGAGTCGAGCTATTACTCGAAAGGCGTCACCTACGCCGCGATTGTCGATGTCTCGGGCGTCGCCATCGCGCACAGCGATCCGGCACAGATCGGCAAACGCCTGCAGCCGGCCGCGGATCTGAACACGCTGCTCGACAGGAACGGCCTCGAGATCTACCGTGCCATCCAGACGCCCGCGGGACAGACGCTCGAGGTGCGCCAGCCGCTGCTGTTTGCCGGCGCGCAATTCGGCTCGATCCGGATCGGCGTATCCACGCTGCTGGTCCGTAAGGAGCTGAACGCGGCGATCAAGCCCGCGCTCGTGACGGCCGGGATTGCGCTCGCCGTCGCGACGCTCGTGGCGATGTTCCTGGCGCAGCTGATCCTGCGTCCGATCCACGTGATTCGCGGCGCGCTCGGTCGCCTGGGCCAGGGCGAATTCGGGATGACGCTCGACATGCCCCGGCGCGACGAGTTCGGCGAACTCGGCTCGTTCTTCAATACCTTGAGCGCGCAGCTGTCGGCCGACCGCACGACCCTGGCGGGTGAGAAGGCGAAGCTCGAATCGATCGTGGATCACCTCGAGGACGCGGTCGCGATCTTCAATCCGGACGGCGGACTGCTCTTCGCCAATCCCGCGATGCGCGCGATGCTTCCGCCCGAACCGTTCACGCGCCCGATCGACGATGTCCTGCCGGACGGTCATCCGTATCGACACGCGGTGCAGGAAACGCTCGCGAAGGGCCAGTCGCACGGGCCGATGTCTGCGAGGATTCCCGCAAGCGCGATGTCAACGTCCACGGCAACGACCGGCAAAGACGAGGCGGTACAGGGCGGAGAACGCCTGATCGTGACGCACGCGATCAAGGGCCTCGACGACCGGCTGGTCGGCGTCATGCTGGTTGCCCGGGACCTCGACTACCTCTCGCGCGTGCAGTCCACGATCAATTACTCGCGCAAGCTGGTCGCGCTCGGCCGGCTGTCTGCCGGCGTCGCGCACGAGGTGAAGAACCCGCTCAACGCGATGACCATTCACCTCGAACTGCTGAAGCAGAAGCTGGCGGCGGCGAAGGCCACGGGAGAAGCGGCGGGGCTCTCGTCCGGCGCCGCGCTGGCGAACGCGCCGGCCGTGCCCGGCGTTGTCGTGGACGGCGTGCTCGCGACACGCCCGGCCGACGTCGAATCGGCGCTCGAACACGTCAGGATCATCGCGAACGAGATCAGGCGGCTCGACGAGGTGCTGCAGGGCTTTCTGAAGTTCACGCGGCCGGAAGATCTGAAGCTGCAGGCGATCAACGTCCGCAGCCTCGTCGAGGAGGTCGTGCGGGTGGTCGGACCGGAAGCCGCCAGGGCGCGCGTGCGCGTCCAGATCGAATGCCCGGAGTCGGTGCCGGACATCAGCGGCGATCCTGCGATGCTGCGCCAGGCGCTACTCAACCTCGCCATCAATGCCTGCCAGGCGATGCCCGAAGGCGGCCGGCTGCGAATCGCGTGCAGCGCGGCTCGCGGCCGGCGCGTCGAGATGAAGGTCGAAGACAGCGGCATCGGCATCAGCCCCGAGAATCTCGAGCGCATCTTCAACCTGTATTTCACGACGAAGCCGCAGGGCAGCGGCATCGGCCTGTCGATGGTGTACCGCATCGTCCAGTTGCACGACGGCGACATCGAAGTGCAGTCGACGCCCGGCGTCGGCACGACCTTCCGCCTGCTGCTGCCGCAGCTGTGACCTGCCGCCCTCGTCCGAAGGTCCGATGTCCGAAGCCCGATGTCGTTCGCGTGCAGACTGGAAATCGACGTCGGACGTCGGGCGACGCGAAGGGACCAACGTGCGATAATGGCGGCCATGGGGCGTCGCGCGCTGCTTGTCGTGTTCTTCGCGTTGGCGGTGACCGCGTGCGGGAAGCAGCGCGTGGTCACGCAGCCCGACCTGCCGCCGCTCGCGCCACCGCCGCCGCCGCCCCGCGTCGTCGCTCCGCCCGATACCGGGGAACAGCCGCCGGCAACGGCGCCCGAGCGGAAGCCGGCCCAGCGGGCCGCACCGAGAAACGAGGGCGCCCGCGAGACACCGCCCAAAGCCGAGCCACCAAAACGGGAGACGCCCGCCAAACCCGACACGCCCCCTGGACGCGAAGAACCCCAGCCGCCGGCTACGACACTGCAGACCATGCCGTCGCGAACCCAGGCAGAGATGGAGCGGCAGGTGCAGAGCCTTCTTGCCCGGGCGACGCGCGACCTCGGCCGCGTCGACTACGGCGTGTTGAACGCCGACGGCAAGGGCCAGTACGACACGGCGAAACGCTTCATCGAGCAGGCTCAGCAGGCCGTCAAGGAGCAAAACCTCATGCTGGCGCTGCGCCTGGCCGACAAAGCGGCGACGATAGCGAGCGTGCTCGTGGGCCGGTAATGGCCGAGGTCTGCACGTGGTAGCCGCGCTGGCGAGGGGATTACAGACTGTTGCGCGGCCTTCCCACCGTTAGCGTCAAATCCTGTCCCATGAAGGAGATCCGGCCCAGCAACAACGTCCGCTGGGTGGTAGCGCCCTTGCTCTGAGAAGGCCTACACAAGACGTCCTTCTTCCTCCACTCATGGAAGGAAAAAGGCCCTTCCTTGTTCTCCGATCCACGAAACGGGGGAGGCGATCTGTGCCTGCCTCCCGCCGATCCGAAGCTGGCGTCCCGGCCTGAAGGCCGGAACCTGCCGTGTCGGTTCCGCGCTTTCGGCCCGGGACGAGTTCGCCCGCTGGGGGTCTTCCGCTCGTCGTGCGCCGTTGCCGGATCGAAACAACCGTGACAGAAGCGAATCTCGAGCGAAAACGCGCGGGATTCCGCGTATTTGCGCTACCTATTGAGCCTGACCCGAAGCTGGGACACAATATGTTGGGTATCGCCCTTGACAAAGTCGGGGTATCGGGGGCATAGTGGCCATCTTCGTGTGGAAACGGGGCACGCGTTTCCGCGCCTTCGGTTTCCCCGGGAATCCGGGATCCGACCCCTTGCCGGAGCTCTCGGTGAAAACCTCACAGAGGAACCTCACGGCTGCCGCGCCGGGTGGCACTGAAGCGATCGGGCGAATCGAGGCTTCTGTCCCCGGGGGTGTGCGCGCACCGCTCGGCTCGTCGGAGGAAAGCATGCAACGAGGCGTAACGCAGGATGCTGCAGGTGTCGGGCAGCAGACGCTTCAGGACCAGGTTGCGTATGCGCCGCGCGCCGCCAGGACAGAGACGGACGCGCCTGTCGGTCTCAAGTACCAGCGGTCCTTCACGCTTCCCGGGCGCGACCCGTTCGACGAAGTCGAGTGGGAGCTGCGGGCCGCGGTCATCAGCAACGACCGCGGCGAGGTGGTGTTCCAGCAGACCGACGTCGAGATCCCGAAGTTCTGGTCGCAGCAGGCCACCAACGTCGTCGTGTCGAAGTACTTCCGCGGCCCGCTGAACCCGTCGGGTCCCGGTCAACGCGAATCGAGCGTGCGGCAGCTGATTGGCCGCGTCGTCGCGACCATCGGGGCGTGGGCGCGCGCGCGCAGGTACTTCGCGGGCGAAGAAGACGTGCAGGCGTTCACCGACGACCTGACACACCTGCTGCTCTATCAGAAGGCGTCGTTCAACAGCCCCGTGTGGTTCAACTGCGGCATCGAGGCGACGCCGCAGTGCTCGGCCTGCTTCATCAACTCGGTCCACGACACGCTCGATTCGATCCTCTCGCTGGCGAGGACCGAGGGGATGCTCTTCAAGTTCGGGTCGGGCACCGGGACCAACTTCTCGACGCTGCGGTCGTCGAGGGAATCGCTGTCGGGCGGCGGAACCGCGTCGGGCCCGGTGTCGTTCATGAAGGGCTACGACGCCTTTGCCGGCGTCATCAAGTCCGGCGGCAAGACGCGCCGCGCGGCGAAGATGGTGATCCTCAACGTCGAGCATCCCGACATCGGGGACTTCATCGCCTGCAAGGTCGGGGAGGAGAAGAAAGCCTGGGCGCTCATCGACGCCGGCTACGACGGCTCGTTCACCGGGACCGCGTACTCGTCGGTGTTCTTCCAGAATTCGAACAACAGCGTGCGCGTGCCCGACGAGTTCATGCGGGCGGTGCTCGACGACGGGGAATGGCACACGAAGGCGGTGACCGACGGCCGGGTGATGGGCACCTACAAGGCCGCCGACCTGATGCGGCAGATCGCCGAGGCGACCTACATCTGCGGCGATCCCGGGATGCAATTCGACACGACGGTCAACGAGTGGCACACCTGCCCGGTGAGCGGTCGCATCAACGCGTCGAACCCGTGCTCGGAATTCATGTTCCTGGATGACTCGGCGTGCAACCTGGCATCGATCAACCTGATCAAGTTCGCCGACGAGCGCGGCGAGTTCGATCCGATCGCGTTCCGCGCGGCGGTGCGCACGCTGATCACCGCCCAGGAGATCGTCGTAGACGACTCGAGCTACCCGACGAAGCCAATCGAGAGGAACAGCCACGATTTCCGGCCGCTGGGGCTCGGCTACGCAAACCTCGGCGCGTTGCTGATGTCGCACGGCCTGCCCTACGACAGCGAGGCGGGACGCGACTACGCGGCGGCGATTACCGCCTTGATGACGGGCGAGGCCTACGCGCAGTCGGCGCGCGTGGCGCGCGACCACGGCGGCCCGTTCGTTGCGTTCGACAAGAACCGCGAGCCGTTCCTGCGCGTGATGCGGAAGCATCGCGATGCGCTGAAGGCCATCAACCCGGCGAACGTGCCGGCGGACCTGCTGGGCCTGGCGCGGCAGTCCTGGGACGACGCGATCGCGCTCGGCGAAGAGCACGGCTACCGCAACGCGCAGGCGACGGTGCTGGCGCCGACCGGCACGATCGGCTTCATGATGGATTGCGACACGACCGGGATCGAGCCGGACATCGCCCTGGTGAAGTACAAGCGGCTCGTCGACGGCGGCGTGATGAAGATCGTCAACCAGACGGTGCCCGCGGCGCTCGCGCAGCTCGGGTACACCCAGCCGCAGATCCAGGCGGTCGTCGACTACATCGATCGCAACGAGACGATCGAAGGCGCTCCGCACATCAAGGAGCGCGACATGACGATCTTCGACTGCGCGTTCAGGCCGGTCAGGGGGCAGCGCTCGATCCAGTACATGGGCCACATCAAGATGATGGGCGCGGTACAGCCGTTCATCTCGGGCGCGATCTCGAAGACGGTCAACGTGCCGAAGGACGCGAGCGTCGAGGACATCATGCAGGCGTACATCGAGGCCTGGCGCCTCGGTGTCAAGGCGATTTCGATCTACCGCGACGCCAGCAAGCGCACGCAGCCGCTCAGTACCTCGAAGGAGAAGGACAAAGCGGTCGGGCCGACCGTCGAGAAAGTCGTGCCACAGCCCGTCCGCCGGAGGCTGCCGGACGAGCGGCGTGCGATCACGCACAAGTTCGAAATCGCGGGCCACGAAGGCTACATCACCGTCGGGCTGTACGAAGACGGCACGCCGGGCGAGATCTTCCTGGTGATGGCGAAGGAAGGATCGACGATCTCGGGCTTCGCGGACGCGTTCGCCCAGGCCATCTCGTACGCGCTCCAGTACGGCGTGCCGCTGCAGGTGCTGGTGGACAAGTTCAGCCACGTGCGTTTCGAACCCTCGGGGACGACGCACAACCCGCAGATCCGCTTCGCCAAGTCGATCGTCGATTACGTGCTCCGCTGGATGGCCACGAAGTTCCTGTCGCCGGAAGAGCAGTTCTGGGCGGGCGTCAACAGCCCCGAGGGGAGCGGCGAACAGCAGGAATGGCCCGAGCAGCTGGAGCTGGCGCCGGTGAACCCCGGCGAGACCGGCGAGCGCGCCGCGGCGCCGCCGTACGCCGCCGTCCAGAACCAGGAGGACGCGCCGCCGTGCGCGATCTGCGGCGCGATCATGGTGCGCAGCGGCAGCTGCTACAAGTGCGTCAACTGCGGCAGCACGAGCGGCTGCGCGTAAGATGACGGGGTCGGCCTTCCAACCCCCCC
>Ga0153916_10004350_pt1 | contig 10699 bp, 5 predicted proteins | sample Opewatmetagenome_FD_109642 | JGI IMG/M metagenome (GOLD analysis project Ga0153916, IMG submission 109642) | Freshwater wetland microbial communities from Ohio, USA - Open water 3 Core 3 Depth 4 metaG | ecosystem: Environmental > Aquatic > Freshwater > Wetlands | place: USA: Ohio, Lake Erie, Old...
GACAACAGGGTGTGGAGCTCTTTTGCGACCGCTATCCCTATATCGCCGGCTCCACGGGCCTGAGCAGCTACTTTCCACTTTGGGCAAGGGAGGGGACGACCGAAGATTTCCTCCGCCGTCTTCAAGACCCGGCGCTTGATGAGAAGCTGCGATCTCATCTTGCGACACATGAGGATCGGCTGGGGTCCTGGGACAAGGTACTCATTTCGGACGTCGTCCTGGATAAGAACAAACATCTCCAAGGAAAGAACATTCTGGAAGCCGCCCGGGAGATGGGGAAACAGCCGTATGATTTCATAAGAGATCTGCTCGTCGAAGAAAAAGCTATGGTCGGCATGATCTCCTTCTATGGGAATGAGGATGTCCTGAAAAAGATCCTGGCCCATCCGCTTGTCGGCGTCGGCTGCGATGGGTCCGCCATCGCTCCCTACGGAATTCTGAGCTCGGGAAAGCCTCATCCCCGCAACTACGGGACGTTCCCGCGGGCGCTGGGAAAATACGTGCGGGAAGAAAAGATCGTGCCGCTCGAGGAGATGATCAAGAAGATGACGGCGATCCCGGCCTCCCGGTTCGGGTTCGAGAAGAGAGGGAGGCTCCAGTCCGGATACTATGCCGACCTGGTCGTTTTTGACCCGGATAAGATAGCCGACCGGGCGACTTGGGTTAATCCCCATCAGTACCCCGTTGGAGTGGAGTACGTGATTGTCAACGGCCAGGTAGTCGTGGAGCATGGCGCGCACACCGGCCGGCTTCCAGGAAAAATTCTAAAAAAGACGGTCTAATAACTGGGACCAATCCGGAGAGTAACACTATGAGCATTTCGAGACGCGATTTTATCAGGGGCGCTTCATCAGCTGTCGTTTCCGGCGCCGTAGCGCCGCTTTTACGCAAAAATAGCTTTCACCATAAACCGCAGCAGGGTCGTGGGAAATCCGCGGCCAAACCGGCCTCTTTTACTCTGGAAAGCTGCGCCGCGAACTCCATCAATTATTTTGAGCGCCTTGTCGATGCGGATGGACTTCCGTATTTCAACGTTTTTTGGACTCAGCCCGCCGAAGCCGCCCACGACTGGCCGGATTTCGGCGACGTGATGACTCGGCAATGGCAGGGCGCCGTCATGCTCCGCCGGATGGCCGGCAAGGAAGCCGCCACCGAAAAAGTGTGGCGGCGTAAGGTCCTATCTTTAATCGATCCCTCCGACGCACTTCTCCATCGCCCCGCGACCTCTTACAGCAAGCCGGTTGCCGATTGGGGAGACGCATCTTTAACCCTTTATGCTCTGGTCACGGCCGCCGTCGACAGCGGCGACGACACCCTGCGTCAGGCAGCTCGGAAAATGGCCGAGGGGATGTTAACTGGCTTGCGCTCCGGCCGCTTTCCGGGGGACGGATTCGCGATCAAGAGTCTCATGGTCGCGGCGCGCCTGCTCGGATGCGAAGTGGGTCTGGAGGCGGCCCGCATTCTTGTCGACCGCTCGATCGTCAACGGCCCCACTTTCACTCCGGACAACACCTTTGGTCCGTCAGGGCACATGCACGGCAACCTGAGGTCGATGGTCGGTGCCGCCGACTATGCTTTGACAACCGGAGACCCCGTCCTCTACAGCCGCGTGGACGCCCTTTATCGGTACGTCAAGACAACCGGCACGAGCTTCGGCTTCCTGCCCGAAGTCATCGGACGACAGGGCGACATCATCGCCTGCGAGACCTGCGCCCTTATGGATTTCGCGGGCATCGGTGTCACTCTCGCCAACCATGGACATCCTGAGTACTGGGGCGACATGGAACGGCTGGCGCGGAACCATTACGTGGAGAGCCAAGTTCGGGACGCCTCCTGGCTGGAGTCCGATAACTCCCGCCCCGACACGGCGCAATTCACCTATCGCGACATCGGCGGACGCCTCCTTGGCGCCTGGGCGGGCTGGAGCTCGCCGAATCATATCCTGGCCGGCCGCGAAACGCTGAACGCGCATTGGGGCGGTCCGGAGCTGAAGAACAAAACGCGGGCTCTTCAGAACTGCTGCGGGGGCTCCGGCTTGCATGGATTATTTATCTTGTGGAAGAACGCCGCGCGGTTCGAGGCCGGAAGCCTGTCTGTCAATATGCATATCGATAAGAAACTGCCCCAAGCGGAGATTCGCTGCGAACAGCCCTACCGCGGCCTCCTGCGGATCGCCCTGAACGTGGGCAGTGGAGTGAGAGTCCGTATTCCGGAATTCACCAGTGCCGCCGAGATGAGTGTCCGCGTGAACGGCGCGGATTTGCCAAACGCCGCGCGGCCGTTCGGAAATTATCTCGAACTGGGACAGCTTCGCGCCGGAGACCGGATCGAAGTGGCCTACGCTCTGCCGATCAGGACCGAGGATATTATGGTCGGCAACCCGGAGTTTAGGCAATGGCGGTATCGAGCCACCTGGAAGGGGGATACCGTGGTCCGGATGGAGCCTATAGATAACAACGCAGAAACGGGGTACTCCGATTTTGACAAGGCCAAAGTTGAGGTCTTCTATGGCCAAAAGGGCCCGGGCCAATTATACCAGCGCGAACAGATGCTTCAGGAGATTCAACCGGCCGAAGCGGAACTCCATCCAGACGACGGCGGATTAGATTTCTGGAAAATCAAGTAGTCCCGGCTCGCTGAAAGAATAAGGCCGGCAGATTCCTTCCCAAATTCTTTCAGCTCGGCAGGGGAGCTGGAATAGCAGCGATTGAGCGATAGCGGCGCACTTCTCGGAAATGTCGATTCTTAAGGCATGTTCTGGTCTTTTGGCGAAGACCGCTGTTGACGCCGATAAGCAATGGATTCGAGGACCTGCCTGAAGCGCGGGAGGTCTCGCAAGGACGCCAGCAAGGGATCGCGACGGAACCAGTCGCCGCGCTCATCGCCGTTGCGGACCGCCTGTTCGAGCCAATCCAGAGCTTTCTGGGACTCTCCGAGGACCGCAAAAACTTCCGCCGCCGTCACGGTTGAAAGAACGGCCAAGGCGGCGTATTTCAAAGCTTCTTCGTCCATCCTCTTCAAGGCTTCGTTTTTCTTTCCTTCCAAGGCCAGGAGAAGCGCCCACGTCAAATCGATATCATAGCTTCGCCGGTCGCCTGAGGGGAGGCTCTCCAGGCTCAAACGCGCGCGAGAGAGATCATTCATGTCGAGGTAGACTCTCGCCTCTTTTTGAACGGCATAGATGTTCTTAGGGTCCTGCTCCAGGATTTTGTCATTTTCTTTAATCGCGGCGGCGTAGTCCCCCTCTGTGCGCAGGATATCGCCCAAGTTCATCCGCGCGGGAAAAAACAGCGGATCCTGTTCCAGAACCTCACGGACCAAAGTTTTAGCCGAGGCCGTATCGCCGTTCACCGCGAGCAAGTTGCCCAGCCAGTTTTTTGCGTCCATTTCGCGAGGATCAATAGCGAGCGCCCGTTTGAGTTCTTGGGACATGAGTTCCTTTCGGCCCTGATAAAAGTGGAGAACCGCGAGGCCTGAGTAGGCCCTGCCCACATTCGGGTCGTATTCGAGAGCGCGCCGGAGCTCTCCTTCGGCCCGGTAAAGAAAGCCGGAGTCATTGGAGAAACCGCTGTCGATCTCCAGGACGAAAGTGAACCCGTACCATGCTCGAGCTTCGGCGAACTTGGGGTCGATATCCAAGGCCCGCTCGAGCATCGTCCTGGCCCGCGGGAGGTCGAATTGATGTTTGAGAAACATCATCCCTTTTTCGAAATACTCGTTGGCTTCGGGGACGGAGGAAGGTCGGCCGCCCGTGCTGACCGACGCCGGGACTTCATCCGTTTTTTGCGGACGGCCATGTTTCAGGAAAAGGGCCCATATCATGACCAGGGCCGCGATCAGTATGGCGCTCATTACGATGGCCTTTCGCCGTCCGCGGCGACCATGGGTCGCGGACGCCGGGGACCCGGCCATGTCGTCAGTCTCCAGGGTTTCAAGAGCCGCCCGGACCTCGCCCGCCCGCTGGAATCGTTTGCTGGTATCCTTTTCCAAGCATCTCAGGATGACCGACCGAAGCCCGATCGGGACACCAGACGGAAGCGGGGCAGGAGGATCGCGCAAGATGGCCGAGGTGAGCTCGAACCCCGTCCGCCCCTCGAACGGCAGCCGGCCTGCGGCCATCTCGTATAGCATCACGCCCGCGGCCCAGATATCGCTCCGGGCATCCGCTGCTTCCCCGCGAAGCACTTCGGGGGGCGCATAAGGCATCGTGCCGAGGAATGAACCGGCCTCGGTGATGGATCTCTGGGAATCCGCAGTCTCCCCCAAGGTTGTGTTGCCCAGCCGCTTCGCCAAACCAAAGTCCAGGATCTTCACTTGGCCCTCCGGCGTGATCATCACATTGGCCGTCTTGAGATCGCGGTGAATGATCCCTCGCCCGTGGGCATACACCAGCGCTCCGGCGATTTGAAGTCCATATCGCACGACCTGGCTCGCCGGCAGCGATTCAGAATGCGTGATTTCGCTTAGCGGCCGTCCCGGAACGTACTCCATGGCGATAAAAGGCACGCCGTCTTCTTCTCCGATTTCATAAATGGTGCATATATGAGGGTGGTTGAGGGCGGAGGCCATCTGGGCCTCGCGGAGGAAACGCGTCGGATGGTCCGGCTCTCCGAGCAAGTCGGGCGATAAGAATTTCACAGCGATCGTCCGCTTGAGCTTGACGTCCGTGGCTTTATAGACCACGCCCATGCCGCCGCGGCCCAGCTCTTTGATCACGCGGTATTTCCCCGCGACCGTGCGTCCTCGGGCGAGATCCGTGATCGATTGCTGAATCGTCCGCGTGACCGACGGAGGCGGAGCGGGCGCCGGGAGTCGCGAACCGCATCCCCCGCAGGACGAGCTATCGGCGGGGTTGTCAGTGCGGCAGCGGGGGCATTCCATTTCCGATTAGTTTTATGAATTATATAAGAGTTGGCAACAAAAGAATACCAGCAAAACAATAGAGAAACAATGCCTCGAGCTTGAACCCCCTAAAGACGGGTTGGATTGAGGGGCGTTCGCCTTTAGATCTGTTCGATCTGGCTCGAAATGACGCGGCGGAAGGCCTCGACGACCTCTGGGTCGAACTGACGGCCGGTCTGGTCGACGATTTCCTGGACGGCCTCCCACGGCGGCTTGCCCTTCCGGTAGGGCCGGTCCGTCGTGATCGCGTCGAAGGCATCGGCGACGGCGACGATCCGAGCGCCCAGCGGGATCGCCTTCAGCGCCTCGCCTGTGGAGTCCGCAGCCCTCTCGAAATAACGATGGTGGGCGACGACGATCGGGACGACCTCCCGAAGGACCTCGCCCACTTTCGCTAGGATGACCCCCCCTCGCTCCGAGTGACTGTCGACAAGGTCTTTCTCCTGCGGCGTTAGCGAAGCCGCCTTTTGGATGACTTCGCTGCTGATATCGATCTTGCCGATATCGTGGAGAAGACCGGCGACGCGGACGTTCTCGACCATGAGGCGGGGGAGCTCCATGGCGATGGCGATGCCCTTGGAGTACTCGGAGACGCGGATGGAATGGCCCTTCGTGTACCCGTCCTTGCTCTCGATGTACTTCGAGAGGATTTCCAGGATCCCGACGTAGGCTCTCTGCAGCTCCTGCATCCGCCGTTCCTTTTGCTCGTAGAGGCCACCCACGGCGTACGACGTGAGGAGGAGGAATCCGCCCCAGGACGACAGGAGGAAGATTCCCCGGAACTCCTGATCCGGGGGGAAGAAATGATTGCGGAACATGATGACGCAGATGACGATGGCTAGGATGGAGAGAAAGGCCGAGAGGACCCCGAGCCGTTTGCCCAGGTAATAAGAGGCGAAGACGACCGGGAGGAAATAGAAGTTCAGGAGGAGGGTCTTGTCCTCCATAAAGAGCGTGCCCAGGATGGCGGCGGCCAGGATGACCAGGACCAGGATTCGTTCGAAATGCTGTACTAGAAAAAGCTTGATCTTGTCCAATATCTCTTCTTTCCGGAGGAGCTTTATAGCCCGGCCATCATCATCCGCCGGACGGTCCTTTGGCGCAATCATCCGCCAGGGGGATATCGGGGGTGATTTTTGCGGGCTCTAGATCACCCAGAACGATAGCCCCGGAATCCGCCCGGCCGAATCCGGCCGACAATGCATCGGCCGGTCTCGATTTTGATTGTCGACCGTCTTGACATGGATTCTGGGCCGGAATAACATCCTCGGCGAGATCGGCAGCCTGATTTCGAGTTAAGAGGCCATCATGCGAGATCGGATGAAAAGATTCTTCGCGCCGCCCGTGTTTGAGGGGGATGAAGACAAAACGCGCCGGGCCCGTCTGCTCAACGCCGTCCTTCTTCTGGACGCCGCCGGCATGGGCCTGATGTTGACTATGGACATTATCAGCGGCGATATTCCCCTTTTCATCTTGGGGCTGGAGGCAGCCGCCATCGCGGCCTTGCTCTGGCTTCGCCTTCCGATGTATCAGGGCCGGATTACTCAGGCCAGCTACGGCCCGCTTCTCCTTTTCCTGATCCTGACCACGGGCGCGGTTTATTTTATGGGGACAACCCGCGACCCGACGCTGGGGGCCTTCATTGTTCTTGTCGTTACGGCGGGCCTCCTGCTCGACCGCCGGGCAATTTTCGTGACGACGGCGGCGTGCATCCTGGCGGTTTCTATTATGATGATCGCCGAAAGGGCCGGCCGCCTGCCGGCACCAAACCTGACGGTCACATTGTCGCAGTGGGGGACGATCACCACCCTCTTGATCGTTTCCGCTTATCTGACGCTCTGGTCCCGGGAGAGCATCGAGCGGTCCCTCGACCTCGCCCGGAAGGAGCTGACCGTGCGTAGAGCAGCAGAGGGGGCGCTCCGGGAGAGCGAGGAAAAATACAGGAAGCTGGTTGACTACACCCTTGTTGGCAAGTACATCCACCAAGATAGGGTTTTCATGTTCTGCAACAAGAGGTTTGCCGAGATCTTCGGCTATGAAGGCCCGGGTGAGATTATCGGCCGGAACATTCAGGATTTCATCGCCCCGGCGAGCAGGGATAAGGTGGCTCAAGAGATAGAGTATCGGGAATCGGGAGAAAGGGAATTCAGTCATTATGAGCTCCAGGGCGTCAAGAAAGACGGGTCCCTTATCCACGTCGAAGTCCTGGGGAGCCGGATCGACTACCAGGGAAAGCCGGCTATCCAGGGGTCGGTCCTCGATGTGACCGAGAGGCGAAAGGCCGAAGACCGCCTCCAGGCGTCCCTCCGGGAAAAGGAAATCCTTCTCCAGGAGATCCACCACCGGGTCAAAAATAACATGCAGGTCATCTCCAGTCTCCTCAACCTGCAGTCGAAACATCTCTCCGACCCCGTCGCCGTCGAGATGTTCCAGGAGTGTCAGCACCGGATTCGAACCATGGCTCTCGTTCATGAGAGTCTCTATAAGTCCTCCGATCTTTCCAAGATCGAATTTGGCTCCTATCTCAGAAGCCTGGCCAGCCACCTCCTCCACTTCAATGAGGTGGACACCCGCCGGATCAGGCTGGCGACGGCGCTCGAGGAGGTCTACCTGGATATCCAGACGGCGATCCCATCGGGACTTATTGCCAATGAATTGCTTTCCAACGCCATGAAACACGCCTTCCCGGGGAAACGGAGCGGGACGATAGAGCTCGCGCTGCGGCCGCTTCCGGAGGGGAGCTACCTGCTCAGCGTGAAGGATGACGGTATCGGGTTTCCCGAAGGGATTGACATCCGGAAGGCGGAATCCCTGGGCCTACAGATCGTCTCCAGCCTTATCGATCAGGTCGACGGCCGGCTCGAAATTCTCCGGGAGAACGGGACTGAGTTCAGGATCGTCTTCCAGCCGCCGCGCTACCCGCGCCGGACCACCGGCCAAGAGATGTGATCTGAATCGTCCTGTGATCCTATCCCGATTCTCCCTCCCTCCAAACTCCATCTGCCCGGAGAAGAAGGAATCGATCCTCATGGATCGGCATCTTTAGAGGCATGGGTCCTGCGCCCGCCGGCCTCGTTTTGCTCAGCAATTAAATGAGGATAAGAAAGGGCCAAGAACCCCTCGACCAAAATACTCGTATAATAGATGTCATCAGATGATTGCCTACCGGTTTGGCTGTTTAAATGAGACGCTCATGAAAAAAAGGCTCGTCCATTTTCTGGCTATTCTGTTCTTCCTGGCCGACCTGGCCGGCGGCCAGCTTCCCGATCTCATCCCCCGTGAAGTTTTTATCAAGCCGCAGAAGCTCAAAACAAACCCGCAGCTCGACCCGGCCGGAAAGCGCCTGGCGTATATCGGGTTCACGGACAAGGGTGTTCCCAATGTTTTTATCCGGACGCTCGGGAAGGCGGATGACATCCAGGTCACCTTTGACGAACGCCAGGGGATCTTCGAGTATGCCTGGGCGTTTGACAATCAGCATATTCTTTATCTCCAGGACAGTGACGGGGATGAAAATTTCCATCTCTACTCGGTGGACTTGGACACCCAGGTCGTCCGCGACCTGACCCCGTTCAAGGGGATGAAGGCCCAGAACCTCCTGACCGGGGCGAAGCGTCCCCGAGAAGTCCTGATCGGGATCAACCTCCGGGACCGGCGCATCTTCGACATGTATCGGGTTGACTTGCTGACCGGCGCTGTGACTCTGGACACCCAAAATCCGGGGGATGTCCGCTGGTGGCTCCCGGACTGGGACCTCGTGATCCGGGCCGCCGTATCCATCAGCCCGGAGGACAGCAGCATGGAGCTCCGTACCCGCCCATCGCCCGACCAGCCCTGGAAGCCGATCATCACTTGGCCCTTCGGCGAGAGCGGTGTCGTCGAAGGCTACGGGAGCGAGTTGGCCATCGCCTTTACTCCCGACGGAAAGGGTCTTTACGTCCAATCCGCGCTCCGGTCGGATACGACGCAACTCCTCAAAGTCGATGCCGAAACGGGAAAAGAGCTCGAGGTCATCGCTCATGATCCCAAGAGCAACCTTTGGAACGTGATGAACATGACACTCTATGATTTCGCTCAGGTCCTGTTCCACCCCGAGACCGGGAAAGTCCAGGCGGTCGCCTTCAACTACCTCATCCCTGCATGGAAGGTCCTCGACCCCGGGATTCAGAAAGACTTTGAGGCCCTGGACAAGCTGAAGCTTGGCGTAATCCAGGTGCTGAGCCGGACCCCGGACGACCGGAAATGGATCGTCCAGTTCATCTCGGACGTGCGGCTGCCCGCCTGCTATATATATGACCGGGATACCAGGGAAGCCCGGCTGCTATTTGAAGGCCTGTCCGCCTTTGACAAATACAGATTCTCTCCCCTGCAGCCCGTAGTCATTAAAGCGCGGGACGGAATGGATATTCCCTGTTACCTCACTCTTCCCCAGGGCATTCCTCCAAAGAACTTGCCCTTGATCCTGTTTGTCCATGGCGGCCCCTGGGCCAGGGATGACTGGGGCTTTAACCAGGGCGTTCAATGGCTGGCCAACCGCGGCTATGCCGTTCTCCGGGTCAAGATTTCCGAACCCGAACAGATCGTCAAGGCGATGCGGGCCAAGAACATTCCGGTGACGTTCGTGGTCTATCCTGATGAAGGCCATGGCCTCGGCCGGCCAGAAAACCAGCTCGACTTATTCGGCCGGGTTGAAGAATTCCTGGGGAAAAACCTGGGAGCTCGGTTTGAGCCCTGGACAAAAGTCGAGGGTTCCTCGGCGGAACTTCGCTGGCCGGCATCGTGGTCGAGCTGGGGAAGGAGTGGTAGTGAATAGACGGGAATTTATCAGGATCGGGGCGGCGGCCGCGCTCTTATCCAATTTGGCGGCGCTCGAGAACCGGTCGGAAAAACGGGAGGCTAAAGACATAATCAACCTCGGCGTCGACCCACGCATCGAGCTCTATGCGGTCGTGCTCTACCTGAGCGATTTCCGGGGGTTGAAAAACGAACAAGGGGTCATCGAAGCCCGGGTCGTAACCGACCTGGATTTCTCCTACAAGAGAGAGATCGACCGGAGATTTTCTCCCTACAAAGGCCACGCAGCAGTCAAGGCTTATAATAGAATGGCCACGCAGGGCCTCTTCCGGTTCGGCCATCCGCCGAGCGTCATGCTCCATCTCTCGGACCCCCCGCTCTTAGAGGAAGAAATCCCGCTCGATGATTTCCTGATCAAGATGGCAGGCAGCAGGGCGAAACTCGATGAGTTTGTTCAGGGAATGCGTCTCTTCGCCAGAGACGCGAACTTCATGGATTTCTTCAAGGACCATGAAATCGCTTATTCTCAGTTGGCCTCCGACTACAAGAGAAACATGGAATGGGACTATGTGAAAGATCTAGAGGATTATTATGGCTTTAGACAGGACGCCTATCATCTCATCCTGGCGCCCCTGTTTCATCCGGGGGGTTTTGGCCCGAGGGTAAAAACACCGGACGGATATTATCAGGCGTATGCGATCATCGGCGCAAAGGGGGTTACTGAGGACCGGCCGAATTTCGGTTCGGGTGATTCCATGCGCCGGCTCTGCTGGCACGAGTTCAGCCATTCTTTCGTCAACCATCTGACAGACCTGCAACTGGACCAACTAAAAGGCCCGGTCGGGGCGCTGGAGAGCCGGAAATTGCCCGGCCAGGTCATAGAACAAATCAAGGGCTTCGGCCTGTGGGACGTCCACATCGCCGATCAAGCGAGTGAGTATGTTGTCAGAGCCGCAACCACGAGGCTGACTGCTCTCAGACTCGGCAAGGAAAAGGCAGATCA
>Ga0153916_10004351_pt1 | contig 10694 bp, 8 predicted proteins | sample Opewatmetagenome_FD_109642 | JGI IMG/M metagenome (GOLD analysis project Ga0153916, IMG submission 109642) | Freshwater wetland microbial communities from Ohio, USA - Open water 3 Core 3 Depth 4 metaG | ecosystem: Environmental > Aquatic > Freshwater > Wetlands | place: USA: Ohio, Lake Erie, Old...
CATCAAGTCGAGGACCTCTTCGGCGGAGACTTTATCCAGATCGCCGGTCGGTTCGTCGGCCACCAGAATCAGCGGATCGGTGACGATGGCCCGGGCGATGGCGACCCGCTGCTCCTGCCCGCCGGACAACTGGCGCGGGTAGTGCTGCAGGCGATCCCCAAGGCCGACCGCCCGCAGCGCGTTTTCCGCGTGGGCGCGCCGTTCGCGCTTGCCGAGCGGCGTCAGCAGCAACGGCAGCTCGACATTTTCAACCGCGGTGAGAACGGGAATCAAATTGTAAAACTGAAAGATGAAGCCGACGTGGCGCGCCCGCCAGAGCGCGAGCTCGCTCTCGCTCAGCTCGGTGATATCGGTGCCGGCGACGAAGATTTTTCCGGCCGTCGGCTTGTCGATGCCGGCGATGAGGTTGAGCAGCGTCGTCTTGCCGGAGCCGGACGGTCCCATGAAGGCGATAAAATCCCCTTCCCGGATGTTGAGTGTAATGTTGTTGAGCACCGGGATTTCGAAGCTATCGCGCCGATAGGATTTGCCCAGGTCGTGAATTTCAATGAGCGGCTGTTCCATGGCGCCGACGAGGTCATTGGATTTTAACCGCGACTTTGGCGCCGGCGCGGAGATTTTCGTCGCTCTTGGCGATGACTTTATCCCCGTCTTTCAACCCTTCCTTGATTTCGATGAGGGCGCCGATCCGACGCCCGGTCGTCACCGGAACTTCGACGGCAAGCCCCGATTTCATTTGAAACACGACCGGCCGGCCGCTGCGCTCAACCACCGCCGCGGCCGGCACCGTCAGCACGGGCTGAAAAGCCGCCGGGTCTGCGCCGAAGCCCTTGGCCAGAAAAGCGATCTTCGCGCTCATTTCCGGCAGCACCCGGTGGTCATAGCTTTTGAAGTTGATTTTGACCAGGACGGTGGCCTTGGCGCGATCGGCGGTGGGCACGATCTTGCTGACCGCCCCGCCGTAGGCCCGATCCGGATAGGCGTCCAGGCGGATCTCGCAGTTCTGGCCGGAGGTGACGCGGGTGATATTCGCTTCCGAAACATCCGCCTCCACTTCCAACGAATTCATGTCGGCAATCGTCACCACCGCGGCCCGGGAACTGGCGGCGCCGGCCAACGGCGCGACGATCTCGCCGACGTCGGCATTCTTCTTGAGTACCGTGCCGTCGAAGGGCGCGACGATGCGGGTGTTCTCGACCGCCACCTCGGCTTCTTTGACGGCGAATTGGGCGGCGGCGATGGAGGCGACGACGCGCTGATAGCGCGCTTCCGCTGTGTCATACTCGGCCTGGGCGACAAAACCGTCTTTGAGCAATTTATTCAGCCGCTCGAGAGAAAGTCGCGCATCCTTCAAATCCGCTTCCTCGACTCGCAGATTCTCCTTCGCGCGCGCCAGCGTTGCCAGGACATCGCTGTCCTCCAGGCGCGCAATCACCTGTCCGCGCTTGACTCGGTCGCCTTCATCGACGCCCAAATAAACCAGCGTTCCTGTTCCCTTCGACGCCACCGCCGCTTTGCGCCGCGCCACGACGTAGCCGCTGGCGGTGAGCACGGCGCTCGCCTGCGCCGGCGAGGTAAAAGAAACGGGCGCAAGCTGGACTTCAAGTCCGGGACGGAAGTAATCTTTAAAGAAGAAGAAAGCGCCGGCGACAAGGGCGACGATCAAAACCCAGCCGAGCCACCGGCGCAGCCTGCGAAAACGATTCGGGACGCCGCCTGAGCGCGCGGAGCGATCAATGCGCAACGAGGTGAGGTCGGTATCTCTTGTCGCCATAGTCGATTCCCCTCTACTAAGCCGGTTAATTAGCGCTTTTTCAACCCGAAGACGGAAGTGCTATCTTCCATCGCATGAGCCCAACGACTTCCTGGGACCCCGAAAGCTACGCCAAGAATGCGCGCTTCGTGGCGGAACTGGGCGAGCCGCTGTTGCAACTGCTCGATCCCAAACCGGGCGAATCGATTCTCGACCTCGGCTGCGGCGACGGCGCGCTGACGGAAAAAATCGCCGCCGCCGGATGTTGCGTCATTGGCATCGACAGCAGCCTGCCACAGGTTGCCGCGGCGCGCCGGCGCGGCTTGGCGGTTCTCGTGATGGACGGCCAGCGGCTCGGTTTCAAGCAGCGCTTCGACGCCGTTTTCACCAACGCCGCTCTGCATTGGATAAAGCAGCCCGAGATGGTGATTGCAGGCGTCTGGAGCTGCCTCAAGCCGGGGGGTCGCTTCGTCGGCGAATTCGGCGGCCAGGGCAACGTGGCAACGATTCGCACCGCACTGCACGCGGGACTACGCAGGCGCGGCATCGATCCTTGGACGGCCGATCCCTGGTACTACCCGTCGCCGGCTGAATACTCGGACCTGCTTCGGCAAATCGGTTTTACGGTGGAATACCTCGAATCGATCCCGCGGCCGACGCCGCTGCCGGGCGATATTTCAATCTGGCTTGAAATTTTTGCCCAGCCGTTCACCAAGGCGGTAGACGAGGCCGAGCGCGAAAGTCTGGTTGCCGAAGTACGCGCGGAATTGGCACCCAAGCTGCGCGGCACGGAAGGAAACTGGGTAGCGGATTATGTGCGGCTGCGGTTTCGCGCGATTAAATGAATTGAGCTGTTTCGCCGCTGCTTTCGCCAGGATCTAACGGCACGGCGCGCATAGCGCTTTTCTTTGCCCTTTGCTCCCTGCTCCATGCTCTCATTAGCTTGCCCCTTGACGCTGATTCAATCTTGATATCTATTCGGGTCTGGCTCGGTTTCACAACGATTGGGGGGTCTTTCATGCTGCAAAGACTTGCTGTCGGTTGTTTGCTAATCGTTTTCACGTTTTTCCTCACTCCTTTACGAATCTTTGCCGCCGATAAAATCAGAGTCGGACTGAGCTCTGTCAGCGGCACCTCCGGCAGCTTATGGGTCGCCGAAGACAAAGGGCTTTTCAAAAAATACGGCATCGATCCCGAGGTCATCGTCCTCGGCGGCGGCGGCTCGCGAGCCATCAGTTCTTTGATGGCGGGCGAGATTCAATTTTCGGTGGGCGGCGGTGAGGGGTCAGTCAGATCCGGCCTGCGGGGCGCCGACGTGGTCATCGTCGCTTCGTCGATGACCAAAGGACTCCAGCGTCTGCTCACGCGCCCCGAGATCAAGAATTACCAGGAGCTCAAAAACAAAAAAATCGGCATCACGCGATTCGGCTCGGCCGCCCATTTGGCCCTGCTGCTGATGCTTAAAAAATGGAACATGCGGATAGAAGATGTGCAAGTCCTTCAATTGGGATCTTCGCCCGCCATGCTCGCCAGCATGGACAAGGGCGGCGTCGACGGCGCAGTGTTGACCATGCCGAGTTTTTTTCTCGCCGAGGACAAAGGCTATCGCGTCGTCGGCGATCCGGCGGAGATGGACATCGTCTACCTGCAAAATACGCTTGAAAGCACGCGCGGTTTTGTGCGCAGAAATCGCGATCAAGTGCTGCGATTTTTGAAGGGCTATATCGAAGGCATCGCCTATTTTAAAAAGAACAAGAAGGGAAGCATCGACGTGATGCGCAAGAAACTCAGGATCCAGTCGGAGCAGGAACGGGACAGCCGCTATCTGGAGCTCTCGTACAACCTCCTGGCGTCGGAATATTACAACGACACGCCGTATCCGTCCTTGCGGGCGGTGCAGACCATTTTGGATTATATCGCGGTGGACGAGCCCAAGGCGCGGGGCGCCGACCCGCGCGCGCACGCCGACGAGAGTCTGGTCAAAGAACTGGACGATAGCGGCTTCATCAAATCCGTGTCTGCGAAGTAAATGCCGCCTTGACGAGCAAGTGGGCTCCAGTAAACGGATGGGCAAGGCTGCTCGCCAGCGGAGGCGCGCAAAACAAAATTGAGCGTAAGGAACCTACAGCTCTTTTCATCGCCAGCCTGCCAAAGGAGCGGCTATGACCGAGTACAAAGAGATTCTTTATCAAAAGCAACGCGGCGGCGTGTTGATCACTTTGAATCGCCCTGAGGCGCTCAACGCGATCACCCGGCTCATGCTGAAAGAGATTCATCACGCGCTGGACGAAGCCGAGGCCGATCCGGAAATTCGCGCCATCGTCATCACCGGCGCCGGGCGCGCCTTCAGCTCGGGCTTCGATCAAGCAACGACCACCGGCCGGCGCCGCGATATCCAATGGCCCTACGGCATCCAGACCGGCATGAGCGCGGCCGATCTGATGAATTACTGGAGCGCAGACGACGTGAAGCTGATCCGCATCTTCGAAATGACCAAGCCGGTGATCGGCGCCGTCAGGGGCTGGGCGATGGGTGGGGGCTGTTGGATGGCCCTCTACACCCATATCACCCTTGCGGCGGAAGACGCCGTCTTCGCTCAACCCGAGGTGCGCCACGGCTCCAATACAACTTTCATGTGGACGCTGCTTGCGGGCTTCAAGAATGCGCTGCGCTACGGCTTGGTCGGCGATCATATCGATGCCCAGGAAGCGCTGCGCATCGGCCTGGTGAACCAGGTGGTTCCCGCCGATCAACTCCTTGACGAGTGCTTCAAGATCGTCGAACGCATTGCCCGCGTGCCGCCCGAGACCGTAAAGATCAATCTCGCCATTTCAACTATGGGGTTGCAAATGATGGGGCTGCGCGACGCGCTGCGCATGGACGAGACGCTATCGATTCCGGCCCACATGATGCTCAACGAAGAGTTTCGCCGCCCGCTCGATGAAGCGCGCGCCACGCAAGGAACGAAGGCTTATTTACAACTGCGCGATGGACCGTTCCAGCCGGAGCCGTTCGGGCCGAGGGCGAAGAGAAAAGGATGAAGTATGAGGATGAAGGCTGAAACAAGAGTCCGGAATTAACTTTATCCTTCATCCTTCCGCCTTCATCTTACCCGCGACCTATGAAACTATGACCATTGAATCGATACCACCGGATTCTCGAGCGGTCTCTTGGCGGGATCTGTCTCCGCTCATGGCGCCCAAGTCGGTCGCCATCATCGGCGCCTCACAGCGTTCGTCGTCCGAGCTTAACCGTGAGCCGAGGGGCAACCGGATCATCCGAAACTTAAAGAACTTCGGCTACCCCGGCCGAGTCGTCGCGGTGAATCCGAAATACACCGAAGTCATGGACTGCCCCTGCTATCCGGACATCGCCGCGATTCCCGAGCCCGTCGACTGCGTCGTCCTGGCGGTGCCGAATCGCCATGTGCCGGACCTTTTGCAATCGGCGGTGAACTGCGGCGTGCGCGCGGCGGTTGTCTTCTCGGCAGGCTTCGCTGAGATCGGCGGGGAGGGAAAGGAACGCCAGGCGAGACTCGAGGCGCTGTCTCATGAGCGCGGCCTGCTCATCTGCGGCCCCAATTGCTACGGCGTCTTGAACGTCCACGGCAAAGCGCCGCTCTTCGCCTCGACGATTCCCCAGGGATTCCTCGCCGGGACTGTCGCCCTGGTTTCCCAAAGCGGCGGCTTGAGCACGACCATCGCCAACGCCCTGATGCTCAACCGGCGGGTGGGTTTCAGTCACATTGTTTCGTGCGGCAATCAGGCGGGCGCGACCGTCGAAGAATATTTCAATTACCTGGTCGAAGATTCCGAAACTAGAGTCATCGCCGCCTTCGTCGAAGGCTTCAAGCAGCCGGAGAAGCTGCTGGCAGTCGCGCGCAAGGCCGCCGCGCGGAACAAGCCTTTGATCATTCTCAAAGGCGGCAGATCCAAAGTCTCCCAGCGCGCGGCGGCGGCGCACACCGGCTCCATAGCCGGCGCAGCCGAAGAGATCGACGTTATTTTTCGCCAGGGCGGCATCGTTTCGGTGCGCAGCCTCAATGAATTGATCGACACCGTCAGCATCTTTTCCTGCGAGACATTTATCAAGAAATACAAAGGCGGCCGGCGCATCGGCGTGCTCAGCGGCTCCGGCGGCGAATGCACTTTGGTATCGGACGTGGCCGTGAAGATCGGACTCGAAGTTCCCGAGCTGACCGAGACCACAAAGTTACAATTGCGCGAAGCCGTGGCCGATTTCGGCAATATGAACAATCCGCTGGACGGCACCGGCGTCATGTACGACGACGAAAAAACATTTCCCCGATTGCTCCAGGCGTTGATCGACGATGCCGACATCGACATCGTCACAAACAACCTCGAGGCCAACGATCCCAGGCCGAGGGAATTGAAGAGCGGCAACCGCTTTGCCGCAGCCGTAGAAAAAGCCGCGGCGTCCAGCAAAAAACCCATCGCCTGTTTCACTTCTGTCGTCGGCGGTCCCATTGATCCCGAGATACTTTTGCCATTGCGCGAAGCCGGCGTGCCGCTCATGGAAGGCGCGGAGTGCGCCACCGCCGCCCTGCGCAACCTGGCCGAGTATTACGAGTTCCAAAAAACGCGACAGGCCGGCCGCCCCGTAACGGGCGGCGTGAATGGGTAGACGAACGAGACGATCAAACCGCATGATCATGAAAAAGACGAACTCGCTGCTGTGCGCCAGTATTGTAGTATTTCTGCTTTATCCCTGTTTGGCGTGGGCTCAAGCCAAGGCGCCAAAGGAACTTAAGGTGCCCTATCCGATCGGCGGCTCCACCAGTTATTTTTGGGTCGCCTACCGCGCCGGTTTTTTCGACAAATACGGCTTGAAGATCCAACCGGTCTATATCCGCGGCGGGCGCGAAGGCATACAGGCGCTGCTGGCCAAAGACGCGCTGATCGAACTCCAGGGCGGCTCCGCAAGCATCAGCGCGTGGGCGCAAGGGGCGAAGGACCTGGCCTTTATCGGCGCGGTCGGCAATAAACTCGACTACGTCCTGGTGACGCGACCGAGCATTCGCAAGCCGGAAGACCTCAAAGGCAAAAGAGTCGGCATCAGCCAGTTCGGTGCGATCACCGATTTCATCATGCGCCAGAGCCTTAAGCAATTGGGGTTGGTTCCGGAGAAAGACGTCGCGATCCTAAGCGTCGGACCACAAGGAGAAAGGTGGGCGGCCCTCGTAGGCGGACATATCGACGCTTCGGTGTTCCAGCCGCCGGTAACCTTGCTGGCGCGCAAAAACGGCTTTCCGATCCTCATCGATTTTTCCAGGGAAGATTTTGAATATGTGGTTTCCGGTCCCATCACGCTCCGTTCTTTCATTCGCTCCGATAGAGAGACGGTGATGAACTTCATGCGCGCGCTGGCCGACGGCATGGACTTCTATCGTGACGATAAGAATAAGGAGAAGGTCCTCCGTTTTATGGGCGAGTTTTACAGGTCCAACAAGACTGAAGAATTGGAGGAGACCCGCCGTGTCTACAGCCAGGTCACTCCCGGGCTGCCGATCATTACGGCCAAAGCCATCGACAACGCGATCGCTGCCGATAAGGCGCTCTCGACCATGAATCTCAAGGGCGCCGACATGCTCGATCTTTCTTTCCTGCAAAAACTTGAAGAGGAAAGAAAGGTGAAAGGACGGTAGCCGGCGATTTGCAAGTGCGGACCTTTCCGGACCCGCCCCAGGAGCTAAAGATAACGGACGTCACCTTACGTCAACCCGACTTAAAGGAGCAGGAATGGACGAGTACAAAGAAATTCTCTACCAGAAACAAAGGGACGGCGTTTTGATCACACTCAATCGCCCCGAAGCGATGAACGCGATCAGCCGCAGCATGATCAAAGAGCTGCACCAGGCGCTTGACGCAGCGGAACAGGACAGCGAGGTTCGCGCCGTCGTGCTGACCGGCGCGGGACGGGCTTTTTCCGCCGGCATGGACCAGGGCAATCGCGCGGGACGACGGCGGGATATCCACTGGCCCTACGGCATCCTCACCGGCCTGACCGCCGCCGAAGCGATCGATTCCTGGCGCGTCGACCCGAGAAACTTTCGCCGCATGTGGGAATTCGGCAAACCGATCATCGGCGCGATCAACGGTTGGGCCATGGGCGCGGGCTCTTGGCTCTCGCTCTTCACCCACATCACCATAGCGTCCGAGTATGCGGTTTTCGCCCAACCCGAAGTGCGCCACGGCTCGAACACGAGCTTCATGTGGACGCTGCTCGGCGGCTATAAAAACGCGTTGCGCTACGGCCTCACCGGCGATCATATCGACGCCCGGGAAGCGCTGCGTATCGGCCTGGTCGTCGCGGTCGTGCCTGCCGATCGGCTCATCGATGAATGCTTCAAGATCGTCGAGCGTATCGCCCATGTGCCGCCGGAGACGGTCAAGATCAATCTTCAGATCGCGACCATGGGCCTGGACATGATGGGACTGCGCGACGCGCTGACATTCGACAATCAACTATCGGCGCCCGCCCATCTCATGCTGCGCGAGGAGTTGCGCAAGCCGCTCGACGACGCCCGCGCCAACAAAGGCATCAAAGATTACCTTCAGATGCGCGACGGGCCGTTTCAACCGGAGCCGTTCGGACCGAGGGCGAAGAAAAAGGCGGAAGGATGAGGGATGAAGGATGAAATAGTAGCGGATGGTATTAACTTCAGCCTTCAGCCTTCATACTTCATCCTTAGCCAAACGAAATGAAGACAGAGAGGAACCTATGTCAACTTACCAAACCATTCTTTACCAGAAGCAGCGCAAGGGCGTGCTCATCACTCTCAACCGCCCGCAGGCGCTCAACGCGATGAATCAGGAGTTGATGAACGAACTCGACGCCGCCTTAGCGGAAGCCGAAACCGATCCGGAGATCAGAGCCGTGGTCATCACCGGCGCAGGCGGCGCGTTTTCCGCCGGCGAGGATATCAGCGGCGCCGACGCCGAAACCGCGTGGCCGTACGGCATACCGGCCGGCACCTCGCTCAACGCGACCTACAACAAATTCCGCGATTCGGACCGCAAAGACATCCTCGGCCGCCAACTCTATCGCTGGCAATACTCCAAGCCGATCATCGGCGCGGTGAGCGGCTGGTGTTTCGGCGCCGCGTCCTGGCTCGCCCTCACCTGCCATATCACCATCGCCGCCGATGACGCGGTCTTCGGCCAGCCCCAGGTGCGCCATGGCGCCAACACCGACTTTATTTGGGTCGCTCTTGCGGGATTCAAAAACGCTCTGCGCTATGCGCTCACCGGCGATCACGTCGACGCCCAGGAGGCTTTACGTATCGGCCTAGTCAACCAGGTCGTGCCCAAGGGCGAACTGCTCGAAACCTGCTTCAAGTTTGTCGAGCGCATCGCGCTCGTCCCCCCGGAAACCGTGAAGATCAACCTGCATATTTCCACGATGGGACTGGAGATGATGGGTTTGCGCAAAGCCTGGACGCTGAACTCGGAATTGGCCGCCATGGCGCGCTTGACCAAGCGCGAAGAATTCAACAAACGCTTGGAAGAAGCCAAAAAGAAAGGCGGCCTCGCCGCTTTCTTGCAGGAACGCGACGGCCCCTTTCAGCCCGAGCCGTTCGGGCCGAGGGGAAAAAAATAGGGGCGCGTCCCCGTTTAGCTAACCGCAGAGGCGCTGAGGACGCAGAGTAAAGATTTTCTATTATAAAATACTCGAACTCCGCGAACTCCGTGTCTCTGCGGTGAATACTCTTTCACAGGAAACCAAAAAGAGCCGAAAGCTTATTATTGAGAGGAGTCACCATGATTGACGCAACAGCTAAACTCGATCCCGATAAGCAGCCCGCGCTGGTGCGCGTCGACATGTATCAAGAGTGGCGCAAGCGCGAAGGCGCCCCACTGGTGGGCGGGGTTTACATTAAAGACATGAAAGCTGTTGAAGTGGGACCCTGGCCGCGCAAGGGGGACGGCGTCAAAGGCGCGCTTTGCTATCTGGACGGCGACGACGAGGGCGACGAGCATATCGTCGAGCTGCCGCCCGGCGGCGCCACCGCGCCGCTCAGGCATATGTACACCGAGGCGATCTACGTCGTTTCGGGACATGGCTCCACGTCGGTGTGGCGCGACAAAGGCGCGAAGCAAACCTTCGAGTGGGGACCGGGCAGTTATTTCGTCCTGCCCACCAACGCCTGGCAGCAGTTTTTCAACGCCAGCCTCTCGCGCAGCGCGCGCTGGTTCTCCGTCACCGACCTACCCGGACTCCTGCGCCAGTGGGCGAGCGAGGATTTCATCTTCAACAACCCTTACGATTTCACCGACCGCTACCGCGGCGAACCCGACCATTTCAGCGCCGAGGCGAAGCTCTACCGCGGCCGTGTGTGGGAGACCAACTTCATTCCCGACATCAAAAAGCTGCCGCTCTACGAGTGGAAGAGCCGCGGCGGCGGCGGCACCAACGCCTTCATGGTCATGGGCGCGGGGATGATGGAGTCCCATGTCTCCCGCTTCGAATCGGGCCACTACAAGAAGGGCCATAGGCACGGGCCCGGCGCGCATCTTTATATCACCGAGGGTGAAGGCTTCGTGCTCACGCAACGGGGCAATGAGCCGCGCATCCGCTGCGACTGGCAAGAGGGCAGCCTCTATCTTTCCGGCGCCGGCGAAGGTCAGTGGCTGCACCAGCACTTCAACGTCGGCGCTACGCCGGCGACCTACCTGGTGCTGAACCAAGGCCTTTCGAGAAAATATGCGGTCAACCGCTGGCAAGCCGATAAATCCACCGTGCTGCGCGGCGGCGAAGTGAGCGGCAAAAAAGGCGGCTACCAGACCGAATACGAGGACGAAGACCCGGAAATCCATCGCATCTTCGAAGACGAACTGCGCAAGCGCGGCCTCACCTGCCGGATGAAGAAGATGGTCCCCTGGTGCACCGGCGAGGCCGGCGCGGAAACCGTCAAGGCCAC
>Ga0153916_10004352_pt1 | contig 10693 bp, 10 predicted proteins | sample Opewatmetagenome_FD_109642 | JGI IMG/M metagenome (GOLD analysis project Ga0153916, IMG submission 109642) | Freshwater wetland microbial communities from Ohio, USA - Open water 3 Core 3 Depth 4 metaG | ecosystem: Environmental > Aquatic > Freshwater > Wetlands | place: USA: Ohio, Lake Erie...
TGCGGAAGCCTATGCCTGCCGGAGGGCTTGGGCAGAGATTGCAGGAGCCAGGCGCGGCGGCTCTCGTCTGGGCTGCTCCCGCCGGTACGCGTGAACTGAAACGCCACCTTGCGCGCAGTCACGGGGCGGAACGGGACGACCTTTGTGCGATCCCGGTCGAACCGATCATTGCCAAGGCATCATGTTGCGGCACAGGCGCGCGGAGCGCTTACGTTCGGCGACCCATTGGCCATATGATACGGGCAGTGCAACGCGCCAGGCTGCCGGGAGCGGTGCCAGGCGCCATCGGCAAGATCCGATACTGACCAGAGAGTAAAGCCGCATGATTGATCTTTCCAAAGTTGTCGCCATCGATGTTCACGTCCATGCCGAGGTCTCGTGCCACGACCCGGAAGATCCGGTGATGGGCACGTTCTTCGACGCGGCCTCGGCCTATTTCAAGGCAGAGCGCAAGCGGCCGACGATTCCGGAAACGATCGAATTCTATCGCGAACGCAAGATCGCCTTCTGCCTGTTCACCGTGGATTGCGAGTCGGGCATCGGCGCCAAGCGCGTCAGCAATTACGAGATTGCCGAGATCGCCGCCGAGCATAAGGATATCGTGATTCCCTTCGCTTCGATCGATCCGCACAAGGGCAAGATGGGCGCGCGCGAGGCCCGCGATCTGGTCGAGAACTACGGCGTGAAGGGCTTCAAGTTCCACGGCATCATGCAGGGCTGCGATCCTGCGGACCGCGTGGCCTATCCGATCTATGAGGTCATCGCGGAATACAAGCTGCCGGCGATCTTTCACACCGGCCACTCCGGCATGGGAACGGGTATGCCCGGCGGCGGCGGCGTGAAGCTCAAATGGGGTCAGCCCATGCTGATCGACGAAGTGGCCGCCGATTTCCCCGACATGAAATTCATCCTCGCGCACCCAAGCTGGCCGTGGACCGACGAGAGCCTGTCGATGGCGCTGCACAAGAACAATGTGTTCATCGATCTTTCGGGCTGGTCGCCGAAATACTTCCCCAAGCAGATCGTGCAATACGCAAACACGCAGCTGAAGACGAAGATGATGTTCGGCTCCGACTTCCCGCTCATCAAACCGGAGAAGTGGATCGAGGCGGCCAAGGAAGCCGGCTTCCGCGACGAGGTCATGCCGTTGATCCTGAAGGACAACGCGGCGAAGGTCCTGGGGCTCGGCCCGAAGATCTGACGCGGACGTCGCTCGCCGTGGTCCCTCTCAACGAATGAATGGCCTTGCGGGGCGCTGAGGGTTGCTGCCCGCCCCGAAGCCTGCGCCCACGCACCACACCCCTGAAGGCCGGATTTTGGTGTCTCACGCATCAATTATTGAGTATTAATGCGCCATCATACGTCTTGAGACATAGCTATACATCTATGAAGCGGTCCAACTGATGGATATCGCATGATCACGGCGCAGCAACTGCGTGCAGCACGAGCCCTGCTTGGGATCGATCAATGTGCGCTGGCCGACGCTGCCGGACTATCGCGCAACACGATCCGGCGGATGGAGGCGAGCGCCGGCGTGATCCGTGGCCAGGTCGGGTCGCTGACCAAGCTGGTCGAAGCGCTCGATGCGCGCGGCATCGAGCTGATCGAGGAAGGAAGCACGGGCCGGGGCGTAGGCCGCGGCGTCCGGCTCAAGATGCGCGGTTAAAATGCGGGCGAGGGCGCAATCGAGCACGCCGATCCGGCGGCAATCACAGACCGGACGGAAGGGCTAGCGCGCCATGGCTCTGGTCCTGGAACTTCTTTGCGCGCTTGCGTTGCTTGTCCTTGCTGTCCTCGCGATTGCGCTTGGTCGCTTCAGTTCCGCCTCGCGCATCGTCTACGCCGTGAGCCTCCTTGTCACGGCGGCGGGCTTCGCAGTCGCCGTCGTCAGTCTCGTGGCGATGCCGGCAAGCCTTACGCTGCCGTTCGGGCTGCCGTGGCTTGGCGCGCATTTCCGGCTCGATGCGCTGGCGGCTTTCTTTCTCGCTGTCGTCAATTTCGGCGGTGCAGCCGCTAGCCTCTACGCCATCGGCTACGGCCAGCATGAAGCGGTGCCCGGCCGCGTCCTTCCGTTCTTCCCGGCGTTTCTCGCTGGTATGACGCTGGTCGTACTCGCCGACGACGCCTTCGCCTTCCTGCTGGCCTGGGAATTCATGTCGCTGATGTCGTGGGCGCTTGTCATGGCCCATCACCGCGACAGCGAAAACGTTCGCGCGGGCTACATCTATCTGGTGATGGCCGGTTTCGGCACGCTCTGCCTGCTGCTCGCCTTCGGTCTGCTCGCCGGCCCGGAGGGCGGCTACGTCTTTGCCGCCATGCGCAGCCATCATCTGCCCTCCACACTGGCGGCGCTGGTGCTGATACTGACGCTCTTGGGCGCCGGATCCAAGGCTGGCCTCGTTCCGCTTCATGTCTGGCTGCCGCTGGCCCATCCCGCAGCCCCGAGCCATGTCTCGGCGCTGATGAGCGGCGTGATGACGAAGGTCGCGATCTACGCCTTCATCCGCATCACCTTCGATCTTCTGGGGCCCCCCGATTGGTGGTGGAGCGTCGTGGTGCTGGCGCTGGGCAGCGCCACTGCCGTGCTGGGCGTGCTTCACGCCCTGATGGAGCGCGATCTGAAGCGGCTGCTCGCCTACAGCACGGTGGAGAATGTCGGGATCATCTTCATCGGGCTCGGGCTTGCGCTCGCCTTCCGTGCCAACGGTCTGGCCGCTGCCGCGGCCCTTGCGCTGACCGCCGCGCTGCTCCATGTGCTCAACCACATGGTCTTCAAATCGCTTCTGTTCTTCGGCGCCGGCGCCGTGCAGGTGGCGACCGGCGCGCGCAACATCGAACAATTGGGCGGGCTGATTCACCGCATGAAGGTCACCAGCGCCGCGTTCCTGGTGGGCGCGATGGCGATCGCGGCCCTGCCGCCGTTCAACGGCTTCGTCTCGGAATGGCTGACATTTCAGGCAGTGCTTTTGAGCCCGCAGGTTTCCGAATGGGGCCTGAAGCTGATGGTGCCGACGGCAGGCACCATGCTGGCGCTAGCGGCGGCGCTGGCCGGCGCCTGTTTCGTGCGCGCCTTCGGCATGAGCTTCCTCGGCCGGCCACGCAGCCCGGCTGCGGCGGAGGCAAGCGACGTGGACCGCTTTTCGCGGGCTGCCATGGTGGCGCTGGCAGTTCTTTGTCTGCTGCTCGGAATTTTGCCCGGCTTCGTGATCGACTGGCTGGCGCCGGTCGTCCGCAGCCTCGCGCATGCGCAAATGCCGGCGCAGGTGAGCGTGCCGTGGTGGTCGATCGTTCCGATCGCCGAAAGCCGCAGTTCCTTTAACGGTCTTCTGGTCTTCGGGTTTATTGCGGTTTCGGCCTCGCTCGCGATACTGGCCATCCACACGCTGGCCTCGCGCACGATCCGCCGCGCGCCAGCCTGGGATTGCGGCACGCCGGTGACGAGCCCGCTGACGCAATATAGCGCCGGCAGCTTCGCGCAACCGATCCGCCGCGTTTTCGGCACCGTCCTGTTCCGCGCGCGGGAAACCGTGAGCATGCCTCTGCCGGGCGACGCCAGCCCGGCGCGCCTGGAGGTCGTCTTGCACGACATTCCGTGGGAAGCGATCTACGTGCCGCTTGCCGCAGCGGTCAATGGAACCGCCAACTGGCTGAACCGGCTGCAGTTCATGACCATCCGCCGTTACCTGATGCTGGTCTTCCTGACGTTGATCTCTCTCCTGCTGGTGCTGGCGATATGGACATGACGGTCAGCTACCTCGTGCAGGGCGCCCAGATGGTGCTGGTGCTGTCGCTGGCGCCGCTGCTTACCGGCGTGATCCGCAAGATCAAGGCGCGGCTTCAGCGCCGACGCGGCGCCTCGGTGATCCAGCCCTATCGCGATCTCGCGCGGTTGATGCGCAAGGATGCGGTGCTGGCCGAAAATGCCTCGTGGCTGTTCCGCGTCGCGCCCTACATGATCTTCGCGGCCACCTGGGTGGCGGCGGCTTTGGTGCCGACTTTCGCGACCGGGCTCATGTTCAGCTGGTCCGCGGACCTCATCGCCATCATCGCGCTTCTGGGCAGCGCGCGCTTCATCCAGGCGCTGGCCGCGCTCGACATCGGCACGAGCTTCGGCGGCATCGGTGCCAGCCGCGAGATGATGATCGCAACGCTGGCCGAACCCGCGATGATCATGATCGTGTTCACACTGGCGCTGGTCGCAGGTTCCACACAGCTTTCGACGGTCGCGGATTTCATGCTGAGCGGCGGGCCGGGCCTGCGCGTGTCGCTGGCGCTGGCGGCGGTCGCACTCATTCTCGTCGCCATCGCGGAGAACGGGCGGGTGCCGGTCGACAATCCGGCGACCCACCTCGAACTCACCATGGTCCATGAAGCGATGGTGCTGGAGTATTCCGGCCGGCATCTGGCTATGATCGAAATCGCGGCCTCGCTGAAGCTCCTCCTCTATGTCTCGCTGATCGCCTGCGTGTTCATACCTTGGGGGATGGCGCCGATGGGTAGCGATCTTTCCGCCTACGCCGTCGGCGCGGGCACCTATGCGCTGAAGCTTCTGGCCGGCGCCGTACTGCTCGCCTTCTTCGAGACCGCCATCGCCAAGATGCGCGTGTTCCGCGTGCCGAATTTCCTCGGTGCCGCGCTGATGCTGGGGCTTCTGGGCACGCTTCTGCTGTTCGTGTCGGGGACGATCTGAGATGCACAATTTCGCCTTCGACCTCGCGCATCTTCTGGCCGGCAGCCTCGTGCTGGTCAGTCTTCTGCTGCTTTATCAGGACCGCATGTACGCGCTGCTCAATGTCTTCGCGCTGCATGCCGTGCTGCTGGCCCTGTCGGTCGGATGGCAGGCGCATATTCAGGACGCGCCGCATCTCTATGTCACGGCGGGTATCGCGCTGATCTTCAAGGCGATAATCATCCCGGGCGGGCTGCGCCGCATCGTGCAGCGGCTGGGCATCCATCGCGAGATCGAGACCGTGGTCGGCATCGGGCTGACCATGCTGGCCGGCATCGCGCTGGTGGCGCTTGCCCTCGTCGTCATGTTGCGCGTGACAGCAGGCGCCGATCCGCTGGCGCGCGAGGATCTGGCGTTTGCGCTCTCCATCGTGCTTCTGGGCCTGTTGATGATGGTGACGCGTCGCAACGCCGTCAGCCAGGTCGTGGGTTTCATGTCGCTGGAAAACGGGCTGGTGCTGGCGGCGACGGGCGCCAAGGGCATGCCGCTAGTGGTGGAGATCAGCGTCGCCTTCTCCGTCCTCATCGCCTTCATTGTCATCGGCATCTTCCTGTTCCGCATCCGCGAGCGCTTCGACAGTGTCGATCTGCAAACCCTCGAAGACTATCGAGGAGAACGCGGATGATGGCGTTCGCGCACAATGCTGTGGAGCTGGTGCTCGGGATCCCGCTTGTCGCGGGATTTCTGCTGGCGCTGTTGCCGGGCTACAGGCTCTCCGCCGGCCTCAATGTGCTGGCGGGATTGCTCACCTTTCTGGCGTCGCTGCTGCTGTTCGTGGTGCGCCCGACCGCCGGGCCGTTCCTGCAGATCGACGACCTCAACATCGTCTTCATCGTGCTCAATACGTTCGTCGCCTTCACGACGAGTATTTTCAGCGCCACCTATATCGCGCATGAGCTGGAGACGGGTCGGCTGACGCCCACCTATCTCAGATTCTATCACGCCATGTTCCAGATCATGATGTTCGGCATGAATCTGGCGCTGGTGGCGAACAATGTTGGGCTGATGTGGGTTGCGATCGAACTGGCCACGCTGACCACCGTCGTCATGGTCGGCCTCTATCGCACGCATGAAGCGCTGGAGGCGGCGTGGAAATATTTCATTCTGGGCAGCGTCGGCATCGCACTCGCTTTGTTCGGCACGATCCTCGTCTATATGGCGGCGCGCCCGGTGATCGGGCAGGGCCTGGACGCGATGGCCTGGACGGTGCTGATCCGCCGCGTTTCCGAATTCGATCCCGGCCTGCTCAACATTGCCTTCGTCTTTCTTCTGCTGGGTTACGGCACCAAGGTGGGGTTGGCACCGCTCCACGCCTGGCTGCCGGATGCGCATGCCGAAGGCCCGACGCCGATTTCGGCAGTTCTCTCCGGCCTGCTTCTCAACGTCGCGCTCTATGCGGTGCTACGCTTCAAGATGCTGATGAATGCCAATCCGGCGACGATCCCGGTGGGCCCGCTGCTGGTGACGATGGGGCTAGTCTCGCTCATCTTCGCGGCGCTGATGCTCTACCGCCGCCGCGACATCAAGCGCCTGTTCGGCTATTCCTCGATCGAGCATATGGGCATCATCGCGTTTGCCTTCGGCATGGGCGGGCCGCTGGCCAATTTCGCCGGGCTGCTGCACATGACGATGCATAGCCTGACGAAATCGGCGATCTTCTTTTCGGTCGGCCATGTGGCACAGGTGAAGGGCACCCAGAAGATTGCCGACATCAAGGGGCTCACTGTCACCCATCCCGCCTTGGGCTGGGCGCTGGTGGCGGGCGTGGTCGCCATTGCGGGCCTGCCGCCGTTCGGCATCTTCACCAGCGAGTTCCTTGTCGTCAGCTCGACCTTTGCGCGTGCGCCGCTGTTGGCGATCCCGCTGGTGATCGGCTTGCTCTTGGGCATCGGCGCGCTGTTCCTGAGGCTGGGCGGTCTCGCGTTCGGCGAGCCCACCGGCAGCACCGCGCCGGTCGAAGCGTCCTATGTTCCCTTGTTCGCGCATCTGGCGATCGTGCTTGCGGCCGGCATCTTTCTGCCGGGGCCGCTGGTGACGTGGTTCCAGCATGTCGCGCGCCTGCTGGGTTAGGAGGATGCCGCAAGTCATGTCCGCAATCCTCGGCCAGCTTCCCTCGGCGACGGTGATAGATCATCACCGCCCGTGGCCGCGCGCGCGTGTTGACGTGGAGGACTGGCGCCATGCCGCTATGCAGCTCGCGGACGGGCGTTGGATCCTGGCCGGGTTGTGGGGCGAGCAGGGCGCGGTACACATCGCGGTGCGCGACGAGGCGGCGCGCGAAAGCTGCGTGCTCAGCCTGGACTGCGCAGGCGGAAATTATCCCTCGGTCTCGCAATTCCATGCGCCGGCGCTGCGGCTGGAACGCACGGCGCAGGATCTCATCGGATTGATTGCGGAGGGCCTGCCCGATGCGCGGCCGTGGCTCGATCACGGCCGCTGGGGTGTCGCGCATCCGCTCGCCGCGAACGAAGCCTCGAGCGGGCCGCGCGCGCCCTATCGCTTCCTGCCGGCGGAAGGCGAGAGCCTCACCGAAATCGCGGTCGGCCCCGTCCATGCCGGGATCATCGAGCCGGGTTTCTTCCGCTTTACCACCAATGGCGAGGCGGTGGTCCGCCTGGAAGAACGGCTGGGCTACACCCACAAGGGCGTCGAAGGCCTGATGGCGGGCGCCGATCTCGCCCGTGCTGCGCAGCTCGCGGGCCGCGCCTGCGGCGACAGCACGGTGGCTTACACTTACGCATTCGCGCGCGCCGCGGAGGCTGCGCTCGGCCTGGAGGTTCCGCCTCGCGCGGTCTGGCTTCGGGCGCTGATGGCGGAGCTGGAACGCATCGCCAACCATTTCGGTGATTTCGGCGCCGTCTGCAACGACGCCGCCTTCGCCATCATGCACGCACAATGCGCCGTCGTGCGCGAACGCATCCTGCGCGCGGCGAACAGCTGTTTCGGCCACCGCATGATGCGCGATCGCATCGTTGTGGGCGGGGTGGCCGCCGACCTGTCGAAAGAGGGGCGGGATGAGCTTCTGTCGCTGCTCGATTGGGCCGCCAAGCGGCTGCCCCGGCTGGTCGAGCTCTACGATCACACCGCTTCGCTGCAGGACCGCACGGTGGGCACCGGCATTCTGCGCGCCGAGCTGGCGCAGCAATATGGTTGCGGCGGTTATGTCGCGCGCGCGTCGGGCCGCGCTTTCGATGCGCGCCGCGATGCGCCTTACGCGCCCTATGATCGCTTGCGCTTCGAGGTGCCGGTCCTGAACGAGGGCGATGTCAATGCCCGCGTCTGGATTCGCATCAGGGAAATCGAGCAGAGCCTTTCTCTGATCCGCCAGATCCTGGATGCAATGCCGGACGGCGCACTGCGCGCGGAGGTGCCATCGTCAACCGGCGCCCCTTGCGAAGGGGTTGCGATGGTCGAAGGCTTCCGCGGCGATATTCTTGTCTGGCTGCGGTTGAATGCGGCCGGCACCATTGCGCGTTGCCATCTGCGCGATCCGTCCTGGTTTCAGTGGCCGCTTCTGGAGGCCGCTATCGAAGGCAATATCGTCGCCGACTTTCCGCTCTGCAACAAATCGTTCAACTGCGCCTATTCGGGCCAGGATCTCTAGGAGGCGGAAATGCGCAAGGCGCTGCTCGAGAGTCTGGTTCAGGGTTTGCTGACGGAGGCCCCGCCGCTGCCGGACGAGGCCATGCGCGCCGAACTTGCGAAGGCGCTCGAGGCGCGCGCACGCCGAAAGCTCGGCCGCAGCCTGTCGATCCGCCAGATCGACGCCGGCTCCTGCAATGGCTGCGAATTGGAAATCCACGCCCTGAACAATGCGTTCTACGATCTGGAGCGCTTCGGCCTGCACTTCGTCGCCTCGCCGCGCCAGGCCGATGTGCTGCTGGTCACGGGCCCGGTGACAAAGAACATGCGCGAAGCGCTGGAACGCACCTACAACGCCACGCCCGATCCCAAATGGGTGGTGGCGGTTGGCGATTGCGCGCTGGACGGTGGCCTGTTTGCAGGAAATTACGCCTGCGTCGGCGGCGTCTCCGCGGTCATCCCCGTCGATCTGCACCTTCGCGGCTGCCCGCCGAACCCGACGGACTTGCTAAAGGGGTTGCTGGCGCTTCTCGAGGCGGCCTGAGCCAGCGCCAACAATCCCGCGACTCCATCTATAGGCCGGACGGCGTCGTACGTCTGTTATTTACCGGCGGTGATCACGCCCGTAAAATTCCCGCCGGCGTCTTCGCCGGAGAAGGTGTCACCGACCTTGTATGCCTTGAGCGGGAAGCAGACGGGCTTGGCATCCGGCGCCTGCGGCGGATCGGTGACCGTGAAGCAGCTTTGCCCGTCCCCGTCCTTCCACGTGCCCTTGAGGATTGTGCCGTCGGGCAGCGCGATCGAATAGGTGTGATCGGGCTGCACAAAGACTTTCACCACGCGGCCGTCCGCGTAGGTGGAGACGATCGTGGCTTTGTCGGAATCCGTCCAAGTGCCCGCCGATGCCGGCACAATGGCGAAACCCACCACGCAAAGCGCAGCGGCGACGCAGAATGCGTTCGTGCTTTTCATGTGTTTCCCCCAAGCCGCCCTTGCCGTCCGGCAAGGGCGCGTCTTCTCGATGTGATTATTAGCGATATGGGTTGTTCGACGTGTGATCGCCGGCGAGCCAGCGCTTGAGCGTCGAATGCGCGTCGGCGAGCCGGTCCTTGGAGAGTTGTTCGGCGTTGGGCACGTCCTTCGTGAATTCGAGGATCAGGCCATTGGGATCGACCACGTAGACCGAGCGGCAGTAGCCATGGTCGAGGACGTAAGTGTCGGGCTCCTTGATACCGGCCGCCTTGACGCGTTCCTCGATGGCCTTCTGCGTCTCCTCATCGACATTGAACGCGATGTGGATGAAGGGCGAGGACGGCATCTTCGGGCCGAACAGCTTCTGGTCCTCGGGATTGGCGAACTGGAAGAAGGCCAGCGCGCTGCCGTCGCCGATGCCGAAGAAGCAGTGGACATAGGTCCGCATGGCGCCGAACAGTTCGTCGGATTCGCTCCACGTGGCGACGAGGGGGAGCCCGATCACGTCCTCATAGAACTTGCGCGTCACTTCCATGTCGCTCGTGACATAGGCGTTGTGATGAAGGCGGCTAGGAATTTTGGCTTTTGCACCCATTGGTCTTGCCCTCGTTAAACGTTTCCGATTCTGAGGGGGGTCACCCCTCATCCTTACGCTGCATTTGCCGACAGTGACTGGTCGTCGGCACGGTCATGCGTGCGGTGTCGTCCGCACCCTGCCCGTTACCAGAATTTCTCGCTGGCGATCCGCGCGCCCTCGGAAAGGGCGGCGAGCTTCGCCCACACCACATCCGGATCGACGCCGCCCTGGCCGACATGAATGCTGAAGCCGCAATCGACGCCGGCCATCACATTTTCACGGCCGGCGAGGTTCGCGTAGCGCTCGATGCGCTGGGCGACGAGTTCGGGATGCTCGATGTAGTTCGACTGGCATTCGATCACGCCCGGAACCAGGACCTTGCCTTCCGGCGGCTTCATGTCCTCGAACATCTTCCATTCGTGCGCGTGGCGCGGATTGGCCGCCTCGAACAGGATCGCGGTCGGCTTGGCGTAATTCAGCACTTCTATGATGTCGGCAAACGGCACGTCGCAATGGTGCGGGCCGGGATAGTTGCCCCAGCACATGTGCATGCGGATCTGCTCGGCCGGGATGTTGCGCACCGCGTGGTTCATGGCTTCGATGTGAAGGCGCATGCGCTTCTTGAATTCGGCAAGGCTGAGATCGGCGTATTGCACGTGCCGTCCCATGGCCAGGTCCGGGCAATCGAGCTGCAGCGTTGCGCCGGCCTCCGCGATCGCCTCGTATTCGAAGCGCATCGCCTCGGCGATCGCATAGAGATAGTCCTCGTGGCTCTTGTAGTACTCGTTGCGGAAGAACAGCGAGATGACGCCCGGCGAGGCGGCGCTGGTGAA
>Ga0153916_10004353_pt1 | contig 10692 bp, 9 predicted proteins | sample Opewatmetagenome_FD_109642 | JGI IMG/M metagenome (GOLD analysis project Ga0153916, IMG submission 109642) | Freshwater wetland microbial communities from Ohio, USA - Open water 3 Core 3 Depth 4 metaG | ecosystem: Environmental > Aquatic > Freshwater > Wetlands | place: USA: Ohio, Lake Erie, Old...
GACGACGGGACAGATCGCGGCGATCCGCGCCAGCAACCCCGAGCCGCGGCCGAGCGGTCAGATCCGCGCGCAGACGCCGGCGCCGATCCGCGCGGCGTCGCTGTCCGAGGCGATGACGCCGGCATCGGGGAGCATGTCGCTCCCGCGGCGCAGCGGCGCGGCGGTGTTCGGCTGGCTGCTGCTCGCCGCCGTGCTGTTCGGCGGCGTCGGCACGTTGGTCTATGTCGCGGTCGGCGAGCGCGGTCAGCGCGCGGCCAGCAAGGCCGAGGACGTCGCGGCCAAGGCGGTCGCCGCGCCCGACGTGACGAAGGGCAGCGACGAGGCGAAGGGCAGCGATCATCGCGCCACGACTCCGCCGACGGACCGCGATGCCGGCGGCCCGGCAGAGTCGGGCAGTGGCGGCAGTGGCGTCGCGGATGCGATCTCCGGATCGGACAGCAGTGTGGCGAAGCAGCCGAACAAGCGCCCGCCCAAGGCGACGCCCCCGAAGAAGCAGGTCGCGATCGTCGAGGAGAAGGATCCGAAGGCGCTGATCAAGCAGGGCAAGGCGCTCGAGAAGAGCGGTGACTGGGAGCAGGCGCGCGGCGTCTACCAGAAGCTCGAGAAGTTCAAGGCGTATCAGGGCCAGGCCGTCTACATGCAGGCGTGGGCGGCGTTCGTCGCGAACGACACCGACGATGCGGTGCAGCTCTCGATGCGGGCCGCGAACCTCCCCGGTGCGCAGAAGACCGACGCCAAGTTCCTCTACGGCGACGCGCTGTACCGCCAGGGCGAGTACACGCGCTCGAAGGACATCTTCGTCGGCCTCTACAAGATGCTCAGCGGCGACGCGAAGGCGACCGCGCAGCGCAAGATCGCCGCGTGCAACAAGATGCTCAAGCTCCCCGACGGCGCCGGGATCTCTGGGCCCTAGTCGGGCGCCTCAGACCATCGAGCCGGCGAGCCAGTCGGCGAGCATGTCGACGCTCGACAGCATCTGGTTCGCGCGGCGCAGCCGATCCGATAGCGTCTTCACGACCTGCACGAGCAGGATCGACGCCGCGCGCGAGTCGTCGCTGATCAGCGCGCGCAGCGCGTCGTGGGGGAGGCGAAACAGGAACGTCGCGGACATCGCCGTCACGGTCGCGGACCGCGGCGAGGGCTCGACGAGCGACATCTCGCCGAAAAACTCGCCGCCGCTCAGCGTCGCGAACGTCTGCGCGCCGCGGTGCACGGCGACCTGGCCCGACAGGACCAGGAACAGCGCATCCCCGAGGCTGCCCTCGGCGACGATCTCCTCGCCCGGGTTGTAGCTCTCGATCTCGCCCGCGCGCGCGAGCGCCTGGAGCTGCTCGGGGTCGAGGTGGACCAGCAGCGGATGCTTCTCCAGGAGGGTCGGGGTCGGCACCTCCCAGTAATACCAAGTCGCCATGTTACCGTCGCGCCCGATGCGCACTGCTGTGATCGTCGCGCTGGTGGCCTCCTCGGCGACCGCGAGCGCGCAGGGCGTCGACCGCCGCTACGCCGAGGAGCCGACCGAGGGCATGACGCTGCCGATGACGCCGCTCGCCGGCGAGCACGACGCGCGTGCGGTGTCGGTCAATCCAGGCGGGCTCGCGCTGATCCGCGGCACCGAGCTCACCCTCGCGCTCGGCCTCGAGGATCCCGACGTCGCGACCAGCGCCGGTCCGGGCTTCGGCGTGTTCGGCGCGACCGTGGTCGGCGGCCGGTTCATCCCGAAGTTCGCGCTCGGCCTCGGCCTCGAGTGGCTCGTGCCGGCGCGCACGCAGCTCGCACCCGATCCCAACTACCCGTTCCGGTTCTCGCTCGCGTTCGCGACGAACCTGACCAAGGCCGCCGGTGCCGGCCTGGCGTGGCACCACTTCCACGCCGATGGCGTGCTCAGCGGCGCCGACACCTTCGACCTCGGACTGTCGACGCGGTGGGGCAATCACCTCGCGGTCGGCGCGACGCTGCGCGATGTCGCGACCAACAAGCTCGGTGGCGAGCCCGTGCAGCGGCGCTACGAGCTCGAGGCGCTGGTGCGTCCGCTCGGCACCGACGCGCTCGAGCTCGCTCTCGGCGGCCGGCTCGGCGAGACCCGGCAAGATGTCGATGGCTGGGCTCATGTCGCGGCGCGGATCGCGCGCGGTGTGATCGTCCACGCGGGGCTCGAGACCCGCGAGCTCCGCGCGATCATCGACTCGAGCGTCACCGGTCATACCGAGGCCGAGGGCCGCGACTGGCGCGCGACGGTCGGCCTCGAGCTGTCGTTCGGCGGCTTCGGCGTGTCGGCGTACGGCACGGGCCTGCGCGATGACACCGGCGGGCGCCACCCGCTCGGTGGCACGCTGGTGTTGCGGTCGTCGACCGTCGGTCCGCCCTCCGTGCTCGACCCGTCGGATCACATCGAGCGCGTCGAGCTCACCGGCACGATCGGGCTCCGCGAGCTGACCTCGCTGGTCGTCCGCCTGCGCGCGATCGCCCGCGATCGCACGGCGAAGGCGCTCGTCGTCACCTTCGACGGCGCGAGCGGCGGCTGGGCCACGCTCGAGGAGCTGCGCACGGAGATCCTCGGCGTCAAGAAGGCCGGCAAGAAGGTGTTCGCGTACCTGGTCACGGGGACCGGCAAGGACTACTTCGTCGCCAGCGCGGCCGACAAGATCTACGTCGACCCCGCGGGGGGCCTGCGGATCGTCGGCATGGCCGGCACCACGATGTACTTCCGCGGCGCGTTCGATCAGCTCGGCGTGCTGCCGCAGTTCGAGAAGATCGCCGAGTACAAGAGCGCCCCCGAGCAGTTCACCGAGACGGGCCCGACCAAGACGGCCGCGGCCATGCACGACGCGATCTTCGACTCGCTGTACGAGCAGTGGGTCACCGACATCGCGACCGCGCGCAAGCTGACGCCCGCCGAGGTCAAGGCGCTCGTCGACAACGGTCCGTACAGCGCCGGCGATCTGGCGAAGGACAAGAAGCTCGTCGACGCGGTCGCCGCGCCCGACAAGGTCGCGGAGCTCGTCGCGACCGAGATGGGCGTGGTCCTGCCGGTGTCGACCCCGCCGGTCGACCGCCCCGAGCGGTGGAAGCGGCCGGGGATCGCGGTGATCTACGTCGATGGCGACATCACCGATGGCCCGTCGCGCTCGCTCCCGCTGATCGGCCGGGCGCTCGCGGGGAGCGAGACCCTGATCAACGCGATCGTCGCCGCGCGCAACGATCCGCAGGTCGGCGCGATCATCCTGCGGATCGACTCGCCCGGCGGCAGCGCGCTCGCCTCCGAGCTGATCTCGCGCGAGATCTTCGCGACCCGCGGGGTCAAGCCGGTGCTGTGCTCGATGGGCGACGTCGCCGCCTCGGGTGGTTACTTCGTCGCCGCCGGCTGCGAGCTGATCTACGCGGAGCCGATGACGATCACCGGATCGATCGGCATCTTCTTCGGCAAGTTCGACATCAGCGGCCTCGCGCGCAAGCTCGGGATCACGACCGACACCTACACGCGCGGCAAGCGCTCCGATCTCGAGAGCTACTTCCGGCCGTACACCGACGAGGAGCGCGGCGTGCTGCGGGACAAGCTGCGCTACCTCTACGGGCGGTTCGTCGGCGCGGTCGCCGAGGGCCGCACCCTGACCAAGGACCAGGTCGACGCGGTCGGGCGCGGCCACGTGTGGACCGGAACGCAGGCGCAGCCGAACAAGCTCGTCGACCGGTTCGGCGGGCTCGCCGACGTGATCGACGAGGCCAAGCGCCGGATGAAGCTGTCACCGTCGACGCGGGTCCAGCTCTACGAGCTGCCGAACCTGCCGCCGTCGCTGCTGTCTCAGGTCGCCAAGATGTTCGGGCTGAGCGCCGAGGCGCAGACCCCCGCGAGCATCGCGGAGCTGCCGGCGGTCCGGGAGCTGCTGCGTGGGCTCCCGGCGTCGGTCCTGGTCTCGCCCGACGGCGCCCAGGCTCGGCTGCCCTACGACCTCAGCTGGGAGTGACGGTCAGCGCTCGCCGAGGAGCGTGCCGTCGGCGCGATACGTCAGGTGATGCGTCATGCCGGCGTCGGTGAACGACAGCTCGTAGGTGTCGGGGGCGAGCTGCTTGGGCGATGGCACGTGGCGCGGATAGGCGACGGCGAACGCGCGCATCACCGCGGCCGGGACGTGCGCGAGGTCGATGTAGCCGGCGGCGTGCACGGGTACGGTGGGTGGAGGGAGCACCAGCTTGATCCGCTCCGGGTCCTTCCCCGGGCCCTCGTAGGAGCAGTAGCCGACGGAGACGTTGAGGAGGCCGATCAGCAGCATGCCACCCGTGACCGGGATCCAGTAGCGGCGGTGCTTGCGCGAGAACGGCCGCGCGCGATCCTTGGACACGCTACACGTCTACCACGCCGGCTACTCCCCGACGAGGCGGGCGAGATCCGGGGGGAGGGGCGCCTCCGCGGTGATCGCGCCGCCCCGGGGATGCGGGAACGTGACGCGCGCCGCGTGGAGCGCGTGGCGTGGCAGCACGAACAGCGTCGCGAGGTCGGGGACGAGGCCCTCGTCGCAGAACCGGATGAACGCGTCATCGCCGTGCGCGTAGAGCTTGTCGCCGACGATCGGAAACCCGACCGCCGCGAGGTGTGCGCGGATCTGGTGCTGGCGGCCGGTGACCAGCGTGCAGCGCACGAGCGCGACGTCGGTGCCGCGCTGCTCGACGCGCACGCGCGTGATCGCGGTCGAGCCGCCCGGGCCCGCGAGCATGCGCACGTGCGGCAACCTCGTCGGATCGCCGGGCTGCGAGATGCGGAGCGGCAGATCGATCGTGGACTCGCGATCCCACGGTGGCTGGCCGTGGACGACGGCGAGGTACTCCTTCTTCACGACCTCCTTGGTCGCGAACGCCTGCTTGATGATCATCGCCGCCTCGCGATCGCGCGCCACGACGAGGCAGCCCGAGGTCTCGCGATCGAGCCGGTGGCAGATCTGCAGCTCGGGCTCGTCGGGGAACCGCTCGGAGAGCACGCGCGTCAGCGTGTTGAAGTAGAACTTCGCGGAGGCGTGGACCGGCAGGAACGCGGGCTTGTCGACGACGTAGCACCGCGGATCGCTCGCCACGACCGTGACCACGCGCGGGCAGGGTGGCTCCTGGCGCGCGGGGCGGCGGATGACGTACTCGTCGCCGGCGGCGACGATCGTCGCGGGCTTGGGCGCGTGGCCGTCGCTGCGGCGGAGCTGGGTCTCGATGATCTGCTGGATCTTCGTGCGCGACAGGCGCGTGATCTGCGTCTTCACGAAGTGATCGAGGCGCAGGCCGGCGAGCTCGGGCGGCACGAGCAGGTGGCGCTCGACGATCTTCGGCGTGCCGTCGGGTGCGAGGTGCGAGGTCAGGCCCCAGTCGATCGATGGATCGGCGCCGGGCGGCAGCGTGAACACGTCGACCGCGGGCTCGACGTCGTCATCCGCCGCCTCGGGCTCGTCAGTCGCCGGTGTCAGTGTCGTCGTCGACACCGGCAGCCTCGATGTCGTACTTCTTCATCAGCTTGCGGAAGTACTTGCGATCGATGTCCGCGGCGCGCGCGGCGTGCGAGATGTTGCCGCTGTTGCGGCGGAGCAGCTGGAGGATGTAGTCGCGCTCGAACGCGGCGACCCACCGCTCCTTCGCATCCTTGAAGGTCACGCCCTCGCCGAGCAGCTCGGTCGGGACCGGAGGTGCGGGCGCATTCGGATCCATCGACACGGTCGGGTTCCCGCCGCTCGCGGTCGTCTGGCGGCGCACCGTCGGCTGCTTCCCGGTCGTGCCGGTCGCGCCGGGCGACGGCGCCTTCGCGCTGCGCACGTAGTCCGGCAGATCCGAGAGCTCCATCTGGGGACCGTCGCAGAACGACACCGCGCGCTCGATCACGTTGACGAGCTCGCGCACGTTGCCGGGCCACGGGTAGTGCTGCAGCGCGGTCATCGCCTCGCGCGACGTGCCGCGCACCTTGGGCAGGCCGAGCTTGCGGTTGTAGGAGCCGTTGTCGAGGAAGTGCTGGACCAGCAGCGGGATGTCGTCGGTGCGCTCGCGCAGCGACGGCAGGTGCAGGCGCACGACGCTGAGCCGGTAGAACAGATCCTGGCGGAACCGGCCCGCCTTGACCTCGTCCTCGAGGTTGCGGTTCGTCGCGGCGATGATGCGCACGTCGACCTTGCTCGCCTTCGCGCCGCCGACGCGGCGGACCTCGCGCTGCTCGAGCGCGCGCAGCAGCTTGGGCTGCAGATCGATCGGCAGCTCGCCGAGCTCGTCGAGGAACAGCGTGCCGCCATCGGCCTGCTCGAACAGGCCCGACCGCGTCATCATCGCGCCGGTGAAGCTGCCCTTCTCGTGGCCGAACAGCTCGCTCTCGATCAGGTTCGGCGGCACCGCGCCGCAGTCGAACACGACGAGGTCGTTGCGCGAGCGCGGCGACAGCGAGTGGATCGCCTGCGCGACCACCTCCTTGCCGGTGCCGGTCTCGCCATCGATCACCACGGTCGTCGCGGTGGGCGCGATCTTCTCGATGATCGAGTAGATCTCGCGCATCCGCGGGTTGCCGCCGATCAGCCCGGCGCACCGATCGTTGCGCGACGGGACGATGTGGACCTCTTCCTCGCGCGCGTTGAACCGGAGCTGGCTCTGGCCGACCGAGACGATCGACCCCGGCTTCAGGAACGCCTCGCGGACCCGGACCTTGTTGATGAACGTGCCGTTGGTCGAGCGCTGATCGATCAGGACGTAGCCGGTGTCCTCCTGGACGATCCGGCAGTGGTAGCGGCTGACCGTGTCGTCGTTGAGGATGACGTCGTTGTCGTCCATCGAGCCGAGGCGGATCTCTTCCTTGTCGAACGTCCACTCCTGCGTCGGATCGTCGACCGCCTGCAGCATGCAACGGCGGAGATGGAGCGTCGGACCACGGTCGAGATAACTGACCTTGGTCGGCGCTACGAAGTCAGGAAACTTCTTCATGGCCCCAGCGGATGGCCCATCATAACGCCAAACCCTGCCCGCTGTCGGGGTCTGCGGTCAGGCTACTTGCGCGTCGCGACGGGCGTTTGCGCGGTGACAGCCTTCGAGCCCCGGCGCTCCGTGAACAGCACCTGGCCGCGGGTCCACATCGTCGCGACCGCGCCCTTGTCCATCGACGCGGCGACCAGCTTGGCCATCGGCTCCTTGGTCGCGTAGAGCACGACGCGGCGATCGATCGGGCTCGCGAGCTTCTGGGCGCGAGACTCGCCGTAGCCGACGATGAGGATCTGGTCACTCGGCAGGCCATGATCGACCAGGTGCCGGTACACCATCTCGGCACGGCGCAGCGCGAGGTCCTCGTTGTAGGCCGGGGCGCCGAGGCTGTTCGCATGGCCCTCGAGCACCAGGCGGTGGCCCGGGTGGGCCAGCATCCAGCGCGCGGCCGTCTCGACCTGCGCGAGCGCCGAGTCGATCAGCACGGACGAGTCGTGCTCGAACACGACGTCGTCGAGCGGCGTCTGCGGCCGGGTGCCCTCGGACGCTGCGAGCTTCTTGTTGGGATGATCCTCGGTCACGAAGTCAGGGCCCGCCGCCGCCGGAGTCGCGGCCACGACGGCGAGCAAGAGCGATGCGAGTAGCGTCTTCATAAGGAAGCCTCCTGCCCGGGAGAGTCAGCATCGGCCGTGCCACGGCCCGGTGACTCCGAGGACCTCGCAGGCCTCAGCCGCGGCGCTGGCGGCGCCGCACGAGCACGACGATGCCCGCGAGCAGCAGGCCGAGCACCGCGGCGGCGCCGATCAGCACGACGATCGGGATCCGCTTCTTCGTCCCCACCGGCGCGGCGGTCGCACACGAACCATCGGCCAGCCGAGGCGCCTTGTCGCTCGCGGTATAGGCGAGGTCGAGGCCGTCATCGGCGAGCGGGCCGCCGGGACCGGCGAACTTGTAGTCGTAGCGCGGGTCGTCGATGGCGCCGACCCGCGCGTGCTCGATCGAGATGCCCGGGGCGTCCTCGACCTTGAGCTCGGTCTCGCCGGGGCGCGGGATCCGGAACCGATCGCGGAGGGCGACGGTGTGCTTGCCGCGAACGGAGGCGAGGCACGGCCACGCGACGAGGTCGACCGAGAACGCCCCGCCCGCCGTCTGCGGGGTCCCCATGCCGACCGAGACCGTGGTCCAGGCCACGGGCAGGGGGTGGCCGTCGAGGGTGAGCTCGAGCGAGGAGGCGACCTCGGCGCCGAGCTTGTCGCCGAACGCCTGGGCCTCCGCGTCGGAGATCGTGCCGTCGTGGTTGGCATCGACGGTCCTGCGCATCTGGGCGCCGGGGACCTCGCCGAAGAACACCGTGTAGGCGAGGCGGAGCCGGTCCGCGCCCGGGGTGATCTTGAGGTAGCGGTTGTTGTCGTCGACGGAGGGCGCGACGTGGGCGAGCGCGGGCGAGGCGGCGAGCGTGATCGCCAGCACGAACCAGACCCGAGGCATGGGGGGCATCCTGCCACGTAAACACGACCGTTGACCGGGCCGGAGGCGTCGTGCTCAAGTGCGCCGCGATGAGGAAGCTCTCTAGTCTTGGTCTGTTCACGGGCGCCGTGCTCGTCGCTGCGTGCGGCGGCGATGGAAAAGGCGATCTGTTCCCGCCCAAGCCGGAGTGCCAGGGCGATGCGGTCGTCGCGTACATGGGGACGCAGCCGCAGGTGATCTCGACGCTCACGGTCGGTAGCGCGTCGGATGGCTTCGACCTCGATGGTGACGGTGATCCCGACAACAAGCTCGCCTCGGTGGCGAGCGTCGCGAAGGGCGGCATCGCGGATGCGCTCGACAACTACTCGCTGATCATCCCGATCGAGTTCTTCTCGCTCGAGGGCGCGGGCGCCGACGACTGCGTCAAGTTCGCGATCTACCTCGGCCAGTACGTGCCCGACGTCGACATGGACGGCAAGAAGCCGCTCATCGAGAAGGGCGACTGCAACGATCACGACAAGCTCATCGGGCCGGACGTGACCGAGGTCGCCGACAACAACGTCGATGACGATTGCGACGGCAAGGCGGACGAGGACGCGCAGAACGTGGCCTCGACCGACACCGTCGACCACGACGGCGACGGCTTCTCGAAGGCGCAGGGGGATTGCGATGATCGCCCGACGCTGGGCACGACGATCCACCCGGGCGCCGCCGAGGTCTGCGGCGACGGCCTCGACAACGACTGCGACGGGGTCGCCGATCGCACCGCGAACGCGAGCGGTCTGCCGGCGTGCAGCCCGTTCGATCCGGCGCACCCGGTCGACATGACCCTCGACCCGCGGTCGTTCGAGAACGGCCAGCCGGCGATCGCGTTCAAGGACGGCACGATCGGCGCCGACGGCAAGCTGCTCGCCGGGCCGTCGCTGTTCAGCGTCAAGATCCCCGTCACCGGCGATCTCGTGCTCGATCTGCGGATCACCGGCGCGACGATCAAGGCGGACGTGGTCCAGGCGGGTGACGTCATCACGCTGAAGAACGGCCACCTCGGCGGCGTGATCGACTCGAAGACCGCGGACACGATCCGTGGCCTCACCGTCGATCAGATCGGCCTGAAGCCGGAGGACTCGCTGCTCGACGCGACGTTCGCGAACCTGCTCGGACCGCTGCTCGCGCTGCCCAAGGCAGACAAGAAGATCACGGCGAAGTATGCGGATTGCCGCACGCCGGACATCGACGTCGACAACGATGGCCTCGAGGCGTTCTGCGACTCGGACCTGAACGATGACTTCAAGGTCGTCGACACCTGCATCGACGGTGACGGCACGGAGATCAAGGACGTCGTCGGTGCGGACGGTGCGGTGATCATGAACTGCAGCGAGGCGCTCAAGGACGGCAAGCCGCGCTTCGTCGACGGCATCTCGGTCGAGCTCAACTTCGAGACGACCCAGCTCAAGTCGATCTTGCCGCCGCCGACGTGACCCGTTCGCTGCTCCTGGCGTCGGCCTCCCCGCGCCGGCGCGAGCTCCTCGAACGCGTGGGCCTGCCGCTCGAGGTCCGCCCGGCGAACGTCGACGAGACGGCGCGTCCGAGCGAGGCGCCCGACGCCTACGTGATGCGGATCGCGCGCAGCAAGGCGGGCGCGGTCAGCCGGCGCGCCGATGACTGGGTGCTCGCCGCGGATACGACGGTGACGATCGACCGCACCATCCTCGGCAAGGCGGGGACCCCCGAGGAGGCGACGACGATGCTGCGGCTGCTCTCGGGGCGCACGCACCAGGTGCTGACCGGGTTCGTGGTGATCGGCGTGCGCGAGGGCAAGCCGGTGATCCGCGAGAGCGTGGTCGCGAGCGACGTCGTGATGATCGACCTCGACGACGCGCTGCTCGCCGACTACGTCGCGAGCAACGAGTGGCGTGGCAAGGCGGGCGCGTACGCGATCCAGGGGATCGGCGCGGCGCTCGTGCGCGAGGTCCGTGGTTCGGTGACGAACGTGATCGGGCTGCCGCTCGTCGAGGTGCTCGCCGCGCTGCGCGATGCGGGCGGCCCGCAGCCGCGGCTCGCCACGGGGATCCCGGCGTGAGCGAGGGCGCGACGATCGCCGAGCGCTGGCGAGCGATCCGCGCACGCGTCGATGCGGCCTGCGAGCGGGCGGGGCGGGCGGCGAGCGAGGTGACGATCATCGCCGTGTCGAAGACGCATCCCGCGGCGGCGGTGCGCGAGGCCGCGGCGGCAGGCGCGATCGATTTCGGCGAGAACTACGCACAGGAGCTCGCCGACAAGCGCGCGGAGCTCGGCGACCTC
>Ga0153916_10004354_pt1 | contig 10689 bp, 21 predicted proteins | sample Opewatmetagenome_FD_109642 | JGI IMG/M metagenome (GOLD analysis project Ga0153916, IMG submission 109642) | Freshwater wetland microbial communities from Ohio, USA - Open water 3 Core 3 Depth 4 metaG | ecosystem: Environmental > Aquatic > Freshwater > Wetlands | place: USA: Ohio, Lake Erie...
AGTATACCCCCCCCCCCCCCCCTTACGTCACCATACGGGGCCGCACAGGGGCGAGGATTATTTGCGCGTAGAGCCGACGGTCGGCGATGTGTTTTCGTCCGCTTTTTCTATGGCGGGCGAATCGTCACTGCGCAACTGTTCAAGAATATTGGTGTACCGAAATGGCATAGGCTCGGACTGAAATCGTAAGGTCGCTAACAAGTATTTTTCAGTCTCGGTAAGATTTGCCGGTGCAGCTTCTTTTTGCCACGTCGCGAACGACTTGTACGGGCATAGCGGGGCGGCGCCAATCGTCTCCTGCCATACCTCGCCGGTGAGCAGATATTCGATCGAGGTATTCGTCGCTTCGGCAATTTTCGCGAGTAGTTTTTTGCTCGCCCCGCGTTCGCCCTTTTCAACCCGGCAAAGCGACGTCGGCTCGATTCCAATAAGCCGTGCAAATCGGGCCTGAATCGGGAACTTCGCCTGCCGCGCAAGCACGATTCGCTCTCCGACAGACGCCGGATCGGACTTTTTGACCATGATTTATTGTGACTTAAAAAAAGAATTGACGCATTGTCTATTTTGGTATAAGCCAAAATGGTTAATGTCTTTACGCGAGGAAAGAGAAGCAAAAGGGATCAGCCAGGCGGACTTCGCCGATATGCTCGGAGTCCATAACACCTCGATGTGTCGTCTCGAGCATAAGCCACTAAATCGCAACCAAAAACAATGGTTACGAATTGCGGAGTTGCTTGGTACGACGATTGAAAAACTTTGGACGCCGGACCCGGTCTGCCAAAAACCGGCCAACGACTCCCAAGGAAACGGCGGACACGAACCCCACCGCCCGAGCAAGGTCGTGCCACTAAACAAAACATTCGGAATAGATGATGTAATACAACGTGTAAAACCAAACGGAGATAAAAAATGCAACAGAAAGATACCCGAAGTCTGCCGGTAGAGCTAACCGAACAGGAACTACAGGCGATAGCGTGGAAAATGGCGCGTATCGATGAATCAATCGACGAGACCGAGGAAGAACAGAAACGCGTATCGGGCGGATACAAAAGTAAAGTCGCGTCTATGCAGGCACAAAAAAACGTCTATAGGCGTACGGTACTGGATAAAAAGGAATACCGCGACGTCGAATGCAGTATTGAATTCGATTATGGCCACCAAGAGGTAATCACGACGCGCGACGATACCGACGAAGAAATCGAGCGGCGCACTATGACAAAGGACGAGTTGCAATTAGAACTACCGGCAACGCCTGGCCGCAGTCGAAAAAAGGCCGCTCGCGAAAACGAAAGGACAATTGAAGAAGAGGTTAGCTAGTGTATATCGCGTGGATAATAGCGCCGCGCGACGATCGATGTCCGTCCTGTCTTAAGCGTAATTCCCCGCTTGACGGTAGACGGACCGATCTTCGGACGGCACTATGCAGCCGCTGGCTCGGGCCGACCAATAACAACGGTGGTAGGCAATCACTCCGGGCCGGCGGCTGGATCGCGCTGTCGGAGCACGGGCCGGGTTGCGTTATAAGCGGTTACGCAAGCGTCCCCCCGGCTCGTGCTCGGGTAGCGGGAGTCAGAGGCAAGTCCCGGGTGCACCTTCCGCTACCCGGTTATTGCAGTCATTCCCGGATCGCACTATCGGAGCACAGGTCGGGTCGCGTTATGAGCGGTTACGCGAGCATCCTCCCGGCCTGTGCTCGGGTAGCGCGGTTTTTACGCTTTCTCCTTACCTCCGTGCTACCCGGCCTATTATATATAGTGGGGGGGAGGGCGTAATGAGGCAGGCGGCGGCCATTAAGAAGATCGATCCGAACGCGCCGGGGCTATTGAGCGTAGAGCGGGCGCGCGTTTGGTTAGCCAAGGCCGTTGAAATCGACGAGGTGAAGACACTGCGCGATAAGGCCGAGGCTATCGCATCCTACCAGCGCAAACAAAAAGCGGGCCGGGAAGCCGCTGTTGACGCCGATACCGTCGTGTGCTTTGCCGAGCGGAGAATAGGCGAACTGAGTAGGGAACTGCCGAAAGCCCCGACGCGGGTGAGGCGATTAGGGGCCACTCCGGCCCCTAATCTAAGTAAGGTCGCGACACTAAAGAACCAAGGCATTCCCAAACGAAACGCGTCCCGATACGAAGCCGCGGCCGAAATACCGGAGCCGGAGTTCGAGCGGCTTGTAAAGGCTGAGGCGGCCAAGGGCAAAAGGGTAACGTTGCGACGTATTCTCGAACCGATTCGGAGGGAGGCGCGCGACGCCGCGTTGATCGAACAGAATAAACCGATAGAGAACTATCGCGGCGAACGGTGTTCTATATTATTAGCCGATCCGCCTTGGAAGTACGAGCATTGTGAGGATGAGACCGGTCGAGCGATCGAAAGACAATACCCAACGCTTACGCTAGATAAGATCTGTTCATGGGATATTGACGCGATCTGTACCGACGATGCAGTCGTATTCCTATGGGCAACGAGTCCGAAATTGGCCGAGGCGATGCGGCTTTTAGAGGCTTGGCGCTTTACCTATCGCACTTGCATGGTCTGGGTAAAGGACCGAATCGGTATGGGTTACTACGCCCGTCAACGTCATGAGCTGCTACTAATTGCAATCCGTGGAAGTGTTGCGGTTCCCGCTTCGGCCGATCGTCCTGACTCCGTAATCGAGGCGCCGCGCGGTAAGCATAGTACGAAGCCGAGTATCGTTTACGAAATTATCGAGCGTATGTATCCACGTCTTAAAAGAGGCGAACTATTCGCGCGTTCAAAGCGAGATGGCTGGCTATCTTGGGGGTACGAGGCGAACTAAACATGGGTGAGGTAATTCATTGTTTTGAGGAAACGAACGGCCGTACCAAGTCGGTCCGGCACCTTGTCTTATGGGATGAGATATACCGCAAATATTTTCCAGACATGATCTTCTCGTATCCGAACTTACGCAAAAACGACGCCCAGTTTTTAGGAATCGATAGGGTAATTGTTTTGAGAAGTACACGTATAATTCGGATAGACGAAAAGGTTCGCGAAAAAACGTATCCCGATATTTTGCTTGAATACGTATCTAACGATCGGAAAAACTCGCCGGGATGGATGAATACCGATCCATTTATTGACTATATCGCTTACGCGTTTATTGATACTCAGACATGCTACTTTTTGTCTTGGGATATGCTTAAAAGGACTTGGGTAAGATATTTTGACGAATGGCTTGAAAAAGCCAAGGAAAATAAGGAGGGATTTAAACACGTAATAGCTAAGAATAAGTTTTTCAACACCCTATCGATAGCCGTGCCGTTGACATTGCTGTTGAAAAAAAATGAACGTCGCTAGCGTCATTCAACTCAACAAACCCGAACAAGTCGCAATCTCTACCGATAACCGCAACCCACGACGATAAACCCTATGTCTCGCATACGCACGATAAAACCCGAATGGCTGGATGACGAGAAAATCCTGTCGCTGGAAGACTCGGCCCGGGTACTATCGATTGCGCTAATCCTACTTGCCGATGACCACGGCAACGGGCGCGCGAATGTGAACGTAATAGCCGGTAAGGTGTTCCCATTTGCGGACGGATCGGAAGTGGCGAAAAAGTCTCTCGAGGCCCTCGCGAGTATCGGATTTATCAAGCTTTATGTAGTCCGCGGGCAACACTACTACTCAATTGTTCACTGGACAAAGCATCAGCGGATCGATCACCCAAGCAAACCGCAAGTTCCGTGTCCCGAACCGGACGAGTTTACAGAAGATATCCCCGAAAACCCCGAAAAACAGGCACACTCGCGAAACACTCGCGAAACACTCGCGAAACACTCGCGAAACACTCGCGAAACACTCGCGAATCGCGCGCGCGCACAGGACCGGGACCGGGACCAAGAAGGGGACCAGGAATTTTTTTTGTCGGGCGCGCATGAGAGCGCACACGCAGGTGCACGCGCATGTGTACGCGAGGGGCAAAATAAAAAAGATTCTGTTCCAGATTCCCGAGAGCCGGAGGTGCCGGACCGGCTTGCCGAAGCACAACGAAAACTACTCGCGGCCCGTGAGGCAATCAAAGCCGGTGGGCCTAAGCCTCGCCAGCCGTCCGATCCCGAAGCTGAGCAACTTGCCGTGGCGATAAACGAGATTCACATCGCGGCAACGGGCGTAGCTGACAAGCCGGATACGCGCAATAAACTTATTTTCAAGCAGCTTCGGGCGGCTATCGATTGGGCGAAGCTTCACGCTAAAGACAACTGGCTTGCAGCGGCCCGCGATAGTTACACGTCGTATCTGAAAAGCAACGGTAAGATTCGCGAAGACGGCTACCCGCTTAGCTACTGGGCCAACGAACCCGCGCGGTTTCTGGTGGCAAGCGGTGACAGCCGGGACGAGGCGCATGAGAACGTTTTGAAAATGAAACGGGAGTTAGGTATCGAATGATTACCATATTCGACGCTATACAGGATATACCTGATAAAGTTTCGGTACCGTCGAAGTACCTGTCCCAAGACTGGATAGCGAGCATTACCGTGCAAGCCGAGTCGGGGCTGCTGGCGCCCGTCGATACGCCTATCGAGCCGTACGCGCTAAACGGCTGGAAATCGTCGGCGATCCTAGACGCGGCGAAAAGCAAAAATCCGTCCGATAGGTTTTACTACCACACCTGGCGCAAATGGATAGAAGAAGTACAACTTATCGAGTCACAAAATCGCACGAACTTACTACATGTTCTTACGGCTCTGGAACGGGCGCAAAAACAAAGCCGCCAAGAGCATTGCGAACGGCTAAGCGCGTATTTGGAAAAAACGTACGGTATCGACATATTCGATTTAGCCCGATACTTCGATTGCAAAGACCGAGCTTACTGGATCGGCTGCCGTGCACAGAAATCTCGCGGGCCGAGTAACGACCGACGCGACTTGAAATACAAGCCCGAGGAGTAATCGCACCTATGCATAAACGCCCCACAAGCCCGCTTACCGAATCGCAAATACGCGCTACCGGATTTATCTCGATAGCCGACTGGGCCGACATACTCGGCATATCGCGCCAGGCGGCCCTCGGCCGGTTCGCGCGCCAGTTCGGCAAGGCGCAAGCGGATCTATCGGCCTACGTTCGCGTGGACGGTAGGCTGTCGCTTTTCATATCCACATGCGACACGGCCCGCGTACTCATGACCCGGCTCAGGCACAAGCAGGCCGTGGACCCCGAAGAGTACGAAGGTCCCGCGGCAAAGTTCGATATCCTAACGCAGCCCGTAAAGCCGCGTACCAAATGGCTATACGACATAAACTCGGTAAGGGGCTTAGAACTGATAGGGTGAATAAATTATGAAAATCGACGAACATGGAAGTTTGTTTATCAAGCGGGCTGGGAAATGGAAAAAGCAGTACTGTCCATTTGGCACGCCCAATAGTTGCGCCGATCACTGCCCGCATTTTGGCGAGCCCGAAGTTATAATCGACCAAGGCGGCGCAAAGCATGTAAGTATCTCGATATGCGACCATGTATCTCTGGTATGCCCGTTCGACGATTTCATCGACGAGAGGCCGGTATGAGCAGCGCACTTACGGATATTGCGAAAACGGCGCTAATAAAAAAGCCCGCCAAGAAACGCGCGTTCAAGTTGCGTATCTACTGCCCGCCCGAAAAGCACGAGCAGCGCATGTTCGCGAAATGGCTGACATACGCCGGGTATATTTTTATTTACGTTCCGAACGATACTCCGCTATCGGCCGGTAAGGGCTCGGAGCAATACCGCAACGCACCCAACGAGGGCTGGCGCTGGGATCTGCAGCGGCGCGGTATGAAATCGGGCTTTCCCGATTACTTGGTTTTCGGTACTCGCGAAGTCCGGCACGTCAAGCCGCTAAAAATCGCAATCGAAATGAAGCGCCAAGACGGCGGGCAAATAAGCGCGCGGCAAAAGCAGTGGCATGAGTTGCTTAGGTTATGCGGCTGGCAGGTAGCCGTTTGCAAGGGCGCACAGGAAGCCATGAATTTCGTATCGCAGGTAGACCGTGAAACAAACTCCTAAAACAAAGCCCGAGCCGTTTACCTCCGAGGAGCTTGAGTTCTTGGCGGTATTCAAGTCCATGACGCCGACCGAGCGACTTACCGTAGTCGAGTACGTGTTAGCGAAATGGGATGCCATACGCCGCGATATCGACCGGCAACGGGCAACGTATTTGCGGTATTACGTGCCAACCGAAAAAAGCGAGTGCGACAAGTGAAACAACTTAGTGAAAAACAAGCCCGAGAGTATTTGGCCAAATACGAGCCGGCGGTTCGCTACAAATCGTTTGCGCTTTTCAAGATTGCCCGCATTTGTGCTCTCAATGCTCTCGACCGGGAAGACTTGGATCAAATCGGGCGCATGGCCGTGATAGAAGCGATAAGTATTTATTGCGAGCCATCCGTTGCCGAAGAAACTTTCGTCCGGGTACGGATTTTCCAGCGCATGGTAGATGCGATTCGGGCAAATAGTTACCTATCGCGAGACGAGATTCATTCTATTGAGCGCCGGTACAAAGAAAAACTGCCGCGAGATAGCAACCTTAAACGCGGCCAATTAGCCGATCATATCGTTAGCTTACCGCTTGATAGTAAGATCTTTTTTTCCAATCCAGATTGGGAAGGCTATGAGCGGCACGAACTGATACCCGACCCGAATCCGGGGCTTGCCGCGGACGAGACGATAGACAAAAAGCGCGCTTCTGAGTGGCTGCAAAAACAGTTATCAAAACTTACTCCGCAGCAATCGGCCGCTCTCCGGTGCGGGCTGTTTGAAAACACGAGGCTACTCGAAACGGGTAAACGTATTGGGATATCCGACAGCCGTGTATGCCAGCTCCAAAAAGCCGCTGTCACAAACCTCGCGAGAAAATACCAGGCATGTTTCGCCAATGAATAAACACGATAAACTACCCGAACTTTGGATTCGCGACGCGGAGGGCGAGCCCGCAAAGCCGCTACTGCGCCGTAACGGGCTACCGAATCTAAAACCGATGCGTAAGCGCGGCCCGAGGGTAGTTACGCTTGTCGAGTGGCTTTGCATGAACATGCATCTCGATCGGCGGCCCGGCGATAACTCGTGTCCGGTATGCGGCAAAATATTCAAAGGAAATAAGGCTTGTAAATGCGTATGAGGAAATATTATGGCAAGTAGAGGCTGTTACAAAAAACGGGTAGGCGCCGTAACTGAAAAAATGCGGGCCGGGGCGGATAAGTTTATCGAGTGCCTAAAACAGTACGGCTGCAAGGTAGACAGATCCGAATGGAACGGTACCATGTGCTACATTTACGTTGCGTATCGCAATCCGTTCCACGAACACGAATCACGATACGCGCTAAGGAAAGCATACGAAAAGTACGGCGACGATGCCAAGGTGCGCATCCTGAGCAGTACCAGGTCGTTGACCGCCGCGGCCCAGAGGGAGATGGCATGAACAACAGCGCAAAGCACATGAATCCACGGACGCTAATCGAGTACCGCTGCCACGACTGCATGGGTGAGTACGGCGACGGGTTAGGCGATTGCCGCAAGCCGACGTGCCCGCTATACGAGTACATGCCGTACCGGACGCTGCCGGTTGAACGGCCCTACCTGGCATGGTCGCCGAGACGTCCGGAGCGACAACCCAAGCGTAAGGTAACTCTTGAACGGATCGAATTGACAAAGGCGGCGTTCAAGGCCGCCCGTAACAAGCGTTCTACGGTCCTGGGACCGAAGGACACACGACTGGAGGAAGATAACTCACCTCGGACGATAGAGGAGCCCCAAGGGGGTATCGGTCGTTCCTAACGGCGAAATCCAATACTCCAGGGGCGTAGAATGAAAGAGACGATTTTACTCGCACTTTTGATTTGTATTGGGTTTGCCCTATGCGGCGATCCCTACCTAGATGCGCAGCCCGCGCCCGAAGATGACGGACTATGGCTTGCCCGGGCCATGGTGGCCGAGGCCGATTGGAGGGCCGATACGGACCACCGTGCTATCGGGTACGTGCTGCTTGCCAAGTACCGCATAGTCCAGCGCCGGTACCCACGGGTGACGGTGGCGGCGATAGCGCGGGCGTATTGCTCGGGCCTCGAACACGATGACCGTCGGTCGAAGAGACTCAGATGGGTCTACCGCCTCGACCGCGCCGGTCAGCAGCCTCTAGGTTGGCCTATCGGCTCGCCGTGGCTACGATACAGCGGCTTGTGGCGCAAAGTCCTCAGAACGGCGGACAAGTGCCTTAGCGGCGAAGTGGCCGATCCGTGCCGGGGACGGGCTGAGCACTGGGGCGGGCCAATGGATACGCCCTCCGACCGGCTCGAGCGGGTCGACTGTGGCCGGACGGTAAACACCTTCTATAGAGTGCGGAGAGTAGGCCGATGAGCGACGACGAAAAAGTTTTCTGCAAGTGGGATTATCGCGGCGGGCACCCGACCCGGCGAATTGTGTTACGCAAACTATCTTACGAGGTACAGACCGCCGGCGAACGGGGTATCTGGACGCCAGTCGAGGCGGCGGGTGAAAAGCCGGGTTCGGTCGTCGCGGAGTTTATTCGCGGACTCGAATACGTAGCTAAAACTTTTCGGGAGGACAAAAAATGAGGATCATTGCGTATTTCGATATGGACGGCGAAATCGCTACCAAGCGGCTAATCGAAGATAACGATGGCTATAAAATACAAAGAGTAATGCTTGGTCCCGATAGCGTAGATTGGGTCACGATTATTCCAAGCAAGACCGAGCGGCCGTATATGTACCTCGAAAAGCTTATGGCGATAATCAAGGCCGCAGCACGGCTGTTTGACGAACGAAAGAGCCAAGAGACGGCCGATGACGATAACGACGATAGGATAGGAACTTGATATGGAGCGCGATAAATCATTACGGCCCGATCCGGTTACCGAGCCGATGAAAGCGGCGGCCGAAGAGTTGGTTCGGCGGTTGCGAAAAGAACATTTCCTATTCGATTGGATCGAATGGCGCGGGCCGGTATTCGTGATCGGGTCGCCGATGCCGCGCACATACGGGTTTGCCGATTGTCGAAGACGAATCAAGCGCGCTCTAAGAGGTATAGAGCCGACGATAAAAGTAGATATAGTAACTGAACGACTAAACACAAGGAGCAATAAAAATGCCGATAACGAAAAAAGGTAGAAAGATTATGCGTGAGATGAAGGCTGAATACGGCAAGGAAAAAGGCGAGCGGATATTTTACGCGAGCAAAAACAAAGGTAAGATTAAGGGCGTAGAAGGTAAACGGAAAAGTAACTTACTGACCCTCGAAATAGCGCGCTCAAAGTAAACTATTACAAGTATAGTGTATTATAATGCCATTTGTGAAAGGTGATCCTAATTGCTATCGTAAAGGCGCTCCGAAGGGCCGCAGTCGGAAGATTATATCCGATATAGCGCTAAAGGAACTAAACAAAAAACTCACGCTCGGCAAGCAAACCGCAACCAGTGTCGAGTGGATAATACGTTCCGGTATTAGCCGCGCGATCAAGGGCGATCATAAATGGGCAAAGTTTATCTTTGGCTATGCATATGGTAGCCCTGCGCAAATGGTCCAGATTTCAGGCGATGGCGATAATCCTCTGGCGGTCACGATTGCCGATCTGGCGCGGCTTGCGATCTCGAAAAGCAATGACAAGGACGACGAGTAGAGACTACGAGATCGTTGTCGATCGGTTCCAAACCGACCCGATGTTTTTCATGCGCCGTGTACTCGGTTGCCGCCCGTGGGAAAAGCAGATTGAAATCGCCGAGGCGGTTCGCGACCATAAAGAAGTCGCCGTCCGGTCCGCGCACTCGATCGGTAAAGATTGGATCGCGGCGCGAATCGTGTTGTGGTTTCTATACTCGCACTATCCGGCTATCGTAATCACGACCGGCCCTACGGATAGGCAAGTAAAGGGGATTTTATGGCGAGAAATCGCACTCGCGTACCAGCGCGCAAAGGCGCATCTCGGCGGGGAGCTATTGACCCAAGAACTAAAAATCGATTCGGACCGGTGGGCGATAGGCTTTACGTCCGGCGACGACCCGAACCGGTTCCAAGGCTTTCACTCTAAAAATATACTCGTGATAATCGACGAAGCGTGTGGAGTTGCGCCATCGACCTATACCGCGGTAGATGCGCTACTTACCAGCGAGAATTCGCGTAAGCTTGAGATCGGTAACCCTACCGACTCGGCATCGTCGTTTGCGAAAAGCTTCAAGACGCCGGGTATTCATAAGATTACAATCGACGCGTTCGATACCCCGAATATGAAAAAATTCGGCATTTCCGCGGCCGATATCGCGACAAACCACTGGCGTGAAAAAATCACCGGGCCGTTACCCAAGCCCGAACTAATCACGCCCGAATGGGTCGCCACCAGATACAAGCGCTGGGGCGAGAATAACCCGTTATACCAGTCGCGCGTTATGGCGAAGTTTCCCGAGGCGGGCGAGGATGTGCTTATACCGCTATCGCTAATCGAGGCGGCGCAACAAAGATACCTACCCGCGGGCGAGCCGAACATAATCGCTGCCGATATCGCGCGGTTTGGTAGCGATTATAATGTGATTTGCCAGCGGCGCGGGCCGGTTGTGCGCCGGCTGAGTAAGTTCACGGGCGTCGATACGATGGTGACCGCAGGCCATGTTCTACGGGCGCTAAACGATACTAAGGCCGCCTACGCGAATATCGATGTGGTAGGACTAGGTGCGGGCGTAGTCGAC
>Ga0153916_10004355_pt1 | contig 10689 bp, 10 predicted proteins | sample Opewatmetagenome_FD_109642 | JGI IMG/M metagenome (GOLD analysis project Ga0153916, IMG submission 109642) | Freshwater wetland microbial communities from Ohio, USA - Open water 3 Core 3 Depth 4 metaG | ecosystem: Environmental > Aquatic > Freshwater > Wetlands | place: USA: Ohio, Lake Erie...
CCTGATCTCAGCCCGGTCGTGCGGATTGCCATCCCCGCGATATCCCTGGATACCGAGGTCAAATATGTGCCGTACGATGGCTTTTCCTGGCTGATCACCGGCCTCAGGGAGGAAGTGGCCTGGATGGGGAATACGTCCTGGCCTGGATTAGGAAGCAACACCTCGCTTGCCGGGCACGTCACCGTAGCCGGGTTGGGTGATGGACCGTTCCGCCACCTGGAAGAGTTGCAGGTGGGGGAGCTTATCATCCTATACACTGAAAAAAGCATGTATACGTATAATGTCAAGGAGAACCGGGTGACTGACGATGGCGATATGTCGGTGACTTTGGCGACTACGAATCCGCAAATCAGCTTGATCACCTGCGTGAATTGGGATCAGGAAGAAAAGACCTATTTAAACCGCCTGGTGGTCATCGCCGACCTGGTGCGCTCGGAACCCATCACGATGGGTGTTGCTCCTTAACTACTTTCACTCATCAATAAAACAGCGCTGGCATAACCTGCCAGCGCTTTATTATTCCAGCCTGGTGTAGACCCATTCACCCCCCACCATGGTAGCCTCCGGGTGGATATTTGCCAGCTCTTCGGCAGGGCAGAGGTAAGGATCATCATTCACGATGATCAAGTCGGCTAAGTAACCTGCTGTCAACTGGCCAAGGCGGAGCTCCATTTGCGCCGCGCGAGCAGGTCCGGCGGTATACGCGCGGATAGCTTCAGCGACACTCAGGCATTGCTGTGGGTACCAACCCGGTGAGGTGGAAGAATCATTGGCTGGACGGCGGGTAACGGCAGCATGGATCCCCAGGAAAGGATTGGGTGTCTCCACGGGTGCATCAGAGCCAAAGATCAACATCGATCCATGACTTAGAAGGGACCGCCAGGCATAAGCAAAGGCTGAACGCTCTCCCCAGTGCCGGTCGGCCATATGCATATCGGAGGTGGCATGCAGCGGCTGCATGGAGGCAATGATGTCCAACTCTGAAAAGCGGTGGAGGTCATCGGGATGGAGCACCTGTACATGCTCGATGCGATGGCGAAGCAACGAGGAAGAAGGCGAAGGGATGCTGCGCTCGTATTGCCGGATTTGCGCATAGGCATCAAGCACATCCCGGTTCGCTCGGTCGCCGATGGCATGTACTGCCAGGCTGATGCCACTGCCCACTGCCACCTTGCCGATCCCGTATAGCTCTTGCGCATCCAGCATCAACATGCCGCGATTATGAGGATTTGCCTCATAGGATTGGAGCATGGCTGCTGTTTGAGGGCCGAGGGCACCATCGGCGAAAAGCTTGAGCGATCCAATTTGTAGCATCTCATCACCAAATCCGGTATGCAGGCCCGACGTGATGGCTTCCGACAGGTTATCTGATGGGATGCTCTTGACCACACGCAGCTTGAGCTCCTGGGAGGTGCGCATAGCTTGCAAGGCCGAAAAGGTACGTGTCGGGCCAAAATCATGCACACCTGTCAAGCCGAATTTCCACAAGGCAGGCTGAATGGAGCGCAGGGCCTGAACCACCTGGTCGGGGTTTGGCTCGGGAATGGTCTCTTCGACCAGGCTGACCGCAGATTCGTACAGGATGCCATCCGGCTCGCCAAGGTCATCATGGCGAATGCGGCCTCCAGGTGGGTCAGGCGTGTTACGGTCGATACCGGCAAGATGCAGGGCGGTGGTGTTCACCCAGGCTGAATGCAGCGATTTATGGGTCAGGAAGACCGGATTGTGCGGGCAAATCTCATCCAGCATGGACGCATCCCCATATCCCTCCGGCCATTTATTCTGGTTCCAACCATGACCCATGACCCATTCCCCCGGTCTAGCAGTGATTACCCTTTCAGCCAGCCTTTGGAGGCACTCCTCCCGGGTCTCGGTCTCACAGTTTATCTTCTGCTGAGCAAAAGCGTAGTCCTCCAGGTGGATGTGAGCATCCGTGAGGCCGGGGATTATCACGCTCCCATTGGCATTGAGTGATTTGCTTGTGACGAAGGCGGGCAGGATTTGGTCGTCCTGCCCCACAGCAAGGAGTGAGCCCTGGTCGATTGCCAGGGCTGTGGCGAAGGGTTGTGCCGGATTTTGGGTATATATCCTAGCGTTATGGATGACCAGCATGGAAGGGGAAATCAGTCCGTTTGGCCGAGGATTCGCAGGATGAGTGCATCCAGCTCTTCATCTGAGTAATAATGGATCACCAGGGTGCCGCCTTTATTACGCGGGTGCAGGCTCACCCGGGTGCCTAAGCGCTGGCGCAATCTCTCTTCAAGGAACGAGACATCGGGTTTGGGGGCAGGCCTGGTCTCGGCAGGCTGGCGTTGTCCGAGCAGTTTATGGACCAATTCTTCTGTTCGTCTGACATTAAGCTCATGTTTCAAGATAGAGTGCAACGCTGCTGATTGCGCCTGTGGAGTGGGCAGGCTAAGCAAGACCCGTGCATGCCCTTCAGAAATCTCGCCTGTGGAAAGGGCTTTTCGCACATCGTCAGGCAACTTGAGCAGCCGAATGGTGTTGGTGATGGCAGCGCGACTTTTCCCCAGGCGTTGGGCGATCTGATCGTGCGACAGGTTGAAATCATCATTCAGCTGGCGGAAAGCTTCTGCAGCTTCCAGGGGAGTCAGGTCGGTACGCTGGACATTCTCGATCACGGCAAGCTCGAGCCTCTGCTGCTCAGAGGCTTCACGAATGATCACTGGGACCGACGCCAAACCCGCCAGGCGGGCTGCTAAGAGGCGGCGCTCGCCGGCAATCAGGGTATATTTTCCGGGTTCTTTAGCCGGGGTGACAATCAGAGGTTGAAGGATACCGTTTTCATGGATCGATGCTGCCAGCTCGGCCAGCTGTTCCTGGGCGATTTGTGAGCGAGGCTGACGCGGATTACGACTGATATTCGCAATGGGCAGGATTTCATAACCATTGGCTGAAGGGCCTGAAGTAGATTCGGGTGTGAAATCACCTGTTGGAATGAGGGCATCGAGCCCTCTGCCGAGACCTGTCTTTTTTGTCATCATACACTCACCAGGGAGGGGATTGGTTCGGGGATTAACACACCGTCACCTACCAGGATCTCTCTTGCTAAGTTGGAGTAGGCCATGGCCCCATTGGATCCAGGCGCATACACCGAGATAGGTTGCCCGTAAGAAGGCGCCTCAGCCAGGCGGACTGAGCGCGGAATGATGGTATCGAAAACCTGGTCGGGAAAATGCTGCGTGATTTCACGCACCACATCGGCGCTAAGTTTGGTGCGGATATCGAACATGGTCAGGACGACACCCCGCACGCGCAGGTTGGGGAAAATCGCTGAGCGGATCCGCGCCAAGGTCTGATTTAGCTGGCCAATGCCTTCCAAAGCCAGGTATTCACATTGCACGGGGATGATTACGCCATCTTTTGCGGCTACCACACCATTGAGGGTGAGCAACCCGAGTGAAGGCGGGCAGTCGATGAGAACGTAATCGTAGCGATCAGTTACTGGCAGCAGGGCATTCCTCAGTCGGGTTTCACGTGCGATCACAGGCACCAGCTCCACCTCTGCCCCTGCCAAAGCTACGGAAGAAGGTAATAATGAGAGCTTCAGCCGGGGATTATATAGGATGTACTTAATTGCCTCCGTCTCACCAATGATCACGTCGTAAGTGCCGTTCTTAACTGTACGCTTGTCTATCCCCAGGCAGGAGGAGGCATTGGCTTGCGGATCAAGGTCGACCAGGAGCACTCTCTGACCAAGCAAAGCGAGGTATGCTCCCAGATTAACTGTGGTGGTCGTTTTCCCGACTCCGCCTTTCTGGTTGGCAATGGTGTAGATCCGCCCCATCAGAGGACCTCAACCAGGTATTCCTGGATTTCTTCAGGCGTCGGGATGCCCTCCAAGCCTCGTCTGGTCACTGAAGTCGCGGCTACCTGGGTGGCAAAGCGAGCAGATTCCCATGGATCACGGGTCAGGTAAAGACGGATGAAAAATGCGGCAGCAAAGATATCGCCTGCGCCAGTCGCATCGACTTCCACTTCGACAGGTGGTCTGAAGCGGCGTACATCACCGTTCCAATACACCCTCGCCCCAGCTGCACCCTCGGTGACGACAAGGATACGGGCAGCAGCAGCCATTTCTTCGATCCTTGACTCATCATTCTGCACATCTTCAATGCTCAACACGGCAGCCCCTGACTGCTGAAGGGTGAATGCAGCTTCAGGCCACTCTGAGGCATGCACCTGGCCTGAACTATCCCAGCTACGCAACCACCCCTGAGGTGTAAGCCCGACTAACGAGGTAGGGAAATGCCTTACCAAACCGGGTTCAACTTCCTGAGCCACCGGTCCAAGGTGGACGATGGGAGCCTGTCTCCACGGCTCAGGGATCAGGTGGTAATCCAGGCGGGGGGCAATGTTATGCACGATTTGGATGCGACCGTTATCGATATAGATATTCTCAAATGTGGTAGATTGCTCAGCCGGATAACTGATGATGGGGATATGTTTCAGGTTCCCAAGGGGTAGCTCGGCTCCCCAGGAGGTCACAATGCCCACGCGCAAGCCCAGAGCATGTGCCGTAAGGCCTGCATAGGCGGCCGTCCCCCCAATACGAGGTCCAGAGGGGGTGAGGTCGCGGGTAATATGCCCAATAATTAGATAATTAATGGGTTCCAAAGGGGTAAGGCTGAACATGAATTGATTATACCTGAAAGTAAAAAGATGCTGTCTTTACAGTTCTGACAGCGACCGGAGGGTAAAAATTATTCTTTTGGGATGATTGTCACCTTGCGATGAGGTTCTTCTCCATAGCTTTCGGTGGTGACGTGTACGTCCTGCCGCAGCTCTATGTGGATGATGCGCCTTTCATTGGGGGGCATCGGTTCCAATGTCTGCTTGCGACCGGTTTTTATGGCTTGCTCCGCCATTCGGTGAGCCAGCTGCCGCAGCTGGCGTTCACGCCGTGAGCGATAGCCTTCAACGTCAATCACGAGGGTGACGTTTTCACCCAATTCCTTAGAGACGATCAAGCGGGCAATGTACTGCAATGCATTTAAGGTTTCGCTACGCTTTCCGATCAATATGCTCAGATCCTTGCCGGTGATATCTACCAAGATCGCGCGTGTGCCTCGCACGTCATCCAGCTCTCCATAAGAAGCTTTCACCTGAGCCTGGATGTGCATTTTCTCCAGCAGCTCGCTCACGGTCTCTTGAGCCACATGGAGAGTGATCTCTTCTTTTGTGTTTGCTGCTGGTATGCGCACGGGTTTTGGAGCCGGCTCTTCTTCAATTTCTTCCTTCTCGGGTACCTCGCTCAGGGAGCCAGATATCTCTGGCTCATAACTCTCTGAGGCACTCTGTTTGACGATGAGACGCACGCGCGCCAGATGCGATCCTAGCCCAAATAAACCCCGGCTGCCCTCGTCGAGGATTTCAATCTCCACCGCCTCACGTGGCAGTTCCAATTCAGCCAGGCCTTTCTCAATGGCTTCATTGACCGTCGGGGCGATGATCTCGAGTGTTGCACGTTGTGGGATCATAGGCAATCCTTGATGATTTCAAATCTCGGTTACTTTTTTACGGGTGAGAGCTTCCGCTTGCCAAACAAGTTGCCCCAATTTGCCTTGCCCATGAGAGCATACTGGGCGATCCCCAAGAGGTTGCTCACGATGAAATACAGGGCAAGGCCAGAAGCCAGCGAATAAGCGATCACACCCATCAAAACCGGCATGGATAAGTTCATCGTCCTTGACATGGCGGCGGATTGGTCTCCGGGATTTGCGGAAGGTGGGGTCATCAGCTTGGATTGCAGGTAGGTCGTAAGCACCACGACGACGGTCATAATGGGTAAGGCAAACCCCGCCACCACCAATGGTGTGGTGCTGATCTCTGGCAGGCCCAGGTTCATCCATAAGAATTTTGCATTGAGCGGGATCAGCTGCGATGCCGGGATGAAAGTGTATATATCGCGACTTAAATTCAATAGCTGGATCGGAGCTGAAGCCATGGCGAGCGTGATCGCCTGGTATAGGCCGATCATGATTGGGAATTGTATGATCAGGGGCAAACATGATCCCAAAGGATTGATCCCCATCTCCTTATAGATACTCATCTGTTCCTGGGCAAGCTTTTCCTTATCACCTTTATACTTTTTCTGGATGTCCTGCCATTTTTTAGAGGTTTGCAGCTCCTGCATTTTCTGCTGGCTTTTGAGCTGCTGTGCCGTGAGCGGATAGGTGACCAGGCGGATCAGGATTGTGAATATAATGATCGCTAATCCAAAGTTATGGAAAAATATGTTGTAGATCCAGATCAATACATTGACCATGGGTGAAAGAATAAAGGTGTTCCACATAATAGGTTATCTCCGTGAACCTGGCTCAATAACGTCCATTATTTTGCGGGAGTAAATGACCACTTCTGGCTGCCGTCCAGGTTATATGCCACTAATAACGCATCATAACCGGTTGGGGAAACGAGAATCAAATCCCCGGTAATTACCGGAGAGGAGTATATCACCCCGCCGACCACTTTGCTGTTGATGCTACCGTCGGCTGTACTGACGATAAACAATGTATCAGATTCGGTATTGATATACGCTTTATCTTGATAAACCACAGGTGTGTCTACGATGGCGTTTTTCGGCTGAATGCGCCACTTTGGGCTGCCATCGGAAATCTGCAGGGCATAGAAGTATCCGGCCAGGTCACCGAAATACAGGACGTCATTAGCCAGTGTTGGACCTGACCAGACCCAGTCTTGGGTATCGTACCGCCAGCGAACGTTTCCAGAGGCTGCATCCAGTGCGACCATTTGTTTCCCGAATGTACCAATATAAAGACTTCCATCACTGCTGACTGCTGGTGTGCCAACAATTGCCGCACCAAGATCGGTTTTCCAATTCAGATTGCCATTGGCTGCATCGAACGAATAAATGAAATGGTCCATCGAGGCGACGAAAACACAATTGCAATTGGCGTTATCCGCCGGACGCGCCCAAATGGGAGCGCCTGTTTCTTGCTTCCACGCAAGTTGTTGGGTGACCAGGTTGATGGCATAGACAAAATGGTCGGAGGATGGCTGATAAGCCATGTTTCCGATCACCAGCGGGCTGGCAACGAGGCGGTTGGCTGAATCCGAAAATATCCAGTCTTCTTTGCCGGTTGCAGCATCGAGCACGTAGAGATTTTTGTCGTAACTCGGGACCAACAGCTTCCCATCTTCAGTTAAAACCGGGTTGGCATAAAACGCGATTTTGGCATTAGCCTTATCGGGGTAACGCCATTTCTCACTGCCTGTGTTCAAGTCAATTGCGTACACTTGAGGGCCAGCGGCTAAATAAGCAACGTCGGAGCTGGCAATGAGCCCATGCCAGCCTGTGGAAGCGTAAATTGTGCTGCTGCATGCGCTGAGGATAATACTCAAAATGATGAAAGGAATGACTAATAGGATTTTAGTTGATTTCATTGGCATTTTTTTATGGTACAGGATCAAAACCACCTTGGTTGAATGGATTACAGCGCAAAACGCGCCAGGCAGCCATGAGGCTTCCTTTTAATGCACCGTACTTGTAGATCGCTTGATAGCCATAATGTGAGCAGCTCGGATAAAAGCGGCATGTGCCTTCGGGCAGCGTGGGCGAGACGACCTTCTGGTAAAGGCGTATCAAGGCTAATAATGGTATACGTGGTAAATTCCAAAAAGTTCGCGGCAGATCGCGAAGGCGCGGCTCTACTTGATATTCTTCTTGGTGAGAATTCTCAGCTTCCATTAGAATCGATTAATAATCCAGCATTAGCGAAGAGCTGGTGCATGGCAAGTTTGATATCAGTAAATCTGGCGGCTAATATAGGTTGGCGTGCGATCATGATGACATCCCAGCCAGGCTTGATGTTCGGTAGGATTGCACGCACTGCTTCACGTAACATTCGTTTGGCTCGATTTCTCTGTACGGACCCACCCAGCGACCTTCCAGCTATCACGCCGAAGCGTGATATTCGTTCAGAGGCTGGCAGGACGAGCAGCACAACAAGCGGGTGGGCATAAGACTTTCCTGAACGCCTCACCCGCTTGAAATTGGTGGATCCTGTCAGACGAAAATTGCGGTTCACCCACGCCAGTTGATCTTCTTAACGTGATTGTTTTTAACAACAGTCAGCCTGTACCGTCCTTTTAAACGGCGTGCTTTTAGGACTTTTCTCCCATCAGCAGTCGACATCCGTTGCCGGAAGCCATGCACGCGTAAACGGCGCCGAATTTTGGGTTGATAAGTTCTCTTTGGCATACTGTAATACCTGATTCCTTAAATAAATTTTCGCGAAGATTAAACGATTGTCGATTATACTCGATGGATTAGGATTGGTCAAAGGGGAATATCCACATTGTGGTTGTTGTTTGGCTTGATCCCCACCCTCTCCAGGAAACGCAGTGATATCATACCAAATAACATAGGGATCCAGAAGGTGATCCCACGGTAGCTCAAGGTGATCACGGCTGCATCTTCCAACGAGATATACATGGAGGTCAATGCCAGAGTGAGGGCGCCTTCCACCACGCCAATGCCAGCGGGGGTGGGTGAGATGATCACGAACAATGACCCAATACTAAAACACGAAATGATCGTACCGATGGAGATGGGAACATTAAATGCCAGGAATATCAGCGTCAGGATGACGATGAGGGAGATTTTATTGGTGAGGGCCAGGGCGAATGGTCGTAGGAGGCTTTTTGGCTGGTCACGCATGTTGCTCAGCCCCTCCGCAGCATCATGTGCAAATTCTTGCGCACGTGCTTCCGAAAAGTATTCCCGGTGGATGAAAGGTCGCAGGATGCGGTTAATCATGCGAGCCAGCATGGCCAGCGCATTTCCCAATGCTTCTGCCGATTGCATCCCAAGTGTCAACAATCCTCCGAACAGCATAGCCAAGCCTACCAGGGCAATGGAGGCAATGATCACAACCAGTGTGAGCTCGTTACGCCGGATGAGGATGATCAACCCCACCAGCAGCACGCCAATGAGGCCCAGGTAATCGAACAGCAAGAAAAGCACGCCTGCCACCGCAGCCCTGGCAGGAGAATAATTTCTGCGTCGGGCTTCGCCAATGAATATTGCCAGGCCGCTCACTCCTCCGGAGGGAGCGATCACATTCATGAAATTGGCTGCCGTCACCATGAGAGATAATGTACCGAGCTGCTCCTCAATCCCCAGAGCACTGTAGATAAACCGGAAGGAAGCCCCGCAATTAATCACCCACAAGACTTCGATAACCAAAGCCAGGCCAATGAACCACCAAATCCCACTGCGTAAGGTTTCAGCTATGGATTGTAATTCTGCGAGTTTTCCAACGACGAAGACGAATCCCAGTAGCAACGCAATCGCGATGATGAATTTTCGCATGGTTTGGATTATACCAACCTTCATCGAAGAACGACGCACAATATCGATGAAGGTTGGTTATGCTCGTCATTTACCGCCTGCGACCACCTACCCCACCGACTAAGGAGACGAAGTACAGCAATTGCATCACTGCAGCCACCAATCCTGCGACGTATGTGAGAGCAGCTGCGTTGAGCACATTATTTACTCCGCGGCGCTCATCTTCGCCAACGACCATGCCCGTATTCGTCAGCAGTGCCTTCGCCCGGGCTGAAGCATTCAACTCCACCGGCAGGGTCGCCAGGGCGAAGATCGCTCCGCCTGAGAACACCAAAACTCCCAGCCAGGCAAGGTTGGTCACGCGCAAGATCAGCCCCAGGAAGATCAAAATCCACCCAAGGTATGATCCGATGTTGACTGCCGGTACCAATGCAGCCCTCAAGCGGAGGGGAAAGTACCCATCGCGATCTTGCATGGCATGACCTAATTCGTGGGCGGCGATCGCCAGGGCAGCCACCGATGGGCTGTTATACACGCCCTCCGATAAGTGCAACACCTTTTGGCGTGGGTCATAATTATCAGTGAGCCGGCCTCGCACACCATCCACGTTGACGGCCAGGCCTCCAGCGGAAATCAAACGCTCTGCAGCTTGGGCGCCGGTCAAACTACTGCGGGCATTTACCTGGCTCCATTTTTTATATGCACCATTCACATAACCCTGGGCAATCAGCATCAAAATAAAAGCCGGGATCATGAATAGCATGTATGTCGGGTCAAAAAATAACATAGTCTACCTCCAAATCGCTTTCCAATACTATTAACGCAAGTTGCATAGCTTTGGTTGCATTCATAATATAAGCTTAAGGTTGGGAAAGGATTTCAACGGCCCGGTCGAGCTGGGTATCGACCCCAGCCTGGGTATCAGCTTCGGAGATCGTAACTTCGACGTCCGGCGTCAATCCCGTGTCATTCACGTTCTTCCCATTGGGAGTCAACCACCGGGCTATCGTCACTGCCACGGCGCCTTCATTATCCGACAGGGGGATCCAATTCTGCACAGTACCTTTCCCATATGTGGTTACACCAACCAGCTGGGCCCGCCCACGGTCTTGCAGAGCGCCAGCCACAATTTCCGAAGCCGAGGCCGACCACTCGTTCACCAATACAACCATGGGGATTTTAGTGGCAATCCCATCCCCCGTGACCACGTATGTCTCGCGCATGCCGTTGCCATATTCCTGGTAAGCTGCCACGCCGTCCGGAAGGAATTCGGAGCATACCGATATCGCCTGTACCAGGTAGCCGCCTGAGTTGTAACGCAGGTCAAGGATCAGGCCTTTCGGATTTTTATC
>Ga0153916_10004357_pt1 | contig 10683 bp, 10 predicted proteins | sample Opewatmetagenome_FD_109642 | JGI IMG/M metagenome (GOLD analysis project Ga0153916, IMG submission 109642) | Freshwater wetland microbial communities from Ohio, USA - Open water 3 Core 3 Depth 4 metaG | ecosystem: Environmental > Aquatic > Freshwater > Wetlands | place: USA: Ohio, Lake Erie...
TGAAGCCCTTCATCTTTTCGGAGACACTCTTGATAAGGTTGACAACCATCTCTTGCAACAGGCGCTGGCGCGCCAAAGCTTTCTCCTTAAAAGCATTCAGGAACTGGGTTTCGTACTCATGTAGATCAGCAGGTAAGGGTTCCGTTGCTGTAATCTCGAGAGGGTCGCGCGTCACAACCTGCGCAGCTTCTTTTTTGAGAACGCCGAATAAGATCATGGTCAGCACCTTATCCAGCGGCTGCTCGAGCAGAATGGCGGCTTCAACGGCGGTCAGGCCGCGCTTGATGCCATGCCCTTCGATGGAGATTTTTGGCGGCAGGTACTGCATGCGGCGGCGATTACCGGAGATGGAGCTCAAGACGATGATCCCGATGAAACCGGCGATGCATAAAAAGGGGAGACAGGTTGAGGGGTTAAAATTTTGCAGGAATGCAAAGGGATTCTGCGTGACTATGGTCTGCTCAGGAATATACTTCTTTGGGAATGAAGCGCCAAATGTATAAACTTCAGAACCGCTGGCGTTTTGGTTTTGCCAGGTGTAGGTGATGTTGCCCTGGTCATCAATACCCGTCACGGGTTCGCTCGGAAAACCTGAAGGGGCAGAATGCCAGCGCGGTTCTGCTGGCAGAACACCGGGGGGTAAGTGAAAACGAACGGTCATGTCAGTGGAACCGTAAACATATTGCGAGTCAAAATAGTTCGGATTGAAAACCGCACTGACATATTCTTGATCTTTGTCATCTTTATAGAGCACCCCTTGAATATTGGGGATAAAGACATGCACGGTACCGCTATTACCAGGAGCGATCGAATTAAAGCCTAATCCCACGGCAACCCCATCTGATCCTTTCCCCTGGAAACCCGATCTAGAGATATCAGTTAAACCGACCCCGTTGACATCTGCCAGGATGTTCCCTTCATTGAAGTTCGCATTGGGAATTCCAACATCCACATACTCAATGGCGTGTCCTGATGGATCATTTTGGAAGACGAAGGTGTAATTGATCGATTCGCTTCCATCTGCATTCCAGTAGACATCGACCGTCATCTGAGGAAGCTGGAAGTAATAATTCTGCGCCAGCGCGCTGGCAGGGATGAACAAGAGGAGGAAAGCAATTAGGGTAGCAAGAAACCTTTTTTTCATGTGAACACTCCTTCTAAGCTGTTGCCTGGGAGGCTCTTAATTTACTACCACTTGGGTTCTTCAGTGAGCTGGTAGGTTGACTTGCAGTACGGGCACGTCACGACTGGCGCCCCAGCGACCATCTTGATGTTATCCATGGTCAGGGCCCCTCCGCAGGACTTACACTTGAGGGTTTCCATATTCACGTTGGCGGGCAGATCGATCTTGAGAGTCACGTTCTCTCCTGCTGCAGCCTGGGATTTGCTGCGGGCAGCGAGCCAAATGATCACCAAGCCAATCCCTACCAGAATGGCGCCTACTAAAAGATTAATTGTTTGACCATCCGGACTAAATGCCGACAAGATATATAACACGCCAAAAAGAACTAATATTGCTGCCAGAACAAAAGCAATAATTTTTCCAGCTTTCATAGGAACCTCCGGTGACCTAGACTCTCCTCACAAGAACGAGGGGGGGTGGGAATTTCGGAACCTCACTCTATTGATTATATACGAAAATCATAACCGTAAGTGGCAGAATGGTTTCGAGTCTATACCATTTCAGCATCCTACTTTATAATTAACTTGTTAACTTACCAATTCCAGCGATTCGCACGACAGCTCCCTCAGGAGGGTTTTTATCCTGCGAATCCTGTATATCCTGATTTTGTTTAGCCTGTATCACAAAGTGAACCTGGCAAATGGAAGAAAAGAGAATTTTTATAAAGAATGAGAACGATAGCAAACCAATGGAGCAACCTGGCCAAGGGCTACCAGGAGCTGGTGCGGTTGCAGGAAGAACTGCGCCAGGAGTGGGAAAAACCCCTGGAAAATGCCCGGCAGCTCCGACTACAAAAAGAACGTGATGCCTGGGAAGAGAAAAAGAAAAGACTAGACGCAGAAAACCAGCAATATCAAAAGCGCTATGATCGGGAACTGAACCAGTGGCGGGTCCAGCTTGAAAGTTATACCCGGACCCTAGAGGATTGGAAGATTCTTCAGAATGGGCTTTCCCGAGAGCAAAGCAAGCTCACATTATATTTAATTTTCGGTGGGCTGCTGGCAGTAACGTTGATCTTCAGCATTCTCGGGATTCCACTCAGCCTTGTGCCGATCTATTTCATGATCCGGCAGTACCGGAACGTGGAAAAGCTGCGTCTCCAGCTTCCGCCTCAGCCCAGGCCTCCCAAAAAACCGCAACCCTTCGACTACGAATCGAAGCTGGGGCGCCGACCTACGATACAGACCACACCTTCGGTATCATTGGATATCATGCCTGCCTGGTGGCAAGCATTGGGAATCCAGGAGCAGCCAGAACGTGGGTATGGATTGGAGGGTGTGGCGAACCTGTTAGAGGTGCTTACTCGAAAGCTGCCGGATAGTTTCATCACTTTTCAAGAGCTGCTCGTGACGCAAAGCCTGGATGCAGATGTTTTGGTGTTGGGTCCGAGTGGAATCTGGGTGTTGGAAAGCAAGTTCTGGGCTGGACAGGTGGTGTGCCGTAAAGGAACCTGGTATCAGGTGAAAGATGTTTACCAGCGCGGGGGAGCAGTGGATAAGAAAGTCACTTCTTACGGCATCAATCCAGACGACCAATGGCTGAGAGAACAATCCATGGTGACAGAAACCCTGCGCAGGCGGGTCCCCGATCATCCATTCTTGTTGAAGCATGTCAAGGGCGGGCTGGTCTTTACCCACCCGGAGGTTGAGCTGATCATTGACAACTCCTGTAAGGTACAGTGGGGTAAAGTGGAAGAGTGGGCTGAAAGGATTATGAATTCAAAACCCATCCGGCAATTGACTCCGGAAACCCAGCTGGATGTCGCCGATGCAATATTGACATTCGCGAATATTGTCGATAGCGCTTCACCCCAGCGCAACTCCGCTGCTTCGCTGGCTCAGCGAATCTACAATACAACCGCTGGAGAGGCGAGAAAGTATGTCATCAAGTGGGAAAAGCCGGTCCGAAAAGAACGGATTTTCCACAAGAGGAATCCTTCAACCTCAAAACCCGTGGCCACAAAGAACCCTTCAACTTCAACACCAACGGTCACGAAGAACCCTTCGACCTCGAAACCCGTGGTCACAAAAAAGAGGGTAAATACACCCGGCAAGAAATCAGTTTCTAATCAACCCTGAGCAGAAACCCTGACCCGAATGGCAGCCTCTCCTACCAAGGGGCATTTGTACTCGCATATTCCACACCCAATGCAGCGCTCGCGCAGCACATGAGGAAGTTTGATGGTTTTCTGAGATCCATCCGACAAGGTGACCTGCTGCTCGTCTAATTGAATGGCTTTTTCGGGCAGAGGGCACATTTCCTCACAAACGATGCAATCGGTGTGGTCAGCCCAGGCAATGCAACGGTTTTCATCAATATAGGCTTTCCCTATGACCTGCGTCTGCTTTTCTTCCAGTGACAAAGCAGGGATAGCCTGGGTAGGGCAAACCTGTCCACAGGCATTGCAGGCGAAGTCACAGTAACCCAAGCGAGGGAGCAAGATGGGGGTCCACAGGCCTTCAATGCCTGCTTCTGAAATCGCGGGCTGCAGTGCACCCGTCGGGCAGGCGCGCAGGCATTCGGCGCAGCGGACACAGTGTGACATCAACTCACTTTCGATTGAGCCGGGAGGTCGCACCTGAAAAGGACTGGGTTGTAAATGGAGCCAGTCGCTGCGGAATATGGCGACCGATGTGGCTGCAGCTGCCAGGGAGTAAAGCACCTGCCGGCGGGAAGGATCATAATCAGGCTTCCAGTGTCCCAAGACGGGTTCCAGGTTGACCGTGATATCGGAGCGCGGGCAGGCTTCCAGGCAATCCAGGCATAGGGTACATTCAGCGGGATCGCTGGCGTAACCATTTTCTGGATCGATTGTCCCGGTTGGACAGGCTGTGAAACAAAGCTTGCAGCCCTTACAATCCTCACTCACCCTGCGGCGGAACAAAGCAAACTTACTCAAGAAGCCCAAAAACCCACCTAATGGGCAAAGGTAGCGGCACCAAAAGCGTCGCGCGACCATGTTTAAGGCAATGATCCCAGCAAGGATAAAAGCAAAAAGCACCGCGCTGCGAGAATAAATGAACCGTTCAGGCAGTAAGATCGGTCTGACCAGCGCATCGAACTTCATAATGGGTTCTTCCAAGAAAGGAACCCGTACCAAAACTGTCTCTGCTGCGGTAACCATACGATCCAGTGCTGGCCAGATTGCAGCAGTGAGGGATCGTTCAAGGATTGTCAACGGGTCCAGGAATAGAAGGGTCAGGCTGCCAAATAAAGCCATGCCCAGGATAACCAATAAAAGAATATATTTCCAGCGTCTCCAACTCCCCCGAGGACCAAGACGATACGGTTCTCCCGAAGAGCTGCGCGAGGCTTTTTTCGATGGGAATAAATCTAAAACCGTGCCGAGAGGGCACAACCACCCACACCAGGCACGCCCAAAGACAAGGGTGAGCACAATCACTCCTATGGCAAGCGCCGACCCAGCCACAAACGAACGACTGGCGAGGCTTTGCGCCAGCATAGCTAGTGGGTCCAGGCGCATGGGCAGGTTGATCGTTTGCATGGACCAACTTCTCAATGGCGCAGCCAGGAAGAGTGCCAGGAATCCGATTAAAGCAAGACCCTGCAGAGCCTTGCGCAGGAGGATCCAATGCTTAATTTTCATACCTCTGAAATCACCATGTTCTCAACATCTTTGCGCCCCAAACCCATGTCTGCGGCAGCCACGATGTAGCGGATGTCATCCGGCTTGAGATCAAAAAGCCGGGTGGCGTAACTATCGGCAGCGACAATATCGGGACTGGCAATCACCGTATCCAGTTTCTTTACATCGTCCAGGTTGCCCCCGGTTGGGCCATTGGCAGTCAGGATACGTACTGCGTCGATCACGGTCAGCCCGGGCCTGATCCGGCTGGTAATATCAGCGATGCGCTGACCCAGGTTGGCATGCAGCCCGCCGCGATTCAGCACAACTCCCATGAGATTCTTCATCCCGAGTGTCAACCGAGTGGAACCGTGATCCTTGGCGATAGGCACATTGATGAGCATGTCTGCGTTGAGGATGTCTTCGTAAAATTCCCATTCTTTGATATCTCGCCCGTCTGGGATCGGGGAACTGACATATTTGAAGGATGGCATGACAACCATCTCACCACCTGCAAGCTCAACCTGCTCTTGAATGCCGCTCCTGTCATATCCACTTTTTGGAGAACCGCCAAAACCAGTGTCCATGACCTGTACAGTCTTTGCGCCGGCTTCCCAAGCCAGCTTAACCAATGCGCCGACCACCCAGGGATTGGTCGTGGTAGCGTACTCGTAAGTATGGTAATCAGTACAGATATTGGGCTTAATGATGACCCTGGCATCCTTTTTAACAAAGCGCTCTATTCCACCCAGGGCAGCCAAAGCGCGGCGAACGAGGTCTTCTGGCTCACCTCCGCGCGCTACCGCCAGGTCCGGGATACCGGCGCTGGGTTGGGCGGGCTCAGCAGGTTCTTTCACTTGCTCCGTCGGGGCAGCCATTTCGACGGGGGAAGTGGAGGGTGTGTCACATGGCTGAGAATCGGAACCAGAACAGGGAACAGGTGAGGTTTGGGTTGGTGAATTAAGGGCTTGAGTCGATGTCGATTCTGCGAGCTGACTCTCAGCTGCAGGTTGAGTTGGCTCAGAAGTAGCGGGATTTTGGTTTGGCTGGCAGCCAGCCAGCACCGGACTGAGGGCGACCGCCCCTGCACTGGCGGCAAGGGTGCGGATGAAATTACGGCGAGAAAGTTTACTCATTGGGGTACCTCCAATTACCTGTAATAGCTGGCAAGTCTGATGTGTCAGGTGAAAATAAGGGATTATGGACTGAAACCTGCAAGATGTCGTTGTGAGTATGGATTTTTAAATTCTGATAAACTTTATCTTATCAGGTTACTGTTGAGAAGGAAACGACAGACGTCATATTGAAAGAATGATGAATGTCAATAATTCATGCGGGCTCTTTAATTTGCGAAACCTATTGATTGGTTATTCTATAAGCCCCGGATCAAGAAAATATTCCTCCAGTACCATAACCACTTCACCCATCGCAAGCAGGACGCTTTTCGTGATTGGAGCCTGAAAGTCGGTATGCAGGGGTTGAATGCCAATCAAAGCAATCTGGCAGTTGATTTCTTTTTGCAGATATTGGGCAAGTAGATTCAAGGGGAGAGCATGGGTGTTGGCTGGCAAGGCAGCTATATCATCCGAGGAAAGCCAGCGGATCGTGCCTGGTGGCTCATCCATTTGGGCAGCATCGATGAGCAGCACCACTGCAGGTGCAAACTGCCGTAAGATAGAAGTAAAATTTTCGGGTGAGGTACCGGCCTCAATAACCTGGCAGGAAGGTGCTGTAATTTTTTGTTTGAGCTGCCGGGCAATTTCCAAACCCACTGCATCATCCCCCCGCAGCTCTGATCCAATGCCAAGCAGGCTGATCCGGTCAGTCGGGACCAGGCTTCTCAGCGTTTGGATCGCCCGTCTCTTCCAGGTAGGTGTTGACATCGGTCTCTCTTCCGTAATAAACCGTGAATGCTTTTTTATCCAAGGCTGCCAGCTCCCAATCTTCCGAACCCAACTGAATACACTTGAAACGGCAGTTTAGAGCACATTGGGCGCAGTAGGTACAGCGATCCATTTGGTAGCGCATCACATACCGGCGGTTATTTCTATCAACCGTGATCACCTGGAGGGCATTGGCGGGGCATTCTTTTGCACATAAGGAACACGCACTGCAGCGATCGGGATCCCAGGTGAGCTTGCCGCGCAGGCGCTGAGGGGTGGGTTGGCGCTCAAAGGGATACTTCTGCGTAACTGGCGCCTGGAACAAAGATGTGAAAATATCCGATAACATAGTGCCGAATTTCATAGCAGGATGCTCTCTTTCCAGATGATCAGAATCATCCACTGGATCAGCACTAAGATTGCTCCATAGCGCCACCAAAGACCGACCGTTTGATCGATGCGCAGCCGGGTAAGAAGGGTTTGTAAGCCGATCAAAACAACGAGGATGAAAAAGGTTTTCAGCAGATACTCAAGGGGATTATTCAATCCACCCAGGTAAAAGGCTGCGACCAGGGTGAGACCGATGACAAATTCAACAGATTTAGCGATATTAAAGATGGCGAGACCACGCCCACTGTAATCCGTCATGGCTCCTGCGACAATCTCTGTCTCAGCTTCAGGAGCGTCGAAGGGTGGAAGCTCCAGCTTGCCCATCAAGCCGATCAAGGCGACCAGGAAGCCAATCGGTTGGGTGAGAATGATCCAGGAGCTTGAATTTCGCTGCATAATCACGTCAATCTGCCAGCTCCCAGCTACGATAGCGGGACCGAGCAACGCCAAAAGGAAAGGAGCCTCATAAGCAAAGAGCTGGGTCAGGCCTCGGGTTGCGCCGACGAGTGAGAAGCGGCTGCTGGTATTCCAGCCAGCCAGACCCTTGCTCAAAGTCAACAGGCTGAGCAGATACAGGGTGACGATCAGGTCTCCCGAGAAGGAATAAGCTGGACTCAAGCCCATGAGAGGCACGTACAGGGCGGCGGTCATGCAGCCAGCCAGGGCGATCATGGGCAGCCCGATGAACAGCCAGGGGTTGGCGGCGGAGGGCAGGATTTCTTCTTTTGCGAGGAGCTTGACGATATCCGCCAATATTTGGAACCAGCGCGGACCGACACGGTTTTGAAGGCGAGCAACCAGCTTGCGATCGATCCATTCGACTACGATGCCGCTCGCAACCAGGAATAAGCCAGCCGGGAAAATCAGGATTTGTAAAATAGGCTTGAGGGCTGAAAACATCATTTACCATCCAGTCTTTTGACAGTGATCATGCGGTCATTGCATGAGAAGCACGGATCCATACCGGCGATGAGCAAAGGCGCGTCGGCAAGCTGGCTGCCGACTGCTTTGCTGAGCACAGCAGTCCAATTACACAGGCTGGGAGTGCGCACTTTGATGCGCTCAGGCCGGTCAGTGCCATCGCTTTTGATGAAATAGAAGACCTCGCCGCGCGGTGCTTCTACACGGCTGATGGTTTCGCCAGCAGGGATACGGCGCGGAACACGAACGGAGAGGTCGCTTTCGGGAAGGTTATCCATAATGACACGGATGGTGTTGATGGTGACAAACAACTCTTTTAGACGCACCACAAAGCGCGCTTCCAAATCTCCTGCCTCGCTGGTAACAATCGAAACCGGATAGTGGGAATAAGGTCCATAGGGAGCTTCTATTCTTACGTCCCTGACCACGCCCGAGGCGCGGGCGGTAGGACCTAAAAGACCCAGATGCGCTGCTTCTTCCCGGCTGATCCTGCCGATACCGCGCGTACGTTGGAGAAAGAGGATATCGGTGGTGACAATATCAAGGTAATGGCGAATGCGCTCCTCCAGGAAGTCTAAACCCTGGCGGATGGTCTTGGCATGTTCGGGATAAATATCAAACTTCACACCGCCAATGATGTTGGCAGAATAATTGACCCGGTTTCCGGAGAGGTTTTCGAGAATGTCCATCACGGTTTCACGGTCTCGCCAGGAATACATGAATAACGTATCGAACCCGGCCTCATGAGCAGAGACGCCCAGCCAAAGCAGATGGCTGTGAATGCGCTCCAGCCCGGCAATCAACTCACGGATGGCCTGGGCGCGCGGAGGAGTTTCAACACCAGCCAGGCGTTCAACGCCTAGAACATACGCAGTAGCATGAGTATGGGAGCAGATCCCGCAGACGCGTTCCAGCAGGTACAGGTTCTGAACCCAGTTCTGGCTTTCAGTAGCTTTCTCGATGCCGCGATGCACATAGCCCAGACGCATGCGGGCTCCCACGATCACTTCACCATCGACGGTAAATTCGAAGTGACCGGGTTCCTTCAAGGCAGGATGCTGAGGGCCGATGGGAACGTAAAATGTCTGACCGTCTTGCGGTTGGAAAGATCGAGGAGAATCCGCCTGGCGGGGCTGTACAACTTTAGGATCGAAATCTTTGAGCAGGGGATAAACATTGACAGGCCAATCATCCGGAATAAACAGGCGGCTGGGGTCCGGCGTGCCAGTCACTTCGATGCCAAACATTTCCGACAGCTCCCTTTCGAAGAAGCTGGCGACTGGAAAGAGTGGATACAGTGTGGGTACACTGCCCCCCTGGCGAGGCAGGCGGACGCGCAGGGTGGTGATGGCCGCTCCTTCACAGAAAGGATAGAGCGGTTCCAGCTCCCCAACTTCCAAGCCCAGATCCAAGCCGGTGAAGGCAGAGAGATATCCCCAGGGTTCCTGCTTCAATGCAGCAGCGCAGGCATAAAGATCTAAGCCAGCGATGGTGACATCCAGCCGGTTTGATTCAGGCCTGACAGCCTCCTTCGTCCAGGGCGTGAGGAGTTTTTCTGCTTGTTCTAATGCAGCAATTGTGTTCATTTGGCAATTTCCATTTTCGAAGAAGATGAGACATGCTGTAGGAGCTTCACCAGACCATCGATGATCGCTTCGGGACGCGGCGGGCAGCCGGGGATATAAGCGTCGACAGGGATTACTTCATCAATGGACCCGATCACATTGTAGCAGTTTTGAAATGCACCACTGGAGATAGCGCAAGAACCAACCGCAACTACAAAACGGGGTTCGGGCATTTGCTCGTAGGTGCGCAGGAGCCGCTCGCGGGCTTGACGGGTAACTGGACCGGTGCAGATCAGAATATCGGCATGGCGTGGGCTGCCTTGCAGCTTGACGCCAAAACGCTCCAGATCATAACGTGGCGTCAGGGTAGCCAGGATTTCAATATCACAGCCATTGCAGGAACCACTGTTGAAGTGGATCGCCCAGGGGGAGTTGACTCTAGCCCAGGTCTTAAGCTTTTCAAAAATTGGCATCCATTGCGCATTCATAGATCAAACCTCATCCTAAAATCAAAGCCACTAATATTAACACGAGCATCGACAGGTAAGCACCACTCAGCCAATTCAGCCCTCCACTCCCGATCATCAAAACCCCCAGGTGAAGGACGGCGAAAAAGAGGGCGATGACGAAGAATTGTTTATAGCCAGGAGCAGCCTGTCCGGTCGGGGCGGCTTCTCCACTGGTGTAAGTGGATCTTCCCATTTCATTTGATTTGCTGGGACCGGCTAAAAACCTGCCAAAGCCCAAAAGGATAGCTGCCAGAAGCAGGTTGATCCCAAAAGCAGCCGGAGGAGAAAGTAAAATTTCCATAGAATTTCCTTCTTTACTTACCTAATCCAATCACCAGAGCCTGAGATGCTGGATAAGTAAGCCAATCCAATAAGCTGGGCCATAAACCAATGACGATGACTGCGATGGACAGGATTACCTGGGGTACCAGGATAGCCACCGGGATATGTTTCTGCGGAGCGGGTGGGTTAAGCGAGGTCTGGCGGTAGAGAGCATTTACTAATGGGGAATAATATGCCAACGAAAGAACAGAATTAAGCGCGGCAAAGATCACCAGACCTATGCTCCACCCAGAATCAATCCCTACTCCTCCCAGGAAGATCTGCCACTTCGACATAAAACCAGCCAGAGGCGGTAAGCCTCCCA
>Ga0153916_10004358_pt1 | contig 10682 bp, 11 predicted proteins | sample Opewatmetagenome_FD_109642 | JGI IMG/M metagenome (GOLD analysis project Ga0153916, IMG submission 109642) | Freshwater wetland microbial communities from Ohio, USA - Open water 3 Core 3 Depth 4 metaG | ecosystem: Environmental > Aquatic > Freshwater > Wetlands | place: USA: Ohio, Lake Erie...
GGCATTTTCCTGCCCCATCAATCCGGCACCTTTCCTGATAAAGAGCATTTCGGCCGGATCTTTTATAACCAGGCCCGGCTTTCGGCCTTGGGAATCCCCCAGATTTCGATTGTCATGGGTTCCTGCACGGCCGGGGGCGCCTACGTCCCGGCGATGAGCGACGAAACGGTCATCGTCAGACGTCAGGGCACGATCTTCATCGGAGGCCCGCCCCTGGTCAAAGCAGCCACAGGCGAGGACGTCTCGGATGAAGACTTGGGAGGAGCCGATGTCCACTGCCGGATCTCCGGCGTCTCGGACTATTATGCTTATGATGATGAGCATGCCCTCGAGATTGCCCGGAACATTGTCGAGACTCTTGACCCTCCCAAGAAATTCCAACTGGACGTGGCCAAGCCCGAAGACCCGGCTTATGATCCCCAGGAGCTCTACGGGGTTATGCCCAGGGATTTGCGCAAGACATTTGATATCAAAGAAGTCATAGCCCGCATCGTGGACGGCAGCCGGTTCCAGGAATTCAAAGAGTTATATGGCCAGACTCTCGTTTGCGGGTTCGCCCGGATCATGGGTTATCCCGTCGGCATTCTAGCCAACAACGGAGTTCTGTTTTCCCAGAGCTCGCTCAAGGGCGCCCATTTCATCACCTTGTGCGCTATGCGCAAAGTCCCTCTTGTCTTCCTCCAGAACATTACTGGTTTCATTGTCGGGAAACAGTACGAGCACGGAGGCATAGCCAAAGACGGCGCCAAGCTGGTCCATGCGGTGGCCAACGCGGACGTCCCAAAATTCACGATCATCGTTGGCGGCTCCTACGGTGCCGGAAATTATGCGATGTGCGGGCGGGCCTATGATCCGCGGCTTTTATGGATGTGGCCCAACGCGCGGATCAGCGTCATGGGCGGAGAGCAGGCTGCTCATGTCCTTGTCACGGTAAAGATCAAGAGGCTCCAGGAGCAGGGCACCGTCATGTCGGAGGAAGAAAAAGACAAGCTGAAGAGACCCATTCTGGAAAAATATGAAGCAGAAGCCAGCCCGTATTACAGCACGGCCCGGCTCTGGGATGATGGGATCCTCGACCCTCTGGACACACGGGAGGCTCTGGCTTTGGGCATCTCCATGAGCCTGAATGCGCCGATTCCAGATTACAAAGTGGGCATCTTCAGGATGTAGCGACTATGTCAGAGAAACGCTACCAAACCATCCTCTTCTTGCGCCAGGACAAAGTCGTTCGGATCAGCCTCAACCGGCCCGAAGTCCATAATGCTTTCAATTCCACCATGATTCGAGAGCTGGCCAATGCCTTTAAAGAGGCCCAAGAGGACGAGTCGGTTCGCGTGGTTGTATTGACAGGCCAGGGCGAATCCTTCTGCGCCGGCGCCGACTTAAACTGGATGAAGGAAATCATCCGCTATTCGTTTGAGCAGAATCTCAAAGAATCTACGGAATTGGCCGAGCTGATGCATCAAATCTATATTCTGCCTAAACCGACGCTCGCCCGGATCAACGGGGCCACGATCGGCGGGGGCAACGGGCTGTTCTCCGCCTGTGATCTGGCCATCGCTTCGGAGCGGGCGAAATTCGGGCTGAGCGAAGTGAAAATCGGGCTCGTCCCGGCCGCCATTTCTCCTTACGTAATGCGCCGTATTGGCGAGAGCGCGGCCCGCGAGCTCTTCCTCACCGGCGAGAGGTTTGATGCCCGGCGCGCCCTTGAGATCGGCCTGGTCAACAAGGTCGTCCCCCATGAGGAGTTGGACAAGAAGGTCGAGGAAGTCGTCCGCGTCCTCCTGAGCTCGGGACCTGAAGCCATCGCCAGCTGCAAGGAGCTGCTTCATAAAGTTCCGGCCATGACTGATGAACAAGCCAAGGCCTATACAGCAGAGATGATCGCGCGGCTTCGGATCAGCCAAGAGGGCCAGGAAGGCATGGCCGCTTTCCTGGAGAAAAGAAAGCCCAAGTGGGTCAAAGAGTAGCGAATGTTCAAGAAAATCCTGATTGCTAACCGTGGCGAGATCGCTGTCCGTGTGATCAAAGCCTGCCAGGAACTCGGCATCGCTTCTGTGGCGGTTTATTCAGAGGTTGACAGGGCGAGCCTTCATGTGCAGATGGCCGATGAGGCTGTTTGCATAGGGCCTCCGCCAGCCGTGGAGAGCTATTTGAACATGGGCAGAATCATCCAAACGGCTCATGATAGGCGAGCAGAAGCCATCCATCCCGGGTATGGCTTCCTGGCGGAAAATCCCGATTTCGCGCGCCTCTGCGAGAAGGAAAAGGTTGTTTTTATCGGGCCGAACTCGCGGGCGCTCGAACTCGTCGGGGATAAGATCCGCGCGCGAAGGACCATGGAGAAAGCCGGCATTCCCATCATTCCCGGGATGAAAAGTGTTCCCAAAGAGCTCGGCACGTTCGATGAGGAAGCCCGCAAGATCGGCTATCCCGTTATGATCAAGGCTTCGGCGGGCGGCGGCGGCAAGGGAATGAGAATCGTCTTTTCTGAGGAAGAGCTCAGGCCTTCGCTTGAGGCGGGGATGCGGGAGGCCAAAGCCGCTTTCGGGGATGAGTCGGTTTACCTTGAGAAATATATCGAAGAGCCGAGGCACGTCGAGTTTCAAGTGCTGGCCGACAACTACGGACACATCGTCCACCTCTATGAACGAGAATGTTCGATCCAGAGGCGCCACCAGAAAATTGTCGAGGAAACGCCTTCGCAGGCCCTGGATCCTCAGCTTAGGCAGAAAATGGGAGACATAGCCAAGAAGGTTCTCGATGTTTCCGGGTACAACAATGCCGGGACGGTTGAGTTCCTGCTCGATAAGAACAAGAATTTTTATTTCCTTGAGGTCAACGCGCGGCTTCAGGTTGAGCATCCGGTCACGGAGCTCGCGACGGGGGTTGACCTTGTCCATCAGCAGATCAGGATTGCCTCGGGTGAGAAGCTTTCCCTGAAGCAGGAAGAGATCAAGCAGTGCGGCCATGCCATCGAATGCCGGATCTATGCCGAAGACCCCGGCAACAATTTCCTCCCCTCATCCGGGAGAATCCTTTACCTCAAGGAGCCCAAGGGACCGGGTGTCAGACACGACTGCGGTGTTTACAGCGGCTCGGAAGTCCCAATCTACTATGACCCCATCTTGGCCAAGCTGATCGTCTGGGCCGAGACGAGGGAGTCCGCCTGCCAGAGGATGAAAAGTGCCCTTGATGACTATGTCATCCTTGGGATCAGCAGCACTGTCGGCTTCCTGAAGGACGTTATCTCTCATCCAAAGTTCAGAGAGGGAGCCACAACCACGGGCTTCATCAAGAACTACTTTGATCAATGGAAGGGAAAGGAGCCCGGCGAAGAAAGCCTGAAACTCACATTGGCGGCAGCAGCATTTGATGATTTCAGCCGCAGTCAACCCCTGGAACCCGCCTCCGGCTTCCGGGAGAGAGAGGAGCTCTCTCCATGGCAGTTCCTGGGGAAATGGAGAATCGGGGGGAAGGCGTAAGATGGAATATGAATATTTTGCGAATCAGGCCCTCCATAAAATCGCGCTGGAGAAAAAAGGGGACCGGTTCATCGTCCATTATCGCGAGAGTTCTTTTGAAGCCGATATCATAATTGTCTCAGACAATATCTATTCCGTTATTATTGAGGGACGGTCCTATTTAATCTATATCGCCCGGGAAAAGGGAAAGAAACATATCTTTCTGGATGGTCAATCCTGCATCATCCAGAAGCCCGGACAGGAAGGCAGGCGCCTTGACAGGGGAGAGGATAGGGCGGCTGAAGGAAAATCAATAGTGAAGGCGCCTATGCCCGGGAAAGTGATCAAGATCAATGTCTCTGAAAAAGAAGCTGTCAGGAAGAACCAAACCCTGGCGATCGTCGAAGCCATGAAAATGGAAAATGAGATCAAGTCTCCAGTAGAGGGACAAGTGAAGAAGATATTTGTCTCGGCCGGAGACCTTGTTGACTCGGAGAAGCCGCTTTTGGAGCTCGAGCCCAAGTAGGCTCGGGGTGTGGGCTCGAAGGCACGCGAACTTGCTCCCGAATTGAGCCTCTTTTGGCCTTCTTGAAAAAAGCAATCGGGGTTATAATATTGGCATATTTCATGCGCGTCATAAGGCCTTGGATCTGAAAGAAATGCAACTTTTTGGATTTCAGGATAGTTTTAAGGGATGAGTATGGATGAGCATGAGCTGATTCGCCAGGTCCAGGAAGGAAATGAAGCGGCGTTCGGCCAGATCGTTACGGCATACAAGGACAGGATCGTGAATTATCTTTACCAGTTCACCGGGGATTATCAAAAGGCAGTAGAGTTGGCCCAGGAGACGTTTGTCCGCGTTTATTTCAAGGCCGGCCAATTCAGGCCCATCGCCCCGCTTTCTTCTTGGATCTATGCGATCGCCTCCAACCTGGCCAAAACAGAGATGAAAAAGGCCCGGCGAATCCCCACCGTTTCCCTGGATGAAATCGCCGCCCACGAAGTTGGTCAAAATGCTTATTCGGAAGACCCGGTCGATTCCGGCCTGCTCAAGAACCTTAGGGAGGCTCTGAGTGCGCTTCATCCGCGCTATCGTCTTCCCGTCGTCCTGAAGGACATGGAGGGATTCTCTCAGGAAGAAATCGCCCAGATTCTGAAAAAACCCGTGGGAACAATCAAAGCCAGGATCAGCCGGGGCCGCAGGTTTCTCAAGACTAGGTTGGAAAAGGCTGTGGCCGGAGGAAAAGCGGTTCTATGACAATGAGGAGAGAAGAAATGGAAGAAATGGATCTCTTGAAAAAGCTGGAAAAAGTTAAGGCCCCTCCTCATTTTGAGCAGAAAGTCATGGCTCGGGTTTCTCTCAGGAAAAAAGCCGCAGAGCGCAGGCCTGCAGCCCTGCGTTTGTCCCTGGCCGGGGCGTTCGCCACTCTCCTTATCGCTTTCGTGCTTCTGAATATATTCGTGCTGCAGAAGAAAGCTCCGGTCGGAGTGGCCGACATTAAGAAAGGTGCCCCTGCTGCTGAAGTCGTTCCGGCTGCGTCCGGGCAGATTGTCTCTGTCATCGAGACTCTGGACTATTCCACAGAAGTCCGCAGCCGTTCCAACGGGGCGCAAACCATTTATCTCTTAGAACAGGTTTCTTATACGACATCCAAAGAAATCCTATATTAAGGAGGTATGTATCCGATGAGAAGAAAAGCCAAATTCAGCCTGGGTCTAACGGCCCTCCTGTTGGTCTTGGGCTTGAGCCTTGGGGCCAAGCCTAGGGCTCTGGGTTTAGATGAAAATACGATCGAGGATGTTGCCAAGAAGGTCTTTGCCAGTGTTGTCAAAGTAGAGGCGGGCTATGGGATCGAAAAAAAAGCGGCCACGGTCAAGCCCGCTATTTTTAAGAAAGTTGCGACCGGCGTGGTCATCGATAAAGACGGCTGTATCGTCACGACAGCGCTGGTGTCGTCTCGGGATAGTGAAATCTATGTGACCACTCCCGACGGCAAGCGCAGTCAGGCCAAATTTTTGGGAATGGACCCCGAGACAAACCTGGCCCTCATCCAAGCCCAGGGAGCAAATCTTATTCCGATCGTCATGGGAAAGGCAGAGAACCTTGTCCCGGGATCATGGGTCGGAGTGATCAGCATGTCGCCCGAGAACACCCCCTCCGTGACTCAGGGCATCGTCAGTTCCATCGCCCAGGATAGGCTGCGTCTGAATATTTGGGTGACACGGGGCGCGAGCGGAAGTCCCGTGGTCAATAAAGAAGGCCAGATGGTCGGTTTGCTCAGGGGGATCTATTCCGAGGACCAGCCGGTTGTCTTCGAGTTCAGGGAAAGAGAAGTCGTCGGCTCAGGATATGCCTTCAGCCGGGGCGAGGCTCCCTCTTCGGGTATGGCGCTGGCTGTTCCCGCAAGTATTGTCAAATCGGTCACAGCTGAGATAAAGGAAAAGGGCAAGGTCAGCCGCGGCTGGATGGGCGTTTCCATATCCGAGAATGAAAACGGGCAAGTCGAGGTCAACGACGTCGAGGAAGAAAGTCCTGCCGAGTTGGCCAGGCTCAAGAAAGGAGATGTTCTCCTGAAGCTTGACGGGAAAAAAATAGCGAGCGCGCAGGCCTTTGTCTCGGATGTCAGGAACAAGAAACCCGGCCAGGACATCACTCTCGATGTCGAAAGGAAGGGTACGGCAGTCGAGGCCAAAGTGAAGTTAGGCGAGTATCCCGAAGGCGAAGCCCAGAGGGAGCTGGCGCTACGCTTCCCTCGGCTCTTTGTTCCTCCGCCACCTCGCGGGGAAATGGAAGCTCCGCCAATGCCTGAAAAGCCACCTGCTCCAATGCAGAGGGCCTGGCCGCAATGGGAAAAGAGAAAATATATCGGGATCTACCTCGAAGCGATCAACAAAGAAATGCTGGCCTATTTTGGGGTCAAAGAAGAGAGTGGGCTTCTCGTCAACAGTGTGACCAAGGGTGGACCGGCAGAAAAAGCTGGGATCAAAGTCGGCGATGTGATCGTTCGCGCGGACGGGAAAAAAGTCGCGAGCGTGTACGACCTGAGCGCCTTGATCCAGGATAAGAAAAAGGGAGATAAGGTCAAGCTTGACCTGGTGCGGGACAAGAAGCCGACCTCCCTTGAAATCGAGGTCGAGGAGGAAGAAAACCCGAGTTTGAGTTTTTTCCAGGATTTCTTGGTTTCTCCTGAGTATTGGAGCCAACTCAGCAAGGATTTCCAGACGGAATATGAGAAGTCGCGAAAGCTATATGATAAGTACAGTGCCGAGGAGCAGCAAAAGCTGAAGAAGCTCAATGAGGAGCTCAGCAAGAAGAGCTCCGAGCTATTTCTCAAGAGCAAGGAAGTGCAAAAAGACTGGAAAAATACAAAACTCGGAAACCGGGTTTACTATAGAGTCTAAGAAAAACCTGAACTGGAGATTCAGCTCCTTCCTATATCCATATCTCAACGGGGGCCTTGCTGACGGGCAAGGCCCCAGGTTTTTTTAGCTGTCCTTGCTCGCGCCTTCGGGCCAGCCCGAAAGCCACTTCCTGAGATAGACCTCGAATTCTTCTTTGGATAGCTGTCTTTCCTTGAAAAATCCTCGGGCCCAGCGCTGCTTCAGAGCCTCATAGAGAATGATGCCCACAGATACTGAGAGGTTCAAGCTCTGGACCATTCCGAGCATCGGAATCTTGATCTTATAATCTGCCAAGCCCAAGGCTTCCGCTGACACCCCTTCCGATTCGTTGCCGAAGACAAGGACAAGAGGCTGGGTGTAGTCCAGTTCTGTGTAAAGAAGAGCTTCTTTCCCCAGATTTGTCACGGCGACCTTGAATCCTTGTGCTTTCAGGGGCAAAAGGCATTCGCTGATGGAGCCATGGACGTTTGTTTCAACCCACTTTTCGGCGCGTGTGGAAATGGCTTTGTTGATGCTCAGGATCTCGGGACTGGGAGAGATGATATCGACATACAGAACTCCAGCGGCGTCACATGTCCTCAGGACAGCGCTGGCGTTGTGCGCGATGGCGACCCCTTCGAGCACGATGCGCAGGTCGGGCTGACGAAGAGAAAGCAGTCTCTTGACTTTCTCAATTCTCTGGGATGTCGGCACCGGAAAACTATAACAAAGCGGCTCTAATGATTCAATCCGTCATTTCGTCATCACAAGAATATTGCCCGTTGCTTTGGCCAGAAAAATACTGCCCATCTGTCCGCAAATTCTTTTTATGCCTTTAATTTCCTCAATTAGTTTTCCTCTAAGCGCAATCGGCTCAGAATATCGTAAATAAATATTAAATTTGCGGAAACCCGCCTTCTTACCCGCACGAATAATCTTTCCAGTGGGCATATCACGCTCCGTCAACCCGTAAAGTGCCATAGCTGTTTTACTAGCGTCCACTTTTTCATGCCCCTTCCCTGGTTCTGCAGTGATACATATTCCTCCGCGTTTTAATCCATGATAGACTGCGGTCAGCGCTTTCTCTTCGTTGATCGAGTGATGCAGGCAATCATAAAAAACAGCGCAATCAAATTCATTCGAAAACTCGAGTTCTTCATAATCACACACTTTGAATTGAACATTAGTGATTCCCTGACGTGCTTTATTCCTCTCTGCCAATATAATCGCATCTTGCGCTATATCTTGCCCAACCACATCATACCCTCGTCTTGCAAAAAAGATACTTGTCCAGCCTGTCCCAACGCCTAAATCGAGAAGTTTTGCTGGAGGTGGTGGTAAAAGGAAGAAAATCGTTCCCAGATCCATAAAATACCGCCAACAATTTGCGTCTGAAAACGGTTTATTGAACGCGTGCTGCTTGCCATTCGGCCCAATTTTGTTTAAATAATCAATCTCGTTTTGTTTACCCATTCAGAACACTCCCTCGCCCATTGGTACTCTCTTTCGTGTGTTTTCCCAACTTCCGCTACAGAGGCCTAAGTGCCTAACAGCAGGATTTTGGCGGCGAGGATCAGCCAGAAGACAAGGGCGCCAAGCAGGGCCCGGTATTCTTTGTTTTTCTTGTAGAGAGACCAGTTGAACCTGGCCCCCGAAGGAAACCTCCTCTTTTTCAACGAGGGGAAAAAAGAAGGCACTTTCTTTTTATATTCCTCGTACTGCTCCGGAAAAAGCTGCCTCATCCTGTCCCTCTCGCGGCGGATGATCAGCGGATAAAAGGCCCCAAAATAGACCAAAAAAAGTCCCAGGACCCACCAGGAATGAGCACCGACAACGATGCCGATACCTATTATGAGATTTCCCAGGTAGAGGGGGTTCCGCGAATACCGATACGGTCCGGAGACAGCCAGCTCTTTTTCCTTTCGCAAATGGCCGGACGCCCAGGCCCTGACGGAAAGGCCGACCAGCGAGATAAGGACACCTTCTCCAAGGGAAATCCAAGTGGGCCGAGCAAAATAAATCACGGCAATGGCAGCGATCCAGCCTATTCTCACCCTCCATCTGTTAAAGAGTTCTTTAATCCGTAAATTCATCACGGCCCCAGCCATATATCGCGGACCGCGCGGGCGGCCTCTTCGCTGCTGATTTTGTGAAGGCACTCCCGTGTCGGGCAGCTCGTTTTATAACAGGGGTTGCAGTCGAGCTTATAGAATACTATTTTGTCCCGGCCGAGAAAAGGACCGTTCCGGCGCGGGTTAGTGGGCCCAAAAAGACCAACAACGGGTACGGAAAACGCACAAGCCGCCTGAAGGGCAAAGGTGTCGCCGCTGACAAGCAGAGAGGCTCTTCGGACAAGGGCGAGGACCTCCTTTATCGAAAAGAACGGCGCCAGCGGAATCCCTGTCTTTTCCGCCACGGCCAAAGCGAGCGCCTTTTCCTCGTCATCTCCCCAGAGCAGCAGGGGAAATGAATTATCGAAACGGGCCCGGCTGATGAGCTCGGACCATTTTTCCGGGAACCATCTCTTCGTTTCCCAAGCGGCTCCCAGGTTATAGAGCAGCAATTTCTTATCATTTCCGTATCCGATGCCTTGGAGCTTCTCCTTGACGGACTCAGCCAATTTCTCAGGGATGACGATCGGGAATTCGAAGCCTGCCTCTTCGATTCCCAAACAGGTGAGGAGTCTTATATTCTTAGCAATGACATGCGTTTCTTCCTCAGGAAGCGGGGCCGGTTTTTCCGTGTAGAAAAGCGAGGCGAGGGACTCTTTGCAGTTCTTCCTGGGGAACCCGATCCTGCGCCGCGACCGCGAAAGAAAGGCCAGCAATCCTGATTTGATCAACCCCTGAAAATCCAGGGCCACCTGGTCACGGCGCCTGAGATTTTTCAGGCTCCCCAGCCAGTTCTTCTTGTCTAGGACAAGCACTTCGTTAAGCCCCTGGACCAAGTCGAGGATTTCCCGGCCTTTTTTTCCCACCGCCCAGGATATTTTGGCCTCGGGAAACCTGCGGCGCAGCGCCGAAAACGCGGGCAGGGTATGGATGATATCGCCGAGAGAGCTAAGCCTTATGATCAGAAATGTGTCCATGAATCCCGGCCTTTTCTGTCGTCGCCCTTTTTTATCCCGGAGGCGATCATTTTGATGATCTTTGAGGTGGAGCGAACCTTGGGGCCGCCGGCGATCGCCATCTTCCCGCCATATTTTTTTACCGTATCCTTTTCCGGCACTGTCTCTTCCGTATAGTCGGAGCCCTTGACGTGGATACTCGGCTGGAGGGCAAGAAGGATCTTCTCCACGTTGGGGTCTCGAAAGATGGTCACATAATCCACAAAGGAAAAGGACGCGAGAATTTCCGCCCGTTCGCTCTGCGGCAGGATGGGCCTGGCCGTTCCTTTCAACTTGCGGACCGAGGAATCGCTGTTGATGGCAACTACTAAGACATCTCCCTGGCCTTTGGCTTCGCGCAAATAGCGGATGTGGCCGACATGGAAGAGATCGAAACAGCCGTTGGCTAAGACAATCGTTTTTCCCGCTGCCTTTTCTCGGGCGATAATCTTTCGCAGCTCGGGAAGAGTTTTCAGCTTTTCCAATTTAGCAGGAGATGGCCTCTTTGAGTTCCTCGGCCGTCAATGTCGCTGTGCCCTTTTTCATGACCACGACGCCGCCGGCGTAATTCGCCAACTGAGCTGCTTCTTGGAAATTGGCCCCACTTGCGAGAGCAAGAGTGAATGTGCTGATGACCGTGTCTCCGGCTCCCGTGACATCGACGATGTCAGTCGTGCCGTGGACGGGGATGAGAAAAGGAGGCTTTCCCTTCTCGAAGAGGGCCATCCCCC
>Ga0153916_10004359_pt1 | contig 10681 bp, 4 predicted proteins | sample Opewatmetagenome_FD_109642 | JGI IMG/M metagenome (GOLD analysis project Ga0153916, IMG submission 109642) | Freshwater wetland microbial communities from Ohio, USA - Open water 3 Core 3 Depth 4 metaG | ecosystem: Environmental > Aquatic > Freshwater > Wetlands | place: USA: Ohio, Lake Erie, Old...
AAATGTAACCGCCGCGTCCAATCGATCGTTGAAGATCAGGCGTTGGATTTCGCCGATCTTGTCCGGCGAAACCGCTCCAGCAGCGACTTGGTCGGCCAGGAAGCGCGCATGGGCCAGGAAACCGACCCGCGGGTTGGGATGCCAGATTTTCTGAACGCTCGCTGTCATCGTGACGGCCACCAGCCACGCCAGCGGCGTGAGGGTGACCCACACATAGCGCCGCTTGCCCATCTTGATGAGAATGGTGGTGCACACGCAGAGGGCAATGGCTGCCAGGAGTTGATTGGAAATCCCGAACAGTGGCCAGAGGCTGTTGATGCCGCCCAGCGGGTCCGCCACGCCCTGATAAAGGAAATATCCCCAGGCGCCCACCATCAGACCGCTGGCCAAAATGTTACTCGGGTACCATCCGGTTCTTCCCAGGGGTTTCCAGAAGTGGCCGAGCAAGTCCTGGAGCATGAAGCGGCCCACGCGCGTGCCCGCGTCGAGCAGGGTGAGAATGAAAAGCGCCTCGAACATGATGGCGAAGTGGTACCAGATGCCCAGGAGTCTCGACCCGCCCAGGACGTTGGAGAAGATGTGGGCCATGCCTACCGCCAGCGACGGCGCGCCCCCGGTACGGTTGAAGAGCGTCATCTCGCCGATCTTGGCGGCGAGGTCGGCCATCTCCTGCTGCGTCACGGGAAAGCCCCAGCCCGCAATCGTCGCCACGGCCTGTGCGGGCAGCGCCCCGACCACGCCTGCCGGGCTGTTCATGGCGAAATAGACGCCCGGCTGGAGTACCGAAGCGGCGATCATCGCCATGATTGCCACGAACGATTCCATCAGCATGCCACCATAACCCACCAGGCGCGCATGGCTCTCCTTGCTGAGCATCTTCGGCGTGGTGCCGGAGGCAATCAGCGAGTGGAATCCGGAGATGGCGCCACAGGCGATGGTAATAAAGCAGAAGGGGAATATCTTGCCCGCGAAGACAGGGCCTGTGCCGTCAGCAAAGCGTGTTAGAGCCGGCAACAGCAGCATGGGGCGGACCGCCAGGATGCCAGCCGCCAGCGCCAGAATGGTCCCGAGTTTCACGAACGTGCTCAGATAATCCCGTGGCGCCAGCAGCAGCCATACGGGCAGCACGGAAGCGGCGAACCCGTAGGCGATAATCATCCAAACCAGCGTCGGCCCGCTATAGGTGAAGTAGGACGCCAGCAGCGGTGACTCGGCCACATAGCGCCCGCCCACCACCGCGCCCAGCACCAGGACGAAGCCCAGAACTGACGCCTCGAGCACTCGCCCGGGCCGCAGGAAGCGCAGGTAAATCCCCATCAGCAAGGCGATGGGGATGGTCATGGCGATGGTGGAAAGCCCCCACGGGCTAGATTTCAAGGCATTGACCACCACCAGGGCCGCCGCAGCCAGCAGGATGATCATGATGCCCAACACGCCGAACAACGCGGTGTACCCACCCACTGAGCTGATTTCTTCCTTCGCCATTTGTCCCAGTGATTTGCCGTCGCGCCGAAGCGAGCAGAGCAGGGTGACGAAGTCCTGGATCGTGCCGCCGAGCACGCCGCCAATTACAATCCAGAGGGTGCCGGGCAAATAGCCGAACTGCGCGGCGAGGATGGGACCGACGAGCGGCCCCGCCCCGGCAATCGCGGCAAAGTGATGGCCAAAGACCACCCACTTATGGGTGGGGACGAAATCGCGGCCGTCTTCCAGCCGTTCGGCGGGCGTGGCGCGCCGGTCGTTCAACTCCAAGACGCGGCACGCCACAAAGCGGCTATAGAACCTGTAGCCCAGCAGATAGATGCACGCCGCGGCGGCAATCAACCACACGGCGTTGAGCGGCTCACCGCGCGCCAGCGCAATCATGCCCAGACCAAGGGCCGCGACGAGCGCGACGAGCATCCAGAAGATTCGTCTCAGAGGGACCATTTCCGCCTCGGCAGGCGGCGCAAAAGGCGCGCACTTGCGCGCGGAAATATAGCACGGCTCACAAAGCAGTAGTCAGTTCTCGGTTGTAGGAGGGAGGCGCAGCGTTGGAGTTTCGGCACGGGCGCTGATAGAATCGCGCGTCATTCCGAGGCGGTTTCCACAAAGGGAGGAAAGAGGGAGGGCCATGAGGGCTTTGCGATGGTGGGGAGTGCTTCTCTTGGTGGCCGCGCCGGCCCTGGCGGCGGAACAGTTCTGCGACGTGGTCATTCGCAACGGGCGCGTTATGGATCCGGAGACGCACCTGGACGCGCCCGGGCTGAACGTGGGCATTCGCGGCAAGACCATCGTCGCCATCACGCCTGAACCTCTGCAAGGGGAGGTGGAGATCGACGCGGCCGGCCGGGTAGTGGCACCCGGCTTCATCGACGTCCTCTCTTACAGTCCCAACTCCTACGGCGTGTGGTACAAGCTGGCGGACGGAGTCACCACCAACCTGGCGATGCATGGGGCGCCCGGCACGGACGGCGACATGAAGGCTTGGTACCGAATCTATGGGCGGCAGCGGCCGCCGGTCCACTTCGGAGGCGCCTTCCTCTACGGGGCCGTCCGGGCGAAGCTGAACGTGGGCACCTATCGCCCAGCCTCGGCAGCTCAGCTAGCCATCTTGACGGCGCGGGCGGAGCAGGCTTTGCAGGATGGCGCGCTCGGCATTTCCATGAGCCTGGAGTACTTGCCCGGCATCAGCGGCGACGAGGTGGAAGCCATGCTGCGCCTGGCCGAGCGCTACCACGTGCCGGTCTTCTTCCACGTGCGCTATTCCAGCATGGAACCGCCCGGGACGAATCTCGACGCCCTGCACGAAGTCCTCTCCCTGGCGCGGCGAACGGGCGCCGCCGTGCACATCGACCACATTACCAGCACGGGCGGCACCCACTCCATGCGAGAGTCGCTCAGCCTCCTCGAGGCCGCCCGCGAGGAAGGCGTGAACGTCACAGCCGACGCCTACCCTTATCCTTTCTGGGGGTCGCCGCTGGATTCCGCCCGCTTCGCGCCGGGGTGGCAAAAGCGTTTCCGCATCGGCTATGGAGATCTCCAGTTGGCAGGCTCCGCGGAGCGGCTCACCGCGGCCAGCTTTGCGCGCTATCGCCGGCAGCATAAGCTCGCTATAGCCTACGCCATCCCCGAGGAGGACGTGGTGACGGCGCTGCGTTCGCCCTTCGTGATGCTGGGCAGCGACGCCATCCTGGAGCCCGGCAACAATAATCATCCCCGGGCCGCAGGGACCTTCACCCGCACCTTGCGCGTTTACGTGCGCGAGCGGCGCGTGCTGACCCTGATGGAGGCGCTGGAGAAGATGACCATCCTGCCGGCGCGGCGTCTGGAGACGGCGGCTCCCGCTTTGCTCCGCAAAGGGCGCTTGCAGGCCGGCGCCGATGCTGACCTTGTGGTCTTCGATCCCGAAAAAGTCGGCGACTGTGCCACCGTCGAGCACCCCAATTGCCTTGCCGTGGGCATCGACTACGTGCTGGTGGCCGGAAAAGTGGTCAAGGATCCGCAGGGTTTCCACAAACAAGTTCGCCTGGGCGAGGCCATCACCAACTGGCGCAAAGCGGATGTGACAAGCCGAAAGTAAGGACCATACCTCTGGATTCTCGGGGGCCACGGCCCGTCGCTCGCTACGACGCCGGACCACGCGTGGCCAAATCGTGACTCATTTGGCGGCCGTGGTGATGTTTCCGTCAGTCGCCGCACTCTGCTAGAATCCCGCCGCAGTTGGGGCGTTTGTCCCGGACCGTGTCTAAGGAGGAATGCGCATGAAGTGCCTTCGATGGTTGGGAATAGTCCTGTTGTTAACTGCGCCTGCCTTGGCAGCGGCGGAGCAACTCTTCGGGCTGAAGCCGGTCGCCGATGGCGTGTATGCCGCGATTGCCAAACCGGCCACCAAGGTGAACTGCAACGGCGCGGTGATTGTGCTCGATGACGGCGTAATGCTAGTGGACACGTTCTCGAAACCTTCGGCGGCCCGGGCACTCCTGGAGCAGATCAAGACGGTGACGCCGAAGCCGGTGAAGTACGTTGTGGATACCCACTTCCACTGGGACCATTACTACTGCAACGAAGTATTCCTGAATGCCTTGCCTACGGGCGTGCAGATTATCTCCTCGGAAAAGACCCGCGAGAACATCGAGCAGCGCGGCATCCCGCGCGTGAAGCGCGAGATTCTGGAGGTGCCGAAAGAAATCGACACGCTGAAGGCTGGCTTGGCTAAAGCCACCGGCGCGCAGCAGAAGGCGGCAATCCAGGAGAATCTGCGCCAGACCGAAGCCTATTTGGCCGAACTCAAGGCCATGCGGGTGACGCTGCCCACGCTGACCTTTGATCGCAGTCTGATCCTCTATCAGAAGTCGCGCCCGGTGCAGCTCCTCTGGCTGGGCAAGGGGCATACTGACGGCGACGTGGTGGTGTATCTCCCCAAGGAGAAGGTCATCGTCACGGGCGACGCGCTGCACGGCTGGACACCGTACATGGGCGACAGTTACCCCTACGACTGGATCCGGATGCTGGAGGCAACGGAGAGGCTTGATTTCGACTACATCATCGGCGGCCACGGCGATGTGATGCGCGGCAAGGGGCAGTTCAAAATGTGGGAGCAGTATTTCCGCGACCTGCTCGGCGAGACCGCCGCGGCTTACGCGCAGGGCGCCACGCTCGACGAAACCCGGAAGCGCGTGGCGGCGGCCTTGGTGCCCAAGTACACGGGAAAGATGCCGGAGACTTTCCCGCAGGATGTCGCGGGGAATATCGAGAAGGCTTATCGCGTCGTCAGCGGGGCGACGGAGTGAATTGCTCCTGCCGGCAGGGAGCGGTCGAAGAATATGCCGCGGGAGCGATCAGCGGTATCGCTCGGCCTTGACCAGGCCTCGGCCTTCCTCGATGGTCACAAACTGGTCGGCCTCCACGCCGCCGACTTTCTCGACTTGCCCGCTGGGCCAACGAACCTCAACCTGGTCAACCTTCCGAGTCTGCCCGAGCCCGAAGTGCTGGCGGAGGTCGCTCTGCGAAATGTAACTTGAGCCGCTGAGCACTTCGCGGATCTGCCGCTGCCCCCCCGCCGTCACCGCCACCCGCGCACCAATTGCTGAACGGTTGGAGCGCGTGCCCACGAGCTTGACATTCAGCCAGTGATTCCCGCTGCGGTTTTCGTTCTTCAGCAACGACGGCGGCTCACTCATGTTCATGATAAGTATGTCGAGATTCCCGTCGTTGTCGAAGTCGCCGAAGGCACAACCGCGGCTGGCGTGGGGCTCGAGCACTGCCGGGCCGCACAGGTCGGAAACCTCTTCAAAACTGCCGTTTCCTAGATTGTGGTATACGATACGCTTCGTCTTGAACCTGTAGTCGGGATATACCTTCTCGACCTCCGGATAGACCGTGCCCGTCACGTGGAACAAGTCGAGCCAGCCGTCGTTGTCGAGGTCGGCGAAGTCCACGCCCCAACAGACGTACTGCGTGTTGACGGCTAGGCCAGCGGCGTAGGTAAGGTCGTCGAAGAATTCACCCTTTACGTTGCGGAGGAGGATCGGCGTGTCGTCGCTGAAGTGGGGAAGGAAGAGGTCGAGCCAACCGTCACCATCGTAATCGCCCACGGCCACGCCCATATTGGCTTGCTCCTGGCCGTCGCCGTTGACGGCCACGCCGGCTTCCATGCCCACTTCGGTAAACGTTCCATCATGGTTGTTGCGGAAGAGCAGGTTGGGACTGGAATCGCAGGCGACGAACAGGTCCGGCCAGCCATCGTTGTTGTAGTCGAAGGCGACCGCGGTTAGCCCAAAGCGGCCGCCGGGCGCCAGGATGCCGGCCTTGGCCGAGACCTCGGTAAACGTCCCGTCGCCGTTGTTGTGGTAAAGCGAGCAGAACTCCTTGCTCAGGCCCAGCGGGCCGCAGTTCACCGAAACGCCTTTGTAGGTGCAATAGCGGTTGGCGCCGCCTACCGGCGTGGTCGCTAGGTCCAGATCGATGTAGCGGGAAACAAACAGGTCCAGGTTGCCGTCGTGGTCGTAGTCAACGAAGGTGCAGCCGCTGCCGTAGCGCGTGCCGGTCTGTTTCAAGCCGGCCTTTTCCGTGACGTCGGTGAAGGTGCCGTCGCCATTGTTGTGGTAGAGGACGTTCTGGCCGAAGTAGGTCAAGAACAGGTCATCATAACCGTCGTTGTCGTAGTCTCCGATGCAGACGCCATAGCCCCAGCCGGTGTGTTTCAGTCCGGCTTTCTCGGTCACATCGGTGAACGTACCATCGCGGTTATTGTGATAGAGGTGGTTAGTGGATTCCCAGCCGCGGGGAAGGCCCTCGTGCCGCGTGCCGTTCACAAGGAAGATATCCAGCCAGCCGTCCCGGTCGTAATCGAAGAACGCAATGCCGGGCCCATTCGCCTCCACGATGTATTTCTTGACGTATTCCTTGCCGTAAACCACGGGAGTTGTCAGTCCGGCGCGGGGCGCCACGTCGGTGAAGGTCACGGGAAAAGGTTTACCGGAAAACTTGGGGCGGGGCGCCGGCCGCACACCGCGCGACGCCATACCTTGTCCAGCAAGGCGCAGCGGGCTCGAGAGGAGCAGGCTCGCGGGGGCGAGCGTTTGGAGGAAGCGCCGGCGCGTGGAACGCATAACAGGTTACGCCACCAGAGCCAATCGGCCACACCGTACCGTCGCTCTGGTGGCCTCAAGTCATCATAGCATGGGAGATACAACAGGAGACTACTCGGGAGGTTCCTCGGTCTGCGGCGCGCTCATGCGCCCCTGGATGCCCGCGCGGATGGCGAGGCCGGCGCTGAGGAGCTTCTCGTGGGTCTCGCGATAGAGGGCCAGCTCCTTCTTCGCTTCCTCCTCCCGGCCCAAGCGGCGGTAGGCGAACGAAAGCTGATAGTGAGCCACGGGATTGTCAGGCGCGAGTTTGACGGCGGCTTCAAGCGGCGCGACTGCCTCCTCGGCCCGATTGGCAGAGACCAGCGATTTGCCCAGCCCGATCAACGCCTCCACGAACCCAGGGTCGAGTTTCGCAGCCCGCCCGAAACGTTCGATAGCTTCGCTCCACTGCCGGGCCTGCCGAGCCATCTCACCCAGTTCGTATTCCGCCCCACTGCTCCCCGGGTCAATCTGCAACTCCTCTGCGAACTCCCGGCGCGCCTCGTCGAGCGTAGTGGGGCCTCGCTCGCCCGCCAGCCGTAAGCGTCCCAGCCGAAGGTGAATTCCCGGCAGGCGTGGGTTGAGCGAGAGGACCTTACGATATTCTTCCATGGCCTCCGCGACCTTCCCCTGAATCTCCAGCACCTCGGCGTTGAATTGATGGGATTGAATGGAACCAGGCGCGGTGCGTAGCAGGCGCTGCGAGGCGCGGGTGGAGAGTTCCGAATAGAGCAGCGCGCTCAAGTAGAGCACGTCCGGATCGTCGGGGAAGTCGCGATTGAGCCAGCGGGCGAAATCCACGGCCTTGTCTGGCTGACCCGTTGCCATGGCGCAGCGCAGCGCGTTCGTACCCATCACATGTTTCAGTTGCGGGTCGGGGAGGCGGGGGTAGTCCTTCTCAAGATAAGCTAGCGCTTCGCGGCACTGGCCGCCTTCCGCCAGGCTGATGCCCAGGAAATAGCGCACGGCGTTCAGCGTGGGCTTCAGTTTCAGAGCCTGCCGGCAGGGCGCGATGGCGGCGCGGAATCGGCCGCCAGAGTAGTAGGCCATGCCGAGATTGGCGTGGAACTCGGCAACGCCGGGAGCCAGCTTGGTCAGCTTCTCGAATCCTTGAATGGCGGTGGCGAAATCGCCCGCGCGCAAAGCGCCGGAGGCTTCGGCCGCGAGCTTTGCGACCTTAGCTTGCTGTGCCGCAGGGATGGGCGGACGGGAAGCCGGCTTCCGCGCAGGCCCCTGCGCTGCGGCCGGAGTGCCTGCCAGAAGCATGGCGCAGATTGCGACGGCAAACCTCACCCGCATCCGTCCGTTTTTCACGACTGTGAGGATAATGGCAAACTCGCAGGAGGTCAAATGCGGCCGCCCTTTCAAGCCCCGGAGGGGCGACATAAGATAGCCCAGCGCGTGAGCGCTGGGACGAGGAGGGGAGGACACACATTTCAAAAATCTCTTTGTTGCGCTCTCCCCACGGCTCACGCCGTGGGCTACGATATGCCGGCCCTGCGGGCCTGAGGGTGTAGAGACGCCCCGCCGGGTCGGCGGCGAGGACGCCGCCGCTACAGAAAGAAAGAACCGTGGATGGTACAAAAAGAAAAAACCCTGGCCGTCCGGGAAGGACAGCCAGGGTTCTCAAGACAAGCGAAAACAAGTCAGGCTAGAAGATGAACTTCAAGCCCAACTGCATAATGCGTGGATCCCACGCGCCACTGACCTGGCCGAGGCTACCAGTAGTGCAGGGTTGACCGAAGTCAGTAGATCCACTGCATCCGGAGTTGATCCACTTAAACTGCGGATGGTTGAAGGAGTTGAACGTCTCCATGCGGAACTGGATGTTCGAGTGTTCACCCTTGAACCAGGGTAGTTCGAAGTTCTTGAGCAGTGCTAGGTCCCAGTTGTTCCGGCCCGGGCCCGTGAGCGGGTTGCGGCCCATAGTGCCGAACATCCCCGGCTGGCCGTCGGCGCGGAGTTGGTCATAATTGACTTGCCCGACGACGCTGGTGTCATACCAAGTGGGGGTCGGTCCGTAGTCGGGGTCGTTTACCACCCCCTTCTTGATCTGGAGCTTGCCCAGGGCGTTGCACCGAACACCCGTACCGATTCCGGTGCCGTAGCCGTCCACGCCGCATCCGAAGTCTACAGGCTGTCCGGTGAAGAAGCTGGTGATACCGCTGATCGTCCAGCCTCCCAGGATGCTCTTGACCGGGCCGCTGGAGTTCTTGAAGAACGGCAGCTCGTAAACGTAGTTCATCACCAGGATCTGGGTTCGGTTCAAGTCCGAGAGGGCCTTCCACCGGCTCAGGTTGCTGTCATCCACACCATTAGGGCTGCTCGAGTAGGTGCTGGTGGAGTCGTCCATGGTCTTGGACCAGGTGTAGGAGGTCTGGAACGTGAGCCCGTGGCCGAAGACGTGGCGGAAGTTCACTTGGAGCGAGTTGTAGCTCGAGACCGCGGTATTCTCCTTCATGCCGACGTCGCCCCAGCCGCGATACTGGACGAAGTGTTTGGTCGGGGCGCGCTGGTTAATGAGGATGTCCTGGACGTCGCAGTTGCCCGCGGAATCGCAACCCTCCACCTCATCCGCCAGCCACGGCACGTTCACTGTGCCGATGCCGATGGGAAGCTGGTTCACGTTGCGCCAACGAGCAAGGTTCCGGCCCAAGCTCCCAACCCAGCCGACGCTCAGCACGTTATTGCCCGGGAACTCGTGCTGAATGCCAAAGCTGAACTGCTGTACGTTACCCCACTTCTGCCGATACGGGATGGTCGTGGTGCTCGGCGGCCCGTAGGCGGCAGCCTGAGCGAAGCTGCTTATGGGCTGGATCCCGTCATAGCCATTTACGTTGGTTAGTGAAGGAGTCAGGGCGACCGGTGGGTTCCCCTGCGCCCCTTCCATTTGGGCCTCGTTGCCGTTGCCCATCTCGTAGTAGATCCCGTAGCCGCCCCGGATCACAGTCTTGCCGTCACCCCAGGGGTCATAGGCAAAACCGAAGCGGGGCGCGAGGGTCCAGTAGTAGGGCGTTTGGCAGCCCTTCAGGATGGGGCCAGCCCCGCACTCGACCAGTCCGTTACCGAAGCTGGTGAAGTCGTGCGCGTAGCCGGCAGCGAGCGAGGCGTCGCTGTTGTCGAAGTTCCCGTCCGCATCCAGCAGTTTCTCATGCCGCGGGTCGTATAGAGCGGGCATAAACACCGAATCGACGGTCGGACGCGTTACGTCGTGGATGCGCGTGAAGAGGTAGTAGCGCGCCCCGATGTTCAGCGTCAGCTTGCGGCTTATCTTCCAGTCGTCCTGGATGTAAGGCTCGAAAGCCGTCATCCGCCAGTGGCCCTTCGGGTAACCACCCACGAGCTGGCCGTGCTGCTGGACGGTGCCCTCATAGTAGTACTCGATGCGCCCCGTCAGCATGTCCGCCAAGCCGTTGCCCGTGGTGTTCTGGCCCCAGTTGTCGAACTGCATAAAACCCTGGGTCTCGGAGCCGTACTGCTCGTTCTTCCGGAATTTCTCCAGGAAGAATCCGAACTTCAGGGTGTGCCGGCCCGTCGTCCAGGCTACGTTGTCTTTCCAGATGATGATGGGATTGGAGTTGAACCAGGGGTGGTTGGCCGCACCTTCCCCGGCGGAGAAAGGCAGCCCGCCGTCGATCCAGAACCCAGGCAGCAGCGGGTTGCCCGCATTCGCGGCAAAGAGGTTCTTGGTGGTCCAGTTGGCGGGCTTTTCAATCGAGCCTGCCACCGACGATGCACCCACCTCGTTGTACAGCAAGATGTGGTCCACCGTGTAGCCCATCACAAACTCGTTCATCAGGTTGGGCTTGAGGCTGGTGGCAATGTTCAGCACCGCGCTCTTACCCGGGCCTCCGAACGGGGTCTTGATGGTGTCGTAGCTGGCCCACGCCCACAGGGTGGGAACGGCCAAAGTGTCCCAGGCGTCCTGGGTGAAGCGCACGAAAACGCGGGTCTTTTCACCAATGTTCTGGTCCACGCGAATCTGTTCCTGCCGCCAGTTGGTGGCCGTGCTGGAAGAGAGCAGCCAGTTGTCTAAGCCACTGGTGGGCAGCGGGACCATCGCGTCGAGC